>ENA-OROH01000669-OROH01000669.1-human-gut-metagenome-genome-assembly--contig:-NODE-669-length-37874-cov-5.072054_pt1 | contig 37874 bp, 28 predicted proteins | sample MGYA00242125_ERZ509042 | MGnify/ENA primary metagenome ERZ509042 (study PRJEB26280, sample SAMEA2338738) | human gut metagenome | biome: human gut; feature: human-associated habitat; material: faeces... | reverse complement strand
GCAATCTGGAATGAATTTTGGCTACGTTACTGTGAACGGAGTGAACAGTAACGATCTCATGTATATTTTCTCTCAAACTGCACATCCTATCTCCGAAGCTTATTCAATATAACTGTTCAGTACTCTTGCACTACAGCAGTATTGAATAGTTATCTCAGATTTTTTCAGGAGGGTAACTCTATGACAATTCTTAAATGTTCAGCAATGACCTGTGTTTACAACAAAGAACAGCTCTGTTCAAAGGGTGATATTGACGTGACAGGCGAAAATGCTACTTCTGCAAATGAGACAAGCTGCGGCAGTTTCCAAGAGAGAACCGGCAGTTCCATGAAAGACAGCTATACAGATGACTGTGGCTGCGACAAAATCCAGATCGACTGCAAAGCCCATAACTGTACCTATAATGATAACTGCAAATGTACAGCATCCTCCATTCAGGTAGACGGCTCTAATGCACATGCATCTTCCGATACAAGATGTGACACCTTCCAGTGCCATTGTGGCGCATAATATCAACATCATGGCAACAGGATTTTCACCCGTATATCAGGGATAATGAACTTCCCTGATCCGGTCAAAAAAAGAGACATGTCCATCTATATGGAATATGTCTCTTTTGTCTGTCTGTAAATTATTTCACTGCAAAACAGATAATCCTATCTGTTTCTTAAGAAATCCGGAATCTGGATATCCTTCTTCTGAACAGTGCTTGACGGAGTCTTAGATGCTCCAAATGGTGTGGCATTCATAGTTGGAAGGCTGAAGCTAGGCATGTTCATACCGCTTCCTGCTGCAGTTCCGGCTGTTGCTGTACCTGTCGTTGCTGTGGAAGAAGGTCTTCTTGCACCAAAGGAAGAAGCTGTGCTTCTTTTTCCGAAAGGGGTCTGCTGAAGGTTATCATCATTCAGACCTGTTGCAATCACTGTGATTCTGCAGTAGTCAGCAACTGTATCATCATACATGGCACCAAAGATGATGTTTGCTTCCTCACCTGTAAGCTCCTGTACATAGCTTGCGGCATCATTGGCATCCATAAGAGAAATATCTCCGGAAATATTAATGATAACATGTGTAGCACCTTTGATGGTTGTCTCAAGAAGTGGAGAAGATACGGCCTGCTGTACAGCTTCCATAGCTTTGTCGTCTCCTCTTGCTTCGCCGATACCGATATGGGCAATTCCCTTGTCTGTCATTACAGTCTGAACGTCTGCAAAGTCAAGGTTAATCAGAGCCGGCAGATTGATCAGGTCTGTAATGCCCTGTACTGCCTGCTGCAGAACTTCATCAGCCTTCTTCAGAGCTTCCGGCATGGTTGTTCTGCGATCTACAACTTCCAGTAATTTATCATTCGGGATAACGATTAATGTATCCACTGCTTTCTTCAGATTCTCAATGCCTGCAAGTGCATTATTCATACGAGTTCTTGCTTCAAAACGGAAAGGTTTTGTAACAACGCCAACTGTAAGGATACCCATTTCTTTCGCTGCTGCTGCGATAACAGGTGCAGCTCCGGTTCCGGTTCCGCCTCCCATACCACAGGTAACGAATACCATATCCGCACCTTCCATTAACTGTTTTACTTCTTCAATGCTCTCCTCTGCTGCTTTCTGTCCAACCTCAGGCTGGGCTCCTGCACCAAGACCTTTGGTAATCTTCTCGCCAATCTGAAGTACAGTTGGAGCTTTGCACAGAGTTAAAGCCTGCTTATCAGTATTAACACCTACAAACTCTACTCCGCCGATGGCCTCTTCCACCATTCTGTTTACTGCATTATTTCCGGCTCCACCTACACCGATCACTATGATCTTGGCAGATGATTCAGCCTCGTTTGACATAATCTCTAACAACGTACTTCCTCCTTTATTTATACCTGATATCCTTTTCAGTGATTTATATCAAAGTTACATATAGATATATCATATATTTTTTTTGGGAATTAATCAACCATTAATTTTGTTTTTTTATACTTTTTTCACTCTTTTTCGGCAATTCCGGTAAATATGTTGTATCAGTGTACGGAGCCTTCTCTAATCTCAAAGTTTCCATATACTATCAATATCCCTCAGAATCATCCCCCTGATAATCACTGTTATCTTCTGTATAATCACCATATCCATCTGAATCATCTGAGTTTCCGTCGTCATATGATGAATCACTTTCTCCATCTTCTGAAGTTTCAGAACTCTGGTCATCTGCGGAACTTTCATCTCCTGAACCGTCTCCCGACTCATCAGATGCCGCATCTAGAGATTCCTGTGTAGGCTTCGGTCCCACATAATTACCGGATTCGTCATACTCACCTGCTCCGGTATAATCCCCTTCCTCATCATAACCGCCATTCCAGTTCTCAATTGCTTCCTCAAGAGCAGTCTTCGGTTTTGCACCTACATAATTACCATCCTCGTCATACTCGCCGTCTCCGGTATAATTGCCATCTTCATCATAACCGCCATTCCAGTTCTCAGCAGTAACTTCTTCCTGTTCCAGTTCTTCTTCAAAGGTATTGGACTCCGTAGCCACACTCTCCATATGAAGAATACCTTTTTTTCCCTGAATTTTGGGCAGAATCGCTATCACTCGGTTCATCTTCTCTTCCAGATCAGCATCTTTTCCAAGCTGAACAGTTATATCCCCATAGATGAGGCTGATAGAATAGCTGCTGTCAAACTGGATATGATCGGGGATCATATCATTTTTCTGAAAGATTGTAGACAATGCTACAGCTGTATTCAGTACAGTATCTCCTTTAATATCCAGTTTCTCATCCATCACGATGCTGTTCACCTGAATTCCGTCAAAATACGGAACCGTCTCATCTCTGTTCTGAGAACCCTCCACAAAAATGCCATTTCTGTCAAAATAAATGTAACTGTCAAGATATCGGATGCATCCGACTGTTTTTTTCTCTTTTACGCTGATACAGATGGTATTTCGGTTCAGCTGGGTAACTTTAAATGCATCTACATATGCAATGTCCTCTGTATTTGTAGTGCTGTAGAGCAGTGGTGCAAGGACCGAATTGGAAGCCATCGGTCCCCGAAGCACCATATTCTTTACTTCTTCGTCTGTATAATGGGAAGTTCCCCTCACCTCAACAGTATCTACTTTATAATAGGAAAAAAATACTATCACAGCGACCATAACTCCGGCGCCTATCATACCTGCCAGCATCTTCTTCGTCCTTTTACTCATAGGAGGTCTTTTCCCATAATTACTTTCTCTCATAAATCCTCAAATCCTCTGTCCCCGGCTGCCATATTCTGCAGCCCAAAGTCCGTAAATCTTCACAGATATGCTCATAGCCCCTGCTGATAAACCCGGCTCCTGTAACACAGGTTTCTCCCTCTGCCATAAGTGCGGCAATGAGCAGGGCTGCACCACCTCTGAGATCTCCTGCCTGTACCTGTGTTCCCTTAAGAGTTTTTCCCCCTCTTATGATTGCCTGGTTTCCGCTTACGGAAATATCTGCGCCCATTTTTTTCATCTGAAAAGCACTGCCAAATCTCCGGTCAAAAATATTTTCCCGTATGGTACTCTGTCCCTGCGCACCTGTCAGCACCGCCATCAACGGAGCCTGCAGATCTGTGGGAAAACCCGGATAAATTTCTGTTTCTACTAAAACAGCCGGTCTGACAGCATTCTTTCCATTGACCTCTAGTGTACCACCATTTACTTGATATTGTCCACCTATTTTCCGATATACTTCCATAAACGACTGCAGCTCCTCCACAGGTACATCATGAAGAATAATCTTACTTCTTGCTGCCGCAGCCGCACACAGATAGGTACCTGCAACAATACGATCCGGAGGAATACGGTAGTCTCCGCTTTTCAGTTCATCCACTCCTCTAATCGTAATTTCACCGGTTTCTTCTCCTTCTATCAGTGCTCCCATTGTTTTCAGATATCTGCAGAGCCAGAAAACCTCCGGTTCTTTCGCACAATTATAAAGATGTGTTACACCTTTTGCAAGAACTGCTGCCAGTATTGCCTGTTGAGCAGCTCCCACACTCGATTTCGGAAACACAATATCCTGCCCTTCAAATCTGACACATTCTCCATCCAGGCCTGATGCATTTTCCCGGACATCCGCGCCAAGTGCTCTCAGTGCCATAAGATGGAGATCTATTGGTCTTTTCCCGATCGTACATCCGCCCGGATACCCTATCCTGCATTTTCTGTTTCTTGCAAGCACCGCACCTGCCAGAATGATTGAAGAACGCATTCTGCCTGTATAGACTGCAGGAATTTCTGTTCCGTCTGCGCAGGAACAATCCAGATAAAGATCATGATCGTCCCACCAGGTCACTGCACCAAGACTTTTCAAAATCTCTTCCATACAGAAAACATCTGAAATTCTGGGGCATCCCCTCAGAATGCTTAGTCCTCTGTGCATCAGAGATGCGGCTATCATTGGAAGTGCTGCATTTTTAGATCCCTGTATAAAAATCTCTCCGCTGAGAGAAGCTTTACCTGTCACATGGATTTCATCCAACCTTTTGCTCCCAAAGAGTCTCTTACTTTACAGTTTATGGCTTTTTCTATTATATGTTACGTCATTCTGAAACCTGTAATTCAATTTATCCTGTCACATTTCCCAACATTCATCGCAAGTCCCATTTCCCCAAGAAGAAACACTGCCGAAGTTCCTCCATAGCTGATAAAAGGCAGCGTAATGCCTGTATTGGGGATTGTATTGGTCACCACTGCAATATTCAAAATAACCTGAAGAGCCAGATGCCCCATAATCCCGCAACAGATAAGAGCTCCGGCCAGATCTTTTGCATGCATGGCAGCCACACCCAGCCGCCACAGAAGCATTGCAAACAGAAAAATCAGAAAGATAGCTCCGGCTGCTCCCATTTCCTCACATATAATCGAAAAAATCATATCATTCTGCGCTTCCGGAACAAATCCAAGTTTCTGCAGACTGTTTCCAAATCCTCTGCCGAATATTCCGCCGCTGCCGATGGCATACAGTCCCTGGATCGTCTGAAATCCTTTTTCATATTTCTCCGGATTTCTCCAGATTGCAAGACGTTCCAGACGATAACTCTCTGCAGCAAGAAAAACAGCTATGAAACCTGCACCTGCGCTGCCAAGCCCGATAAATTCCAGATATCCCGGATTGGATACAAAAATCAGAATTCCACCGATACCCAGAATAATGATCGCTGTACTCAGATTATTTGAACCTACAAGACCAATGATCGGCAGCAGGGTCAATATTGTCCTGCACATAAATCCAAAGCCCCTGGTTGCTTTTTTTGTACGCTCGATCTGCCATGCAAGAAAAAGGATTACAGCAACTTTCGCAAACTCTGAAGGCTGAAAAGATAAAGGTCCAAGATTCAGCCATCTTTTTGAACCGTTGATCTCCTGACCTACAAAAAGTACTGCGCCGGACAAAAACATTGAAATCAGATATGCCACTGGTCCCAGCCTCAGAAAAAAATGATAATCAATGGAAGAAACCATATACATCACTCCCATACCCAATGCTGTGGCAAATAACTGTTTCTTAAAATAACAGGCAGAGTCGCCGAAACGTACTCTGCCATTATATTCACTGGAGCTGAATAATACTGCCAGGCCAAAAATCACAAGCAGTACTATCAGTACCAGCATCGTCATATCTGTTTTTGATAAATCTGTCGCTCTTTTTCGCGCCATCTGTTTCTCCGCAAAATTATCTATAGCCGGTCACTGCAGCTTCGTCTTTCTCTGCCGGACAGCTATAATTCTTACTTATAGATATTCTACAGATTTCTTACATATTCCTTGAACATATCTCCACGCTGTTCATAGTTATCAAACTGTCCCCAGCTTGCACATGCGGGAGAAAGCAAAACAGCATCTCCAGGCTGTGCTTTCTCCTCACATACCTTTACTGCCTCTTTCAGATCTTCGCAGAGGATGATGTCATGAAAACCATGTTTCTCAGCAGCTTCTTTGATTTTCTCCTTTGTCTGACCGATCAGCACCAGATAACGTACCTTTCCGTCAAATGCCTCAATCCATTCATCATAACCGGACTGTTTATCATAACCGCCGCCGATCAGAAGTGTCGGACGGTTCATTGCCTGGATTCCTTTAATTGCCGCATCCGGGTTAGTTCCTTTGGAATCATTATAATATACAACGCCTTTTTTCTCTGTCACATATTCGATTCTGTGTGCAACAGCTGTAAATTCACAGATGCTCTTACGGATGCTGTCCAAGGATACTCCATCGTAGTAAGCCATTGCAACTGCGGCCATAACATTCTCAAAATTGTGTTTTCCAAGAAGCTTCAGATCTTCTGTCTTAACTACTTCGATTTCTTTTTCTCCGTCCTTCAGGATGATTTTGTTTCCATCCAGATAAATTCCCTCATCCAGTTTACGTCCGCTGGAGAAATATACCACTCGTGGAGTCAGATGTTTTCCAAACTCACGCAGAACCTCATCTTCATAATTCAGCACGCATACATCTTCTGTGCCCTGATTCTCAGTGATCAGTTCTTTCACACGTATATACTCTTCCATTGTATGATGACGGTTCAGATGGTCCTCTGTAATATTCAGGATTGCAGATACCTTTGGTGCAAACTCATCAATCGTTTCCAGCTGAAAACTGCTGATTTCTGCAACAGTTACAGAGTTTTGCTTCATCTCCAGTGCTTTGGAAGTATATGGGGTTCCGATATTGCCGACTACAAAAACAGACTCACGTGCATCCTGCATAATTTTTCCAAGAAGTGCTGTTGTAGTAGTTTTTCCGTTTGTTCCTGTGATGGCAAGCACTTCACCGTCACCTACTCTGTATGCCAGTTCCACCTCTCCCCATACCGGAAGCCCCTGCTCATAAAAACTCTTTACAAGTGGAAGATCTGTCGGCACTCCGGGGCTTAAAACTACCAGATCAAGACTGTCCTGTACTTCTTTCGGAAGTTCTCCTGCATATACAGTGACCGGATATGTCCCATCTGTTTTATGTACAACTGCGTCTTTATCTGTTTCGGCATTTCCGTCATAGATAACCGGAAATGCTCCTACCTTTGCCAGAAGGTCAGATGCTCCGATTCCGCTTTTTCCGGAACCGAATACAAGTACCTTTTTTCCCTGTAATTCCATAATAATTTTCCTCCCTTTTATCAGCATAACGCTGAAATCTGCTTAGCCAAAATCTTACAGTGCCAGCAGTGCGACCATACACATAACCGCTGTAATAACTGAGAATACCGCAACTACACGTGTTTCAGACCATCCGCATAACTCAAAATGATGATGGATCGGTGCCATCTTAAAAATACGCTTTCCATGTGTTGCCTTGAAATAAGTTACCTGAATGATAACGGAAAGTACTTCGATCAGATAGATCAGACCCACGATCAGGATAAATAACGGCATCTGCATCACATAAGCCGTACCTGCAACAAAACCACCCAGTGCCAGAGAACCTGTGTCTCCCATAAACACTTTTGCCGGATATACATTAAATAGCAGAAATCCCATCAGACCTCCCACAACTGCACCTGTGATCGGCTCGATCCCCGATTTCATTCCAATAGAAACTACTGTAAAAAATACTGCAACGATCAGAGTCACACTGGAAGCAAGACCATCCAGACCATCCGTAAAATTAACTCCATTCACAGTACCAATCACAGCAAAGAAAAGAACCGGAACTGCCAACCATCCAAGATTCAGGAAATGTCCGCTCCAGAATGGGATTCTCATAGTCAGTGAGATATCTGTATACTTAACAATATAAAATACAAAAATCGCAGTCAGAACTACCTGAAGTAAAAATTTCTGCCATGGCAGCAGTCCGTCTGAGCGTTTCAGCACAACCTTCAGATAATCATCCAGAAATCCGATAATTCCAAATCCAAGAGTCAGGAACAGTACCGGAATGATCTTCGGATAATCCCCTACATAAAATAATGCAGTTATCGCTGTGGCGATCAGAAAGATCACTCCACCCATTGTAGGTGTTCCTGCTTTCTTTAAATGGGACTGTACACCCTCTGTTCTTTCTGTCTGGCCCATCTTCAGTCTCCGAAGAAAAGGAATGATGACCGGTCCTAATACAACGCTGATTGCAAAAGAAATCAGCACAGGGATTACAACTTGAAATTCCATCTTACACCTCGTTCATTCTTTCGTTTTTTCCTGAAAGTTTTTTACTTTCAGATTTCTTTTAGTATAAGGCTTTTTTGCTTATTTATCAACCCTGCCTGCGGAATTTCCCTAATTGCCTTCTGCAGAAAAATCAGAAACATCACTTTTTTCAATTCCAAGATATGGCAGGATATTCTCAAAAATACCACGTATCACAGGTGCAGCTACTGTCCCTCCATAATAGATTCCTTTCGGATCATGAATAATACACAGTCCCAGTATCTGCGGATCTTCTGCAGGTGCAAATCCCAAAAAAGAGGAAATATAACGATTTGCACTTCTTGGCAGTGTCTGAGAAGTGGCAGTTTTCCCACCGATAGCATATCCTTCAATTTTTGCATTTTTTCCGGAGCCCTGAGATACTACTGTTTCCAGGATTTCTCTTATTTCCTTCGAAGTCTCTTCAGAGACAATTCCTTCCTTTACCGGAAAAATCAGTTTCTCACCCTCTGTTCTGTCAGGATTTAACACTGCGACTCCAAAATGCGGTGTCACCCGTCTGCCTCCGTTTATAAGTGAACTTACTGTTGCAGCCAGCTGAACAGGCGTAATCTGAAAAGACTGCCCAAAAGAAACCGTTGCCAGTTCCACTTCTCCCATATTTTTCTTCTGATGCATAATAGTTCCTGCCTCTCCCGGAAGATCTGTCCCGGTTTTATCCAGAAGTCCAAACTGTCTGAAATACTTATAATAACGTTCTATCCCAAGGCGAAGCCCCACCTCTATAAACACAGGGTTACAGGAATTCTGTGCACCTTCCACAAAATTCTGGGATCCATGTCCTGTTCTTTTTGCACAGTGGATTCTGCGATCCTCCACCACTTTATATCCGGGACAATAAAAACGGTCCCCAGGTGAAACAACACCAGCCTCCAGTCCGGCTGCCATGGTGATGATTTTAAATGTGGAGCCCGGTTCATAAGTATCATTCAGGCAGGGATTTCTCCACATCTGATTCAGTAATTCCTGCTTTCTTTCTGTATTTGTTTTTCCTGATGCTGTCTGCACTGCCAGTTCACTTTGTTCATTGTGATCTTCCGACGGTATTGTTATCCCGGATTCATTTAACTGCATATTCAGATCATCTGTCAGGGTAAAAGGATCATTCAGGTCAAATTCCGGCACATTAACACATGCATATATTTCGCCGTTCTGTGGATTCATCAGCAGGATAGATACACGTTCTGCCTGCTTTTCCTCCATTACTTTCAAAGCTGACTGCTGCGCAAATTCCTGAATATTTACATCAAGGCTGATTATCAGGCTTTTCCCCTCTATCGGTTTTTCCCTTGTCTCACCCAATTTATCAATTTCCACACCCCTGGCATCTGTTGTTGTCAGGATTTTACCCGGCTGTCCCCTCAGGATTTCTTCATATTTCACTTCCAGACCGATAATTCCCTGATTATCACCTCCCGTAAAGCCAATGACTTTTGAAGCCAGACTTCCACATGGATAGTAACGCTTATAATCCTCATCAACTTTCACCCCTGCCAGACTGCACTCTCTTATCTCATCACCTGTACTTTTTTCCACATTTGTCTTTACTATTTCTATGGAAGAGATTTTCTCCACTCTTTTTCTCACTTCTGCCTCATCTATTTTCAGTTTTTCAGACAGCAGGGCGATTACTTTTTCAGGTTCTTTAATCTGACTGTGGATCACAGAGATTGTACATACCGTCCTGTTTGATGCCAGAACTTTTCCCTTTGCATCCAGAATCTCCCCTCTGGCCGCTTTGATCTCTCTCTCTCTTTCGTGAAGTTCTTTTGCTTTCTTATAATAATAGTCTGATCTGAAACACATAAGATATACCAGTCTTCCAATAAGGCCTGTCATCATTAAAATACAGCAGAGTAATACCACCCATATTTTTCTCTTGTGAAACGTCATATTTTTTTTCATAAAAAAAGCTCCGCAGAGATTGTCATAACAATATATGACCATTCTCTGCGGAGCTATAACTATACATTTTTATTCCAGACCTGCTTCTTCATTGGTAATACCGTCTGTCTCTTCGTCATTATCCTCAGTCGTCTCAGCTTCATCATCCTCCAGAGGTGCAGGTGCATCAGGATTGGATACTGCATCTCCTGAAGAATCTGCATCCGTACTTCCCGAAGCACTGACAAGATTTGTAGACATCTTATAATTGCCTTCCTCATCCAATATGTGATCTCCATTGGCATCCAGCAGATATCCGTTTTCATCAATCCGGTTTCCATCCCAGTCTATCAGATTGCCATCTGCATCCACCAGATTACCGTCACTGTCAAGCTCGCTGTCCGATATGGAAGTACTCTTTAAATGTCCCTTAAACCCTTCCCACAATTCTGTCTCCGGCACTGTTCCATCTTCAGATTCATCCGGCACTACATTCAGATACGGAAGAAGCTCCGAAAGGATTCCCTGTGCAATATACTGCGGATAAGTACTGTTTGCCTGATCTTCTGCATTCGGTTCATCTACAACTACATAAATTACCACAGCCGGGTCATCTACAGGAGCAAATCCAATAAAAGAAACCAGATATTTTCCGTTTCCTCGCGGGTATTTCTCCGCTGTACCTGTTTTACCTCCTGAACTGTAACCCTGCACTTTGGAATGGCGACTGGTACCCTGCTGTACACTCAATGCCATATAGCTTCTGATATCACTGGAAATCCTGGAGGAAATCGTCTGCTTCAGAAGTATCGGCGAGATTGTTTTTACAGTTCCGCCATTACTGTCAAGAACCTTTGTCACAAGATGCGGCTGATAATAATATCCGCCATTGATAACGGAACTCATCGCATTGATTTCCTGGATCATGGTACAGGTAAAACCCTGTCCAAAAGCAGAACATGCAAGTTCTGTTTCCCCCATACTGTCCTTAGTATGGATAATACCTGCGCCTTCATTCGGCAGGTCAATCCCTGTCCTTGTTCCGAAATTAAACAGACTCTGTGCTTTGATAAATTGAGTAGCTCCCATCTTGGCACCAATCTGCATCATTGCATCATTACAGGAGTTTGCAATTACCTCTCCCAGTGTCTCTGTGCCATGTGCGCTCGGATAAACCGCACACTTGATCATAGTATCTCCAAAAGTCTGCGATCCATCGCATACAAATGTATCTGTTTCCTGTATCGCACCCTTTTCCAATGCAGAAGCCATGACGATCGGCTTTACAACAGATCCCGGCTCATAGGCATCTGTGACGCAGAAATTACTCCACATACCATTCAGAGCCTCCACTGTTTCCACATCATTCATCGCTTTGATTTCATCTTCTGTATGTACAGCGGAAAGATCTCTCGGATTATTCAGATCATAACGGTCACCACCATCCATGGCAATAATCTCACCGGTGGACGGATTTTCAACAATGACACCTATATTCTTGGCCCCCATTGCCTCTTTAAATCCATTAACATATTTCTCAACAATCTGCTGTGCACCGATGTCAATGCTGGTCTGAATGCTTTTTCCATTCACCGCAGCAATAATGGTCTGCTCCACATCTGAATCATCATTGATATACCCATACTGTCTTCCGTCTACGCCTGTCAGTGTGCTGTTATAGTACCCTTCCAGTCCGATATCTGCCACATCTCTGTCCAGTGCAAAACCAATTGTATCGCATGCTGTTTCATTAAACGGGTAACTTCTCAGATAATCCTCTTCAAACCAGACGCCTTTGATATTTGCCCGTTCCTTTGCCTGCGCTTTAGTAAGACCGGAATCTTCATCCTCTGCCTTATATTTTTCAAATTCTTTCTTTTTGTCCATAGACAGCTGTTTTGTCAGTACCTGATACTGACTCTGGCTGGTTCTTGAATCGGCCAAAAGAGAACGCACTGTTTCTTCATCAATCCCCAGCACCTCATTTAAGGCACGTATTGTTGGCTCTACATAGTCCTCATCTGAATTTACAGTTTTACAGTCCAGGATCACATTATAAACTTTATTGCTGGTAGCCAGTATATTTCCGTTCTTGTCATAAATATCGCCTCTCTTTGCCGGCAGTACCTGGCTCTCATATTTCTGCTGTGCCTGACTTAACACCTGTTTTTTGTATTTGCTTCCACTGGTAGCATTAATATAAGTAATTCTCAGCACTAATATTGCCAGAAGCAGTAACACAATTCCAAACAATATCAGCAGCTTTTCTTTCATGTTTTGATTTATTTTTCTCTGTGGTCTTCTTCGACTCTTTCTTCCCGTATTGCTCAATTAATCACCTACTTTGAATCTGGTATATCCTGATACTGTCTTACATAGCTGTTACCCGATGTAGAATAGGTTACTGTCTGATCATCTGACGGATATTTCATTCCCAGTCTCCCCAATGCGATCTGCTTGATCTTATTCAGATCCACATTTGATGTCACCTGGCTGTAATATGCATCATTGTCTTCTTTTAAATCTGCCAGTTCCTCCTCAAGAGATGCAACTGTACTCATCTTTGCGGTAATCTCTGATTTGTAACGAAGATATTTCACAGAGCAGAATAATATCGCCACACATACAACTGCCAGAAACGCTACAAATCCCCAGTTCATTGCAGTCGCCTTCTGCCTGTTCTTCTGTGCTTCTTTACTCAACTGATGTTTCTGCCTTGGTACCTGCGCAGGACTCGCCTGCACTCTTCGGTTTCGATTGGTCTGCTGCCTTCCCGGATTCTGTCTTCCCGGCTGCCTCTTTCTCTCCGGAACTTCTGCAAGACGTCTGACCGTATTTCCGTCAACATACATTCCTCTGTTTGTTCTGGCACTGGTTCTGCTTCTTCTTGCTGTTTCACTCCTGGTCGTTCTCGCCATTTCATGCCTCTCTAATTATAATACTCTCTCAAAAATCCGAAGCTTTGCACTTTTGGAACGCGGATTCTCTTCCATCTCTGTCTCCCCCGGAAGAATCGGCTTTCTTGTGATCACTTTTCCTTTGGATTTCTTCCCGCATACGCATACAGGAAAATCTGAAGGGCAGGTACACGGATTCTCATTTTTTCTGAAAATCGTCTTTACAATTCTGTCCTCCAGAGAATGAAAAGTGATAATGCAAAGTCTTCCGCCATCATCAAGGATATCGATCATTCCATCCAGAGAATCCCGCAGCACATCGAGCTCTCTGTTAAGCTCAATACGGATTGCCTGAAAAGTTCTCTTGGCCGGATGTCCTGACTTCACCTGCATCTTCATGGGAATAGATTCTCTGATGATCTCTGTCAGTTCTCCGGTGGTTGTGATCGGTTTCACCTGTCTGGCGGCAACAATATGTTTTGCAATATTTTTTGCAAATTTATCTTCACCGTAATCACGAATAATACGGTATAACTCTTTTTCTTCATAGCCATTGACAATATCGCCGGCTGTCTGCGTCTGGCGCTGGTCCATGCGCATATCGAGCGGTGCATCTACCCTGTAGGTAAAACCGCGTTCTTCATTGTCAAGCTGATAGGAAGATACTCCAAGATCAAGGAGAATCCCGTCGACTTTATAGATGCCTCTTGCTGCCAGTTCCTGTACCATGTAACAATAATTGCTGCGAATGATCGTCGCCTGTTTATAGGGGGCTAACCTCTCACTCGCAGCAATTATCGCATCCTGGTCTTGATCTATGCCAATAAATCTCCCCTTGGCAGAAAGTTTCCTGCATACCTCACCGGCATGCCCTGCACCTCCTAAAGTACCATCCACGTAGATTCCGTCCGGTTTGATATCCAAACCTTCAATGGTCTCTTCCAGTAATACAGATTTGTGTTTAAATTCCATCTCCGTCTCCTGTCTGGATTTACTTTGCAAGATACTTCAAACGAGACCTGTCAGATTGTGATTCCCATGTCCTGCATGCTCTCTGCAATGCTGTCCATGTCATCATAATCACAGATCTCATTCCATTTTTCTTTGCTCCAAACTTCAATTCTGTTCAGATTACCTGTCAGAACCACATCTTTCTCCAGACCGGCAAATTCGCGCAGTGTCTGCGGTACAAGGATTCGTCCCTGCCTGTCCAGTTCACATGTAGTTGCTCCAGCTACAAAGAATCGTGAAAAAGTTCTGGCATTTTTATTTGTAAGTGGTAAAGATCTGAGCTTCATTTCAAAGGATTCCCATTCATCCATCGGATAAATGTAAAGACAGCCATCAAGCCCTCTTGTCAGAACAAACTCTTCCCCTAAGAGCTCCCTGAATTTAGAAGGAATGATCAGACGCCCCTTCGCGTCGATCGTGTGGTTATACTCTCCCATGAACATGTTACTCACCTACTCTCGCAAAATCTGAATCTCCCCTTCAGATTTCTCAGGTGGTAATGGACTCTGCCGTTATTCCCCACTCACCACCACTATTCACCACTTTCTACCACTTATGTGCTTATTCTAAACTATTTAGGCTGAAAAAACAAGGGGGAGAAAAAGATTTTTAAAATTTAGAACTCTGTTAACATTTATGAAACAACCTTATTTTTACGAGAAAAATGGGCTTTTATACATAAAAAGTGGGCTGAATTTCCACTTTCAACCCACTTATCTTTCAGATATATGTTTTTTTACTGTTCTTCTTTTGAATTTGTGGGAGAAGTTCCCACATCTGGCTTTACCTGTTCATCCATCTCCGGCCGGATTTCCGGTTCCGGTTTCATTTCAGAAGTCTCAGGAAACATCTGTTTTTCTTTCACTGACTCATCCAGAAATCTTTTTTTCCTCTGCCGGCGTATAGTATCTCTTTTCTGTGCCATCACTCTGCGTATGATCACTACAGGCATAAAAACAGCAAATAATATAGCGGAAATTACCAGCGAAATCCCCACTTTTGTCCCCGGAATATAAAGCTTATCTGTTCTGAGCCATTCAAAGAAAAACCTTCCCAGACCATAACCTGCCAGATAGATCATAAACAATTCGCCTTCATATTTCTTTTTTCGGCGCATGGCCATCAACAGCAGAAATAGTAGCAGACACCACAGACTTTCATAAAGAAAAATCGGCTGAACCTGAATATATGAAATCCCATTTATGGTCAGCAGATTATCTCTCATTGCTCCCGAAACTTCTCCTGACCGCACAGCTGAAACCGGTATCTGCATTGCCCATGGCAGATCTGTATATTCTCCGAAAGACTCTCTGTTAAAAAAGTTACCCCAGCGCCCTATAGCCTGTCCCAGAAGTATTCCGGGACACGCAATATCGGCACTCTGCCAGAATGACGTTTTGGTAATCCTGCAAAATACCGCTGCCGCAAGAAATCCAAAGAGCAGGCCACCATATAAAGCGTAACCACCATTTCGAAAGTCCAGTATGGCATTCAGATTTTCTTTATAAAATCCCCATGAAAAAGCCACATAAAATAATCTGGAACCTGCCACTGAAACCAGCAGGGAGATAAGCATCATATCGAGATACCTGTTCTGATCTTCCCCATTTCGTTTCGCTTCAAGTGTCACAAGTCCCATTCCAAGAAGAGCACCCACGGCAATCAGTACTCCATATATGGTGAATTCCATTCCAAATATCTGAAATGAGCGTGGCACATAATCAAAGACCAGGCCGGGTCCCGGAAAACGTATCGACATTTCCATAAATCACCTGTTCATCATACATTGAATCGGAATAAGATCACATCTCCATCCTGTACAACGTATTCTTTACCTTCCATTCTTACAAGACCTTTCTCTCTGGCACCTGCATAGGAACCACAATCCAGAAGATCCTGATAATTTACAACCTCAGCTTTAATAAATCCTCGCTCAAAATCTGTATGGATCTTACCTGCTGCCTGCGGAGCCTTTGTTCCGATTTTAATCGTCCATGCTCTTGTCTCATCCTCACCTGAAGTAAGGAAACTCATCAGTCCAAGGAGATGATAGCTTGCTTTTACAAGTTTCTCAAGTCCTGATTCTGTCAGTCCCAGATCCTCCAGGAACATTTTCTTCTCATCATCATCCAGTTCAGAGATCTCTTCTTCGATTTCTGCACAGATAACGAAAATCTCACTGTTCTGCTCTGCCGCATATTTGCGCACTGCCTGTACATGGCTGTTGCTTTCACCGTCATCAGCCAGATCTCCTTCTGCTACGTTTGCTGCATAGATCACAGGCTTCCAGGTAAGCAGATTATAAGTAGACATCCAGGCTTCTTCATCTTCATTTTCCATTTCCATAGTGATTGCCATCTTGCCATCTTCCAGATGTGTTTTTACCTTCTGAAGGAAATCAAGCTCCTTGGCAGCCTCTTTGTCCATGCGTGCTGTTTTTGTAACTTTTGCAATTCTTCTCTCAAGGATCTCAAGGTCTGAGAAGATCAGCTCCAGATTAATAGTTTCAATATCACGGATAGGATCAATACTTCCATCTACATGGATAACATTGGAATCTTCAAAGCAGCGGACTACATGAACGATTGCATCTACCTCACGGATATTTGCAAGGAACTGGTTTCCAAGGCCTTCTCCTTTGGATGCTCCCTTTACAAGTCCTGCAATATCTACGAATTCAATTACAGCAGGTGTCACTTTCTTAGAATGATAAAAGTCTCCGAGAAGCTTCAGTCTCTCATCCGGCACTGTAACAACACCTACATTAGGGTCAATGGTACAGAACGGATAATTTGCAGATTCTGCGCCTGCCTTTGTCAATGAATTAAATAATGTACTTTTTCCAACATTGGGTAATCCGACGATTCCTAATTTCATATCTCTAAATATCTCCTTTAAATGTATTGATTTTACGGTATTTTCAGATGTTTTTACTGTACTTTCATTATTCTAGCATAACCACTTATTATGTGCAAGTGCGGTATTACCGCGACACGCTTAATCCCGCGACATGATCATAAGCAATGTTCCAGACTGATAGGTAACTTTTGCCTTTTCACTGACAATCTCATTACTCACTGTCAGTCCACTGTCTGCTGTTGTCAGGCGATAATGGTCAAGTGAATATTTAAATCCCTCCAGCGTCAGTCCTGTAACATCTCCTCCTAATGGAAAAAATGACACATATTTTCCAAACTGTTCTGACTTTTTCAGAACTGTTCCGTCTGAAATAAGCTTCATATAATTATACCGATCCACAAGTGTTACTTCTGCCCCCTGGTTTTGTGCCAGGATAAGGAGTCCGAAATTCGCCATCAGATGGTCTACTCTGTTTCCTGTCACACCAAAGATCACTATCTTTTTCGCACCGGTCCTGATCGCATAATTCATGGCAGACTGAGTATCTGAATCATCTTTTTCCGGTCTCAGGCGGATAACTTTTATTTCTTTTTTTTCATTTCCAAAGCCTTTTTGCAATTTCCACTCAGTCATTCCACCATAGGGAATTTCACTGTCCATACTTCTTTCTTCCTGAATTTCCAGAAATTTTTTTCCATCTTCAGACAGACTGTCAAAATCTCCAATAACTGCATTCGGCAAAAGCTGATGCTCCAGAAAGAATTCCAGCCCTTTATCAGCTGCGATCAGACAGGCTTCATTCTTTTTTAAAAAATCGAGGGCAAAATCACTGTGGATATTGCCCCCGCTTACAATTATCGTATCTATCATGCTCTTCCTCAGTCAATCCTTCTTATGATCTCATCCATTCGTTCTCTGGCATGTTTTACATTTTTTGCCAGATCATCGTTGAAAACATAAGAACCTGCTACCAGCAGATTTGCACCTGCTGTGAGCACTGTCTCCATTGTCTCATCATTGATGCCACCATCAACCTGAACATCTACATCCAGATCCTCGGCCTCGATCAGTTCACGTACTTCCCTGATCTTTTCCGTACATTCTTCCATATACTTCTGACCGCCAAATCCCGGCTGTACAGTCATGATCAGAACCATATCCACATCGCTGAGCATATGACTTATATCATTTACAGGTGTAGCCGGTTTGATGGAAACTCCCACCTTCACCCCTGCTTCCCTGATCTGTTCAATAGTTCTCTCAAGATCTTCACATGCCTCCGCATGTACTGTAATGGAATCTGCCCCACATTCCACAAAATCTCTGATATATCTCTCAGGCTCTGTAACCATGAGATGTACATCAAAAAACAACTTTGATTCCTTTCGGATAGACTTTATCACCGGCATTCCAAAAGAAATACTCGGTACAAAATCACCATCCATAACATCAATATGAAGCCATTCAATCCCCTCTTTTTCCAGGGTTTTGATCTGTTCGCCCAAACGGTTAAAATCTGCCGATAAAATAGAAGGGCACAACTGATACATAATTAGAATCTCCTTTTCTCTTTTAATTCATTATAAAGTCCCAGATAATCTTCATAGCGAAGCTGGCTGATCTTATGCTCTGCCAATGCTGCTTTCACGCCACAGTCCGGTTCATGGATATGTCTGCATCCCTGAAACCTGCACTGTTCTTCATATCTGCGAAATTCCGGAAAATATGCCTTAAGTTCCTGTTCTTCTATATCTGTCAGATATAAAGAAGAAAATCCCGGTGTATCCATCAGATAAGTATCATGTCCCACCGGTATCACCTGAGAATGACGCGTGGTATGCTTTCCACGTTTCAACTTCTTACTTATCTCCCCGGTTTCCATCTGTACATTTTCCTGCAGTGCATTGGTGATTGAAGATTTTCCTACACCGGAAGGTCCTGCAACTACAGTTGTTTTTCCTTTCAGGATCTCATGTATCTCATCCAGTCCCTCTCCATTAAAAGTACTGGAAAAAATCACATCATATCCACAGCTCTTATAAGTTTCATATAAAAACTCCAGTTCTTCCTGTTTTGCAAGATCTTTCTTGTTAAAACATATAACAGCCGGAACATTCTCTTTCTCCATCATGATCAGAAAACGGTCAAGCAGCATAAAATTAGGTTTCGGACTCTCCATCGCAAAAATCACAAAAGCCTGATCCACATTGGCAACGGCCGGACGGATCAATGAATTTTTTCTGGGAAGGATGGCTGTCACACTGCCTTCCTTCTCCTGTTCATCCAAAACCTCTATCTCCACATTATCCCCTACAAGAGGTTTCTGTTTATCTTTTCTGAATATTCCCTTTGCCTTGCATTCATAAATCTCATCATTTTCTGCATAGATGTAATAAAATCCTGCAATTCCTTTGATTATCTTTCCCTGCATGGATCATTCAGCCTTAGCAAATGTAATAGAATAATTTCCGAGTTCCTGATAAGTGCCGTTAATCTGTTCAGACAGATACAAAGTACCCTCGCTGATACCAGGTGCACCTGTGATATTCAGATCATACGGGAACTGGATTACCTGATCTTCCAGAACAACTGAAGCAGTCGGTGTTCCGTTTACATTCTGGATCAGTTCCAGACGTACCGGACCTCCGGAATATCCTGACGGAGTATTCAGAGTCTGTGTACATTTCCATACTTCCCCGGCTGCTGCCGCCGCACTGTTATCTGCTGTCTGTGCCGGAGCATCAGATGATGCAGCAGTATCTGCGCTGTCACTCTGAGCCGAAGGTTCCTGATCTCCGGTACTTACTGTGATCACAACATTTACATTATCCGGATCTTCCCAGTTTCCGGCTTCCGGTTCCTGTGAAATTACTTCTCCTTCTGCCACCTCTGTACTCTTTTCCTCTTTTACTTCCACATTGAGGAACTTACCAAAAGTAGTAACTGCATCATTCTTTGTCATCCCGACAACACTTGGAACCTCCACACTGTCTCCATAGTCCACGCCTCGACTGACAAGCAGTGTTACGCTGTCCCCTGCTGAAACAGAGTTTCCGGCTGCCGGAGTTGTGGAGACTGCATATCCCGGATCTGTAACCGGAGTACCATCATCATTTAATTCACTGTATTCTTTCTGTATCTCAACAGTTAATCCCATATCTTCCAGAGTCTGCTGTGCGTCTACTCCGGTCTGTCCATCCACATCCGGAATTGTGATCTTCTGCGCACCCTTGCTGATATAATACTTAATGGTCGTATACTGCTCTACTTTACTTCCCTTTGGAATATCCTGTGAAGAAATGGTTCCTTTTGCCTGATTTGAAGCCTCCTCGCCCATAGGCTGAATACCCAGTTTCATATCCTTTGTGATATTCTTTGCTTCATCCTCTGTTTTTCCTACCAGATTCGGCACAGTTATCATTCCGTCATCATCTGATTCCGATGTATCCTGGGCCTCAGTTTTTTTGTCTGTATCATTGTTACTTCCAATAAGTCCGGACGCCTTTCCTGCGACCAGAATGATTGCTATCAGGATTACAACCCCCATCAGAAGCATTACAATAGTCAGCCCATGTCCGCCTCTTTTTTTCTTTTTCTCAGGCTTATCTGATTTCTTCCTGTGCTTTTTCACTTCCGGCTCATCATCATAATCTGTTTCATTGATTTCTTCTTCCAGAGCCTCAGGTTCTGACTTTGCGATCTGCTTCGGCATATGTTTGATCTCGCCAAGCTCCTTATCTGAGATCACAACTGTTTTTGCTTCGTTATCCACAGACGTCAGCGTTACGAAATCTCCCTGTGGATCGATCAGAGAATGCTTCAGATCTGCGATCACATCCTCCATGTTCTGATAACGGCGATCCACGCTTTTCTGTGTACATTTCAGAATAATCTGCTCCAGACTGTGGGGAAGCTCCGGTGTATAAACACTTGGAGGAACAATCTCTTCCTGAAGATGTTTGATAGCAATAGCTACTGTGGTATCTCCGTCAAAAGGAACCTTCCCTGTAACCATTTCATACATTGTGATACCCAGTGAATAAATATCACTCTTCTCATCACTGTATCCGCCTCTGACCTGTTCCGGTGAACTGTAATGAACAGATCCCATTACATTTGAGCTTATGGTATTGGAAGAAGCGGCTCTTGCAATACCAAAATCTGTTACTTTTACCTTTCCATCCATGGAAATGATAATATTCTGCGGTTTTACATCACGATGTACAATCCCATGGCTGTGTGCAGCTTCCAGTCCCATGGAGACCTGGATTGCAATACTGGTTGCTTCTTTTACAGAAAGCTTTCCCTTTTTGGAAATGTACTCCTTGAGAGTAATTCCCTCAATAAGCTCCATAACAATGTAATAAACTCCGTTATCGTCACCAACATCAAATACATTCACTATATTCGGATGTGTCAGGACTGCTGCAGCCTGAGCCTCACTTTTAAACTTGCGGATAAACGTCGTATCCTCTCTGAATTCCGGCTTAAGAACTTTTACAGCAACAAACCGATTCAGCTTATGGTCTTTTGCCTTGTATACGTCCGCCATTCCGCCGGTACCAATTTTTCCTAATATCTCATAGCGTTCTGCTATGATCGTTCCCGTTTTTAACATGCTTTCACCTCGTCTGCGAATGGTTCTACCAATACAATTGCAATATTATCCTTGCCGCCATTGCGATTTGCTTCTCTTATAAGTATCCTGCCTTTTTCATCCAGATCTGTAGATGTGTCAGAAATGATTTCCCTCAGCTGGCTGTCCTCAACCATATTGCTGAGCCCGTCCGAACACATCAAAACTACATCTCCGGGTTCCAGTTTCAGATCAAAGAAATCAATATCCACTGTTTTCTCTGCTCCAAGTGCTCTTGTAATGATATTTTTCTTCGGATGCTTCCTTGCCTGTTCAGGGTCAAGTTCTCCCATTCTTACCATCTCCTGCACCAGTGAGTGATCCCTTGTTATCTGCTGAATCTTCTCTCCGATCACATAAAGTCTGCTGTCACCTACATTTGCCACATAAGCGTAATGTCCTACGATAGTAGCTGCCACTATCGTTGTTCCCATTCCTCTGAGTTTCTCATCCTGCTGTGCCTGGGTAAGAATCTCGGTATTTACACATTCAATGGCATGACGGATTACCTTTACCGGATTAAAATCCGCATCCTGCCGGATTTCCTCCACCATAGATGTAACCGCATGAGAGGATGCATAATCACCTGCATTATGACCACCCATACCATCTGCAACAACAAACAGATTCGGAAGATTTCCAACCGGGTCAGCAGTTGCGAACACATAATCCTGGTTCATCTTCCGCTTTTGCCCGACATCAGTAGCTGAATATATCCTCATGTCACTTCTCGCTTTCTGTTTTTTCCATATAACTTTTTCTTAACTGTCCACAGGCACCATCAATATCACTGCCCATTTCTCTTCTAATAGTAACATTTATTCCACATTTTTCAAGTTTTATTTTGAAATTCTCCACAGCCTGTCTTGTTGAACGCACAAAGGAACGTTCCTTAATAGGGTTTACCGGGATCAGATTTACATGGCAGTTCATATCTCTGATTCTGCCGGAAAGTTCCCTTGCATCCTCATCGCTGTCATTAACTCCGGCTACCAGACTGTATTCAAATGTGATCCTGCGCCCGGTTTCTTTAAAATAATAACGGCAGGCTTCCAGAACCTCATCCATGCTGTATTTGTTTGCGATCGGCATCAGTTCCCGTCGCTTCACATCATTAGGTGCGTGAAGGGAAAGTGCAAGTGTCATCTGAAGCTTTTCTTTTGCAAGGTCATAAATCTTCGGAACCAGCCCACAAGTAGATACAGTCAGGTTTCTCTGACTGATATGAAGTCCTCCGTCTTCTGTCAGGATATGTATAAACCTGAGAAGATTTTCATAATTATCAAGAGGTTCCCCCGTTCCCATGACCACAACATTGGAAACTCTTTCTCCTGTCAGAGCCTGTATCCTGTATATCTGATCCAGCATTTCTGACGGGAGAAGACATCTGGTCAGTCCTCCTATGGTAGATGCACAGAATCTGCATCCCATACGGCATCCCACCTGAGAAGAAATACAGACAGAATTTCCATGTTTATACCGCATGAGAACACTCTCTATCACATTTCCATCACTGAGACGGAACAGATACTTCTGTGTACCGTCAATCCGGGATGTCTGTACCTTTACCATCTTCAGTGCTGTGACAGGATATTCTTTCAGTTTTTCCCTCAGGCTTTTGGAAAGATTGGTCATCTCATCATAAGAAGTAACAAGGTGTTCATGCAGCCAGCTGTAAATCTGCTTCGCACGAAAAGGCTTATCTCCCAGAGTGGTCATCAGTTTCTTTAATTCGTCGATCGTCATTGACTTAATGTCTGTCATTACTTATTTTCTCCTGAATTTTGCAATAAAGAAGCCATCTGTTTTGTGTACTCCCGGCAGAAGCTGAAGATAACCCAGAGCTGTTGTCTCAGAATGCAGTTCTTCCGGAAGATATGGATCAATACTCTCCAGTTTGAACGGATGATTATTCATAAACCACAACATGTTCTCTTCATTCTCTTCCTTTGCGATAGTACAGGTACTAAATACCAGCACTCCGCCCGGTTTCACATATTCTGCCGCATTGTCAAGGATTGTTCTCTGAAGGATTACAATCTCTTCCTGCTTCTGTGCTGTCACCCTGTATTTAATCTCCGGCTTCTTTCCAATTACTCCATATCCGGAACATGGGACATCTGCCAGAACGACATCTGCCTTGAGTTCTGAATCTACATCAAATACCGTAGCATCCATCACATGAGCCTGCACATTAATGCAGTCTGTTCTGTGAATATTCTCTTCGATCATATCCACTTTGTACTGGCTGATATCGCGTGCATCTACTGTTCCGTAATCTCCCATTTTATCTGCAACATGGAGACTCTTTCCACCAGGTGCTGCGCACATATCTATCACATAATCCCCTTTTTGCGGATCTGCAATTTCTGCCACCAGCATGGAGCTTACATCCTGCACCTGGATTTTCCCCTGTATAAATGCATCCAGTGCAAGAATATGGTTATAATTTGAAATTTCATATGCATAGGGAAGATAAGGTGCAGGTTTCACTTCCACTCCCTGATCGACCAGGCTCTCATAAATCTCTTTCTGTGGATATTTATGAGTTCTGCAGCGTACTGTGATCGGTTTCTCAGTGAGAAAATCTGTAAGGATCTTTTCTGTTTTTTCTTCCCCGTAATCCTCAAGCCAACGGTTTACCAGTGTTTCCGGCATAGAATATCTGACAGACAGATATCTGACCGGATTTTCTTCCCTTGAAGGAAGTTTCAGATTTTTCCACTCTCTGGCAATCGTACGAAGAACACCGTTTACAAAAGGTTTCAGGCTGTAAAAGCCTTTTCTCTGTGCCAGCTTCACCGCTTCATTACACACTGCGCTGTCCGGCACACTGTCCATAAACCTGATCTGATAAACTGCACTTCTCAGGATTTCCCTGATCACAGGCTTCATTTTATCTACAGATACTTTTGAATATGAATCAATAATATAATCTATTAAAATACGATATTCCAGTGTTCCTTCACAGACTCTTGTAATAAAAGCTCTCTCCTGTCTTGGAAGGAACTGATATTTGGAAAGAGCATTGCGGATTGCAATATGGCTGTGTTTTCCCTCTTCCTCAATTTCCAGTAATATCTGTAATATCAGTTCTCTTGTATTTATTCCATTAGTCACGGTCTCTTCCTCCGGCAAGTATGATCAGTCTTAAAAGCTGCAGGATTGATGAAGCAAGTGCTGCAACATAGGTGAGTGCTGCCGCTGTAAGAACCTTCCTTGCACCTTTTACCTCATCGTTTCCAAGCATTCCTGAACTTCCAAGCATTTTCAACGCTCTTGAAGAAGCATTGAATTCTACCGGAAGAGTTACAAGCTGAAAAAGAACCGCAAATGTAAACAAAATGATTCCAACAGTCAGCAGTGGACGGATTGAGAAAATCAGTCCTGCCAGAAACAATGGCCAGGAAAGTGTGGAACCGATGTTTGCAACAGGCACAATCGCAGAGCGAAGATTCAATGGCACATAGTTAGTCGCATGCTGAATAGCATGTCCACATTCATGCGCAGCCACTCCGATCGCAGCCACCGATGTTTTATCATATACATCCTGGGAAAGTGCCAGTTTCTTACTTCCCGGATCATAGTGGTCTGTCAGGCTGCCGGATATGGGTACTACCGTAACATCCGTAATTCCCGACATACGAAGAATCCGTCTGGCAGCATCGGCACCTGTAAGCCCCGATGCACTGCGCACTCTGCTGTAAACAGAAAACGTACTCTTTACCTTTGCAGATGCCAGTAAAGACAGCACCATTCCGATAACGAGCAGTAAATACGTAGGATCAAAATAATAATATCCGTACATCTAATCACTCCTTATGATCTGTAAAAACAATTCCATTTTCAATGTGATATCCCCGGAGAAAGGCTTCTGTTTCCATACGCTTCTTACCTTCCAGCTGTACCTCTGTAAGAATCAGCACTCCTTCTCCACATGCTGTATGGATCCCCTCTTTATCTGCCAGGAAGATTGTTCCCGGAACAGCATCTGTTTTCTCAGTGCTGACTTTACATTTCCACACTTTCAGAGTTTTTCCATTAAGAAATGTATAAGCACTTGGCCATGGATTCAGGCCACGTACAAGGCGTTCCAGTTCTTCTGCAGATTTTCTGAAATCCATCAGTCCCATCTGTTTGGTGATCATAGCCGCATAAGGTGTAGGACTCTCCTCCGGCTGTTTTTCAAACTCCGCAGTTCCCTGCTCAATAGACGGAAGCGTCTTGATCAGCAGATCCGCACCGGCCTGCGCAAGTTTTCCAAACAGGCTTCCACCTGTTTCTGTCGGAGAGATCGGAATCACTATCTTAGAGATCATATCACCGGTATCAAGACCTTCTCCCATCTGCTGGATCGTTACACCTGATACTTTTTCCCCGTCGATCACAGCCTGCTGGATAGGCGCTGCTCCTCTGTATTTCGGAAGAAGAGACGCATGAATATTGATACATCCAAATTTCGGAAGCTCCAGGATTTCTTTTGGAATAATCTGTCCATATGCAGCAACAACTATGATCTCAGGATTGATTTCTTTCAGAATCTCCAGAAATTCAGGGTTATTTCTCACTTTCTCCGGCTGATATACCGGAATATCGTGCATAACGGCTTCTTCTTTTACAGGTGTTGGCAATAATGTCTTACCTCTCCCTTTTGGTTTGTCAGGCTGAGTCACCACTGCTGCCACCGCATATCCGGCTTCTGTCAGTGCATGTAATGACGGCACTGCGAAATCCGGTGTTCCCATAAATACTATCTTCATTTGATTATCACTCCTCATCCTCATCATAGGAAACCTGATGAAGTTCTCCTTCTACCAGTTCTGTATACATATGTCCGTCCAGATGATCGATCTCATGGCAGAAAGCACGCGCAAGAAGACCTTCCCCTTCATATTCTACTTCATTCATATCCTCATCCAGAGCTTTTACCTTTACATAGTTCGGACGTGTTACCTGACCAGCCATTCCAGGTACACTTAAGCATCCTTCATCACCAGTCTGTTCGCCTGATGTTTCAAGGATTTCAGGATTGATCAGCACGATAGGCCCCTCTCCTATATCGATCACAACAATACGCTTCAGCATACCTACCTGTGGTGCAGCGAGGCCAACTCCCATTGCATCATACATGGTTTCAAGCATATCTCCGATCAGATCATGAATACGTGGTGTCATCTTTTCTACCGGTCTGCTGACCTTTGCAAGTACTTCGTCGCCCTGTAATCTGATTTTTCTAAGTGCCATTTCTTTATTCTCCTCTTCTTTGATTATGATGTTAGGATCAAAAGATATTTTGCCCCTAACCTGATATCTTGATTATTGTTATATCACGATTTCAGAAATTACTGCCTGTCGGATTTCCTTTCTGCAGCAGATTACTTCAGTAATGAGATTTTGAAAAACTCTGCCATAATTAACTGAAATCAAATTGTATGTATATTTTCCGGAAACCGGAATTTATCTCTATGTATTTCTCCAGCTGGTCTTTGATATGTACCAGCGTTTTATGATCTTTATGTTTTAAATAGATAACCTGTCTGTAAATATCCTTAACTTTTCCAACTGACGCATATGCCGGGCCAATGATATGCAGGTCATTTTCTCTGTATATCCTTTCTATATAAAGTTTCAGATAATACATTGCCTGAACCAGTTTCTCATCTTCCGGACCTGAACCCAGAACTGCCAGCATATGTGCCGCAGGCGGATAATCCAGAAGCATACGGTAACTCATCTCTTCCTCATAGAATGCCTGATAATCCTGCACTGCCGCCGCCTGAATACTATAATGATCCGGATGATAGGTCTGGATCACTGCCTCTCCCGGTTTTTCCCCCCGTCCTCCCCGGCCGACTGCCTGACAGAGAAGCTGAAAGGTACGTTCCGCACATCGATAATCCTCTGCATTCAGCGAAAGATCCGCTGCTACTATTCCCATGAGTGTGACATCCGGAAAATCATGCCCCTTAACGATCATCTGTGTTCCGATCAGTATATCTGCCTCATGAGCTGCAAAAGCTGCAAGGATCTTTTCATAGCTGCCCTTGGTTCTTGTTGTATCAAAATCCATTCTGAGAGTCCTGACTTCTGGAAAATCTTCCCGCACTACCTTCTCGATCTGCTGTGTTCCTGCCTTAAATCCGCCAATATAAGGCGATCCGCACACCGGGCATATCCGGGGTTTTCCTGTCTCATATCCACAGTAATGACATAAAAGCCTTTCATTATTATGCTCCGAAAGAGAAACATCACAATGCGGACACTTCATCACATGTCCACAGGACCGGCAGGATACAAAACCTGCGTATCCTCTTCTGTTCAGAAAAAGCATTACCTGTTCTTTTTTCTCAAACCGGCCTTTCATCTTTTGCCGGAGTTCTCTGCTCAGTACAGACCTGTTTCCTGCTTTTAATTCCTCACGCAGGTCTACGATAGAAACCCGGGGCAGAGGTCTGCTTCCATATCTTGTTGTCAGCCTGACCAGACTATATTCCCCATTCATTGCCTTACTGTAGGCTTCCACTGATGGAGTAGCTGAACCCATTACCACATTTGCATGTTCTAAAACAGCTCTCCGGATTGCAGTTTCCCTTGCATGATAACGGGGTGTGCTTTCACTTTTATAGCTTGGTTCATGTTCTTCATCAATAATGATCAGTCCCAGACTGGCAAATGGCGTAAACAGCGCAGATCTGGGACCGATCATCACCTGGACTTCTCCCTTTTTCGCACGTTTAAACTGATCATAGCGTTCTCCCTGAGACTGTCTGGAATTGATAACTGATACTTTATCCCCAAATCTGGCATAAAATCTGCGTACCGTCTGATATGTCAGAGCAATCTCCGGGATCAGCACGATTGCTTCTTTTCCCTGAGAAAGCGTCTGCTCGATCAGCTTTATATACACCTGGGTTTTCCCGCTCCCTGTCACTCCCTCGATCAGTACAGGCTTCGGCGATGGTTTTTTCCACTCTCTCTGTATCTGCTTTACTGCCGCTTCCTGTTCATCTGTAAGCGGCATTCGCCTTTCTCCGGAAATATCACCTGTATTCAGTGAAGTTCTCATTATCTCATCATATTCTATGCGGATAATCCCCTGCTCCTGAAATTTCTTTACAACAGCAGAAGTTGTCCCCAGTTCTTTCGCCGCATGTGTATAATCCAGTCTTTTTTTCTCCAGAAGTTCCCTCAGAAGTCTTGTTCTGGCTTTAAACCTTGTTTGTTCAAGTTCTTTCAGAAACTGCGTTCCCGCCTCTTCGGAAATATCCAGGCATATATATTTTTTCTCTTTTGCCTTGATTTTCTCCTGGATAGGAAGTACTGTCCTGAGAGCCTGGATCATGGTGGAACCATAATTTTCTCTCATCCAGGCTGCCAGGGCGATCAGTCTGGATTCCGTAGTCTCTTCTCCACTGCAGATTTCACTGATTTCTTTAATCTTTTCGGGAGCAATTTTCGGTTTATCTGACAATCCGATCACATATCCTTTACGCACCCGGCCGGCATTTCCAAAAGGGATGGCTGCCACCATCCCTGCCTTTATTTTCTTCTCCAGCCTTTCCGGTACACGATATTGAAAACTCCGGTCCAGTTTATCACTGGAAATATCAATTATTATATCAGCATATATCATGAACTTATTCCTGTTTGACCCGCTACCTATTTACCAGCAAGAATATCTGCGATCAGGACACGTTCATCCATAGGATATTTCTTTCCTTTAATTTCCTGATAATCCTCATGTCCCTTACCTGCCAAAACTATAATATCCCCCGGCTCTCCATGATGGATCGCATAGGCGATGGCTTCTTTTCTGTCCGGAATCTCTACATATTTTCCATCGGTTTTTGCCATACCGATCTTGATATCATCGATGATCGCCTGTGGTTCTTCATCACGTGGATTATCAGAGGTAATAATGGTAAGGTCTGCAAGCTTTCCGGAAACCTCTCCCATCTCATAACGGCGAAGCTTCGATCTGTTGCCTCCGCATCCAAACAGACATACCAGTCTGTGGGGATGATATTCTTTCAAAGTGGTCAGAAGACTCTCCAGAGCCATGGCATTATGCGCGTAATCGATCATCAGAGTAAAATCATCGGATACTTTTACCATTTCGATACGGCCTTTTACCTTAGCTACTTTTAAGGCTTTGAGAATGTTCTCTTCCGAAACCTTAAAATGACGGCAGATTGCGATTGCTGTCAATGAATTGTAGATGCTGAATTTACCGGGAATATCTATTTCCACATGAAAATCCAGAAGTCCTTTCAGATGGTAGGAAATACCCAGATATCCTTTACCTCCGACCAGCTTTGCATCTTCCGCACGAAGGTCTGCTTCCGGTGAAAATCCATAAGTTTCCAGGCTGCATGTATGACCTTCAATAATCTTCTCGAAATGTTCATCATCTCTGTTTACAATTCCTACCTTGCACTGTTTCAGAAGTAAGGACTTGCATCTGAGATAATCATCAAAATCCTTATGTTCATTTGGTCCGATATGATCCGGCTCAATATTTGTAAAAATACCAAAATCGAAAACAAATCCCTGAGTTCTGTGAAGCATCAGTCCCTGGGAGGAAACTTCCATAACCACACAGTCACAGCCGGCTTCTGCCATCTCATGGAAATATTCCTGAATCACATAAGACTCCGGTGTTGTGTTCTTTGCAGGAATCACTTTGTCACCGATGATCGCTTCAATGGTTCCGATCAGTCCCACTTTATATCCGGCATTTTCCAGAATAGATTTTACCATATACGTAGTGGTTGTTTTTCCTTTTGTTCCTGTGATACCGATTGTTTTCAGTTTCTCTGCGGGATATCCGAAATATGCGGCAGAAATAAACGCCATTGCATATCGTGTATCTTTCACAAGAATGACTGTCACATCTTCCGGTGCTTCCACAGCTTCTTCCACGATCAGAACCTTTGCTCCTTTTGCAACTACATCCGGCACAAATTTATGGCCATCCACCACTGCGCCGCGGATACAGATAAAAAGAGAGCCCTCTTCTACTTTCCGGGAATCATAAATCACATTTTTTACTTCCTGGTCTGTACTGCCCTGAAGACATGTATATTCCAGCTTTTCCAGTAAGGATATTAATTTCATTTTAATCCTCCATATCATTTCCTGCCTGCCTGAATTTCATACAGCCTCTGCGGCAATTTCGTTACTGTTCACTCCGTTCACAGTAACTTAGCCAAAATTCATTCCAGATTGCCTGCGGCAATGGAATTTTGGCTTGTATGTCTCGGGATTTTGGCATATTCATGCCAAAACACCTCGCGGGATAGTGATGTGTGAACAGTAACGCAATTTCTTTAAAGTCAGGCAGAGGTGTTTTACTAAAGCGTATATTCTATATAAGAATAGCACACCTCCCCTGTCGTTTCAACGTTGTTTCTCTACTTCTGCTGTTTTTTTGTCTTCCTGTAACAGAATGCACTGACTCCAGACATGATTGCAAAAATCCCCAGTACAATATACAAAGCCGTTTCTGTCTCATCTCCTGTACGTGGTTTGGAAGCAGTAGTATAAGCACTTCCGGACTTTGAGTCATATCCATAACTCTGGGAAGCCAGAGATGCCGGTTGCGGCGTAACTGTAACAATATTATCAGTTTCCTTTAATTCTACGTTTGCCTTAGATGTCATTACCTGTGTACCAGTCTCATCAGATGTAACGATTACCTCATTGATCAATTCCTGACTTGCCATATATTGTGGAACAGTCACTGTGGCGTAAAGTGCAAAAGCCTCTCCCGGTGCGATCTGCGGAATCAGAGCCTGTGTGCCTGTGCTGTTTAATGTTACGCCCTCTTTCCTGACAAAATTTGCCTGAATACCGGCATTTTGGAATCTTTCTGTACTGAGAACCGAATGAAGTGTCCGCTCACCCGTATTCCTGATGCAGATCTGATATGTGATCGTATCTCCCGGATATGCCTGTGTTCTGTCCGCAGTTTTCTCCACCTCAAAAGCAGCCTTTAATGCAATGACTTCTGTTTCGACTGATTTCTGACATCCAATACTTTCTTCCTTTCCCGGATATTTCGCTTTTACAGTTACTGTATGAATAAGCTCTCCTGCCTGCTCTTCTGTAAGCTGTACTGTCATCTGAAGATTTCTGATTTCTCCTGCCTTAAGACCTGAAATAATTCCCTGCATACCATTTGCAGTAAATCCCTCTTCCTGTTTCCATTCGGCTTTTATATTATCCTGAGAAAAAGCACTGGATATCTCTATATTTTCCAGAGGTAATTCTCCTGTATTCTCTACAGACAATATATAAGTAAGGTTCTGCCCTGCACGTACCTCTTTCGTCTCCTGCTGTAACCGGGCTGTGATCCCTGTTTTTGCCTCCTGTACGGAAAGCAGAGCTGAAGGAGTTTCTGCAACAGTCTGGGTTTCATCCCCTGATTTCATCCAGAAATACGCACCTGTCCCCTCCCAATCTTTGCAAAGCGGTGCATCCTGGCACAGAGGATAATCTGTTTTTACAGAAGAAATACGATATTCTTCACGCAGAGACACCGGCACTTTCATGGTAAAGATATCTGTTTCCGCATCTGAAAGTGCAGTCTCACAGGTCAGCTTTGTAATCTGGGTTGTCTCACCTTTCTTATTTTGTATCTGTACGGATTCAGCCTGCAGATCATTCTTTAACGCTTCTGCATTTACCTGAAAATATTCTGAAATATATACAGTCAGAAAATATCTGGTTTTATCTTCCCTGATCTCATTTTGGTTCTCCTGCTCACTCTGTTGTGTCTGTCCGGTTTCTGTGTCAAATCCTTCTGCGTTTTCTTCTGCCTTCCGGTATTCTTCGCTTTCTATATCTTTTATATCTATTACTGCACTCTCTGATTCACACTCTGTATTTTCGGAATCCACTTCATCTGTCGTATTTTCTGCTGCTTCTGCTTCTCTCACTTCTCCATCCCATGTACTATTTTCCATCTGCAACTGTCCGTTCTCCGAAGCAGTATTTTCCTGTTGACTTTTGTACAGTTCTTTCAGACCGCTCACTTCCAGTGTCAGTTCTGCCTGAAATTTCTCTTCATCGATCCACTGTGCACTCTGCTTTAAACCCACAGCAGGAACATATAACTCTGCAACTTCAAATTCTGCTGCTGATACTGCTCCTGCTCCCAAAATCCCGACAGCAGCCGTTATCATGACTGCTTTTTTTAACTGATTCCATATTCTTTTTTCCATTCTCTCATTCTCCTGAATTTTTATTCTATGTCATCTGAGGTACTTCCACTGTCAGAATGATATCGGTACAGTATCTTTCGAGATTATAAGTTCATATCCACAGACATACGCATCTCTCCTCTCGGTTTTGCACAATAAATAAGATTTTCAGAGTTTCTGCTCAGGATTCAAAACCATCTCCCGGACTATCAATAAATAATTGGAAATTTTTGCACCGGACCGGTGCGTGAAAATAAGAATACTGATAACGGCTGTTGCCGATGAATCTACTTTAGCATGTCTATGCTATAAAAACAAGATACCACTTTTTATTTTTCGTATTTGTTTATAATTCTTTTATAAATTTACCGATTGTTTCAGAAATTCGACATACTTTGAACATAATTTTCCCATATAATAGGTCTTGGATAGATGAAAAACCACTCTCTATCTCCCCCCTCAAAAAAACAAAACAGCTCTCACAGAAATGTGAGAGCTGTTTGTTTTTTGTTACTGTTCACTGATAATATCCCGCGAGGTGTTTTTTGAGTTATTTTCTATTGCAATTCTACTGGCAGTCTTTTATAATGTAGGATATCAATATGATTGAATATTTATGATATCAGTGATAAAAAATTTCAAAAATCTTTATATATAAGATCACCCCGCAGATATCATATTTACAGAACATGAAAGAATCGAGGTAATTCCCATGAGCGAAAAAATTACAGTAGTTGCACTGGGCCACAGAGCATTAGGAACCACCTTACCGGAGCAGAAAATCGCTACAAAAAAAGCAGCCAAAGCTGTCGCAGATCTTGTAGAAGCCGGAAATCGTGTAGTCATTTCCCACAGTAACGGTCCACAGGTTGGAATGATCCACACAGCCATGAATGAATTTGGCAAAACACATCCTGACTATACATTTGCACCTATGTCCGTATGTTCGGCAATGAGTCAGGGCTATATCGGATATGACCTCCAGACCGCAATCCGCGCAGAACTTATTTCCCGAGGTATTTATAAACCGGTAGCTACTATCCTTACACAGGTTGTCATTGATCCATATGATGATGCTTTCGCTGAACCTGAGAAGATCATCGGACGTGTCCTTACAGAAGAAGAGGCTGAAACTGAAGAAAGCAAGGGAAACTTTGTCACTAAACTGGCTGACGGCACTTATAAAAGAATCCTGGCAGCTCCGAAACCGCAGAAAATCGTAGAGCTTGAAACAATCCGCACACTTGTAGATGCGGGCCAGGTAGTAATCGCAGCAGGCGGCGGCGGAATCCCGGTTATGGAACAGGGAATCGATCTTCATGGTGCAAGTGCGATCATTGAGAAAGACCTTTCCAGCGGACTTCTTGCACAGGAATTAAATGCAGATACTCTTCTGATCCTTACCAGTGTTGAGAAAGTAAGTCTGAACCTCGGTCAGGACAACGAAGAATATCTTAATACAATTTCTGTAGATGATGCTAAGAAATATATGGCTGACAATCAGTTTGCCCCAGGCTCCATGCTTCCTAAATTCGAAGCCGGAATCTCTTTTATCGAAAAGGGAGATAACAGAAGAACGATCATCACAGATATTGCGCATGCAAAGGATGGATATTTCGAAAAAACCGGAACTATCATTAAATGATTCTATAGCAATCCTCGTAAATAATACATTTAAGAGGATTGCTATATTTTATCTGACAATACAAAAAGACATATACCAGAGCAATACATATCATCTTGCCGGTATATGTCTTTTAATTATCATATTATGATGTCAGATTCAAAAGTTTACCCCTGACCTGATATTACATAGATTTACGTTCCGCAATCTCTGCCATCTTCGCTTCGTTCAGACGAGTATCACCATGCACACGGCTGTAGGAAAGATATCCGTTCATACGGTCAATCTTTGTCAGATTCTTGGAACCGCAGACCGGACACACGTCCATTTCAAGTTCCTCATGTCCGCAGTCATCACAGTAAGCAAGGGAAAGATTTACTCCCTCATAATATCCCAAAGACATGGCTCTGCGGATCAGAGTACGTATTGCTTCACGATTATAATCAATCGGATAACGTACATACTGAATCTTACCGCCGTTGCACAACTCCCAGAAACGTCCCTCCAGATCCTGTTTTTCAATCGGAGTTACATCTTCAGTCACATGACAGTGGAAACTGTTGCTTACATAAGGACGATCAGAAACCCCTTTCACAATGCCATACATCTTACGGAACTGTTCCACCTGCAGTCCACATAAACTCTCTGCCGGTGTTCCATAAATTGCATAAAGATAACCATCTTTCTCTTTAAATTCATTTACTTTCCTGTTGATATATTTCAGCACATCCAGTGCAAACTGCCCGTCTTCAGCAATGGATTTGCCATTGTAAAGTTCCTGGAGTTCATTTAATGCAGTGATTCCGAAGGATGCTGTCATTGGTTTCAGAATCTTGCCAATCTTTTCATTCGGTTTCAGATGTCCACCGTAAAATCCTCCCTCACAATATGCCAGCGGGTTGGTTGACGCACGCATCTGTCCCAGATAATCATAGGTACGGATATGCAGATTACGGATCATCTCAAGATAGAAATCCAGCACTTCGTAGAAATCCCTGCTCTCTGCTCTGGCTTTGGCAAGAATCATTGGAAGATGAAGGCTTACCGCACCGATGTTAAATCTTCCCACAAACACAGGAACATCCTTATCATCTGCCGGATACATACCGCCTCTCTCGTACCAGGGGCTTAAGAACGCACGACATCCCATAGGACTTATAACCTTTCCATACTGCTTGTACATACTGGAAATATATCCTTTTCCTGACATGGACAGCCAGTCCGGATACATAGTCTTGGCAGAACAGTCAACCCCTGCCTCAAATACATCCTCACTGATCTTGCCTTTTCCATGGATATTTTCATCATAAAGGAATACGATTTTCGGGAAGAGTACCGGTTTCTTGCGTCCTGCCTTACCCTGTCCGCCTTTATGCACTTCAAGAAGAGAAATACTTGCCATCTTCTCGAACTGCTTTATTCCAAGTCCAAGAGTTACAGTTACAAATGGATAATCCCCTCTGGAAGATCCGACTGTATTCAGCTTATACTCAATCCCCTGCCATCCCTGGTCAAAATCTCTGCGGACTTTGTCAAGCGCATACTCGATCGCACGTTCTTCACGTCCTGTCCAGCTCTCGTCAGAGTATTTCATAAATTCCTGGATATATTTATCGTAACTCTTCTGTGCATAAGGTGCAAGAATCTTGTCTACTTCCGGTACTGTGAATCCGCCATACTGCTGTGCAGCAGTGCTCAGGATAATATCACCCATAACATCAAACGCAGTATCCAGTGTCTTAGGCTCATTGTACCATACATTTCCCATCTCAAATCCGCCGCTGAGTACAGATGCCACATCAAAGAGACAGCAGTTCATGGTATCCAGACGTGCAGACTGGTCATGAATATAAATATAACCATCTTTACATGCCTGAAGTTCATTACGATTCATAAAAAATTTACGATAAAGCTCTTTGTTCAGTTCATTAAAGATCAGGCTTCGCTTTGTAGCTACAAGCGCACTGTCTGTATTGGCATTACTCTTATCACCAATATAACGGATTGCCTGACTCTTGGTATATACATCATCCATCATATGGATAAAGTCAAGTTTGTAATTTCTGTAATCGCGGTAGCTCTTAGCCACTGCCGGGTTCACTCTCTCAAGTGCTCCCTCTACGATGTTGTGCATCTCCTGGATCTCTATCTCATTCTTTCCCAGTGCCTCCGCATGTTCTTCCGCAAACTGGCAGATAAATTCCTTCTCTTTATCCGAAAATGTGTATAAAATTCTGGCTGCCGACTTATTTACTGCTGCTACGATCTTCTGTGAATTAAACTCTTCTCTCGTACCATCTTTCTTTATAACATATATCATACCTTTTGCTCCCATATACAATATATAGTATTTTTTTCTTTCATTCACCACAATTCTCTCTATATGTGGTACGTTTAACAAGTATAGCACAGTCTCTGACAAAAAGAAAGGGGCAAAAAATTATTCGTCATATTGCTGAATTTGATACATGGCAAGATAATTATCTTGACCATCCAGAGATACCACAGATACCTCATCCCCGGCATGTAATTCTATTTTCTCCTCGTGGTCTGCTTCGTCAAATTTTACAGTTTCATCTTTTCCTGAAGAACTTCTGATTTCCAGAACAACTTTCTCCCAGCCGGACACTATCCTGTATTCTCCCGGATCTATTGTAAAATCATACCCCTGGTCACTGGCATCTGTATCGCCAATCTCTGATGCAGTATCATCCGTTCTGACAATATAATTCTCTCCGGTGAACATATACCAATCCGGATTGCCCCTCTGTTCATTCTGTCCGTTCTTTACTGCACTGATAGTCTCAGACCAGTCATCTGTCCAGTTATTCTCATTACTTTCATTACTTTCATTATTTTCATTACTCTCATTTACTTCATCAGAACTGCTGTCATCAAAAATACTGTTGAGATCTATGTCAAACTCATCATAGATAAATTCTTCTATCCTGTATCCAATCGTATCCCAATTCTCTGCCATCTGACCTATTATTACCATCAGAATCAGCACAATGATCCAGAAAATTTTGCCTGCCTTGCCGCTCTTTTTCTTCTCACTTTTTGCTGTCTTTTTTCCGGTGCTGTATGTACGGGCAGTCTGTGCGCTGTACGACTGACCTGATGTTTTCTTTGTCCCTGATGTTTGTATTCTTGAAGTTTGTACTTTTGTATTTTGCGTTCTAATAGTCTGTGTTCTGGCAGACGAAGTTTTTGCAGCTTTGGGAACTGTTTTATTTCTGTCAGACAAAGGGATCTCGTTCTCTGCCATTGCTTTTTTCACCTTTGCCGAAGCATGACGATAGTGCTCTGAACGGTCTTCGTTCAGATGATACAGTTCCATATCATTTCTATATGGCATTCCACAATATTTACACCTGCCGTTTACAATTGGTCCATCACAGACCTGACACCTTTTTCCCATATATCTTCCCCCTGAGTTTTATATAAATTTAACGCTTCATTCATTTACACATTTATTTTAACATTTCGCCCCAATCTTGCAAAGCTGAAATTGTGTTACTGTTCGTTCTGGTTACTGCTCACTCCGTTCTCAGTAACACGCTTCGCGATGCACAGAATTTATGCTAATCGCAT
>ENA-OROH01000665-OROH01000665.1-human-gut-metagenome-genome-assembly--contig:-NODE-665-length-38052-cov-4.841803_pt1 | contig 38052 bp, 33 predicted proteins | sample MGYA00242125_ERZ509042 | MGnify/ENA primary metagenome ERZ509042 (study PRJEB26280, sample SAMEA2338738) | human gut metagenome | biome: human gut; feature: human-associated habitat; material: faeces... | reverse complement strand
AGTATCTGCTTTTTCTGGAAAATGCATTTCCATACATGGATAACTATAACTACCACAAAGGTATGTGTATTACTCAATCTGGAATAAACATTACCAATTAACTGGTATAAGATTAATAGCAAATATACTACAACTATTACTTTCAATAATTTTACAAGCCATTTTGCTTTTTCCCTCCTTGTAGCCATAATTTTTCTATACCTTCATTCTTCTTGACCAATTCCTTACAGCAAAAGGCATACAAAAAATACCTATCAAAATAGGAACTGTAACTAACAGATACGGCGACCATACATATTTTCCGAAGATACAAAATGTATTTGTTCTGAAAATGTCGGCACCACTGCCAACTAAAGGTAATAAATCCAATACCTTTTGCAATTCATACGGAAGATATTCTGCTATCATCATTGGACCATACACACAAGCCAGACTAAACAAGAATACGAGTACATTATTTTTTACGGTAGCAGATATAAACATTACAACACCTGCAAATCCAAGTGTTCCAAGTAATATAAACATATACTCATAAATTTCAGCCTGCAGCATATTCATCGGTGCTATTGCAAGCAGTTTAATGTTCTGAATCGGCATATTCCACCCGGATGTACCCATAAAAAATACCTGCGATAAAATGCTAGGAATTACAAGTATTATAAAAAATTCTACTGTAAATACTAATCCCGTTAATATTTTTGCTGATGCAACTTTTCCCCAGCCATTCTTCGTTGTTAATACCAAAAAGCTTGTATTATCATACCACTCGCCCGCAAATAAAGATGACAAGACAATTGCCAAAAATAAAGCCATCACACTACCTAAATCTGCCACCATACTTGCAAGAAGCTCTGACCATCCATCCACCCATCCATATCGAAACGGACTTTCTACTTCTTTCTCCATCCTAAGCAGATATTCTTTTTCAGCTCCTGTCTGACCATTGTTTTCTAAGAAGTCACTAATCGCCTGCTCTCTTCTCTCATAAAAACCTGTCAACTTGTTTGGATTGACATAACTTATCATTGTCTGATAAGTCTCTGTGTCCAGAAGTTCCGGATATAATGTTGCAAGCCAGCTATTGATAATTTTCCAGTCGGTTTTTTCTAATTCCTTTTCCATACCGGCAGCTTCCATTCGTTGATAATCTCTCACTACCTGCCGTAATGTTTCATCCGTTAATTCTTCTCCAAAGTTGAGTGCATATTCCTGACTCTCCCTTATTACTCCATAGCCGTCAAAATTGTTTCCAAAAGCACTTGTATAATCACCCGAACTCCCAAAACTAAACCATTGAAAAGATAATATATTCCCAAAAATGACGATATAAATAAAACATAACAGTACACAAATCTTAACTATGCGCTTTCTCCATAATTTCGTATGTTCTAATAAAAATAATTCCATCCTACTGTCCCCCTTCTTCTGTTGGGAAATAATATAAATAAAGGTCTTCCAAGGTTGCTTCACACGGAACTGCCTGTTTGCTAGGCATATTGTCTGAAACAATACGCAGCACCATATCCTTTCCTTCATGCCTTAAATTTGCAACTGTCGTTCTTGCCTGCCATTTTCTTGCTTCTGACGGGGAAACGGTAAGCTCCCAAACTTTACCATTTGCTTTTTCTGTTAATTCCTGAACCGTTCCCTGCAACACAAATTTGCCTTTCTTCATCAATAACACTTCATCTGCTATTGCTTCTACATCCGACACAATATGCGTTGAAAGAATCACAATTTTATCTCCGGCATATTCTGAAAGTAAATTACGAAACCGCACTCGCTCCTTCGGATCAAGTCCTGCTGTAGGTTCATCCAAAATCAAAATACCCGGATTATTCAATAATGCTTGTGCAATTCCAACTCTCTGTTTCATACCGCCGGAAAATGTTTTTACTTTCTTATTTGCCACATTACTTAACCCTACTACCTCTAACAGTTCATTTGCCCTTTTCTTTGCCATATCCTTTGGTATCCCTTTAAGAGCTGCAACATACATCAAAAATTCCATTGCTGTATAATTGGGATAATATCCAAAATCCTGCGGTAAATATCCCAATACATTTCTATAATTAGCCCCCAGCGAGGTTATCTCTTTTCCATTCAACAACACTTCACCAGAAGTTGATTCCAAAATAGCACACAGCATACGCATCAAAGTTGTTTTTCCAGCACCATTTGCTCCCAAAAGACCATATACCCCTGGCTTTAAAGTTGCACTCACACAGTCTACTGCTATTTTACTCCCATACTGTTTCGTTAATCGATCAAGCAATAATTCCATACATTTTTCCTTCCTTTCTCATCTCTACAATAAATAGAACTTCTTTCATAAAAAATATCCCGAATACTACAAATGCAATCAACCAAAATCCAATTGCGGATGTTGCGTATAACCACGGTATTACCCTTGATGATATTGCCCAACAAACACAGGAACCAAGCATTACAATCGCACATGTCCATATGCTCTCTCTTCTCTGTAACCGTACTAGCCTAAGCATTCCTGTCATACAAACCAGATAAGGAACTAGGCAATACAACACCATTTGTCCTAGCTTGCTGTAATCATTCTGTAATGACACTTCCAGCCATAATACAATCGTGATACAGACTAGATTAGCAGAACCTGCCAAGACTAATTTAGCCAATATAATCTGGGCACCGGATGCTCTCGTTACCGCCTCAATTTCACTCATTCCATATAACTGACTCTTGAAAAGAACGGGCATAGCAGTCACCACAAAAAGTGGCATAAAGATTGGAATATTCTGTGGAATATCCGCCACGCTGGCAATCATCAGACAAACAAAAAATAAGGTTACCGCCTGAAAAATAAATATCGGTATCCCTTCAAACCGAAAAACATCTGACAAATACTGAAAGAAACTTGTTCGTGGCTCTTCTTTATAAAGCATTTGTTCTTTCATAATTTCAGTACAGTAATTTATGGTTTCTTCCAGTCTCTTTGGTTGTACTTCCTGTCCTAAAGAATGATACAAATTGCTTTTCAATGTTCTATCTTTCATTTTCTCGCCTTCCTCATGATTTTTAATCCATTACGGACTCTACTTTGTGCAGTTCTCATGTTACATCCCATTACTTTTGCTATTTCATGAAATTCAAGCTGCTCTCCAAATCGTAATATAATTGCTTCCCTTTGTTCGGGGGATAAGGTACTTAAAAGATAATTTACCTCCTCCTTATCCTCCAGCCTGAGTATTTCATTACATTCGTCAACAATACTTCCTTCATCCTCTAACGGGCAAAAATGTATCTTTCTGCTTTCATCAATACACACCCTATTTGCAATGGTGTATAAATAGGCTTTAAATTTTCTTTTTCCCTGATAGCCGGATATATTTTTAAACAACTTATAAAATATTTCCTGCGTCAAATCTTCAGCCTTTTCCACGCTGGAGCAATGCCACCTACAATAACGCAGTATAGATGCATAATAACGAGTAATCAATTCTTCTGCCGCCCGTTCATTTCCATATTTAATTTGATCTATCAATTTGTCATCACTTAACACTCTCCAGCCTCCTCCCTTGTGATTCTCTCTATATAATAACGCTTGACATTTTCCAAATGATTAAAGGCTTCATTAATTTTTGCAAAAAATTTTGCAAACTGTAAATTTGTTACCAATTTTTTATACTGACACACCCTCCATGTGTGCCCAAAACAACCTTAGCAAGCACTGCCTGTGTCATGACACAGACGAAATTTCCCACACTTTCCTATCGTATATGCGTGTGAATTTCCATAGGGAAGTATCCCTATCATCTTTTGTGCGACTGACAACATTGAATATAACAAATACCATGACTGCACACAGACCTACCACCGTATCCGCCACTTGAGTGATGATCTGTGCAAAGAACACAATCTTTCCGTCATCATTCCCGGCGGTGAACGTGGAAAAAAATACAAGGAATGGCAGTCTGAGCAGAATGGTTCAACCTGGAAAACACAGCTTCGACGGGACATCAATTTCTGTATCAAATCAGCTTCCACTTATGAAGAATTTCTTTTTCTGATGCGGGCAAAAGGTTACGAAATCAAAGGGGAAACTTTTGGAGAAGAAGCTGTGAAATATATCTCTTTCCGACCTCTGGACAAGGAGCGTTTTGTTCGTGGCAGTGCTAGGTCTTTAGGGAAAGAATACACAAAAGAACGTATCCGGGAACGCATTGAAAAGAAGCGGGAACAAAAGGCAGTTATCCCGAAAAAGGACTACTCCGCCCACAGGCTCATTGACACCTCGGACGAGAAATTCCAGAACAGTCCCGGACTGCAACAGTGGGCGGCAATCGAGAACCTAAAGATCGCCGTACAAAGCTATAATGAAGCTGGTTCTCTCTCCGATCTGGAGCATAAGATTACTGTAAAAACCGAAACTGGGCGGTCTGCCAGACAGAGTGTTGTAGGACTAGAACACCGCATGAAAGACCTTGCGGAAATCATCAAATATGCGGAGCAGTACAAAGACAACCGCTCTTACCATATCGCCTACAAAAAAGCCAAGAACCCGGACGCATATTTCCGCAGATACGAGAGCCAGATTATCCTTTATGGCGGTGCAAGGCGTATGCTTGAACAGGCAGGATCAAGCTAAAAGGATTGAATGTGGATAAGCTGCGAGCCGAATATCAGGCATTGGAAACGCAGAAAAAAGAACTGACCGCAACCTACAAGAGCTGTGAAAAAGAGGTGCGGGATTTGAAACGGAAACAGGAAAATCTGAATCAATATCTCGGACGGACACAAACCGATCCGGTGCAGGAACAATTTAAGAAAAAGAATAATCCTATCTTGTAGCTTGTTAATAATGACACCATGTATTATACTTAATTTATTACCACAAACACTTAGGAGATACTATGGCGAAAACAGACTATAAATCAACTGATGCCTTAATGCGGCATCTTAGAAATAACGGAATTTCCATCTCAGGGACTTCTCAAAAGCAACAACTGATCAATACAGGATATTTTCATGGTTATAAGGGATACCGCTTTTTTGTTTCATCCTCAAACCGCCTTCCATTTACCTCATACAATGAGATCAACGCAACCATACAATATGACACAAAACTAAAGTCTCTTTTATATGGAAAAATGATGTTTATTGAAACTGCCCTTAAAAATATTGCATTAAACACAATTATGACAGAAATAGATTCAAGCAGTGTCTATGATATGTATGATAAAGCAATCAGCAGTTACAAAAATGCTCCGGCTGGAACTCGCGAAGATATAAAAAAGAAATACCAAAATAACAAACTGAATCTCCAAGGTTCCATACAAAATGCCATAGCCGCTGCATACCGCAAAGAGAACCCTAAAATCACCCATTTTTATAATAATGTCAACTATAATGAGGTTCCAATTTGGGCAATTTTCGAAATTCTTACTATGGGCGATTTTGGTTATCTACTTTCCTGTCTGACTATTGATATGCGTGAAAAAATATCCCGTTCAATCGGCATAAATCTATCCAGTGATACCTATCGGGAATTGCTTTATAAATATGTATATGCCTTAAAGGATCTGAGAAATGCTATTGCCCATAATGATGTAGTATACGATACCCGTTTCAAAAAAATGGATCCATCCAGACCAATGAAGCAGTGTCTGATTTTAGAAATGGGTATGCCTTACATAAATTTCAAAACTATTGGTGACTATATTATTCTCATTTGTTATTACTTGAAATTACTGAAAGTTTCTAAAACTGAGATTAAATCATTTATTCGAGAATTTGAAAAGATCACACGAGAATACGAAGCATCCGTAAACCCGAATGTTTCGGCTATTACCATTCATCCCGATTTGTTTTCTCGGCTGGGCATCTTGAAAAATGCCATATAATGCTTGCATATTTCACTTGTATATAGTATATTATAGATAGCAATTGGGGTATGTGTTTGCGGACACATACTTGGAGGAGTCGGAGTAATCCGGCTCCTCTTTAATTTTCAACAAAAAGATGGTAGCCAAAAGGATATTTCCTAATGACTACCATCTTTTTATTCTGCCGCTTCTAACACTAATTCTGCAATTTTTTTATCATTCATACCTGATCTGTATTGCCTGCCAGAAAAACGGTGCATAGCAACAACAGAACAAATCCTCTGCCGAATATCTCCTACACTCATCAATCTGCTCCTCTGCGTCCAACTCATCATCTACACTCGGTGTACCATTGCAATACAAGTTGAACGCCATTCTGACAACCTTTTCGCTTCCACTGGTCTGCCAGCCATCGTGCAGGCACTCTGGTTTTACGCAGCCAGTCTTAAAGTCATAAATTCTATTGATATTTCTTCTCGTATCATCGCTGATACCAAGGCAATAGCAAAGTGCCTTGTGGTACACATCCTGATAGCGTACCTCTTTTAATTTTTCATAGTAGAATTTTTCATGTGCTTCGCTGATAAAATTGATTGTCTGTTCCTTTTTGTTTTCTGTTTCTTTTTGTTTTCTGCTCCTAACGCTGTGTTGTTCATAGTGAACCTCCTTTTAAATTGGTAAACGCTCAATAGCGAGTACAATCAAAAATTAAGAACCGCCGTAATTGGCGGTTCCTGGTTACGGTTGTTTTCGAATCTCTTCCGGAAGTTTTTCAGACCATGGCAATAAATCTTCAAGGAAGGTTCGGTCTTCTTGATCCATATGTTTTGGAATCTCCTCCAGGAGATATACAAAATAATCATATGGCTTTAAGCTATTTGCCTTTGCAGTTTCAGCAATACTATAAATGATTGCTGAAGAATGGGCTCCATTGATTGTATCAATCATCTGCCAGTTTTTCTTGCCAATACAAAATCCTCGTATTGCTCGTTCGCTTGCATTATTATCAATAGGAACTTCTCCATCTTCGAGAAACACACGTAAATACTTTTCTTGATTTAAGATATATGTATAAGCTTTACGAAGCTGTCCGCTTGCCGGAACAGTTGGTTCCATCTTTTTAAGGTACGCAAATAAGGCATCAACTAATGGTTTTATAACCAGTTGTCGCTGCGTAAGTCTTTCTTCCGAAGATAACTCATTAAGTTTACCTTCTTCGCGATAAATTGCCTGGATCTGTTTGATTACCAGAAAAGCATCCGATTTGTTTCGATGAGCTTTTGGAATGACGGTGAGTGCCTCGTCGAATTTCCTTCTGGCATGAACCCAACAGCCTGCAATCTGTAAATCCTCACATTCCTTTTCTATTGTGTGATAGACCTGATATCCATCAGTTACACAGATACCAGAGTAATTGCTGAGAAACTCTCGTGGATGTGAGCTGTTTCGTGTTTTATGATAATCATATAGGACGATTTGCTTATCGGTATATAAATGCCCTGAACGATAAACCCACATATAACTCTTGGATCCGGCTGAACGTCCATCATGATTCACCAGCACAGGTGTTTCATCTGCTTGAATCACATGATAGTCGTAAAGCTTTTTATGAAGGTAGTCATACAACACAGCCAGGTAGCTTTCTCCTAATCGAATCATCCAGTTTGCCATGTTTTGACGTGTAATGGCAAGACCATAACGAGAGAATTCTTGTTCCAAGCGATAAAGCGGAACTGCATTTACATACTTTCCATTCATGATTGCCGCTGCAATAGTAGGCGATACCAAACTTCCATGTAATAATGCTTTTGGATGATCAGCTTTTACAATACGGTCATCTGTTTTACTTGCATAAACACCCACGTGGTGTTCATCGATTTCTACTTTTGCAGGAATAAGCCGATAATGTTTGGAAATCGCATCTGGAAGTTGTTTCCACCCGTTTTCTCCAAACTCTGCCACTAATTCTTCGTCTGTCAGATAGTGATTGATTATATTTACTGGAAGATCTTTGATATCAGCTTCTTTTTTACCAACAGTCTTTGGCTTTCGAGCTGGTTTATTTTCCAGAGTATCTGGTTCCTCTGCATCTAAATCAGATATAGCTTCAGCTTCATTGAAGAAAACAATGGTTCCATCAACTTCCATGAAACAGATTTGTGAAGTATCTATCGTCTTCTCAGAAGATCTTCCAAATCTATTTTTGTTTGCAAGTGTGATCTGCTCGATCAATACTTCCATTTTTTTGTTTAGCTCCTGGACTTCGCCTGACAGTTTGTCATTCTGATCCTGAAGTTGCAAAAATAAATTTACGATGAAAGACTTATCCAATGTATTCAGTTGTTCTTCAGTGAATTTAAAAGCCATTGCGCTGAACCCCTTTTCTTTCTAGCAGTATTTTAGCAAAAATTAGGAGTTTTGGCGAATTCACTTGTTTATGTTATTCGTCATTTTGACGGTGGATAACAATCATAAATATCTCAACTTTCTGAGGTATTTATGACTGTTATCCACAACCATTGCATCAAATGTATTTTTAACAGCAAGAATTGCTCTCATATGATTCCGGTTGTGAATAACTATTTTTTTTAAATAATAAATATCCTTTTCATGTGTATAAAAAGAAAATATTTTTTCTACGAATTGCACAATACTACATGGTTTTAGGTGGATTCTTCAATTCTTTGATTGGGTGTTTTGCAACAATAGACAATCCCTGCATCAACATTTGAAACTGCTCTGGTGTAATCTCCATGGCTTCTTCCTTTGTACGCGGCCAGCTAAAACCGCCGATGTTCAATCTTTTATAAAGAAGCAAGAATCCATCACCTTCCCAAACGAGTCCTTTAATTCGATCGGTGCGTTTTCCACAGAACAAGAACAAAACATGCTTTTGAAAAGGATCCAAATCAAACTGAAACTTAATGGTAGATGCCAAACCGTCAATTCCACGCCGCAAGTCAGTATACCCTGTGGCAATAAAAATTTTTTCAAATCCGACAGCATCGTTAAGCATGGAGAAGACCTCCAACCTTATTTAGAAGTTCTTCTGTAGCTGTATTAGATATTTCAATTGAAACAGATCCTTTTCGTATAACAACATCCGGTTTAAAAGGACTGTCAGCTGAACTTACTTGATCAGTCATTTTGATTTCAATGAAATCTGTAGTTGTTGGAGCAGAATTCTCTTTGACAGCAGGCGTTAAGGTATTCTCTAATGTGGTAAGGTATGCTTCTTCACGAAGAATTCGTTGCCAGTAAAAAAAGGATTTGTCCGAAATACCGTGCTCTCGACACCAGGTTGTTTTAGGCATTCCACTAGCAAGACATTCTTTGATGATATTTGTCCATTGTTCACACCGGACTTTATGAGTTATTTTATCCATGAGATTATCCTCCCTCTAAAAAACCTTAGATTTTTTTAAGTAATTATCTCATGAAAACTAGCAAAAATCGTGGTACCTACTATTCACCGTTTACTTAAATTGAATTGAAAAAGGCACTCCTAATGGAATGCCCTAATATAAAAATAGGGACACTCTTTTGAAGTATCCCTATGTTCTATCAATATATCTGATAGCTCTCTATTTACTTTCATATTCAGAATTCTTTGTGTTCCCACAACCGAGGTCTAATGCCACAACAACCGTTACCTTCCTCACAAGCTCTTTTTCCTTGTGATTTTCAGCAATCCTGTTGAAGCTGAAAAACTCTGCAAAGTGCGTAAATTCAAGGATTTCTATATATCCTTTCTGTGTAGTCCTACCACAGTCTCCACATGCGTACAAATTCAAATTATATCCCCACAAAACTATGGATATCTGGACAATATTTTTACAGTACTAATACCGTTTGTGCAGCCTTTTCCCACAAAATCATGGATGGTACTAATTTTGCACCATACTAATTGTGCAACAGCCTATGGCACAATTACTTTTTTCCATTACTTCAGTATCATTATCTTCTTCCATCTTTTCCGCTTCTAACGATTGATACTCCTGTTTCAATCCTCGTAATAATTCTTCCTCACTCGACAAGTACAGCTTATAATTTGACACAAAAATCTGCGTCTTATCAAGAGGCTAGTGCTACCGCTTATTGAGAATAATTTCTTGCTTATTAACAAATAACCGAGCATTTATATTCCAACTGTCTTGATAACCTCCAACAATAATTAATATAGGTTCTGGACATTTTAGTTTTTGGTCTTGAGATAAAACTATCATTTGATTTTTATCAATATTACTTGGTGCCGACGATGCATTTGGATGATAGTGCCACTCTCCTAAATAATACTGGCCTTGGTCCCATGCCAAGTCTAAAATTCTTTTCAATCCATCTATACCCCTATAAAAAGTACACTTTGAATGTCTAGAATTTTTGGGTGGTGGTGTTATTTGCAAAATGTTGGCTATTGCTTGGTTGGAAGAATAATTTCCAATTAAAATGCCCCCTGTTTCATAAGGATCAGTAATAGCACAATAATAAAGCATTTGTTCATAAGCCTTTGTGTCGAACTTTACAGTATATGATTGATTCTTATCTTGAAAAAGCAAATTATCCATTCTCTCTTTTCTCCACCACCTCATAGCTTTCAAATATCCCATCGCTCTCTTTTTGCTCGTAAATGAGTGAAAGCGTCTTTTGAGATTTTGATATAATGTAATTTTCAATTACCTTCACGGAAGTTGCAGCAGCAATCCAAATATCATCACTTCTTCCAGGAAAAGTCGGATGCCAGCAACCAATTCCATTCCTTGGTAAGTCGTAATCATCATATAAGACTTTTTCTGCCTGTAGGTACGGGGAAATCAAATCATAAAAAGCATTAAAATTAAAAGTGTTACCATTCATCAGTGTAACATATAATCGTTTTGCACCCAATCCAACAGAGACTGAAGCTATAATATGGGTTCTCTTAAAATTAGTTCTTTGAAGAATATCAAGTACATTATTTTCCCCAGTACAATCAACAATAACATCATATCTATCCAAATCAATATTTGTTTTAAAAGAGTCATCATTTGAAAGAGTATCATTTATAACTTTAACATTTGCGTGTGGATTTAGGGAGTTAAGATAATTACATACCGATAATTCTTTAAATTCACCAATATTATTTAGATTTAAGATATGGCGGGATAAGTTCCCGACTTCAAATATATCTGAATCTGCAATAGTAATATTATATACTCCTGCTCTTACAAATATTTCTGCGATTGATGCTCCAATGCAACCTGCTCCAATGAGCAATATTCTTTTTCTTAGTAACAAGTCGCTCATTTTACCTCGTTGAGATATTTCGTGTTGGTTCCAGTTTTCTGAAACAATCCAATCCAATTTTGCATTTTTAGTGAATACCTCACATCTATCACGCATCCACCATCCCTGTTGATTATTTCTGAATCCTTTTGCTGTCCTTTTGCCATATGATACAGTCGGTAAATACAGAGCTTTCCAAGAAATTATCTCGGGGTCTCCACCAAAAATTCGGGGAACAGGGAAACCAATTAAAAGCAAATGCCGTTTTCCGTCCCGAATTTTTGAGACAATATTTTGAAGGACACACATTATATTAATATGTTGTTTTTCACAGGCAACTAACAATTCGCCAAATGTTTCTGGTGCTTGCCACTCATTAACAACTGGGATCTGATTCATAAGTATCCACGGGGCAATAATTGGAGGTGATATAGTTGTTTTTGAAAGATATTTTCCCCATTCTGTATAATGCTGGATGTTGTTACTTAGCGATTTAAACACCTTAACATAGTATACAAATGGTTTACTTTTATACACATCTAATTCTGCTATTCCATACCGACATTCGACACTCTCCCATTGCATGAAGGTAACCACATCTTCCGAGAAAGCAAACTGCATTTCTAAAATATTGCTCATAGAAAATTCGGGCAGCTCAAATGGCTCGCTTTCTGTAACTAATTTTCCTTTTGCCGCTAGCTCTAGCCAACAAATTGCTCGTTTTGCATGATACAACAAGCGTTCATCTACACTATATGGTTCCGATTGATAATTAGGTATTGTATTCACCTCAAGGCATAATGCTCCTTTTCTCCACAATCCGTTTCTTTCAATTTTGGAGTTGTTAGCTTGATGATACAATGTAACCGTTATACTGTTTTCGACGTCTGGATATACTTTAATTTTTCCCTTTGGGTATTCGGATCCAACAACGAAAAACCATTGAGATTTCTGAGGGAAATATGGTGTTTCACATTCAATCACAATACTTAAGTGTAAATACCAAACATTTAATTCATTATCAAATTGCCACTCATCCATTATCTCAACTTGAGATAATGAATCTAAAGCCCTTCGAGCCTGATTTAATTTATCAAGGATTTGTTTTGACTCCATCTATGCAAATCTTCCTTCTGGAATGGCTGCCGATTTTTCAGTACGGGTTGTAAATCCCGTTGAAGAATTAGATTTTGATGGCTTTGGAGCTGGTGGAAATTCATTACCAAATAGCTCTCTCCATTTGCAAACACTATCATATAATTCTTCACAATCAAAAGCTTCACGAGCTATTTTAGCAGCATCACAAACCGTATCGTAGAAATCAGAATATTCTTCATCTGTAATTCGTGCAAAAACATCATGTTCAGGAACGCCTCTATCAGCCAAAAAAGGTTTATTAGTGTATTGGGAAACGATATTTTCAAGAGTTAATACAACACCTTCGGCAACACTTTTAATATCATCTGGACAACAATCACCAATAAAATGTTCCAACGGATAACTCTTGGGATGTTTCATATCTGGATATTGTGTTTTGCGCCACCACTTCAATGCCTTAACAACATTTATATAGTGGGTATTGCAATTCTTGTTTTTTTCAACCGTCCATCGAATTTGCTCAAGTGGATGTGTTTTATCCCATTTTTCCGCTTCACGGTCAGGAATTAGCAACGGTTCGGATTTCCATTGAGGTTCGTTATCTGATTTATAAAATATGTTATATGCACTTTTAAGTAAGTCGTTATTGAACGATTTTGTAAGTAACTTTTGTTGAAAATCTTCAATTGTATATTCCGAAATAATCGCCTCATCTTGAAGTACTCCTGTTTCGCTTTCACCAGGTGCAGAAGTAGGTACGATATCCAAATCAACATAACTTAAACTTATACCAATTGACCTGCCTTGAATTCTATATTTGTCTTTATAATGTTTTTCTAAAAATGGAACAAATAAATCCAAAGCCTCCTCTGGTGTAAACTCTTCAGAGTCTAATTTCGTTACAACAATTACATCGACATCTGATTTATTGCCGTTTTTGGGTTTTACTGCTGTGGAACGTCGGTAACTTCCCTGTAAGAAAGTACTAATAATAATCTTTGATAATGTTTCATCTTCCTCTAATCTCCTTCTTAATGTCGTATGCCCTGTTTTCAAATCCTTCACTTGATTGTCAGACAAACGAATATTAGATAGAAAATCTTTAAAATATGACGGTACAGTAGACATAAATAATCCTCCCTTAATTAGTAAAACTTATTGATTGTGAATATGTACAAGAATTCCTTTGCTCAAAATCATATTCATATAGAATACATTTGCCAAATCCAACTGAATTTTGACCTAAGAAAAACATAAATGCATTTGGAGCAGCAGCAAAAATATGTAGTGTTGCACGCCGTTCCACAGTGCTTCTTCTGCCAATAGCGTTATAAACTGAATTAGCTAAAGCAGTTGCATGTGTTCCATCTTCTATCGAAAAATTTGTAGCACCAACATCGCTTGGCGTACAATTAATGATACATCCAATTGATAGATTGTTTTCTTTTATGAATTTTACCACGTCATTGTAAATGTTACGAGTGACATTTAATACTAATGCAGAATCATATTGATTCTCATTAAACTTTTCGTGGGAAATATCCCAATTAGTATAGTTCCTTTTAGATGACAGTTTCACATCCCATAATACAGTGCCATTGGTCGACGATTTTTGTATCGGAAATACGTTGATACCTGATTTACTATCAAGAATTCTTCCTGCTGCAAAGGCTATAGACGCATGTGTATCTAAAAATATTTGATATGCATACTTGTTGCTTGTATTTGTGAGCAAAAATTCCTCCAAATTTCTATAAATATCTTTGTTCCAATCGTATTCACCCTTTATATTGCGACCATCAAACTTATTAATGAATGATAAACAACTCTCTGTGTCTTTTTCCAAGTTTTCTGCTCCACGGGTAAAGCTTTTCACACCAATAGATATTCTTTTAGGGGAATACTTATCGGCAACAAGAAAAATGCGTTTTTCCATTTCTTCATCAAAGTCTTTTCTATCAATACCTTTACCATGTGTTGAAGAAATCATCTGATCATTTACAGTCGCTGAAGCAATAAACCTAATTTGGTCAAACGTCATCATTTGATTGCTATCTGAAATATACTGATGCAACGAATCTCTTACAATTTTTTCTAAAACTTTTATTTCAAACGGCAAAATAAAAAACCGTATTCTCTTATTATCAAGCAAATCTGTATCAAACCCATTTAGCGACGATTTTGCTTCTTTATCAAGCACTTTCCCATAATACTTTTCGATTGACTTTATAAATGTGTTGGCGGACTTATCACATTGCCCGATTAAAAATAATTCATATTCAGGACTTTCTATATCCTTTATAAGGTCATCTAGCCATATTTTGATGTCTGATTTGGTAAAAGTATTTATCGTTGATTTTACTTGTATGCATTTAACAATTTGATTTTGCTGCTCTAATGCTATATCAACCTTATCATTTGATGTTGGAAATTCGACATATATCTTATCCCAGTTACCTTTATCAGTTAAGGCCTCTAATACTGAAGCAAACCCCTGGTATAAAAATCCCCGTGATGCTTCTTTTCCACCCATAATCCTCACCCTTTCCATCATTTATTTGCTTTACTAATCCATGTGATATTCTATAAACAGGCTACCTATTAAATAACCCCAAAATATTTCAAAGCATCTTTGATTGCTTCTACCTTTTCCGCTGTCGGATGCTTCCTCGGCTGTTTCAATTCTTCTACCGCATTAGGAGCATCGTACATTGGCAAGCCTAAATCTCTCTTTACCTCTGCGATATATGCGGTATGTACTTTGAAGCCGTATTTAGCTTCTATGTACTCCTTTATCATTTTGTAGGTCACTCGTTCTTTGGGCTTATAGCTTTCGGCTCTTTTAGCGATATTATCAAGCGGAACTTTTCCCTCACCCTCACCAAACTCAACTTTTATGTTGATATGTCCGTCTGGCTTTTTGTGGGAAAGCAGTACTACCGTCTCTACATGCACGGTGTTCGGGAATTGATCAACTGGCGTGATTTTTTTAAGTTCATATCCGCTTTCTCTTAGGAACTTAACATCTCTTGCCAGTGTGGCGCTGTCGCAGCTAACATATACAACTTTTTCTGGCTGCATGTCTACAATAGTCTGTAACAATGATTCCTCGCAGCCTTTGCGTGGCGGATCCACAACGATCACATCTGCATGGGCAGTCTCTCCTCCATGGCTTTCCTGATATTCACGGTAATATTCCGGCAGAACTTCCTCTGCCTTGCCTACATAGAATTCCGCATTCGTAATATCATTGATCTTCGCATTATTCCTTGCATCGTCAATGGCCTGCGGTACGATTTCCACTCCATATACCTGCTTTGCATTCTGAGCAAGGAACAGAGAAATGGTTCCGATTCCACAGTAGAGATCCCACACCGTCTCATTTCCATTTAAATCTGCATAATCAAGCGCCAGTCCATACAATTTCTCAGTTTGTACCGGATTGACCTGGTAAAATGAAAGCGGGGAAATCTGATATTTTACATTTCCAATATAATCCGTGATGTACGTCTGCCCCCAGAGCAGTTTTATTTCATTTCCCATGATGACATTGGTTTTTGCCTTGTTCACACTGATTGTGATGCTTGTCATGCCTGGGATTTTACATAATTTATCCACAAGTTTTTCTGCGTGTGGCAGTTTTTCCCCATTAATCACAAGGCAGACCATAATTTCATCAGTTTTGAATCCATAACGGATGAGAACATGACGCACCAGCCCCTTATGCTTCTCCTCGTCGTATGCAGAAATGTGATTATTCTCCATAAAATGCATAATAATCTCGAGAATTTTCTGATTGACCGCTACGCCCAGTGCACAGTCTGTATTCGGAATGATGCTGTGGGTTCTTCCTGCATAAAATCCAGTGATGATGTGTCCTTCTTTGTCTGTTCCAATTGGGAACTGCGCTTTATTTCGATAATGAAATGGCTCTTCCATGCCAACAATAGGCTGCATAACTTTGTCAAGAAGTTCTGTCGGAACTTCTCCGATCCGTTCCAGATTACCACGGACTTTTCCTTCTTTAAATGCAAGCTGGGCTCCATACTTCATCTCCTGAATCTGGCAGCCACCACATCTTCTTGCCATCGGACACGCTGGCTTTTCTACACGATTTTCAGATGGCGTAACAATATTCATAAGTCTTGCATAACCGTAGTTCTTCTTTGCCTTCACAATCTTGGCTTCAACCACATCACCGATAATCGCATCTTTTATAAATAACGTATACCCATCTACTTTACCAATGCCTTCTCCCCCGACACCAATATCTTCAATTGCCACTGTAACCAAATCATTTTTCTGCATATTCATACCTCATAATAAGAATTGGGGCACCCCTTTTTACAAAAAGGGACACCCTTAATCACTGGTGGGGACGTAGTATTTTTACGTTTTGCTACGTCCCCATTACATTACTATATTGTTGTTTTTCTTAAGTTTGACTCGAACAATCTGTTATATCCAAGCCACTCTCCGGCTTTTTTGTCTTTGAATATTTCTTTTAATGTCTGCATCTTGGCATCTGCGTTGTCGGCAAGATTTAGTGCCATGGCTTCTGCCAGTGCCGGTTTTTTCGGGGAACCGTATTCTAACTCTCCGTGGTGTGCCACGATGCAGTGTTTCAGCTCACTTGCAAGCTGTTTTGGGAATTCTGGAATCTCGCGGATTGCATCATCGATCATCTCGATTCCGATAATGATATGACCAAGAAGCTGTCCATCGTCTGTGTAATCATTTTCCGGGAATGGTGACAACTCAATTGTCTTTCCGATATCGTGGCACATAGCTGCTGTGTAAAGCAGGTCTTTGTTGAGAATATCATACTGTCCAACCATATACTCGCAGAATTTCACAACACTCAATGTGTGCTCCAAGAGTCCTCCGGCAAATCCGTGGTGTACACTCTTTGCTGCGGAATGTCCTTTGAATGTGCGAATGAATTTCTCGTCTTTTTCAAAATAATACTCGATCACTCCACGCAGATACGGATTGCTGATCTGTCTTCCGTAGGAAAGCAGTTCTTCGTACATCCCATCTACACTTTTTTCTGTCGAAGGCATATAATCTGCAGGTATGTATTCGCCTTCCTGTGCTTTTCTGATCTGGCGGATGTTCAATTGAAGATTGTTATTATAACTGATGACATCTCCGAATACTTCAATGAAATCTTTCTCATCATAATCAGCAATTCCATTGGAATTCGGATCCCAGACTTTTCCGTCCAGAGTTCCTGTCTTATCCTGAAGTATCAGATTGTCATACGGCTTTCCATTCCGCGTCTCTGCGGATCTCTTTCCTTTACATAAATATATATTTCGAATTGTTTCTCCTTCTACAAGAGTATCAATATATCTCATAATTCGTGCCTTTCTTTTCTTAATTTTATATCAGTCAGCTTCCGCTGACATTTGTTCACTATTTTCTGTTATTGTTGCAACACACCATCATAGTTTCGCATAGTATTCCTTACTGTTTATACCCAACTGTGACTCCAAAGTCAATATCCACATATTCTCCTCCGGTTCCCTGACGTTTTCCACGAACAAGAATTTTATCTCCCACATTTTGCTTCATAAGCGTATTATGATAACCAAGAAGATTGATGATATCTGTATCTGCAATATTGGTAATGATATCACCGCTCTGAATTCCTGCTGCCATAGCCGGAGATCCTGCATCGACTTCTTTCACATAAACACCTTGTGGAATTCCCTGTCCCTGCATCTCGCTGCTTACCTCTACACCGGACACTCCAAGATATGGTACATTTTTCCCATTAGAAAGTAATTCTATCACATCTTTGATATCAGAAATTCCATATCCGGAAATCTTATTTGTCTGATCATCTGTTCTGACAGAAGTGTTGATAATTCCAATCACCTCTCCACGGATATTCACAAGAACTCCGCTTCCGGAAATATCTCCTGCCACATCCGTATAAATGGTCTGATACTGTCCATCCGCCTTATCCAGATAATTTTCGCCAGACTCGATTACACCATATCCGGCAATCGTATCACAGCCATACAATTTCCCGACAGCAATAACTGTATCGCCTTCGGACACAACTTTTGAGCCGCCAAGTGTCGCTGTCTCAATCTGTGCCCATACATCATCCGCAATATTCTTTCTCTGAACTGCATAAACACACAGTCCCAGCCCTGCATCCCGGCTCTTCAAGATGGCATCGCACTGACTGTCTCCGGAAAATGTAACACGGATGATCTTCGCGTCTTTTACCGGAAGCTCTCCTGCGAGGATCAGAAGTTCCTGACCATTATCTGCCACGATCATTCCGGAAATACTCTTTTCCTTATCTTCCTGATCTTTCGAAAATTCCTCTTCTGTAACAGCGCCCTGAATCTCTACAACACTTTTTCTCACTTCTCCAGACACCTGCTTCAGATTATTCAGCATTTCCTGATAGGTTTCTGTTGTCAGAACGGTTTTTTGTTCCTGGACTTGTTCCTCTTCCTGCTGTGTCTGATTTTCTTCCTGCTGTTCGTCCTGTGGAATTGTTACTTCCGTCGGATCTCCTTCAAATCTCTTCTCCACCCACGGTTTGCACGCAAAAAAAGTAAAGCAGGCCACCAGTCCGAATATTAATCCTAACTGAATCCTTCTAAGGACGTCGTGTTTCCACTTCGCCTGATCTCCTGCCTCATCTTTAATGATTTCCTGTAAAAAAGAATACTCCTCTTCTTCCGAGTTCTGCTTTTGCTCTAATGGTTCTTTCTCATCTTTCATGCGTACACGCAGGCTCCTTTACAAACCTTATATTCAACAAAGAAGATATTTACAGTATACCTTATCCCTCTGCCTTCGGCAACGAGAAAATGAACTCGGTACCGACACCTTCTGTACTGACTACATTAATATTTTCACCGTGAGCCTGTATCGCCTCTTTGACAATTGCAAGCCCAAGGCCAGTTCCTTTTTTATCTTTTCCACGGGACAGATCGGATTTATAAAATCTCTCCCAGATCTTATTCAGTGCATTTCTCGGAATTCCAATTCCATAATCTTTGACCGACGTGTAGATCTTATCCCCACGTTCGGTCGTTTCAATCGTAATGATTGAATCCTGGTCACTGAATTTGATCGCATTATCAAGCAAATTGTAGAGCACCTGCTGAATCTTTCGCTTATCTGCTACTACTTTCAAATGCTTTCTGGCAAAGACCAGCTCAATAGAAATCTTTTTCTGCGTGCAACGTCCCTCAAAGGAAGCTGCCACATTTTTAATCATTTCATGAATGTCAAATGGAACTTTATCCAGTAATAAATTCTTCGTATCGAATTCATTCAACGTAAGGAGATCCTTGGTCAGATCGGTCAGTCTCTCTGTCTCAAATAAAATGATATTCAGATATTTTCCCTGCATTTCCGGCGGGATTGTTCCATCTGCAATGGCCTCTACATACCCTTTGATCGATGTTAAAGGAGAGCGGAAATCATGTGACACATTTGCCACAAATTTCTTCTGATAATCCTCCATATCCCGAAGCTGGGAAGACATGAAGTTCAGCGATGCTGACAGATAACCAATCTCATCTTCTGTGTTCACAGGAATCTCATAGTCCAGATTACCGGACGCATATTGTTTCGCTGCCTCGGTTATCTTGCAGAGCGGTCTGTACACGATAAACTGAATTCCAAGCAAAATGGAAAATGACAACAGATAGATGACTGCAAGTGTGATATACGCTGCATTCATTAACGTAATCTGTAATTGTCCAATCTGAGTCATGCTTTTGTGTATCAGCAGATACCCTTGTGTGGAATATCCATGTACAACCGGTGCAATGACTGTGATCATATCTTCTTTAAAATAATCGTGATATGTTCCGACTTCATACTTTGCGCTGCCAATTTCTGCCGGGTTAAAATCTTCAATCGCAGTCGGTGCTGTCGGATATCCGTCGGAATGTGCGGAAGTGATCATATTACCTTCCCGGTCTACGAACCAGACTGCCCCGTCCAGATGCGCTTCCATTCCAACAAGTTGTGTATGGACAGCACTTTCATCCATCTGTCCAAGGAAATAATGTGGCAGATACTCATTTGCCACCAGGTTCGCTTCCTGATAAACATCCGAAGCCAGATTCCGTTCAAGAGGTTCTTCTGTCAATGTTCTTGTAAGCGTTGCTACTGTGAACAAACTCATGAACCCGAAAATCATATATATGATGATAAATTTTAAATACAATGTACTTTTCATACAATGCCTCTTCTATGTGGTTTCCTGATCTGTTACTTTACTTCAAACTTGTATCCAATGCCCCATACGGTGGCAAGTTTCCAGCCATTATGATCTTTGATTTTCTCGCGCAAACGCTTAATATGCACATCAACAGTACGGGTATCTCCAATATACTCATATCCCCAGATTTGATCCAAAAGCTGCTCTCTTGTAAACACCTGATTTGGCGAAGATGCCAGGAAGTAAAGAAGCTCCAGCTCTTTCGGCGGCATCTCCACATTCTGCCCATCGACCAGAACAGAATAATTCGTCAGATTGATCTCGATTCCCGGATATTCCACACATTTTCCCTTATCTACTGCAGGAACCTCTGGTTTCGGCACTGCCTGATAACGGCGGAGCACTGCTTTTACGCGCGCCACAAGCTCTTTTGAATCAAATGGCTTCATAATATAATCATCGGCTCCAAGCTCCAGACCAAGTACTTTATCAAAAACCTCCCCTTTTGCGGAAAGCATGATAATCGGTGTATTTGCCCGCGCACGGATCTCGCGGCAGACCTGATACCCGTCAATACCCGGAAGCATCAAATCTAAAAGTACCAGATTCGGGTGATAGGTGTCGAATGCTACAAGCGCCTTCTCCCCGTCATGAACCATCATCGTGTCAAAACATTCTTTCGCAAGATACAAAGATACAAGCTCTGCAATTGCCTCATCGTCATCCACGATCAAAATTTTCTGTTTATTAACCATTATTTATTCTCCCTGATTTTTGCATTATTTCAGTTCTACAATCGTCACTCCGGCATCTCCTTCGCCAAATGCTCCTAATCTGTAAGATTTCACATGTTTCTGACGTTTCAGATATTGGTGGATGCCCGCTCTTAAAGCTCCGGTTCCTTTTCCGTGTACCACGCGCACACTTGTCAAATGTGCCAAAGACGCATCGTCCAAATATTTATCCAGCTCTGCGACCGCCTCGTCAACGGTCTTTCCAAGCAGATTGATTTCCGGGCTTACGGACAAAGATTTGCCCATCTTCACCTTACCTTTACTTGTTCTTGCAGCAGTCTTTTTCAGATATGCCGGCTTCTCATCAACAATCTCCAGATCAGAAATGTGTACTTTTGAGCTAAGAATTCCCATCTGAACCATAAGGTTGCCTTTTGTATCTGGCAGTGAATGCACTGTTCCGGTCAGATTCATGCTCAGAACTTTAACCGTCTCGCCTAATTTAAAATCAGATGGCTTATACTGCTTCTTCGGCTTCTTCACTTCCTCTGTCATGCCCTCGCGTGTCTTCTCCATCTTCTTTCTCAGGCGCTCACGCTCTTTTTCCATCTCCGTTGCCGAAACATTGGCCTTTCCAAACTTATGAAAGTTACGCATTGTCTCATCTGCTGTCTCTTTGGCATCTGCCAGAATCGCATGTGCTTTTTCATTCGCTTCTCGTAAAATTCGGTCACGCTGTTCTTCCAGCTTTTCTTTCTTCTGCGCCGTCTCCTGCTTCAGAGCCTCCAGCTCACGGCGGTAAGCCGCAATCTCTTCCTGTTCTTTCGCGATGGTTCGTCTGCTGCTCTCCAGATCTGTCAGCAAGTCCTCAAAAGATTCGTCCTGCTCTGTCAAATGTGTCTTTGCTTCCTCGATAATATAGTCCGGAAGTCCCAGTTTTCCTGCAATTGCAAATGCATTACTCTTTCCTGGGATTCCAAGAAGCAGTCGATACGTCGGGCGAAGTGTCTCCACGTCGAACTCACAGCTCGCATTTTCTACCCCTGGTGTGGACAAGGCATACACCTTTAATTCACTGTAATGCGTAGTCGCCATAGTACGGATTCCCTGACAATGCAAATGATTCAATATTGCTGTTGCCAGTGCCGCACCCTCAGTCGGGTCAGTTCCAGCTCCAAGCTCGTCAAAAAGTACAAGTGAATCTTCATCCACCTGCTTGATAAATGACACTACATTTGTCATATGTGATGAGAATGTACTTAAGTTCTGTTCAATACTCTGCTCATCACCGATGTCTGCATAAACTTCACGGAATACACCCAGTTCAGAACGGTCCAGTGCCGGAATATGAAGACCTGCCTGCCCCATGAGCTGGAATAATCCAACTGTCTTAAGTGACACAGTCTTACCACCGGTGTTCGGTCCTGTCACAATCAGAAGATCAAAGTCCTCGCCCAGTGTCAGACTGATCGGAACGACTTTCTTCTTATCTAATAACGGATGTCTTCCCTCGCGGATACGGATTCTTCTCTCCTGGTTGAACATCGGTTTGCTGGCATTCATATCCAATGCAAGAGCTCCTCTTGCAAATATAAAATCAAGCTCTGTCAATGTTGCATAGTCCGTACGGATTTCAGAAACATATTCTGCTGCGTCTGCACTCAACCTGGCAAGAATGACCTGAATTTCTTCCTGTTCCTTTCCATATAATTCTTTCAGATCATTATTCAGCTTTACAACTGCCATCGGCTCGATAAATAAAGTAGAACCTGTTGATGACTGGTCATGGATCATTCCCGGGACCTGGCCACGGTATTCGGCCTTGACCGGGATACAGTAACGATCCCCACGCATCGTAATAATCGGATCCTGCAAATATGTGCGGAGTGAACCATTCACCATGGAAGACAATGTTGCATGAACCTTATCATTAATCTGCCCCATAGCACGACGGATTCTCTTAAGCTCCGAACTTGCATCATCACTAATCTCATCTTCTGCCGGAATACATCTGCGGATTTCCGTGGACAAAATAGATACAGGAACAAGCTGTTCAAAGTATCCATCCAATATATCCTGCATATCATCTGCATTGTCATGGCGCCCGTAATTCTTCACATATCCTGCTGTCTCCAGAACCTTACATATGCGAAGTAACTCCCCACTTCCAAGTGTTCCTCCGATTTCCAGACGCATCATAGATTCACTTACCGGACTACAGCCTCCAAAAGATGGACGTCCTTTCTTTATGATCCGTGTAAATGCTGCGGCCGTTTCTTCCTGCATTCTCTCAATTTCAGAGATTTCCGTCTTTGGTTTTAATTTTCTGCAACGCTCCTGGCCTCCAAAAGAACCTGCGTGCTCTGTCAGTTTTTCAATTATTTTATTGTATTCTAATTTGTATAAAGATTTCTTATTCATCATATTCACCTAGCATTTATTTTACCCTATTTGCGTCCCATTGAAAAGAGCAAAGCGCAAAAGAAAATCCCTGCAAATGAAACTCATCTGCAAGGATTTCCCTGTCTATTCACACATTTATTCACACATAAGATTATTTTACATCATATGACTTAAATCTAAGTCATACATTTTCCAAACTAGCACCCGCCACAGCCGCCGCAGCCACTCTGACTATTACTATTCTTTGGATTATGACAGGAGTGTGGACAATTGGCACACCCACAATCACATCCGATAAATGTACCACTTCTCTTCTTCTTTTGTATCATGCCTCTTATGATCCATGCTACAATCGCGATTATTACAAGTGCTACAATCACTGTAGACAATATACTTGTCTGTGCTGCCAATGCCATCATAAAATCTCCTTCTTTCTGCTTATTTAGAAGCTGCTTTTACACTTGAAACTGTATTAGCCTTAAGTGATGTACTCTCTTTGTAAGGACGGAACAGCATGTAAAGGAAACCGATCAGAATTACGATTGCAGCTACTGTTCCAATACCGAATCCGCCACCTGTGAAGAGTGTACCAAACTGGAAGATGCAAAGAGATACGAGGTAAGCAAGTAAGCACTGATATCCGATTGCGAACCAGAACCATTTTGCGTTGTTCATCTCTCTCTTAATAGCTCCCATTGCTGCGAAGCAAGGTGCACACAGAAGATTGAATACGAGGAATGAGTAAGCTGCAATCTGTGACATGCTGTTTGCAAGTGTTCCCCAGATTTCCTGTCCGTCTTCTGCAACTTCTGCAAATCCGAAGAGCTGTCCGAATGTACCTACAACGTTTTCTTTCGCTACAAGTCCTGTAATAGCAGCTACAGTCATCTTCCAATCTCCCCATCCGAGCGGTGTGAAGATCCAGGAAATCAAGTTACCGATCTTAGCAAGAACACACTCTGCCTGTGCTGCCTCCATAGCTGCTCCCTCAAGTCCATCGAAGTTCAGCATTCCGAATCCAGCATCTGTCCAACCGAAGTTCAATAAGAACCAAACAACGATTGTTGATAATGTAATAATTGTACCAGCTTTTTTGATAAATGACCAGCCACGTTCCCACATACTTCTAAGAACGTTACCAACTGTCGGCATATGATATGCAGGAAGCTCCATAACAAATGGTGCCGGATCTCCTGCGAACATCTTTGTCTTTTTCAAGATGATACCAGAGCAGATAATTGCTGCGATACCAACAAAGTAAGCACTTGGTGCTACCCATGAAGCGCCATCGAAAAGTGCTCCGGCAATCAGGGCGATAATTGGAAGTTTCGCTCCGCAAGGGATAAATGTTGTTGTCATAACAGTCATCTTACGGTCACGGTCATTCTCGATCGTGCGGGAAGCCATAACTCCAGGAACTCCACAACCTGTTCCGATCAGCATCGGGATAAATGATTTTCCGGAAAGTCCGAACTTACGGAAAATACGGTCCATGATGAATGCGATACGTGCCATGTATCCGCAAGACTCAAGGAATGCAAGGAAAATAAATAATACAAGCATCTGAGGTACGAATCCAAGTACAGCACCAACTCCGGAGATAACTCCGTCTACGATCAGACCTGTTAACCAGTCCGCACATCCGATTCCTTCAAAGAAGCTCTGAGCTGCCGGAATGATCCACTCACCAAACAATGTATCATTTGTCCAGTCTGTCAATATAGAACCTACTGTTGTTACAGACACATAATATACAAGCCACATAACTGCTGCAAAGATTGGAAGTGCAAGCCATCTGTTTGTTACGATACGGTCAATCTTATCAGATGTTGTCAGTTCCTGTGTTTTATTCTTCTTTAAACAGTCTCCGATAATAGAACCAATGAAACTGTATCTCTCATTTGTGATGATACTCTCTGCATCGTCATCCATCTCTTTCTCTGCACGAGCAATGATATCTTCAACGTCCGGTGCATTTTTCATAGCATCTTTAATCTTATCGTCACGCTCAAATAATTTGATCGCGTAAAATCTTTTCTGCTCTTCCGGAATTTCATATCCAAGTCTGCCTTCAATCTCATTCAGGTAGTTCTCAACTTCCGGTGCGAACTCATGCACAGATTCCTGTCCGGCTTTCTGTCCGGCGTGCTTTACTGCTCTTGAAGCTGCATCTTTGATTCCATCACCTTTCAGAGCAGAAATTGTTACAACTTCACAGCCAAGCTTCTCAGCAAGTTTCTTTGTGTTGATCTCATCACCATTCTTGCGTACAATATCCATCATGTTAATTGCCATAACAACCGGGATACCAAGCTCAAGTAACTGAGTTGTAAGGTATAAGTTACGCTCCAGGTTTGTTCCGTCTACGATATTCAGGATTGCATCCGGACGCTCTGTGATCAGATAATTTCTGGCTACAACTTCCTCCAATGTATATGGTGATAAAGAATAGATACCTGGAAGGTCCATAATTACAACTTCTTTGTCTTCCTTCCATTTTCCTTCTTTTTTCTCAACAGTAACTCCAGGCCAGTTACCAACGAACTGATTGGAACCTGTCAAAGCATTGAAAAGTGTTGTCTTACCACTATTCGGGTTTCCGGCAAGTGCTATCTTCACTCCCATTTTTTACATCCTCCTGTTTTACTCTCTAATTGGTTATTTAACTTCGATCATCTCTGCGTCTGCTTTTCTCAGAGACAATTCATATCCACGTACAGTAACTTCCACCGGATCACCAAGTGGTGCTACTTTACGGACATAAATGCTGGTTCCTTTTGTGATTCCCATATCCATAATTCTTCTTTTTGTAGCTCCCTCTCCATGAAGCTTTACTACGGATACTGTCTGATCAACTTTCACATCTCTTAAAGTCATTCTCCCGTTCCTCCTAGACCATTATTTTATTAGCAATTCCTTTGCTGACTGCAACTCGTGATTCTTTAATCTGGGCAATTATGTTACCCTCGTTACTGGAAATAACTTTCACCTCACTTCCAGCTACGAATCCGAGATTCTCCAGGAATCTTTTTGTTTCTTCATTTCCACCTACCCGGACGATAGATGCACTTTCGCCTGGATTTAACATCGTTAACGGCATCATAATCCACTCCTTCTCCTCACTAAATTCTCACAACCATCTCTTTATGGATCAGTTCCATATCTTCCAACAGTTGCACAGTACGATACACAGTTGCAATTCCGACTTTGTCGTCCTGCTTCTTTGCTGCATAATAAATCTCCTTACAAGAGGAGTATTCATTATTCAATATAATGTGTAAAAGAAGCTTTCTCTGTTCGGTAATCCGATAGCCAGCTTTCTTTAATTGATTTAATACTTCTTGAAATCTCTCTTCTTGGCTCATATATATTACCTCGCACGATTTGAAACTGATTATCATTTCCATCACTTATTATATTGTTAATGATAATCATTGTCAATAATATTTTATCAAAAAAGTTTGTCTTGACTATCTTTTTACGTTTTTTATTAATTGTTCATACATCATTTCTATTTTTTTGTGCATAATGCACTTCAGGCTGCTCCAGCACGGGCAGCCTAAAGGTATTATACAAAAAAAGTACCACCGCACGAATTCGTGCGGCGGTACTTTCATTCAAAACTCTTACGCAAGTCTTATTCTTCTGTTGTAAGTTCATTTTCTTCTAACAGATCATCATCTGAAAAATCTGTATTCAGAATATCTAAATCGTCATCATCATCTAATCCTTCTTCAAAGAACAGATCGTCATCCATAGATAACTCACTATTCAGTCTGATATCACGATACTTTCTCATACCTGTACCAGCCGGGATATGTTTTCCGATGATTACGTTCTCTTTCAGACCTACCAGCGGATCGATCTTTCCTTTGATTGCTGCCTCTGTCAGAACCTTTGTTGTCTCCTGGAAAGAAGCGGCTGACAGGAAGGAATTGGTTGCAAGAGAAGCCTTCGTAATACCCATGATGATCGGCTCTCCGATTGCAGGCTCTTTTCCTTCTGCCTCCAGTACCTCATTCACATCCTCGAACTCAAGTCTGTCTACATTTGTTCCCGGAAGGAACTCTGTATCTCCAGACTCCTCGATACGGATTTTCTTAAGCATCTGGCGAACGATAACCTCGATATGCTTATCGTTAATCTCAACACCCTGCAGACGGTAAACTCTCTGTACCTCCTGGATCATGTAATCCTGAACTGCACGGATGCCTTTAATTCTTAAGATATCATGCGGATTGATACTACCTTCAGTCAGCTCATCACCGGCCTCAAGTTCTGCTCCGTCTGCTACCTTAATACGTGATCCATAAGGAATCAGATATGCTTTTGATTCACCTGTCTCATGATTTGTTACGATAATCTCACGTTTCTTCTTCGTGTCATTCAAATTCGCAGTTCCTGCAATCTCTGTGATGATTGCAAGTCCCTTAGGCTTTCTTGCCTCAAAAAGCTCCTCGACACGAGGAAGTCCCTGTGTGATATCTCCACCGGCAACTCCACCATTATGGAATGTTCTCATTGTAAGCTGTGTACCAGGCTCTCCGATTGACTGAGCAGCAATAATTCCGACAGCCTCTCCAACCTGTACCGGCTCACCTGTTGCCATGTTGGCTCCATAACATTTTGCACATACGCCACTGTGTGAGCGACATGTAAGGATTGTACGGATCTTAATCTGTGTTAATGGTTCTCCGTTCTCATTTACACCCTTCTTGCAGATCAGTTCTGCACGTTTTGGTGTTACCATATGGTTCTTCTTAACAAGAACATTGCCATCTTTATCTACAATGTCATAGCACAGGTAACGTCCTGTAATACGCTCCTGAAGACTTTCGATTTCTTCTTTTCCATCCATGAATGCTTTGACATAAATTCCAGGAATCGGTGCATCTTTCTTTGCACAGTCTACTTCATGAATAATCAGCTCCTGAGATACGTCAACAAGACGTCTTGTCAGATATCCTGAATCGGCTGTACGAAGAGCTGTATCAGACATACCTTTACGTGCTCCATGGGCAGACATGAAATACTCCAGTACGTCAAGTCCTTCACGGAAGTTTGAAGTAATAGGCAACTCGATTGTATGACCAGTTGTATCAGCCATCAATCCACGCATACCTGCAAGCTGTTTGATCTGTTTGTCAGATCCACGGGCTCCGGAATCAGCCATCATGAAGATGTTATTGTATTTATCAAGACCAGAAAGCAGTGCCTCTGTCAGTTTGTCGTCAGTTGCCTTCCATGTCTCTACAACTTCTTTGTAACGCTCCTCCTCTGTGATGAGACCACGTTTGAAGTTCTTAGTGATGCGGTCTACAGTATCCTGTGCCTGCTGGATCATCTGTGGTTTCTGCGGAGGTACCGTCATATCGGAAATAGATACGGTCATGGCAGCTCTTGTAGAATATTTATATCCAATTGCTTTTACAGCATCCAGAACTTCTGCTGTTGCAGTTGCTCCGTGTGTATTGATAACCTTCTCAAGGATCTGCTTTAACTGTTTCTTTCCTACGTGGAAATCAATCTCCAGAAGAAGTTTGTTCTCCTCTTTTTCACGATCAACGAATCCAAGATCCTGTGGGATGATCTCGTTGAAAATGAAACGTCCAAGTGTGGACTCTACAATTCCTGTTATTTTTTCTCCACCTGGCATTGTCTTTGTCACACGTACTTTAATCTTAGAGTGAAGTGTGATTGCCTGGTTCTCATAAGCAAGGATTGCTTCATTTACACTCTTGAAAATCTTACCTTCTCCTGCTGCACCTGGTCTTTCCTGAGTCAGATAGTAAATACCAAGTACCATATCCTGTGAAGGAACGGCTACCGGACCACCATCAGATGGTTTCAGGAGGTTGTTTGGTGAGAGCAGTAAGAATCTGCACTCAGCCTGTGCTTCTACGGAAAGCGGAAGATGGACAGCCATCTGGTCTCCATCGAAGTCGGCGTTAAACGCTGTACAAACAAGTGGATGAAGCTTGATAGCCTTACCTTCTACAAGGATCGGCTCAAATGCCTGAATACCAAGTCTGTGCAATGTAGGTGCACGGTTCAACATAACCGGATGCTCTTTGATGACATCCTCAAGGACGTCCCAAACCTCTGGCTGAAGTCTCTCAACCATCTTTTTAGCATTTTTAATGTTGTGTGCAGTTCCGTTCTGAACAAGCTCTTTCATAACAAATGGCTTGAACAGCTCAATTGCCATCTCTTTCGGCAGACCACACTGGTAAATCTTAAGTTCCGGTCCTACAACGATAACGGAACGTCCAGAGTAGTCAACACGCTTACCAAGCAGGTTCTGACGGAAACGTCCGGATTTACCTTTCAGCATATCGGACAGAGATTTCAGTGCACGGTTTCCAGGTCCTGTTACCGGACGTCCGCGACGGCCGTTGTCGATCAGGGCATCTACCGCTTCCTGAAGCATTCTCTTTTCATTTCTTACGATAATATCTGGAGCGCCTAACTCAAGAAGACGTTTCAGACGGTTATTTCTATTGATAATTCTTCTGTACAGATCATTCAGGTCAGATGTTGCAAAACGTCCACCATCAAGCTGTACCATTGGACGAAGATCTGGCGGGATAACCGGAACATTTGTCATGATCATCCATTCCGGTTTGTTTCCAGACTCACGGAAAGCTTCTACAACTTCCAGACGTTTTACGATTCTTGCACGTTTCTGTCCGGTAGCGCCTTTGAGGCCTTCTGTCAGATCTTCGTATTCTTTTTCAAGATTGATTGCCTGAAGAAGCTCTAAGATAGATTCAGCTCCCATTCCAACACGGAAACCTTTTCCCCAGGATTCTCTTGCTTCCTGATACTCCTGCTCAGACAGAACCTGCTTATACTGCAGGTCTGTCTCGCCTTTATCAAGTACGATATAAGAAGCAAAATATAATACTTTCTCCAGTGTTCTTGGAGACAAGTCAAGGATCAATCCCATACGGCTCGGGATTCCTTTAAAGTACCAGATATGAGATACCGGGGCTGCCAGGGCAATATGTCCCATACGTTCACGACGTACACTTGCCTTAGTAACCTCTACACCACAACGGTCACAAACAACACCTTTATAACGGATTTTTTTGTATTTACCGCAGTGACACTCCCAGTCTTTGCTTGGTCCAAAAATTCTTTCACAGAACAGACCATCTCTCTCTGGTTTTAAGGTTCTATAGTTAATAGTCTCAGGCTTTGTTACTTCGCCTTTTGACCACTCCAGAATCTTTTCAGGTGATGCCAACCCGATTTTGATTGCATCAAAAGTCATTGGCTGATATGATTGTTCTTTACTATTTTCTGGCATACAGGCACCCCTTTCTATTCATCATCTGACATGTCATCATAGTCATCAAAACTATCGTCGTCATAATCTGAATCGTAATCGTCTTCGTCCTCTTCCGGTTCCTCATTTACAAGTTCCTCTCCCTGGAACTCCTGAGTTGTATAACCGTGTTTGCCGAAGTCTTCCTCATCACGACGATATTTTCCATCTCCTTCGATCAGTGAGCGGAAGCTGGTCTCTCCCATATCGGAAGTTTCCATAATCTCCACCTCTGTATTGTCATCACGAAGTACACGAACATCCAGTCCGAGAGACTGAAGCTCTTTCAGAAGTACTTTGAATGACTCCGGAATACCTGGTTCCGGAATGTTCTCGCCCTTGATGATCGCCTCGTATGTCTTCACACGACCGATTACATCGTCAGACTTCACAGTCAGGATCTCCTGCAATGTGTAAGATGCGCCATAAGCCTCAAGAGCCCATACCTCCATCTCTCCAAAACGCTGTCCACCAAACTGTGCTTTACCACCTAATGGCTGCTGTGTTACCAGTGAGTAAGGACCTGTTGAACGTGCATGGATCTTATCATCAACCAGGTGATGAAGTTTCAGATAATGCATGTGTCCGATTGTTACCGGGCTGTCAAAATACTCTCCTGTTCTTCCGTCACGAAGACGAACTTTACCATCTCGTGAAATCGGAACACCTTTCCAGAGTTTTCTGTGATCTCTGTTCTCATACAGATAATCCAGAACTTCCGGAAGCAGCTCTTCTTTATGTTTCTTTTCAAACTCTTCCCAGCTTAAGTTGACATAGTCATTTGCCAGATCAAGAGTATCCATAATATCTATCTCGTTCGCACCATCAAATACAGGTGTAGAAATGTTGAATCCAAGTGCTTTTGCTGCCAGAGACAGGTGAATCTCAAGGACCTGTCCGATATTCATACGTGAAGGCACACCCAGCGGGTTCAACACGATATCAAGCGGACGGCCATTTGGCAGGAACGGCATATCTTCTACTGGAAGTACACGGGAAACGACACCCTTGTTACCATGACGTCCGGCCATCTTATCACCAACAGAGATTTTTCTCTTTTGAGCGATATAGATACGAACAGACTGGTTCACTCCCGGTGACATCTCGTCGCCGTTGCTTCTTGTAAATACCTTGGCATCTACTACGATACCGTACTCACCATGAGGTACTTTCAGAGATGTATCTCTGACCTCACGTGCTTTCTCACCGAAGATTGCACGAAGCAGTCTCTCCTCGGCTGTCAGCTCTGTCTCTCCCTTAGGAGTAACTTTACCAACAAGAATATCTCCGGCACGGACCTCCGCACCGACGCGGATAATTCCTCTGTCATCCAGATTCTTAAGTGCATCATCACCGACACCCGGGATATCACGAGTGATTTCCTCTGGTCCAAGCTTGGTGTCACGGGCTTCTGCCTCATATTCCTCAATATGGATAGATGTATATACATCATCCTGAACAAGTCTCTCACTTAAGAGAACCGCATCCTCGTAGTTGTAACCTTCCCAGGTCATGAATCCGATCAGCGGGTTCTTTCCTAATGCAAGCTCACCATTAGATGTAGACGGACCGTCAGCGATCACATCGCCTTTCTCCACTCTGTCACCCTTGAATACAATTGCTCTTTGATTGTAGCAGTTGCTCTGGTTGCTTCGAAGGAATTTTGTAAGTTTATATTTTTTCAGTTTTCCATCATCCTGGCGGATCTGGATTTCTGCTGATGTTGAACGCTCAACAACTCCTGCTTCCTCAGCGACTACACATACTCCTGAGTCAACAGCAGCTTTTTCTTCCATACCTGTTCCGACTACCGGTGCCTCTGTCATAAGAAGCGGTACTGCCTGACGCTGCATGTTGGATCCCATCAGCGCACGGTTAGCATCGTCATTCTGAAGGAATGGAATCAAAGCTGTAGCAACAGAGAATACCATCTTAGGAGATACGTCCATATAGTCAAATGCTTTTCTCTCATAAGCCTGAGTCTCTTCACGGTAACGACCGGATACGTTCTTATGAACAAAATGTCCTTCCTCATCCAGTGTCTCGTTGGCCTGTGCTACATGATAGTTATCCTCTTCATCCGCTGTCATATAAACAACTTCGTCTGTTACACGCGGATTCTCCGGATCGGAGTGGTCAATCTTACGATATGGAGCTTCAATAAATCCATACTCGTTAATTCTTGCATAACTTGCCAGTGAGTTGATCAGACCGATGTTAGGTCCCTCAGGCGTCTCGATAGGACACATTCTTCCATAGTGGGAATAATGTACATCTCGAACCTCGAATCCGGCACGGTCTCTTGAAAGACCACCAGGTCCTAAGGCAGACAGACGTCTCTTGTGAGTCAGCTCACCAAGCGGGTTGTTCTGATCCATGAACTGTGACAGCTGAGAAGATCCGAAGAATTCTTTTACCGCTGCAGTTACTGGCTTTATGTTGATCAGGGACTGTGGTGAAATTCCTTCCAGATCCTGAGTTGTCATTCTCTCTCTTACGACTCTTTCCATTCTGGACAGACCGATTCTGTACTGGTTCTGAAGAAGTTCTCCTACCGCACGGATACGTCTGTTACCCAAGTGGTCGATATCGTCATCATTACCAAGACCATACTCCAGATGCATATTGTAGTTAATAGAAGCCATGATATCTTCTTTTGTAATATGCTTCGGAATCAGATCATGGATATCTCTCTTGATAGCCGCTTTCAGCTCATCGATATCTCCTGCTGTTTCCTCAAGGAGATTTGCAAGTACCGGATAGTAAACAAGTTCTGTTACACCGACCTCTTCCGGATCAATGTCAACAACTTCCTTCAGATCTACCATCATATTAGAAAGAACTTTGACATTTCTCTCTTCTTCCGGTCTGTCGATCCATACATACGGAACAGCTCCGTTCTGGATTCGATCTGCAATTTCTCTTGTCACCTTTGTTCCAGCCTCAGCGATTACCTCGCCTGTAATCGGGCTTACTGCATCCTCCGCAAGAACATGTCCTGAAATACGGTTCTTGAGAAGAAGCTTTTTATTGAATTTATAACGTCCTACTTTCGCCAGATCATAACGTCTTGGGTCGAAGAACATACTTGTGATCAGACTTTCCGCACTGTCAACGGCAAGCGGCTCACCCGGACGGATCTTCTTATATAATTCAAGAAGTCCTTCCTGATAGTTTGTTGCAGCATCTTTCTCAAAACTTGCCATAATCTTCGGTTCTTCACCAAAGAGTTCAATGATCTCCGGATTTGTACCGATTCCAAGAGCACGAATAAGTACTGTGATCGGCACCTTTCTTGTTCTATCTACTCTAACATAAAAAACGTCATTGGAATCTGTCTCATACTCCAGCCATGCACCACGGTTCGGAATGACAGTAGAGGAATAAAGCTTTTTACCCAGCTTATCATGTGCAATTGCATAATAAATACCAGGGGAACGTACCAGCTGACTTACGATTACACGCTCCGCACCATTAATTACAAATGTACCAGTACGTGTCATCAGCGGCAGATCTCCCATAAAGATCTCATGCTCGTTAATCTCATCCGTCTCTTTATTATGAAGTCTTACTCTGACTTTCAGCGGTGCTGCATAAGTTGCATCACGATCTCTGCACTCATCAATGCTGTATTTCACATCATCTTCACACAGTGTGAAATCAACAAGCTCCAGGCTTAATTTACCGCTATAATCTGTAATTGGGGAAATATCTTCAAATACTTCCTTCAATCCTGACTTAAGGAACCAATCATAAGAATCCTTCTGCACTTCAATCAAGTTCGGCATCTGAAGAACTTCTTTTTGTCTGGAATAACTCATTCGTGAGCTTTTTCCGCTTTTCATGGGACGAATTCTGTTCTTTTCCATATTGACGTTTCACTCTCCTCTTATTTTTTTTGTGGTCCGCAAAATGCCCTGTTATCGCAAAAACGACGAAAAAGAGCTTTGTGACTCAGTTTTTCGTGCAATATCATGGCATAACTTTCCACAATAGCGCATTTTTTACTATAGCACAAAGCCCTTTTTATTGTCAAGAGCAAAATCATATTTTTCCATATTATTTTCAATTGTACACTATTTTTCCCAAAATTGCAAACCCTCAGTTTAAAACTTTAAATAAAAGTTTAAATAAAAGTTTAAGCAAATTTCAAATTTCTATTGTTTATTGTTGTCTCCCGCTCGATAAGCTTCACGTCAAATACATTTTTCTTCTCGTAAGGTTCCCCATTCACAGCTTTGAGAATAATCTCTGCTGCCAGATGCCCCATCTCTTTAATCGGCTGATGTATAGTCGTCAGCTCTGGAATAAATAATTCGCCGAACCCGACATCATCGAATCCTACAAGCTGAACTTCCTGCGGTATTTTCTTTCCGTGTCTTGTGAACACCTTATATACCGACATTGCTACAATATCATTTCCCGCAACTACCCCGTCAACTTCCGGATACTTCTTAATGATCTCTTCTGCTGCCCGAAGTCCACTCTCATAATTATAACAACAGTCCACACTCTGTTCTTTGAGATTGTATTTTTTACACACATCCAGATAACCTTCGTATCGTCTGCGCCCGCTGGAATACCCGGTCGGTTCTTTCATACAGACAATATTCTTGCAGCCACATTTCACCAGATGCTCTGCTGCCAGACAGCCGCCTTTGTAGTTGTCCGCCTCAATTAATGCATTTTCTTTAAATCCATCAAGCTTGCGGTCAACAAGGACGACCGGTATCGGACAGTCCGCCAACACTTTTCCTGTCTCTGCGCAGTTCGTCATCACAACGATTCCATCTGCCCGGAGCTGATTGAACATCTGAATGTTTACAGCCTCCTTCTCTTCGTCTCCACCCGAACTGCAAAGAAGAATCCGGTATCCGTTCTGATATGCCGTATCTTCCACCGCTTTCGCAAGCTCACTAAAAAACGGGTTTTCAATATCCGGCACGATCATCCCGATCATCTTCGATGACTTCTTATACAAAGCTCTCGCCAGTTCATTTGGTTGAAATCCTGTCTCCTTAATCGCTGCCTCTACGCGTTTTTTCTTCTCTTCATTTACATTTGCAGTTCCATTCATCACACGTGACACCGTTGCCGGAGATACTCCGGCAAGCTTTGCCACTTCTCTTATGCTAGTCAATGATCCGTTCCCCTTAGTCTTACTTTGTAATTAATTCTACCTCGACTGGGATCTCTTTGTCTACTGTTTCTCCATTTAAAATCTTCTGTGCAGTCTCGACTGCTGTCGCACCCATAAGGTCCGGTTTCTGTGCTACAGTAACTGCCATTTTTCCAGCTTTGACTGCTGCCTAGGCATCATCTGTCGCATCAAATCCGACTACGACAATCTTTCTGCTTCCGATTGCCTCTACAGCCCCAAGTGCCATCTCATCATTGTGCGCAAATACGCCCTGAATTCCAGAATCAGCCTGGACAGTGCTGACATACATCCTGAGATTGCATAAGTAATCAATTTTGTACGGTTAACATTGATACCTGCAAGCTTTGCAGACTGCTCATTACTTCCAGTTGTATACACTCTTCTTCCAAATGTTGTCTTTTCCAGAACGAACATGAAAATCATAATTGCTCCTCGATACAGATTCGGTCTGTGTGCCTCATATAAGAAAGCACTCTTGAAATATCACTATTTAAATACCATGTCTTTTCATGTCTATATCTCCTGTCATATTTTATGGATATTTACTTCATTTCCTTTTCAACTTCTTCTGCTGTCGGCATTCCTGTCTGTGCACCGAATTTCTCCGTGGAAAGGCTTGCCGCTACATTCGCATAAGCAAGAGCACTCTTCATATCATCACCTGCTGCAATTCTTACAGAAAATGCCCCATTCAGCGTATCTCCTGCTCCTGTCGTATCTACTACATTTGCTTTTCTTGCCGGTACTGTCAGCACTTCTCCATTTTTCAGGCATGTAGACACTCCTCGGGATCCCTGTGTAATCACAAGCTTCTCCGGATACTTCTTCAAAAGATTTTCTGTACTCAACTCGTCTCCAAAAATCAGCACTGCTTCATGCTCATTTGGTGTCACGTATGTAACTTTGTCGATGATATCCATCGGCACTTCTGCTGCCGGTGCCGGATTCAGTACGACCGGAATATTTTTTTCGTAACAAAACTCTACGATATAATGAACTGTCTCAAGCGGAATCTCATGCTGAAGAACTACCATGTCATATTTCACCAGTTCATCTTTGATTCCATCCACATAAGCCTTATCAACCTTTCCGTTTGCACCTGGGACAACAATAATTGTGTTGTCATTGTCTCCGACCGTAATCATCGCAATTCCTGTCGGCACGCCTTCCAGAACCTGGATATGCTCTGTCTTTACGCCAACACGATTCAGATTGTCCAGCATTCTGCGTCCATTGTCATCATTACCAACACAGCCGAACATCTCGACTTCAGCACCAAGCTTTGCCATCGCAACTGCCTGATTCGCACCTTTTCCACCCGGGATATAACTCAAACTGTCGCCCATCAATGTCTCACCTTTAAGTGGAATTCTTTCTGCTGTTACAGTCATGTCTGTGTTAATACTTCCTACAACTGCCAGTTTCATAACTCTTTCTCTCCTTTTCTTGTCTTTTTATTTATTCATGTCTTTTTCTCTTCTGTTTGTGAAACATGTTTCTGAAACCCGTTTCATTTGTCTATATTATAATAATAAAAAATACCGCCGTCAATTACATTTGGTAATTTCAGCTGTATTACACACTTTTAGCAAAGTGTTTTTATGCAACTTGCATATTTTTTATTATTTTTCTTCTTGAGATGTTTTTATATACTCTTCTACTTCAGAATATATTGTTTCTGCTTCCTGATGTGACACATTTAATTCATCACTGATTTGATTGATAATCTGTTCTTTCTCTGCATGATACTTTTGAGCGGTCTTAACTATTCCAATCGCAATTCCATTTTCCCGACTTTCTTCTCGTTCCATCCTCATATGTTTTTCTTCATCATACTCAAATATGCTCACTCTTAACACCTCTGCTCTATTCTTCCTTAAAAACTCTGCAAGAATACCTTTTTTGATACATTCGTCAATTGCTTTTTCCACTGCTTCCGGGAATGGTATTTGCTGCTGATATTTGCGAACTACATCCACAAATTTCACATATTGATATAA
>ENA-OROH01000655-OROH01000655.1-human-gut-metagenome-genome-assembly--contig:-NODE-655-length-38476-cov-5.516358_pt1 | contig 38476 bp, 40 predicted proteins | sample MGYA00242125_ERZ509042 | MGnify/ENA primary metagenome ERZ509042 (study PRJEB26280, sample SAMEA2338738) | human gut metagenome | biome: human gut; feature: human-associated habitat; material: faeces... | reverse complement strand
TATTTATTAGTTCCATGATTGAAAGATTGTTTTATTGAAATATTGATTTCAAGATGGCTAGATAGCAGACTAGTTGCGCAGATAGTCACCAAGCGATGAAATACTAAGTACATCTTTTACCGAATCATAATCTACATAGAGTCGTTTGGATGCAATGGAAATAAAGTACTGGCTATCATCTTGCTGTATCTCATAAGTAGCGGGTGAAGCCTGTTTGGTAGTTTCCGATACATATATAATAGAAAGAAGGTACTCTTTATCATTCCGATAGATGATAACCGTAGGATTCAGATTAACGCTTTCCCATGTGCCGACAATGGAAAATAGGTTGAAGGACGGATAATCTTTTTTAGTTCTTTTCATAAGACGTGGTTTGTTTGGGTGATTGATTCTGTGTTTCACTGTCTGCAATAATTCTTTCAATATCGGATGACTTATAATAAATCTTGCTCCCGATTTGAGAATAAGCCAACCGCCCACTACTTCGGTAATATTGCAGCGTGCGTTTACTAAAGCCTAACAATAGGCATACTTCCTGAATATCCAGCCAGTTTTCGTCTTTCTGAGTATGAGTGCTGCATAAACATTCTATTCGTTTGGCAAACTCGGTGAACCGTTCGCAGACATGCGAAAAGGTTCTCTTTTCAATGGTTACTACTTCCATGCTTCTAATTTAAAATGGTTTATAAAACGTGTTGATTCTATTTTCATCGGCAAATGAAAGAAGAATTAAGAGCCGTTTTCAAAACTGTCTGGAAGTGGTAGAATATGACTATATCTGGCTTCTTCCAAAAATTCAAAAGCCAGATATATAATTGAAATATGCTTTGTTATTAGAAAATACTATATTAATATCAAAAGTAGAATTTTAAGTCTCCACACCTGCGCTATGCTTCGGGTTATATTCTAGTTTAAGACTTGCACAAACTGGATAATACACTGATAGAGTTAATGTTATTAATCCGTCTCAGAAAAAATGTTTTATTGAATCGAGCTGTTTAATAAGCCCAACCTTTGAGCAATATTAACAGCTTCAATAGAATTGTTTGCCTTTAATTTTAATAGTATGTTTTGCCTATGAGTGTTTATTGTATTGATACTGACATTTAAAGAGTTTGCAATTTCTTTGCTTAATAAGCCTTGTTTCATTAATTGTAAAACGCACAACTCCCTATTAGTCAATGGTTCTTCTAAGGTATCTGACAAATCAATAAATATCTGTTCTCCTGTTTCAAAATTATATAGGTGGCTTTTGGTTATTTCTGATTCATGACTTGCATCAACATCAATAACCGAAAGCATAAGCCAAATATTACCAGATTTATCCAATTCTATTGCTTGCTCCTGTTCAATAATACGGATATATTCACCACGTACATTTTTTACTCGCATCTCATGTACCATCTTGTGCTTCATTTTTTCTTCTGCGGAAAGACTACTTAATAAAGAGTAGATTTTCTTTCTAACAAGCAAGCCGTAATGTATATCACCCGGATGAATAATTTCTAAGACAGGTTCATGTCCGTTGATAAATAACCTTTCAGGGTCAATTCCGTATGACTGAGGAATATTGTCTGATGCAAAAACGAATTTTTTAGTACAGCAATCAAAGACCAGCACAATACTATGCGCTAGTTCCGACAATTTGAGCCAATCTGCTTTTTTTTGTTCTATAACAGAGTAATCCAACTCGTTGATAAAAGTGCTTGATGTTGGCAGAATATTTTCGACTACTTTTTCTATTTTATCTATTGATTCATTTTTCATATCTCACATTTTCAGCTCATTAAGTCTTTCCTCATTATAAATGACTATTGTAACAGTTAAGGCTTGCCTATAACTTTGCACAAAGTTAATAAATTAATAATGAATAACATGTGTAGGGTTACATATAGTTATTCATGCCAATAATAAACAATTAAAAACTATCAATTATGATTCAGAAAGTTAAGCTAACAACACGTGAAGGTAAAAAAGTTATGGGCTACCGAGTTACTGTAACTTCGGATTTTCATTCTAATATAGAGAATATATGGGATAAAATTCAAGATGTCAATACTCTGAGAGAGATTTGTAAACCTAAAGCTAGTTTTATTGCTTGTGATGATTCTCCTATACAGTGGAAAGAGGGCAAAACTTTTGTTTTCAAAATGTACTTGCATGGATTTTTACCAGTAGGTAGGCATACAATTAATGTTGTCAAGATGGATAAAACGTCACGAGGAATAGATACAAAAGAATATGATAATACTGTAGTCATTTGGAATCACTATATTAAGATGGAAGAAATAAGCCAACAAGTAACCCGATATACTGACACTGTGGATTTATATGCTGGTTGTTTAACGTCTATTGCTGCATGGTGGACTTTAAAATTCTATAAGCATAGACAACGTAAATGGCAAAAGATAGCTAAGAGTTTATAAATTCATATAGAGCGATAAAAACAGAAAGCCATGTCAGATTGGGATTTAACTGAAAAACGTATATATAAATTGCTAAGACATCCATACCAATTAGATAAGTCTGTTGTTGAAGATATGGCTTCTGCTTATTTGGAATTTGTAGAGGAACTCTTTGATTACCTAAATTAGGATAAGCGACAATAAAATACGTATAAGACAGCTTAATATGAGTTACATTGACTTTGGGACACTTAAAGCATTGGAAGAATCATGCCCCACAGAAAACAGTAAGTTGAAATTGGTTTTCCTAGATAAGTTGTTATCATTGATAAATATGGAACAGGGATTAATCTATCGGCAGATGGAATATCCAAAATTCTTTATCAATATTGAATCTGAATGGAAATCACCATTTTATTTGAATAACGAAATAATAAAACTCGTAGATTTGATGGAGCTAGTCTGTGGTATCTTCTATATATCAGATGGTATTATTCGTATAGATCATAAGGAAATCTTCCTTAGTGATGTAGCACGTATCTTTGAAAAGATGTTTGATATAAATTTGGTGATATTTATAAAAAAGAAAGCGCAGTAATCAAACGAAAGCCAATGAAAATAACTGAATTTCTCGATAGATTGAAAACCGTCATTATCCAAAAAAGTAAAGAAGATGGCTATTATCATTCATAAGGTATAAAGAAATTAAGTCTGTAAATCAATTATATACATTTAATTTATGGGGGAGTACCACTGGTATTCCCCTAACTTATTTGCATCCATTTGCTGAACTTTGCTTCATCAATCGATTGAAAACAATAATGTTAAACTAAAAATTGAGGTAAAATGTATATAGACAACGAAAACTTTGAGAAGTGGATGGAGAAGCTATCCAAGAAACTCACTGAAATCGGGCAAGACCTGAAATCCCTTATTAATACTGACACTGTATTCGATGAAGATGAAAAGCTGTTAGACAATCAAGATTTAGCTTTTTTGCTAAAAGCATCTTTCAGAACCCTACAACGCTATCGGGCTAAAGGTGTACTTCCCTATTTTACAATCGGACGGAAAGCATACTATAAAGCTAGCGACATTAGGGCTTTTGTTCGTGAACATGCCGATTCTCAAACATACAAACAGTTTGAAAAAGCCAATCAATTAGAGAATAAACCCTGATAGCAAAAGGTAGCAAAGAAAGGAAGCCTGCATTAAGACTATTCTTCTGCTTCGCTACCCCGATTTAGCACAGACTGCCTCACCTATCGGTTCAGCCTGTTTCGCTAAATCGAGCAAGAGGGAACTGGACAAGTCCTGTTCTTCCCTCTTGCCCTGAGGGGCAAAGCCTTCGGCTTTAATAGGTTACATTCGTAACCGTTTATAACAGTGATTATAAGTCGAAAATGTATTTCGCTTATAATCAACAGAATGAATCTCATTTTACGTATAAAAAAATTATAATCATGGATAAGACCAATCATATATCCACACTTACCACCATCGCGATAGATCGGCAGACGGGTAAGTTGATAGATAAGCTCTGCAAACGCTATTCGCTGAAAAAGGGAGAAATTGTCAGACTGGCATTTGTCTATATTGATAAAGCATGTATCAACCCATCGGAAGTACCGGAATCTGTAAAATTGGAACTGGCGAAGATGAATAAACGACAGGACGATATTATCCGCTTCATCCGACACTACGAGGAAGAACAACTAAATCCGATGATACGAACCGCTAATTCTATTGCGGTTCGGTTTGATACCATTGGCAAGACATTGGAAACCCTTATTCTTTCTCAACTGGAATCCAGTCAGGGGAAACAAACAGCCGTACTACAAAAAGTTAGTGAACAGTTTGGCAAGCACGCAGACATAATTAACCAACAGGGGAAGCAACTCACCGCCCTGTATCAGATACACCAACGGGATTATAAGAAATTGCACCAATTGATACAACTCTATTCGGAACTATCCGCCTGTGGTGTGATGGATAGCAAACGGAAAGAGAATCTAAAGGCGGAAATTATCAATCTGATTAATACATAGAACTATGCACATCGATTTTGCCCCGCCATCGGGTGGAACATATAACAATGCGGGTAGCAGCCGGCAGTTAATAGCATATTGTGAACATGAAGATTTAGAACAGATGGAGAAAGGAATCTATACTGATGGCTTTTTCAATCTGACGGAGGATAACATCTATAAATCAACCGTTATAAAAGATATAGATACCAATATCGGGCAACTATTGAAAACAGATGCTAAATTTTTAGCTATTCATGTCAGCCCATCGGAAAGCGAACTTCGGGCAATGGGTAACACCGAACAAGAGAAAGCCAAAGCCATGAAGCGGTATATTCGGGAAGTGTTTATTCCTGAGTATGCCAAGAACTTCAACAAAGGACTATCCGAAGCGGATATAAAGTTTTACGGGAAGATACATTTTGACCGCACCCGTTCCGACAATGAACTGAATATGCACTGTCATTTGATTGTCAGTCGAAAAGACCAATCTAACAAAAAGAAGCTATCACCACTTACCAATCACAAGAACACTAAAAACGGAGTAATCAAAGGTGGTTTTGACCGTGTGAACCTGTTCCAACAAGCGGAACATGGCTTCGATAAACTGTTTGGCTACGATCGCCAATTATCGGAATCGTTTGACTACCACAATACGATGAAAAATGGTTCTATCTCCGAGCAACTTGAACTACAGAATCAAGACTTTACTGGCGAAAAGAAAACAGAAATATTCCAATCCAGTGAAAGAGAAAACAATATTTCTTGTAATCTTGAAAGCAAGCAAAATAAAGGGAAATCTGACAATCAGAAAAATAAGAGTAATATTAATTCTCTGTTGTCTATTTTTTCATTGGGAGATGGCAATAATTACCATGCAACACTGGCAAATAAATTACAGGTACAGAAACGTAAGAAGAAAAAGCAAAGGGGAATATCAAGAACTAAGAGGTGAAATGCGTCGCTACCTAATGAAAAGGTTCAAATATTGTAAAATGCTTTTATGGCTATCTCTCATTTTGTTAGAAGCAAAGTTTTTATCAAATACCAATATGATAAATGAACAACCTCTAAAATCTAAGAAAAAGACGAAAAGAAATACGTTTTAATATACATTTTTATACTGGTGATATATATATAGGGATATTCATTCAATGCACAATCTGTGCAAAATTTAAAGCATTTATTGGAAAAAACACATCTGATATTTGCTTGTTATAACAAGAAAGATATATATTTGCAGTGTAAACTTGTATAAGGTTGATTAATGATATGGATAAATACTATACAATAGGGCAAGCTGCTAAAATACTTGGTGTTAGCCAAGAAACACTCCGTAGATGGGACAATAGTGGGAAATTTAAAAGTCTTCGTCATCCAATGAATAATTATAGAGTATATTCGGATAATCAAATTCAAAATTTGGTACAAGACATACAATTAGATTGCTTTTACAAACCGATTAATCTTATAAAAGAGGAAATAAAGCCTTTCTTTCAGACTAACTTAGGAGATTTGTATAACTGTGATTGTATCGATTTTCTAAAAGAATTGGAATCAAATTCTGTAGACTTGATTTTTGCAGATCCACCATACAATATAAAAAAAGCCGAATGGGATGTTTTTGACTCGCAAAAAGATTATTTAGATTGGACTGTAGAATGGGTAAGAGAAGCTCAGAGGGTGCTGACAAAAAAGGGTTCAATGTATATTTGTGGCTTTTCGGAAATACTTGCAGATATTAAATATGTATCCTCTCCTTATTTTAAAGGATGTAGATGGTTAGTTTGGTATTATAGAAATAAAGCAAATTTAGGTAAAGACTGGGGGAGATCTCATGAAAGTATTCTTCATTTTAGGAAAAGTCACGATTTTATCTTTAATATAGATGAAGTTCGTATTCCGTATAATGAACATACAGTTCGTTATCCTAAACGCACTCAAGCCGAAACTTCTCAATATTCAAATGGAAAAAGTAACAAAAAATACGAATGGGAACCCAATCCATTGGGAGCAAAACCTAAAGATGTTTTAGAAATACCTACTATATCAAATGGTGCATGGGAGAGATTTGCTCATGAAACCCAAAAACCTGTAGAGTTATTAAGAAAAATAATCCTATCTTCTTCCAATGAAGATAGTTATATTTTAGATCCTTTTGGAGGTTCAGGTACTACTTTTGCAGTTGCAGAAGCTTATAATCGTAAGTGGATTGGTATAGAAAAAGAACTCAATTACTGTCAGGTAATAAAACAACGAGTTTCTGATAAAATACATATAGAGCGTATTTTATCAGCAAAAGATGAAGAAGAATCTCAAATAAGAAGGAAAAATTTAAGACTTAAATAATTCAAAAATATCTTTAGTTATAAGCACAGAAAAGCGCTTCATATATCTGTTAAAAGGTTCTTTCAATGCAGTAGGAGGTGGATCTAAATAGTATACGCCTTCTATTTGTGTAAGAAATTGTGTGTATACCATAAATAATCCTGAAACCAAAGTAAAAGAAATATCGCTGTTTTCTTTTCTTTGTACATCATTATTAAATATCCCAATAACTTTTTGAGGGTGATTAACAAATCTTTCAAGTAGAATTTTATCAATAAACATTTTTCCCATTCGGTCTTTGGATGTTGTTTTAACCGAAACAACAATTTCACTTTCATCTAAATATTCCGAAGTAGAGTTTACCTTTGTTGTAGGAGATAATATTAAATCATTTTCACATTTGTATATTTTTTCTCCTTCATCAGTTGCATAAGGAATTCTTAATACAATTCGCTTATTGGCAATTCCTATTTCATTAAAAACGACTCTAATTAATTCTTCAAAACGATTTCCTACATGTTTTCTTGAACTATTTGGATCAACTAGCAAATCAAGCCCTGCACCGATTGATTGCTGAATTGTATACAGAAAAGAATCAATATTTTCTATTTCTACACTTGTAAGATTAACTTTTCTCGTCTTTATTTTATATAGAGTCTCTTTGAATAAAGCGTAGGAAGATTCAAACTCTTCATGATTATCAATATAGATCGTCTTATTTATTGGACGTATATATTTTTTTGTACTAGCCATTTCTGATACAAAAATAGTGTAATCATTTTTATCTACAGAATGGCTTAGAACATTGGGCATATACTCTTTAACCCGTTTTGCAATACAATAGAACTCTTTTAATGTGTTTTTAGGTTTCTGTAGGTCTTTATCTAATGGTAGCATACTTATGTTATTGTTAAAAATGGGACAATCAACGAATTAATATATCTATCCAGCAAAAGTAGAATAAAAAAGTGAAACCAGAAAATGTATTTTAATATAATACTTGAAGGCAATAAATGTAATGTTAATGTATAAATCAAACAGTAATAGCTAGAATAGTAAAAAAATATAATTTCAACTTTTGTGAGGTAGTTAGAATAAGCCATCTGTGCAGTAGGTGATTAACATGATACAATATTGAGAAGTTTAAAGTAAGTAGCACTTTGCTAAAGCATTACCCTTTTTATGTTTTGTTTTATAATAATCTATTTTACAGACGGTTTCTTTATGTAGACGCTAGTGGTATATAATAATCTATGGTAATAATCTTCTTAATTTTATATCCACAATTTTACAATCTTCATTTTTAAATTGTTATCTTTGTCCCAACTCAAACAACCACCGCAACGCCGAGCAATCCAAAGTATTGCACACGTGGGGTTATTAGTGGGAGAAAGAATTTCGAGCTTACTAAAATATTGGTTCTGTGAAGATTAAAACTAAGGTTCATCTTCCGTACGCACCGCGAAAGCAAATAATAGATTAAAGAAAAATCCCGAAATTCAAAAGTTTCGGGATTTTTTTTGTATGTGACGTTCAATGTATTTGCCTATAAGTTTTTAGACAACCTTTCTTGTATATTCATCTTTAATAAATATCTTTGAAGATCATAAATTATGAAAGATGGAAGATCTTGTAAATAGACGCTGTGGATGGGCTGGTACGGACGATTTATATGTGAAATATCACGATGAGGAATGGGGTAAATTGGTTACCGATGATAAAACCTTATTCGAATTTCTTGTTCTGGAAAGTGCCCAGGCTGGATTGGCTTGGATTACTATTCTTCGTAAGCGTGAAGGGTATAAAAAAGCATTTTATAATTTTGATGTTGAGAAAGTAGCTGCGATGACCTCGGATGATATTGACCGGCTGATGCTTTTCGATGGGATTGTCAGGAATCGGCTGAAGATTGCATCCACGATCACGAATGCCAGATGTTTCATCGCGATTCAAAAGGAATTTGGCAGTTTCTATAATTATACGTTATCGTTTTTCCCTGAACAGAAACCGATTGTAAATAATTTCAAATCGTTGAAGGAGATTCCGGTTACAACCCCAGAATCTGATGCGATGAGCAAAGATATGAAGAAACGAGGGTTTAAGTTTTTTGGCTCTACGATCTGTTATGCTCATATGCAGGCTACAGGGTTTGTAAATGATCATTTGGTAGGGTGTCTTTGTCGGAAAAAGACTCTTGCTGATTGTCCGGTTTAGGAGTTTTTGAGATGATAACAACCTCTGTGAAACGGAGCTCTGATCCGGATAGAAATTATGTTTTGACAGTCTTAACAAGAAAAACGAGAATTTATAGGTTGTAATAGTTGTTGGTTCGATTAATAGTGTTATCTTTGGGTCAGAGTTTGAGTTACGTATTATTAGCGTATAGTTCTTCTTTATTATTAAGTAGGCCTCTCCATTAATTTTCCTCCTCATACCCTAATTAGTATTTATTAAAAATAAAATTTTAAATGAACATTTACATTACAGGCTTAAATTATAGCATTAATGATGCTGATTTGAATGATTTATTTGCAGAGTATGGAGAAATTACATCTGCAAAAGTTATCATGGATAGAGAAACAGGAAGATCCAGAGGATTTGGTTTTGTTGAAATGGTAAACGATGGAGATGGCCAAAAAGCGATCGATGCTCTTAATGGAGCTGAATTTGAGAAAAAAGTAATTTCAGTAAGCGTAGCCCGCCCTCGCTCTGAAAAACCGTCAAGTGGAGGATATCGCGAAAGAAGGGGTGGTTATAATAGTTCCAGACGATATTAATCTCTTGATATATAAGACAGAAGGTTGTCCCTTCTGTCTTATGGTTCTCCTATAGTTTAGTTAGCTTCTATTCTTTAATGCAATGGCAGGATTTTTTATATCTTGCATTTCCATATACCGGAAATATCTTGGCATTCTACTTTGAATTCTTACAAAATAGATTGATTATTAATATAAATAAATATAGATAAATGGCAAAATCCGTAACATACAATAAACGAGAAAACGAAAAAAAGAAACAAGCCCGAAGGGTCGAAAAACAAAAAAAGAAAGAAGACAGAAAATTGCTTGGCAAAGCGAATAGTTTTGATGATATGATCGCTTATGTGGATGAAAACGGCGTGATTACATCGACTCCTCCCGAATTGAATCCTAATAAAGAAGAAATTAAGCAAGAAGATATTCTTATCTCTACCCCAAAAAAAGAAGATATAGAGACATCTACCGTGCTGAAAGGGAGGGTTGATTATTTTAATGAATCAAAAGGATATGGTTTTATCAAAGACCTTGGTAGCGACGAGAAGTATTTTTTTCATGTTAGTAACAATACACTGACCGATATTTCGGAAACCGACATCGTTACTTTTGAACTTGAACGCGGTCTGAGGGGAATGAATGCAATTAATATTCGTATTGAAAGCGAGGTTTGATAGTATGGAAGAAACCCTGGAAAGCATTTTTCGAGTCATGATTTTATTGTTCAGGAAACTCACGATATAGCCTGTGATGCAGGCTGCTATCAGAGAGCCTTCTCTGACTCCTTCGATCCGTTGAGTGAAGATCAGTGATAAAATGATGGCGACCGTTACTAAAGTGAAATCGAAAATGACCTTGAATTTTCCGAACTCTTTATTGTAACGGCGGGCGGCGTAGTTGACGAATCCTTCTGCACTCATCATCGCAACCTGGGGTTTGATTTCTAATACGACACCAATAGACTGGATGAGACAACCCAACAGTAACAGCGCAATCGACGTTATATAATTGGATGGATGCAGGTCTTCAGCGAGTGACATATTGAAATCTATGAATGTTGAAAATATGAACGAAAATGGAATTTGCAACAGGATAGATATTTGGTCTTGACGACTTTTCGTCCCTCGGATTAACCAGAACTGTCCTAGTATCAGCAATACGTTTACGATAAAGGTACAGGTCCCTAAAGAAAGAGGGCTGTTGAGGCTTAACACATAATTTACACTTGAAATAGGAGTCGTTCCTAAAGCGGAATGTATAATCAGGACAATTCCTGCAGCTAAAAAATATAATCCAAAGACAAATACCAAATACTTTTTTAAAATCGTTTTTATATCCATATCTCCCGACAACATTTAATTACTTTCTTGCTTGGAGCAATATAAGTGTACGCAAAGGTCGCTATTTTTTCGTGAAGAGATTCTGATTTAGTATGAAAAAACGTTATCTATCGAAGCGATTGTTACTATTTGTCAGTCGACTCTTGGAAAAGATTTTGTACCTTTAGAGCAATTAAAAGGGTATCTTATGTTTGAAAGTTTTGATTTTCAGCAAATGATCAGTGCATTCATTGTGTTATTTGCTGTGATTGATATTATTGGTTCCATTCCAATTATTATCAATTTGAAAGAAAAGGGTAAGGACGTGAATGCTATGAAGGCAACGGTTATCTCTTTTTTGTTGATGATCGGGTTCTTCTACGCAGGCGATGTCCTGCTACGGCTTTTCCATGTGGATATCGAATCGTTTGCAGTGGCAGGTTCGTTTGTTATTTTCCTGTTATCACTGGAAATGATACTCGATATAGAAATCTTTAAAAATCAGGGACCGATAAAGGAGGCGACACTGGTTCCGTTGGTCTTTCCTTTACTGGCGGGTGCCGGTTCGTTTACCACATTATTATCTTTGAGGGCGGAGTATGCTAGTGTCAATATTGTGATAGCCTTAATACTGAATATGATATGGGTCTATTTTGTCGTTCGCATGACAGCCCGTATCGAACGCTTTTTCGGAAAAGGCGGAATCTATATTATCCGGAAGTTTTTCGGTATTATTTTGTTGGCGATATCAGTCCGCTTGTTTACCGTTAATATCAATCTTCTGATAGAAGCTTTGCAGGGGCATTGAAAAAGGGGGTTACAGAGTTTCCTTTTTGCTTTCTATCTGTTCCTTGTTTTTACAGGAGGCAGGTGAGTAACTGTAGTCGCCTGCAAACTGATGAGGCATTAGTTCGACGGGCTTCACTGCAATTTTGCCACCTTTTTGGGTGAATACCAGGCATTGATTGTTAAGTTTCCGTTCTTGCAGGTCGAATACCAGATTCGGATTGAAGTGTTGCCCGTTTACCCGTACTTCAAAATGAAGGTGTTCCGTCGTAGCTCTTCCTGTGCGTCCGGTCAGTGCAATCGGTTGTCCGGCTTTTACATAGTCTCCCGGCTTGACCAGATTTTTGGAGTTATGGCTATAGACTGTTTCCAATCCGTTGTAATGGCGTACAACAATTACGTTTCCGTATGCATAATAAGGCTTAGCTAGACGGACGATTCCGTCGAATGCTGATATGATCGTATCATTGGCGCAAGTTTTCAAATCTACACCCGAATGGTGTTTTCTACGTCCGGCATATGGAGAGATTACTTTTGCGCCGGGTAAAGGGAAAGCATAGTCTTCTTTCTGTATCAGGCTTAAATCGATAAGCATCGAATTCTCATCTGCCATCAGGAGCGGATCCGTTACGGCAATATCATTTTTTTCTCTGTTGGAGAAGTTTATTGTTATATTTTTGCGGGGAGATGTTTGTTCGTACAGTTTCGGTTCTTCCGGAAACAGAAAAGCAAAATCTGTGTTTGGAAGAGGAATATCCGTTGTTGGCAGGACCAGGATTGATTCCTGCTGCAGGGCAGGCTGCGTCTGAGCCGTCCACAAAGAATGGCATGCGCTTAACACTAGTAATAATATGACTGACAATATGCTGTAGTGTGTTTTAGACATTTTGTAAAATTATTGACACTACAAAAATAGGAAAAAAAGTGAAACGGGAGAGAGGTAAAATGAAAAAGGCGTCCGAAAAAGAATCAGACGCCTTTCAATGCCAAACTATTTGTGATTACTCGTCACTCATTATTTGAATAAAGAACAGGCAATACCCAGTTCTAAACCACGCAATTCAGCCAAACTACGCAAACGACCGATACAGGAATAACCTGGATTAGTCTTCTTGTGTAAGTCATCGATCATCTGATGCCCGTGATCCGGACGCATTGCGATTGAGCAACCGCGTTCCTGCTCGATTTCAAGAAGGGCTTTCATTACTTCATAAACGTTTACGTCTCCTTCCAGCAGGTTTGCTTCGAAGAAGTTTCCGGCTTCATCGCGTTTGGTACTACGTATATGGACGAAGTCGATACGGTCACCGAACCGTTTCATCATACCGGCTAGGTCATTATCCCCACGAACACCGAATGAGCCGGTACAGAGGCATAAACCGTTGCTTTTGTTTGGTACGGCTTCGATCAACTTGCGGAAATCCTCTTCAGTGCTCAAGATACGGGGCAAGCCTAAGATCGAGTAGGGAGGATCATCCGGATGGATAACCATACGTGCGCCTACTTCGTCAGCAACCGGAGTAATCTCTTTCAGGAAATAAATCAAGTTGGCGCGGAGTCTTTCCGCATCGATGTCTTTGTAACGATCCAGTTCGGCCCGGAATTGATCCAATGTGAAACTTTCCTCGGAGCCGGGCAGGCCAGCGATCATATTGCGTACTAGCAGTGCTTTGTCATCTTCGCTCATCTCGTCGAAACGGGCTTTTGCGATTGCTTTTTCTTCGTCTGTATATTCCTGTTCTGCAGCAGGGCGTTTCAGGATGTAGAGATCGAAAGCCATAAAAGCTGCACGTTCGAAACGTAATGCTTTAGAGCCGTCAGGCATGGTGTAAGCCAAGTTTGTACGGGTCCAGTCCAGAACCGGCATAAAATTGTAAGTAATCACACGGATGTCACATGCAGCCAAGTTACGGATACTTTCTTTATAGTTGTCGATATATTTCTGGAAGTCTCCACTTTGTGTTTTGATATGTTCGTGTACGGGAACACTTTCCACTACGCTCCAGCGTAAGCCGGCTGCTTCGATCATATCCTTGCGTTTCTGTATTTCTTCGACAGTCCATACTTCTCCGTTCGGGATATGATGCAAGGCATTTACAATTCCGGTAGCGCCGGCCTGGCGGATATCGGAAAGACTAACAGGATCGTTCGGTCCGTACCAGCGCCATGTTTGTTCACATAAATACATAATGTCTTGTTTTTAATTGTGAGATTAAATAGAGAATGCATCAAAACCACCGTCTACGATAGCGATTGTTCCGGTTACGAATTTGGAAGCGTCACTGATCAAGTATTGGATTGTACCAAATAATTCATCCGGTGTACCCAGACGTCTGAACGGAGTATGTGCAATGACAGATTCAGCACGTGGAGTGTAAGATCCGTCCGGATTTGTCATCAAAGTACGGTTCTGTTCCGTCAGGAAGAATCCCGGAGCAATTGCATTTACACGCAAACCTTCTCCGAATTTGATCGCCAGTTCACCGGCCAGGTATTTAGTCAGGTTGGAAATGGCGGCTTTGGCAGCACCATAACCCACGACGCGGGTAAGCGGGCGCTAGGCGGATTCGGAAGAGAAGTTAACGATAGCACCTTCTCTTTGGTTAGCCATTACATCGGCAAATACCATTGTCGGGAGAACTGTTCCGAACAGGTTCAGATCTACCACCTTACGGAAAGCGTCGATGTTCAGGTCGAAAATCGTGCTGTCCGGTCCGATAGTCGCGCCAGCCATATTACCGCCGGCTGCATTCAGCAATGCATCGATACGACCATATTTGGCCAGGATATCTTTTTTGTTCTGTTCCAGAATTTCTTTGTTTAATACGTCGGTCAGGAAGAAGCTTGCTTCTCCTCCTTTAGCTTTGATGTCGGCTACAATTTGTTCACCAACTTCGGCTGCACGGTCAAGAATAACGATTTTAGCACCTTCTTCAGCAAGGTGACCAGCAATACCTCTGCCCAAGATCCCGGCTCCACCGGTAATAATGACAACTTTGTCTTTAACGCAAAATAAATTAGCCATATTTTTATTGTTTATGATTGTGATAATTTCATTGTTACTATCTCATTGTGCTCGCGCACACATTGGGCACAAAAGTATAGTATTTATTTATCAAACAAAAAGAAAACGGATAAAAAATACCTTTTTATGTTTTCAAATATAATTGTTATAGTATTTGATATTCTCTTTCATCAGGATATCAATCGGCATATAATTGATCTGTTCCACTTTTTCTTTGAGGACTAAATGGCGGAACAGTGCCCGTATGCAATTGAATCCCTGCACTTCCGGCCGTTGGGCGATCAGGTGCGTGATGGAACCGTCATTTAGGCAAGTGATATTCGGGTCTATCACATCATAGCCGATCAATCTGAATTTCTCTCCTTTATCGCGGAAGTATTTTCCCAGTAAGTGGGCACGGGAGTTGAATATGATACCTGCGTTCACCTCTTTATGCTCTTCTAAGAAAGTATTCAGTATGCTTATGTTCTTTTCCGGTTCGTCGGCATGTAATTGTACGGAATAGATACGTCCGTCATAGTTCTTTTCTGCCAGATAATTCCTGAAGCCTTCCTCGCGTTTCATGACCTGGGTTACCTGCATTTCTCCTTTGCGGATAAAGCGGAAGATTGCGATATTTTCGGTCGGGTTGATTTGTTCGTATAGCAAACGGCCGGCAATGTATCCGGAATCGTACGAGTTAGTCCCGTAATAGGCCACACAATTGGTGTTTTCAATGAATGCGTCTATCAGTATGTAAGGTATTTGTAACTGATCCAGCCGGGATGCCAACTTGACGACACTGTCATGGAACTGTGTTGCAATCACGACTCCCTGACAGTCGGCTTTTTCGATCCGGGGAATGAGCTCGTCGAAACTGCTTTTGTCGTATTGATTGAAGCACATACGTTCGACTTCCACGTTGTAGCTGAAAAGTTCCTGCTCTGCTTTATCTATTCCTTCGCAAAGTTTATCCCAATATTCGCCTTTTGCAAAAGAAGGGATCAGTGTGATAAAATGGTAGTTCTTTTTTAGTGCAAGGGAACGGGCTATCAGGTTCGGGTGATAGTCTATTTCTTTTAAAACTTTTTCTACTTTTTTCTGTGCCTCTTCGGATACTTTGCCTCGGTTGTGCAATATGCGGTCGACGGTTCCGGTCGAAACTCCGGACATCTCTGCAATGTCTTTGATTCTATATGTCTTACCCATAGATCGGAAAGCTATACAGCCCGCAGAATGTTTATTTTTGCGGGCTGTTGTCTATTTATGATTTGATATTATAGTTGTTGTACTTCTTCTGTTGAAATCGTATTTAATTTTCTGAATGTGTAGCACTGCATCATATAGATAAGAGGAACGGCGACAAAGAGTCCGACGAAGAACAAGATACAACCGACGATCGCAGTGCCGATCATGGCCAACAGTAATAAAAACAACGGCATCCCCTGTCCTTTAGTCAAGTCCCAGCTTTTTTGCAGTGATTCTATAATTCCGCAGTCTTCCTCTACGATATAGGCAGAATAAAATTGCAGGCGGATAGCCAGATAGATACCCGGAACAATCAGTAAGAATATTCCGATAGCCACTGCGATCCCCATAATGATACTGGCAATAAGATAAGTGAAGATTTTACGGGATTGCTGCCCGTATGCGGAAAACTGTGGTTCTTCTCCATCCATTGTCTGGAACAGATTTTTTATGTAGCCCAACATGAAAGCACTGGATATGACGGCACTGATCAGATTCACGATGATCTTACCGACCATCGAACCTTGCGCTGGCATACCGAACAGACTAATGATTGATGACAGGATAAAATATCCGATAAACAGCCCTACCAGTACCCAGATCTGAGATTTAGTGTACTTCCATGAAGTGCCGAACACTTCCGATATCATAAACTTTGGTTCCATATGAATTGATTATTTAGGTTATATAAGCCGTAAAATTAGGATAAATTATTGAATAAACAAATTCTGTGTTAAAATTATGTATCAATTTAAACGAATATATTTTCGATTGGTCAAATTCTCAATATATCTCTGATACAGAAATATAAAATAAGCAATTTTTTAGTATAAAAGATTGTATAAACGGAAAAAGTACAACAAAAAGATTCTACATTTGTACGCTTTTTATGAGGAATAGGCTATGAACCCATAAGTTTAGGACAGCATCGTTGTGGAATTTTTTTACTATGGATGCAGCGGATCTCACCCGTTGCGACGGCTTTTTGATGGCCTTCTAATGACTAAAAACAAGAATAGTATAGAAGATATATAATAATGAATATGGATAAACAAATGTTGAGAACTACTATTACCCAATTAAGGCAAATTGCATTGTTTGCAGTAGGGGTATCTTTATTAACCGCTTGCGGGAACAATCAAAGCGGTATGAAGTTAGGGGATAATGAATTTGCTGTCCTTGCTGTCAATTCGACAACGAGCGACCAGACAACTTCCTATCCGGCGACGATCAGAGGAACGCAGGATATTGAGGTACGCCCCCAGGTTTCGGGTTTTATCGTTAAGTTATGTGTGGATGAAGGAGCAACAGTTCGTAAAGGGCAGGCTTTGTTCCAGATCGATCCGACCCAGTATGCTGCTGCGGTCGGACAGGCAAAAGCGGCTGTCGAGATGGCTAAAGCCAATGTCGCTACTTTGACCCTGACCGAAAAGAATAAAAAAGCTTTGTTCGATCAGAAGATTATTAGTGATTTTGAGTATCAGACAGCGGTCAACCAGCTTATGTCTGCCAAGGCAAGCCTGGCTCAGGCGGAAGCATCTTTGGTGAGCGCGAATCAGAATTTGTCATTCTGTACGGTGACAAGCCCGTCGAATGGTGTTGTCGGTACATTCCCGTACCGTATCGGAAGTCTGGTCAGCCCTTCTGTCTCACAGCCCTTGACAACCGTATCCGAAATCAACGACGTGTATGTTTATTTTTCTATGACGGAGAAAGAGTTATTGCGCTTGACAAGAGCCGGGGGCACTTTGAAAGAACAGCTGGAAAAGATGCCGGCTGTCCGCTTGCAGCTGTCCGACGGCACAACCTATCAGTCGGAAGGCAAGATCGATGCCGTTAGCGGTGTAATCGACCAGTCAACCGGGTCTGTCAGCATGCGTGCTGTTTTCCCGAATGATAAAAATATATTGAGAAGCGGCGGTACCGGCAACATCATATTCCCATACACGATGGATGGGATTATTATTATCCCTCAGTCCGCTACTGTCGAAATCCAGGACAAAAAGTTTGTTTTCGTCTTGCAGGCGGACAATTCCGTGAAGAATACGGAGATTCAGATCTCTAATCTGGATGACGGGAAGAATTACCTGGTGACGAATGGTTTGAAATCCGGTGATAAAATCGTGATTGAAGGCGTACAGAACCTCCATGACGGCCAGGCTATCGAGCCGATCACGCCGGAACAGCAGAAAGCGAAATATGATCAGGCCTTGAAAGACCAGAACGAAGGTAATCTGAAGACCGCTTTTAATTAATAACTTCCATTTGTTCGTTAAAAACAGAAGATATGAAATTAGATAGATTTATAAACCGCCCGGTGCTCTCAACGGTGATCTCCATCTTGATTGTCATACTGGGTATATTAGGCTTGCTGTCCTTGCCTATTACCCAATATCCGGATATTGCCCCTCCAACCGTTTCGGTGAGAGCTACTTATACGGGGGCAAACGCACAGACGGTATTGAATAGTGTGATTGCGCCGCTGGAAGACCAGATCAATGGTGTGGAGAACATGATGTACATGACTTCATCGGCTTCGAATAACGGATCGGCCGAAATCTCCATTTATTTTAAACAGGGTACCGATCCTGACATGGCTGCCGTCAATGTGCAGAATCGTGTTTCCATGGCACAAGGTTTGCTGCCGGCCGAAGTAACCAAGATCGGTGTGACGACTCAGAAACGTCAGAACTCCATGTTGATCGTGTTCTCTGTTTATGATGCCGAGGACCGTTACGACCAGCGATTTATCGAAAACTATGCCAAGATCAACCTGATTCCGGAAGTACAGCGTGTACCTGGTGTGGGTGATGCAAACGTGTTAGGAACAGACTATTCCATGCGTATCTGGCTGAAGCCGGATGTGATGGCACAGTATAAACTGGTTCCGAATGACGTTGCAGGCGTCTTGGCTGAGCAGAACGTGGAAGCCGCTCCGGGTTCGTTTGGTGAACAGGGTAACCAGAGTTTCCAGTATACGATCCGTTATAAGGGACGTTTGCAGGAAGTGAACGAATTTGAGAACATGGTTGTGAAAGCTTTGCCGGATGGTGAAGTGCTCCGTATGAAAGATATCGCCGATATCGAATTGGGACGTCTGACTTATAACTTTGTCAATAAAGTAAACGGTCATAGTGCCGTAACTTGTATCGTTTATCAGATGGCAGGAACCAATGCGACGGAAACCATCAATAATATCCAGAACCTACTGGAAGAAACAGAAAAGATATTGCCTCCGGGCTTGAAGATCGACGTCGGTATGAATGCCAACGACTTCTTGTACGCTTCTATCCATGAGGTGCTCAAGACATTGATCGAGGCCTTCATCCTAGTGTTTATCGTCGTGTATATCTTCTTGCAGGATATGCGTTCGACTTTGATTCCGGCTATCGCGATCCCGGTAGCATTGATCGGTACGTTCTTTATGCTATCGCTGATCGGCTTTAGCTTGAACTTGCTGACTCTTTGTGCTATGGTGCTCGCCATTGCGATCGTGGTCGATGATGCGATCGTGGTCGTCGAGGGTGTCCATGCTAAGTTGGACCAGGGATACAAATCAGCGAAACTGGCTTCTATCGATGCCATGAACGAGCTGGGCGGTGCTATCGTCTCCATTACGTTGGTCATGATGTCCGTGTTTATTCCGGTAAGTTTCATGAGCGGTACGGCCGGTACATTCTATCGCCAGTTCGGTTTGACGATGGCTATCTCGATCGGTTTGTCTGCATTGAACGCCTTGACGTTGAGTCCGGCTCTGTGCGCGATGTTCTTGAAGCCGCACGAAGAAGGGCATGAGAAGAAATCGACCTTCGTCTCCCGTTTCCACTCTTCTTTCAATGCCGCATACGACTCTTTGCTGAACAGCTATAAAAAACGTGTCGTATTCTTTATCCAAAAGAAATGGCTTTCGTTCGGTATCGTTGCCGGATGTATCGTCTTGCTTGTTGTTTTGATGAATGCGACTCCGACAGGTATGGTTCCGAATGAAGATACCGGTACGATCATGGGCGCAGTGACGCTGCCTCCGGGAACATCCCAGGAACGTACGATAGAGGTGATGAACAAGGTGGATAGCCTGATCGCTGCCGACCCGGCAGTCAAATCGCGTACGGCCATTATTGGTTTCAGCTTTATCGGTGGCCAGGGGCCTTCATACGGTTCGTTCATTATCAAGTTGAAAGACTGGGAGGAGCGTTCCATGATGCAGAGTTCGGATATCGTGTATGGTAGTTTGTTCATGCGTGCGCAAAAGATAGTGAAGGATGCACAGGTGCTGTTCTTTACTCCGCCTATGATCCCAGGGTATTCCGCATCCAGCGATATCGAGTTGAACATGCAGGATAAGACCGGTGGCGATCTGGAAAAATTCTTCGATGTGACGAAGCAATATACGGCAGCTTTGACTGCCCGTCCTGAAATCAAGTCGGCACAGAGTACCTTCAACCCTAACTTCCCGCAGTATATGATCGACATCGATGCGGCTGCCTGCAAGAAGGTGGGTATCAGTCCGAGTGATATTCTGGCAACCATGCAGGGATATTATGGTGGTTTGTATGCCTCCAACTTCAACCGTTTCGGTAAGATGTACCGTGTGATGGTCCAGGCTGATCCGGCTTTGCGTACCAATTTGGAATCGTTGAAGAATATCAAAGTCCGCAATGGAAACGAAATGGCTCCAATCTCGCAGTTCGTGTCTATCAAGAAAGTGTATGGACCGGATATCATCAGCCGTTTCAATATGTATACCTCTATCAAAGTGATGGTTGCGCCGGCGGATGGATACACCAGTGGCCAGGCATTGAAAGCAATCGAGGAGGTTGCCGGTACGACACTTCCGACCGGTTTCGGATACGAGTTGGGTGGTATGGCGCGTGAAGAGGCTGAAACCAGCGGCAGCACGACCGGTTTGATCTTCCTGCTCTGTTTCGTCTTCGTTTATTTGTTGCTGAGCGCCCAGTATGAAAGTTATATTCTGCCGTTGGCAGTATTGCTTTCCATTCCGTTCGGTTTGATGGGTAGCTTCCTGTTCGTACAGGGATGGGCTGCTTTGGGTAATATCCCGGCTTTGAAGATGATCTTAGGTACGATGTCCAACAATATCTATATGCAGATCGCCTTGATCATGTTGGTCGGTTTGTTGGCGAAGAACGCCATCCTGATCGTAGAGTTTGCCCTTGATCGTCGCCGTATGGGTATGAGTATCACGTGGGCTGCCGTTTTAGGTGCTGCCGCTCGTCTACGTCCTATCCTAATGACATCGTTGGCTATGGTAGTCGGTCTGTTGCCTATGATGTTCGCGTTCGGTGTAGGTGCTCACGGTAACCGTACTTTGGGTACTGCCGCCATCGGAGGTATGTTCATCGGTATGATCTTCCAGATTTTTATTGTTCCGGTTTTGTTTGTGGTATTCCAGTACTTGCAGGAGAAATTCAAACCTATCGAATGGGAAGATTTGGATAACAGCGATATGAATACGGAAATAGAACAGTACGCAAAAACAAAATAAGAGATGACAATGAAGAAACAGATTATATATATGGTATGTGCAACCGCTCTTTTGAGCAGTTGCCATATCTATAAGGCATATGACCGTCCGGATACGATCGAAACTTCCGGTATCTACCGTGATCCGGTCTCTGCCACCGACACGTTGGCAGCAACAGATACGGCCAATATGGGAAACCTGCCCTGGAAGGAAGTTTTTCGTGATCCTAAATTGCAGGCCTTGATCGAAGAGGGATTAGCAAACAATGTGGATATGCAAGCCGCTATCCTGAGGGTAGAGGAGGCCAAATTGTTGCTGACTTCCGCTCGCCTGTCTTTCCTCCCTTCTTTGAATCTGGCTCCGCAAGGAACCATAACCAAAATGGAAAATACGGGGTATGTGAAAGCCTATACCTTGCCGGCGGCAGCTAGCTGGGAAGTCGATTTGTTTGGTAAACTATTGAATGCGAGCCGCGGGCAGAAAGCCGCTTACTTGCAGAGCCAGTACACGCAGCAAGCGATACGCTCGCAGCTGATCGGCGGAATCGCCAATGCCTACTTCACTCTGTTGATGTTGGACCGCCAGGTGGAGATTACTTCCAAGACGGTAGATATCTACAAAGAAAATGTGCGGGCTATGGAGGCGATGAAGGTTGCCGGCATGACAACAGAAGCCGCAGTCGTCCAGATGCGTGCCGTGTACCATCAGGTATCCGGTTCGTTGATCGAACTGAAGCGTCAGGTGCGTGAAGTGGAGAACTCCTTATCTGTATTGCTAGCGAAAGCACCGCAGCCTATCGACCGCAGTACGCTTGAAGACCAGGTGATGCCAGAAGAGCTGATGGCTGGTGTTCCTTTGCAGTTGTTGGAAAACCGTCCGGATGTGAAGGTGGCCGAGATGACATTGGCCAGCGCTTATTATACGACCAATAAGGCCCGTGCCGCTTTTTATCCGGGAATCAATATTACGGCGACAGCCGGTTGGACGAATGGTTCGGGTGTTACGGTTTCCAATCCGGGACAGTTTATGTTTCAGGCTTTGGCTTCGTTGGCACAGCCTATCTTTAACAATGGTAAGCTGGTGGCCAACCTGAAAATTTCAAAAGCGGAAGAACAGATTGCCAAGATGAACTACCAGCAGACGATTCTGGAAGCGGGAAAGGAAGTGAGTGACGCTTTGCATCTTTATGATGCTACCAATAGAAAACTTATCCAGGACAAGGCTCAGATAGAAGAGTTGGAAAAGGCGGTAACCTATACTAATGCTTTGTTCCAATCCGGACAGTCCACTTATCTGGAAATTCTTTCTGCCCAGCAGAGTCTGCTCAGTGCGCAGTTGACGGAAGTCTCCGACAATGTCCAGCGTATGCAGGCTGTTATCAATTTATATAGTGCCGTCGGTGGCGGAAGAGAGTAAAAAGCAATTGACAATTTAAAAGGTGATTATTATGATTAGTCCGTTAGCTTATGTAGATGCAAGCGCGAAGTTAGGAGCGAACGTAACCGTCCATCCGTTTGCATACATCGATAAGAATGTAGAAATCGGTGATGACTGCGAGATCATGCCTCATGTCAGTATCATGAGTGGAACCCGTATGGGAAAGAGGAACCGCATCTTCAATGGTGCTGTCATTGCTGCCGAACCGCAGGATTTTAACTATAAGGGAGATGATACGATCGTCGAAATCGGAGATGACAATGTGATCCGTGAAAACGTAGTGATCAACCGTGCGACCAATTCTGGCGGGAAGACGATTATCGGTAATGGCAATTTCCTGCATGAAGGCGTGCATGTTTCCCACGACACGCATATCGGTAATCACAGTGTGTTCGGATACGGGAGCAAGATTTCCGGCAACTGCATGATTGAAGATTATGTGATTTTCGGAGGTAACGTGCTGGTGAGCCAGGGATGTCGTGTCGGAACCTGGTCGATGACGCAGACCGGTTGCCGCTTCCGCAAGGATGTGCCTCCTTATATCGTGGCTGCATTGGAGCCGACGACCTATTACGGGGTAAACTCCGTAATCCTGATGCACGAAGGCATGAGCGAAAAGATCGTAAAACATATCAGCCATGCTTACCGTATCATCTATCAAGGTAACACCAGTATATTCGATGCCTTGCTGATGATTAAGGACCAGGTGCCGATGAGCGACGAAATCCAGCATATCATCGACTTCATCAGTGCTTCGAAATTGGGCATCATCAAATAAAATAGGATTATCCGACAGAAAAGAAAGAGTTGTTCTTTATGGAGCAGCTCTTTTTTTATTTATCTTTGTTGAGTTTTATATTCTCAATGTCTAATCTAAAAATGAAATGTAACATGAAAAACTTATTTAAATCGTTTGTGGTTCTTTTAGCAGTTATGGCTGCTGTCCCTTCTTTTGCGCAAAAAGCGAATAACACGTTGACTGAAAAAGAAAAGAAACAAGGTTGGACTTTGCTGTTCAACGGGAAAGATTTTACCGGTTGGAGACAATGTAACAGTACCGGTATGGCATCGAACTGGGTAATCGAAGACGAGGCGATGAAAGTCTTTACCGCTCCGGGCAAAAAAACTGGACACGGTGCAGGAGGCGATATCCTGTATAAGGAAAAGAAGTTCAAGAACTTTGAGCTGTCTGTAGATTGGAAAACCAGTAAAATGGGAAATTCAGGTATCTTCTATTATGTACGCGAAGTTCCGGGCAAACCGATCTATTATGCAGCTCCCGAAGTACAGGTTCTGGATAATGTGGATGCAACCGACAACAAGCTGGCAAACCACCTTGCCGGTTCTTTGTATGATATGCTCCCTGCCGATCCGAAAACGGTAAAACCTGCCGGCGAATGGAACACGATCGTGATCAAGGTGAAGGATGGCAAAGTGACGCATACCCAGAATGGAAAGAAGGTCGTTCAGTATACCTTGTGGAGCAAAGAATGGGATGATATGGTTGCCAATAGCAAATTCAAAGATTTCCAAGGTTTCCAGGAAGGCATTTCCCATGAAGGGTATATCGGCTTGCAGGATCATGGTTATCCGATCTGGTTCCGCAATATCAAGATTCGGGAATTGAAGTAAGTTATGGTTTAAATCTGCTAATTTAAGTGACAATTGGCATGCTTCTATTGTCAAACAGCCTGCTCATAGACCTTTTGCCTTTAGTCGAAAACCTTTTCGCCCTTGGTCAAAAGCCCTTTCGACACAGGTCAAAAACCTTTTCGACTAAGGGCGAAAAGGTAAGGAGTGGTAGAAATAGCTGTTAATACCTGTGTATTTGTTGATTAATTGATATTGTAGTATCCTTGTTTTTCATTTAATATATATAGGTGGACGTGAAGATGGGGGCATGGCCAACCCGAATCTGGGCGAGACAGGGTGAAGGCAAATTTTTGAGGTGAAGGCAGTCCGGTTATCTGCCTTCACCCTTGTATGACATGATAATCGAAAAGTGTCAAAGGGTGGGTGAAGTTGAAATGATTCATATCTGCCTAAAAATGAACTTATATCATTTAATATGAACTATAAGATGGAGAAGGTGTATAGACAAAAAGAGGATAACCCCGAAGGACTATCCTCTTTTCTATATTATCAAACCTTTTTTCCGATTATTAAAGAGCGCCGACTTCTTTCAACGCTTCGTTTGTTTTGTGAACGGCTGCTGCACTCTTGGCGAAGAGTTCTTTTTCTTCAGCTGTCAATTCCAGTTCAACGATCTTTTCGATACCGTTCTTACCCAGGATAACAGGAACGCCGATGCAAAGATCGGATTCTCCGTATTCACCTTCCAGGTAAACGGAACAAGGAATCATCTTCTTCTGGTTGTGGATGATAGACTCGACAACATAAGCTCCTGCTGCACCCGGTGCATACCATGCGGAAGTACCTAACAGCTTAGTCAGTGTAGCACCGCCGACCATAGTGGAAGCGACAACTTCCTGCAGTTTTTCAGCGCTCAACAACTTACTTACGGGAATACCTTTGTAAGTAGCCAGACGAGCCAACGGGATCATAGTCGTGTCACCGTGACCGCCGATTACCATACCTTCGACTTCGTTAGCATTGCAACCTAAAGCCTGAGACAAGAAATATTTGAAACGGGAGCTATCCAGAGCACCGCCCATACCGATGATACGGTTTTTCGGCAGACCCAGAGACTTCAATGACAGGTAAGTCATTGTATCCATCGGGTTGGAGATCACTACCAGGATTGCGTTCGGAGAATATTTCAGGATGTTCTGAGCAACACTCTTAACGATACCAGCGTTAACACCGATCAGTTCTTCGCGAGTCATACCCGGTTTACGAGGAATACCAGAAGTGATAACTACAACGTCAGAGTTAGCTGTTTTTTCGTAGTCGTTTGTGCAACCTGTAACTGTAGTATCGAAACCCAGCAGTTGAGCAGTCTGCATCATATCCATTGCTTTACCTTCGGAAACACCTTCCTTAACGTCAAGCATTACAACTTCGTCTGCCACTTCATTGAAGGCAAGAACATTTGCGCAAGTAGCACCTACATTACCGGCGCCAACAACTGTTACTTTAGACATAATAATAAGTTTTTATGTTTTACTTATATAATAATACTTCTATCTCTCTTAAAAGCGAGACAAAGGTACAACCTATTACGAAATAAAGAAATATTTCCGTATATATTTTATGCCTTCCTCAGTTAAATTTATGAATTATGATTTATCATTTATCATCGATGCATAAGTCATAAATCATAATTCATAATTCATACCTCATTCATACCTCTTCTCACTCTACATAAAGTACCAGCCCTTTCAGATATTCCCCTTCCGGATGGTAAATGTTGACCGGATGGTCGGCGGGTTGTGTCAGTTGGTGCAGGATGCGGACACTGCGCCCGGACTGGGCGGCAGCACTGAATACGGCCAGACGGAAGTTTTCCTTGCTTACCACCTGCGAGCAGGAGAAGGTGAACAGGATACCTCCTGGCTTGATCTTTTCGAAAGCGATGGCGTTCAGTTTGCGGTAACCTTGCAAGGCATTGCGCAATACGTTTTTATGTTTGGCGAAAGCTGGTGGATCCAGGATGATGAGATCGTAGTTGCTTCCCATCTTTTCGAGATATTTGAAAGCGTCTTCCGCATAAGCTTCGTGGCGCGGATCGCCTGGAAAGTTCAATTCCACGTTCCTGTTGGTCAGCGAGATCGCTTTGGCAGAGCTGTCGACCGAGTGAACGACCTTGGCTCCTCCCCGCATGGCGTAGAACGAGAAGCCGCCAGTGTAGCAGAACATGTTCAGTACGGAGCGTCCTTTGGCATAGCGTTCCAGCAACGACCGGTTTTCGCGCTGATCGACAAAGAAACCTGTCTTTTGCCCCTTTTGCCAGTCGACACAGAATTTCAGGCCGTTCTCAAGAGCGATGTCCTCCACTTCACCACCGTACAGGTAGCCGTCTTCGCTGTCTAAGTTGGCCTTGTAAGGCAAAGTCGCTTCCGATTTGTAATATATGTTCTGTAAAGAATCTCCCAACACGGCTTTCAGGGCTTCGGCAATCTGATGGCGTGCATAGTGCATGCCGACAGAATGCGCCTGCATGACGGCGGTGTGGGCATACATGTCGATGACTAGTCCCGGAAGATTATCTCCTTCTCCATGCACCAAGCGATATGTATTGTTGTTCTCCACTCCGGCAAGTTCCAGTGTCTGGCGCAGTGTGTAAGCGATACGGATGCGTTCTTCCCAGAAAGCGGCATCTATCGTGACCGGCTTGAAAGATAAGATGCGTACGGCGATACTGCCTATCTGATAATGTCCGATACCTAAAAAGCGTCCGTTCGTACCATAAACTTCTACCAAGTCGCCTTCTTCCGGTTCACCTTCGATTGTTTGGATAGCACCGGAGAATACCCACGGGTGGAAACGTAGCAACGATTCCTCTTTTTTCGGTTTGAGAAATACTTTACACTCCTTCATTTATATCTGTTTCAATTGATTGTATATTTTCAGGCAGGCCCATGCGTCAAGGGCTGCATATTTTTTCTGTGCGTCGCTGAGGACGTCGGCTTCCCAGTTGCTCAGACGCTGTCCTTTCGAGATCTTCTTGTTGAAGAGGATGGCGTATATCTTTTGCAGGCTGGCGTCTTCGATGCCGAACTGCCCGACATAATTCTGCAAGTCCAGGAAGTTGGCGGGTTGTATGTCCGTGCGTTTCCGCATCGCCCCGAAATCGTCGCGCAGTGAAAGGCCTATCTTCAGCACCTTTTCATTCGCCAGAAATTCTTCCAATGCTTCCGGAATACCGATCCGGTTCAGGCGGAACAGAAAACAGGCTTCGTCGGTCGATATTTGCATAAGCGATATTTTGTAACGTTGTCCTTTCTTGAAGCTCGGACGGGTTTCCGTGTCGAACCCGACGGACTGGAATTCGGAGAGGTAGCCGACTGCTTTCTCAACATCCCTCAATGTGTCGATCACAATGATCCTTCCGGTAAATTCTTCTAAGGGAAGCTCGGATATTGCCTCTTTTGTTATCGAATGTGTGTATTGTTGTGTCATTCTTCTTTGTCGGTTTCTAAAAGTTCTTCATCGCTGTATCGCACGGCGTGGAGTGCTTTTAATGCGTTTAATAATTGTTGTCCCCAGAATTCGCAGAAGTTTTTACGACACAATACGATTGCCTCGAGCATAACTTCTTCATTGCCTTGACGGAACAGAGAGATGAAATTACCCGTGTCTTGGTAAACATCGGCCAGATTCTCCGAGATAAAGGCGGCGATCGGCGTGTCGCTGTATTGCATATCCGGATGGAACGTTTCGAGATAGGAGTCTTTTTCTCCGAGCAGTCCGGCGATCCGGTTGCGGATCGATTCGTACATGTCTTCCGTGACGGTCAATTCCGGTTCCGCATCTTCGTCTTCTTCCGCTTCGGGTAGAAGGGTGGCTTTCAGATACAGCAAGGGCAAGATCTTGACTGCCTTATCCAGAAAGTCGAAAAGACCGGTATTGCCGGCGTTCTCGACAAACGTACAAAATTCCAGTGCAACTGTTACGAATTCCAGCGTATTGCGTTCGTATATCGGGTTGTTCTCTTTTTCCATGCTAATTATCTTAGTAGATACCTTGCGTTTATAATCTGCAAAAGTAGCAATTTTTTCTTTGTAAAGCTAATATAGGATACCGCACCCAAATGTTTTGCCGGAATTTTGAGATTGGAGCCTAAGGGAAATGCGAATGTCGTAGGGAACTTGAAATTTTCTATGTACATTTGCGTGTTGTAAATTTAATTGTGTAATGGCTAAAAAGACGACTGCAAAACAAAATACGAATAACGGGGAAAGTAAATTTAAAGGGATTCGGAACTTTTTTACCAGCGAGCGGACCCGTTTTATTACCGGATTGGTTATTTCCATTGTTACCATATATGTAGGTCTGGCATTGATTTCGTTTTTCTTTACGGGAGGGGCGGATCAGAGCAAGATCGAGAATATCCCGTTGTCGGACCTGGTGATCAATCGTGGATCAGTAGAGAACTGGACGGGGGTGCGCGGGGCTTTCCTTGCCGATTTGCTGATGAACCGGTGGTTTGGGATTTCTTCTTTCCTGATCCTGTTTTTCCTCGGTTCAGTCGGAGCGAAGCTAATGAACCTGAGCCGGGTATCGTTGTTGAAACGTTTCCTGTTCAGTGCGGCCATGCTGATATGGGGATCGTTGTTCTTTGCTTTTATCTTTATCCGCGGATATGAAGATACGTTTATTTATTTGGGGGGACAGCACGGATATTATTTGTCGGAGGTGATGATGAATAATATCGGGATACCGGGAACGGTCCTGCTGCTGGTCGGCTTGTTCCTGATTGTTGCGATCTTCACCAGTAAACGGACGATCCCGTTCCTGCAAAATGTCTTCTCTTTCGGATGGCTAAAGAACCGTTTGAAACGGGATAAGAGTGAAACGACGGAAGTGCCGGAAGAGGAAGAAGATGTGGAAGGGGAAGCAGAGGTTTATGCCCCTGTTGAAAAAACAGTGGCTGCACCTCAGCCTGTTGCATATCGTGAGACAGTAGAAGAAAACATCGGGCCGGACGAGTATGTTTTCGATACGGAAACCGAGATGCGGAAAGCCGAAGTGGAAACGGAAGTCCCGCAAAAGGATGATTTTGAATTTGAAGTAGCCCGTGGGGATGATCCGGTTGTCGAGGCCGGCAATGGCAATAACACGATTTTCGAAGTGGAAGTGCCCGAAGAAGAGGAGGAATTCGATCAGTCTCAATTGGGTAAATATGATCCACGCCTGGACTTGTCCCGTTATATGTTCCCGACGCTCGACCTGTTGAAATTTTATGATTCGGGCAATGTCGAGGTAAACCGCGAAGAACTGGAAGAGAACCAGCAGATGATCAAGCGGACGTTGGAGGACTTCGGTATCAATATCGCTTCTATCAAGGCGACGGTCGGACCGACGGTTACGCTCTATGAGATCATCCCGGAAGCAGGTGTGCGTATTTCCAAGATTAAGAATCTGGAAGATGACATTGCTTTGAGCCTTTCAGCCTTGCAGATCCGTATTATCGCACCGATGCCGGGTAAAGGAACGATCGGAATCGAGGTTCCGAACAATAAGCCGCAGACTGTTTCGATGCAGTCGGTGGTCGCTTCGCGTAAATTCCAGGAATGTACGTATGATTTGCCGGTGGCGATCGGAAGGACGATTGTCAACGAAGTGTTTATGTTCGACTTGTGCAAGACTCCCCACCTGTTGGTGGCTGGTGCGACCGGACAAGGTAAATCGGTCGGCTTGAATGCGATTATCACCTCTTTGCTGTATAAGAAGCATCCGGCCGAATTGAAGTTCGTGATGGTCGATCCCAAGCAGGTGGAATTTAGCATTTATTCGAAGATCGAACGCCATTATCTGGCGAAATTGCCGAATGCCGACAAGCCGATCGTGACGGAGCCGGGGGATGCGGTGGCGACTTTGAACTCTTTGGTGATCGAGATGGAAAATCGTTATAAATTATTGGTGGAGGCTTCGGCGCGTAATATAAAGGAATATAATGAAAAATTCATTTCCCGCCGTCTGAATCCGGAGAAAGGACATCGGTTTCTGCCTTATATCGTTGCAATCGTCGATGAGTTTGCCGACTTGATTGCGACTTCTGGCAAAGAGATCGAGTTGCCGATCTCGCGTATAGCGGCTAAGGCTCGTGCGGTTGGTATCCATATGATCCTGGCAACCCAGCGCCCGGATACGAAAGTGATTACAGGGACGATCAAGAGTAACTTCCCGAGCCGTATTGCGTTTAAGGTGATGTCTCAGATTGACTCCCGTACGATTTTGGATACCCCGGGGGCCAACCGTTTGATCGGTAAGGGAGATATGCTGGTTCTGATTACCGGAAGCAGCGAGCCGACGCGTGTTCAGTGTGCGTTTGTCGATACGCCGGAAGTGGAAGATATCGTGAATTATGTCGGTGCGCAGGTGGCTTATCCGACTGCTTATTTGTTGCCTGAATATATAGGTGAAGGCGGTGAATCTTCTTCGGCCGGGACGGTGGATCTGTCGGATCGAGACCCGTTGTTCGATGAAGCAGCCCGTCTGATTGTGATCCAGCAGCAGGGTTCGACTTCGCTTATCCAGCGAAAGTTTGCAATCGGTTACAACCGTGCAGGTCGCTTGATGGATCAATTGGAGGCGGCGGGTATTGTCGGTCCTTTCGAGGGTAGTAAAGCCCGTCAGGTCTTGATTCAGGACGAATACAGCCTGGAGCAGTTGTTGAATTCGTTGAAATGATTTATGAGTTATGGGGATGGGCTGTTGGTTTATCTATATTGACATGTTTTGAGTGCTATAAGCCCTTTTTGAGATCTGCTAATGATTGGGAGTTTAAATCATAAATAAAAAACGACATGAAAAGAGATAATAAAATAAAAGTTTGCCGCATTTTGGCTGTTGTTTTCCTGTGTTTTTGGACTATATCCGGTGTGAGGGTATTGGCACAGAACGCTACGTCCATTTTGGATAAGGCTGCTTCTGCTTATGAAGATTCTAACGGCTTGACTGCTTACTTTACGATGCAGACACGTTCGGATGTGCAGAAAGTGTCGGAAAGCTTTGATGGTACGATCGATATTAAAGGTGATAAATTCGTACTGAAGACTCCTGATATGATCACTTGGTTTGATGGAACGACACAATGGTCGTTTGTTGAGCGTAATGAGGAAGTCAATGTTTCCACCCCGACCGGCGAGGAGTTGCAGGCTACGAATCCGGCCCTGTTGTTCCGTTCCTATGAAAAAGGATTTACCGCTAAATATAAGGGCGAGAGCACGGCTCCGAGCGGCAAAGCTGCTCATGATATCGAGCTGGTTCCTAAAAAGAAAAGCGATATCGTACGGGTGGAGCTCCAGATAGAGAAGTTTTCCGGTCTTCCGGCTTCGATCGCCGTTTTTTCAAAGAATGGGATCAGCAGTACGATCCGTATCAGCAAAATGAAAACGGGAGTAAACCAACCGGATAGCTATTTTGTTTTTAACGAAAAAGACTATCCTGATGCTGAAATAATAGATTTGAGGTGATTTATGAATTATGATTTTATTATCGACGCATAAATCATAATCCATAAATTATCAATCATAACTCATAAATCATAAAACGATGAATACAACTCAGAATGAAAAAGTTCGTTGCCTGATTATCGGTTCAGGCCCTGCCGGTTATACTGCGGCTATCTATGCTTCACGTGCAAATCTGTCCCCTGTCCTCTACGAAGGCATTCAGCCGGGCGGACAGCTTACGACTACTACCGAAGTAGAGAATTTTCCCGGTTATCCCGAAGGCGTTACCGGTACGGAACTGATGGAAGACTTGCGGAAGCAGGCTGCCCGTTTCGGTGCTGATATCCGCGTTGGCATTGCGACTGAGACAGATTTGTCTGCTGCTCCCTATAAAGTGACGATTGACGGTGAAAAAGTGATTGAGACGGAAACGCTGATCATCTCGACCGGTGCGACTGCCAAATATTTAGGATTGCCGGATGAGCAGAAATATGCCGGAATGGGTGTTTCGGCTTGTGCGACTTGCGACGGTTTTTTCTATCGTAAGAAAGTGGTGGCTGTTGTAGGTGGTGGTGATACGGCTTGTGAAGAAGCACTTTATCTGTCCAGCTTGGCAAAACAAGTGTATCTGATTGTCCGCAAACCGTATTTGCGTGCATCCAAAGTCATGCAAGAACGTGTCCTGAACACTCCGAATATCACGGTCTTGTTCGAGCATAACACGATCGGTCTTTTCGGTGAAGACGGTGTCGAAGGTGCACATCTGGTAAAACGGATGGGTGAACCGGACGAAGAAAAGGTGGATATAGCAATTGACGGTTTCTTCTTGGCTATCGGTCATACTCCGAATTCCAAGATATTCAAACCCTGGGTCGAAACAGACGAGGTTGGCTATATTAAGACGGTTCCGGGTACGCCGAAGACAAGAGTGCCGGGGGTATTTGCTGCCGGAGACGTGGCTGATCCACATTATCGCCAAGCCATTACGGCTGCAGGTAGCGGTTGTGCGGCTGCAATCGAGGCGGAGCGCTATTTGTCGGAGATTGGAAAATAATTTCATTGAACTTATTCTCTCGTTATGAAACACTTGAAACTCTCTCTTCTTTTTCTTTTGTGTGTACTGATGGCGGTTCCCGTGTCGGCTAAAAGAAAGACAAAGGTGATCGCTCATCGCGGTTATTGGAAAACGGAAGGGTCCGCCCAAAACTCTATTCGTTCGTTGGAGCGGGCGAATGAGATCAAAGTATACGGTTCCGAGTTTGACGTACACCTGACAGCTGATAATGTCCCGGTTGTGTACCATGACCGTAAAATAGAAGGAAAGGATATCCAGACGGCCTCCTATGCGGAGCTGAAAGACCTGAAACTTTCGAACGGCGAAACGCTTCCGACGTTGGAACAGTATTTGGACAGGGCGAAGAAGCTGAAAAAGACCAAGCTGATTTTCGAATTGAAATCCCATGCGACTCCCCTGCGGGATCGGGAAGCGGCAAAGATTGTAGTCGACATGGTGAATGGTAAGAAATTGACGAAACGCACCGAATATATCGCTTTCAGTTTGGAAGCCGCAAAGGAGCTTCACCGTCTGTCCCCGAAGACTCCAGTCTACTACCTGAACGGCGACTTGTCTCCGAAACAGTTGAAAGAACTCGGTTTTGCCGGTCTCGACTATAATTATAAGGTGATGCAGAAACATCCGGAATGGTTTGTTGAAGCAAAAGATCTGAAACTGAAAATCAATGTCTGGACGGTCAATGATCCTCAGGTGATGGAAGAGATGATCGAGAAGCGTGTGGACTTTCTGACTACCGACTATCCCGAAGAAGCGCAAAAAGCAGTACATTTGTACCGCTGAGTAAATGTGTGAAATGAGAAAGTATTGCTTGTCGTTATTGCTCTTGTTCCTGACATTGGTTTCGAATGCAGTCGAACCTCCCAAGCGTGAGATTCGGGGAGTGTGGCTGACAACTGTCTATGGTCTGGACTGGCCACATAATCCGGCAACGACGGAGACGGGGCGAAAGGCGCAACAACGCGATGTCTGTGACATTCTGGACCGTTTGCAGGATGCGAATTTCAATACTGTTTTTTTGCAGGTCCGTATGCGTGGCGACGTCATCTGGCGTTCGGCTATTGAACCGGCAAGCAAAACTTTCTCTGGAAAATATGGAATGATGCCGGGATATGATCCGCTGGCTTTCGTGGTCGACGAATGCCACAAACGGGGGATGGAATGCCATGCTTGGTTTGTAACTTTCCCGCTAGGCACGGACAAGAGTGTGAAAGAACAGGGAAAGCTCTCGGTTGTCAGGCGCCAGCCGAAACTCTGCAAGCGTCATAATGGCGAATGGTATTTAGACCCCGGCGTTCCTGGAACTTCCGACTATGTGTTGTCTTTAGTGAAGGAGTTGGTGAACGGATACGATATCGACGGCATCCATTTTGATTATATCCGCTATCCGGAACAGGCAAAATATTTCCCGGATAAAAACCTGTATAATAAATATGGTAAGAAACGCCCGCTGGCAGAATGGCGCCGGGAGAATATCAATAAGATGGTTTACCGCATTTATGACTGGGTGAAATCGGTAAAGCCTTGGATACAGGTCAGCAGTTCGCCGCTCGGCAAGTATAACCGCATCGAACGTGTTCCGAACGCCGGATGGACGGCTTATGAAAGTGTCTTCCAGGATCCGAAAATGTGGATGCAGAACGGGAAGCAGGATATGATCGTCCCGATGATGTATTACCTGCATGATAACTTTTTCCCGTTTGTTGACAATTGGGTAGATAACTGCAACGGACGCCTTGTAGTTCCCGGATTGGGCGCGTACCGGATGTTGAAAGAAGAGGCAGACTGGACCGTCAACGATATAACGGATCAGATCGACTACAGCCGTTATTACGGAGGGGCCGGCTGTACATTCTTCCGTTGTGCGAATATCCTCGACAATACGAAAGGGATATACGATGAGTTGAAGGATAAATATTATAAATATCCGGCACAACTTCCTCCTTTGTCCTGGTTGGACGATACGGTTCCTGCAGCCCCGGAAGAAATACGGGTGGAAAAGGAAGGGGATGAGTTGAAGCTCTCCTGGCAGAAACCAGATTCGGAAAAGGACGTGTTGACTTATACCGTCTATTATTCGCTGACGGATTCGATCAATCCGACATCCGCCCGAAATATCTTGATGACAGGAATCCGGGATACCTCCATCTATCTGCCTGTCGATACGACTTCGGAGCGGGGATATATATTTTCCGTTTCATCTTCCACTCGCTATCATATAGAAAGCGTGCTATCGAAAGAAACCTATTATTATCTTTCTAAATATCCTAAATAATATTAACGGTTTGGGAGGAAACCTTGGAATACTTCGGTGGACAATGGAGCTGGTTGCCCTTGCTAAAAAAGTAAGGGACAAGTATATTTTGACATATCGCTTTATAGCATATTTAGATATGGGTTACATAATTTGTGAAATCTGTGTCTAAAAATTGATACCGATTCCGATTATTTGCCAGAATACAGTATCTTTGTGCGTTTTCAAGAAAAATAATTTATCCGGAATGCAGCGTTTCGGATAATTTGAACATCATAATAAATGTATGGTCCTGGAAAGGGCATGAAGGCACACACTAAATGACGGAGAAACAACTGATAGAGGGTTGTAGGAATGGGGAAAGGCTGGCTCAGAAGGAGCTATACGAAACGTATTCCCGTAAAATGATGGGAGTTTGTCTGCGTTATGTTAGCGACAGGGAAACTGCCCGTGATTTGCTACAGGATGGTTTTGTGAAAGTCTTCACCAGTATGGATTCTTATTCGGGACTTGGGTCGTTTGAGGGGTGGATGCGAAAGATCTTTGTCAATTGTGCGTTGGAGTATTTGCGCAAATCGGATGTTTTGCGTGAAGCAGTCGATCTGGATAATACGGTGGAGTTGGTTCATCCAGATAGTTCTGCTATATCCGATATGTCGGCAGTCGAGTTGATGAAACTTGTGCAGGAGCTTCCTGCTGGTTTTCGTACAGTGTTTAATCTGTTTGCAATAGAAGGTTATTCACATAAGGAGATTAGCGAGATGATGAATATAACGGAGAGTACATCCCGGTCGCAGTTCACGCGTGCCAAACAATTATTGCAACGCAGGATTCATGAATTGTATTGAGTAATAAAGAAATGAAGGATAAGGAAAGAGATATATTTGACGATTTGTTCCGTTCGAAGTTGCAAGACTTTGAAGTGGATACGATGCCGGGTGATTGGGAGGCAATAGCTGACCGTTTGCCGGTTAAAAAATCTGTCTCTTTCCGGCGGACTTTACGCTATTGGGCTGCTGCTGTTATTTCTTTATTGGTTGTAACAGGAGGAGTCTATGTTTTTAACCGCGACCGGGAACATCTGCCTATAGCCGAAACGATACGGAAAGAAACCGAGGCTGTTGAAAACAGGCTAACTGAACGATCCGAATCGGTGACACCAGCAGTCGTCGCTTCCAAGCCGGTTGACCGGATGGCAAAACGTGCTGTTGCGCAAGTTACGGCCGTAACTACGTCCCGGTCGGATATAACGGCAGACGAAGTTGTCCTTTCGCCAGAAGAAGATTGTGATACTGTTGTAGTGATTTCTTCTAAAATATCCGAAGCGTCCGAAGCGATAGCAGTGACCGAGACGGCAACGCTGACCGGAACACACTTTTTATTTGCGGATGCAGCGCCTGTGAAAACAGAAGAAAAGAAAGTACGGACGAAAAGATGGAGTTTCGGAATGGGAGGTGGTAGCGTGAGTGCTGGAACATCTAATTCATTAAATGCCTATGCTTTGAAGAATACGTTGATGACGGATCAGGAACTGTTGCAATTGAATTCCCCGTATTTCAATAGCCAATCTCCGAAAACAAATATTCGTCATAAGACACCAGTTTCGATCGGATTAGGTGTCAGTTATTCTCTAAATGACCGTTTTTCCCTCCAGTCTGGTTTAAATTATACATTCCTTTCTTCCGAATGGGAGACCGGAGCTATATATCATGGTGAGACGAAACAGAAGTTACATTTTATTGGAATTCCTCTTTCTTTGTCCTATAAAATAGCAGAATGGAAGCGTATTCAATTTTATGCAGCGGCGGGGGCCATGACCGAGATTAATGTTGCTGGTAAGTTGAATGCCAAAATATTTGTGGAAAACAATGAAATCCGTCACGAGAAGAAGCATATCCGTATGAAAGAATGGATGTGGTCTGTGAATGCCCGGGCCGGTGCCAGCTATCCGTTGCTCTGTTTCTTAAGTGTTTATGCGGAGGTGGGAGCCGGTTATTATTTCGATAACGGAAGCGATATTGAGACGATCCGTTCCGAGAAACCGTTTAATGTGAATTTGCAGGCGGGTTTCCGTTTCGGTTTTTGAGTAAGAACTAATAAATAATAAACAATATAAAATTAAAGAACAGTAAAAATGAAGAAACTTAAAGTTTTAGGGTTAGCAGCAATCGCTGCGGGTATGTTTTCGTTAACCTCTTGTTTGGACGGCGGCGGTAATACACAGCAACTTTCAAGTTATGCTATAGTCGATTATTCTTCTACGATGAGAACTCTGATTTATCCATTGGGCTATTATCCGTTGTATGTTGCTACAATTGCAAATGATCCGACTTATAGTGCTGGAGATTGTGTGTTGGCTAATTTTACGGTCGATTTTGATTCGGCGGATAATGCGAATGCCAGTACAAATGGTTTTTATGTGGCGACAGGAGCTGCTTCTTCTCCATTAGCAAAATATGATTTGAGTTATTCTCCTTTGGACTCAATGGCATTAGATAATGAATTGCTTTTGTCTGGTTCCGAAAGTGCATTGTTATTTTCTAATAATTATAAGAGAATCGTTGTTATTCCTACTTTTACATCTGTGTTGACGGATCAGAAGAACACATATATAATGTCGATGGATTCTAATCAAGAACCTGAAACTGTTGATGGAACGGACCGTGTTTATACGTTGTGCTTACGTGCTCAAAAGCGGGAAGAAGGGAAAGCACCAACCATTAGCAATGCTATGGACCCGATCGCTGTTGAAGGAGGTACATTATATTCTATGTTGAAAGGAAAAGAATCAGCAGCAGGGAAGAAGATTGTAAGTTATCGTGTGAAGTATCCTTTGACATTCAACGCAGATTCGACAAAGATAGCGACTTGGGGGTATTCTAAAATTTCTCAATTCTCGATTGAGGAAGCTACAAATTAATATTCCATATCTTGCGCTTGACGCAGGATCACATTAAAATCGGCCGTATAAACATTAGATCGATAAGGCTAGTTTTTTGTGATCTTGAGTCAAGCATGGAAACAAGGAGACTTTAATGCACCTCCATAGTTTTTGGCAATGCTTTTATCATAATAATATCCCAATATTTAATGAGTTTCCCGATGCAGCATATTTACATCACTGATTACCAGTGACTATTCATTTTAATCGGTACAACCTCTGTTTTTACAAGTACACAGAATGTAGGGGCAAATGCAAATCGTTGTATTTCATTGTTTTGCATATACGTGTTGTACCGCCTTCTTTCAGCCATTTTGTGGAATGTCCGCTATCAGAT
>ENA-OROH01000647-OROH01000647.1-human-gut-metagenome-genome-assembly--contig:-NODE-647-length-39097-cov-8.032862_pt1 | contig 39097 bp, 40 predicted proteins | sample MGYA00242125_ERZ509042 | MGnify/ENA primary metagenome ERZ509042 (study PRJEB26280, sample SAMEA2338738) | human gut metagenome | biome: human gut; feature: human-associated habitat; material: faeces... | reverse complement strand
GGGGGGGGGCCCAGCCGCAAGGCTGGTGGTGGGGGCATCGGCGACAGCCGATACTTCGCAGGACCGGCAGACAACAAGAAAGCGTATGGCAGGAGCAGGAATATGATGATTTCAGTTTTCGTTGCTGCATTCCCAGCCGATGAGTCCGTACCCCCGTCAAGGTATTCGGTCCTTTCAGGACCTCATGCCCCCACCACCGGGCAAGCACGGTCCCCCGCCCCTGCAGGGCGGACTTGGCCTCCGGCCTTGCTGGTACTTTTTGCGGGTATACATCGATTCTCCCGGCGGAGAGCCCTCGCGGGTGTATGGGTATAGAAGTTTTGCCCTCTGGGCGGCCGGGACGGGTTTGCCTGCGGCGAAACCCCTACATCGTTGGGGTCAGAGATTCGTACATCTGGCGAGTCGCCGGTTGTGCGGCCTCTACGGGCCCATGCTCTTCACTCTGCACTCTGCACTCTTCACTTTCGGACATGGATGAATAACTATACTGTGATGAAGGTTTTACTGAGAACTTGTTAACACATACCGGTTCTGGCGGTACCCTTGAAATTTCTGCCTTTTTCGCGTATAATTAAAGAGATTTCTTATGCTTTTGAATCTTAACGTTGGGAGATGTGCATGACCGCATGAATAAAGTCGTACTCACTGCTGTTGTCTTTTCTTCGCTGACTGTGTCCGTATCTGCCTCTGCAGCCGGTATGGCCCGCCGTGCCGTGCCTTTTAACTATGGCGCTCGTGCGTCTTCTGCTGCATCGGCAAGGGTTTCCAGCAATCCGGGCTACCGGGTTTCCACCATGGAAAACCGGAGGAAGGCTTTGTCCTATACGCCTATTTCCACCAAGCAGGCCTATGCCTGGCGTCGGGATTTCGGCAAAAGCAACCTGCGGAAGTGGAGCAGCACCGAGGGGATGGATACTCCCTGGCGGAGCAACAGTACTACGGATACGGCTCATTTCAAAGCCTCCACGGTGGCCTTCCTGGACCATCTGAATGAGCTGGCCCGGCGGAACGGAGTCACCTTTGTGATCACCGGCGGGGCGGAACGGGGCTACCATGCGTCCGGCACTTATTCCCACGAAAACGGATACAAGGTGGACATTTCCGATGAAGGCGCCATGTGGGGGTCCAAGTCCTTCAAGGTGCTCCATATGGCGTTGGCGCCCTTCAAGCACCAGATTACCCACGAACTGGAAAATGCCCATTACGACATTACCATTTATCCCTACAATTACCGGGGACGGTATTCCTGGGGGTATAAATACTGAATTGGAGAGGGGCTGTTGCACGTGCAACAGCCCCTTCTTTTACGAAAGGAACCAACATGACCAAATGTACTCTTTGTCCCCATGAATGTGGGGTGGAACGGCCGGAGACTTCCGGGGACCCCGGGCAGCTGGGGTGGTGCCGGATGCCCTGGCGGCCCCGGGCAGCACGGGCGGCCCTGCATCTTTGGGAGGAACCCTGTATCAGCGGCACCTCCGGAGGCAGCGGCACGGTGTTCTTTTCCGGCTGCACTCTCCAGTGCGTGTTCTGCCAGAACAGCGAAATCAGCAGCGGGGGAAAGGGCTGGGAAGTGACCGCCGACGACCTGCGGCGGATCTACCAAAATCTCATCGCCCAGGGGGCCCACAACATCAACCTGGTGACTCCCACCCATTTCCTTCCCACCATCCTGGAATCCCTGGAGCCGAAGCTGCCGGTGCCGGTGGTGTACAACTGCGGGGGCTATGAAAAGGTGGAGACCCTCCGGAGGCTGGAGGGGAAGGTGCAGATTTACCTGCCGGATCTGAAATACGTCAGCGAAGAAGCGGCCTGGCGGTACAGCCATGCAAAGGATTATTTCGCCGTGGCCACGTCAGCCATCCGGGAAATGTTCCGGCAGACCGGGCCTTACGAAATGGATGAGGGAACCGGGCTCCTGAAAAAAGGGGTGATCATCCGGCACATGATCCTGCCGGGGCTTTTGGAAGACAGCAAGCGGATCATCGACTGGGTGGGGTCCAATTTCGGCCCGGGCCAGGTGCTGTTCAGCCTGATGCGCCAGTATGTGCCCTGCGGCCTGGCCAAAGAGGGAAAGTATCCGGAAATCGGCCGGCCTCTGACCGAAGAAGAATACCAGGAAGTGGAGGACTACCTGTTCCAGAGCCCCATCGAGGACGGGTTCGTCCAGGAAGCCAGTTCTGCCGACAGCCAGTTCATCCCGGCCTTCGACGGGACGGGGGTGAAGGGGGAATGAAGGACCCGGCTGCGGGCTGTGACCCCTTCTTGACCATTTCCCGCTGACAATGCTATAATGAAACAGACAGATCATGTGACTGACGGAAGTGGGTTTACCCACAGGGAGCATGGTCGTAGAATGCCGACCGTCTGGGCACCTGCTGTGGCCCGGGGTCGGCTTTTTCTTTTGACCTTAAGGAGGAATCTTTCATGAAAGAACTGAAACTGAAGTATGGCTGCAATCCCAACCAGATCCCGGCCCGGATCTATATGCAGAGCGGGGCGGAGCTGCCCATTACGGTGCTCAACGGCAGACCCGGGTACATCAACTTCCTGGATGCCTTCAACAGCTGGCAGCTGGTGCGGGAACTGCGGAGAGCCACCGGCCTGCCGGCAGCTGCTTCCTTCAAGCATGTAAGCCCGGCCGGGGCGGCTGTGGGCCTGCCTCTGACGGATAACCTGAAGAAGATCTACAGCGTGGAAGGCATGGACCTGTCCCCTCTGGCCAGTGCCTATGCCCGGGCCCGCGGGGCGGACCGGATGAGTTCTTTCGGGGATTTCGTGGCTCTGTCCGACGTGTGCGACAAATCCACCGCCCTGGTGCTCCAGCATGAAGTGTCCGACGGGGTCATTGCGCCCGGGTACGAACCGGAAGCCCTGGAAATCCTGTCCGCCAAGAAAAAAGGCAAATACAATGTGATCCAGATCGACCCGGCCTACGAACCGGAAGAACTGGAAACCAAGCAGGTCTTCGGCATCACCTTTGAACAGAAACGGAACAATGACCATATTACGGAAGACCTGCTCCAGAACCGGCCTACGAAGAACAAGGAAATCCCGGAAGCAGCCCGGCGGGATCTGCTGATCGCCATGATCACCCTGAAATACACCCAGTCCAACTCCGTGTGCTATGTGAAGGACGGCCAGACCATCGGCGTGGGCGCCGGCCAGCAGTCCCGGATCCACTGCACCCGTCTGGCCGGGGACAAAGCGGACAAATGGTGGCTGCGCCAGAGCCCCAAGGTGCTGAACCTTCCCTTCCGGGCGGATATCCGGAAACCGGACCGGGACAACACCATCGACGTGTACACTTCTGACGACTGGGAAGATGTGCTGGCTGACGGGGTATGGGAAAACTTCTTTACGGAAAAACCGGAACCTATGACCCGGGAAGAACGGAAGGCCTGGATTGCCAAGAACACCGGGGTAGCCCTGGGTTCCGACGCCTTCTTCCCCTTTGGGGACAACATTGAACGGGCCCACCGAAGCGGGGTGGAATACATCGCTCAGACCGGCGGCAGCATCCGGGACGACAATGTGATTGCCACCTGCGACAAATACAACATCGCCATGGCCATGACGGGAGTACGGCTGTTCCATCATTGATGGGGAGGGTGCTGTTGCTTATGCAACAGCACCTATTTTTTTAAACATTTTTCCACAAAACTGTTGACAGCCATTATAAAAGGCTCTATAATAAGCACCATCAAGTTCAAAAGTGTAACCAACAATGACTGCGAAGGAAAGAAGATCAGAAGGGGAATTCACAGAGAGTCGACATTTGCTGGGAGTCGATAGTTCGCTTCTGAATGATAACTGGTTCCAGAGTCGTCCGGGTGACAGGTAGTCCGGAACGGGAGGTCCCGTTACAGACCTTAGCCTTATACTTGCTTGAGTAAGAGGTGAAAGGGCCGGCTTTTTGGCTGGCTGAATCAGGGTGGTACAGCGTGGAATTATTTGCCTCGCCCCTAGAGAAAACAGGGGGCGGGGATTTTTTTATGACCGCCTCGAAAATCCAAGGAGGAATTCATTATGCATAAGCCCATTAAAAAGTACATTCCTTTCCAGGGAGTCAGCCTGCCGGACCGTACCTGGCCGGACAAGACCATCACCAAGCCCCCCATCTGGTGCAGTGTGGACCTGCGGGACGGGAACCAGGCCCTGGTGACCCCCATGCAGCTGGAAGAGAAGCTGCTGCTGTTCACCACCTTGGTGAAGATCGGCTTCAAGGAAATCGAAGTAGGGTTCCCTTCCGCTTCCGATACGGAATATGAAATCCTCCGGACCCTGATCGAGGACAACTACATCCCCGATGACGTGACCATCCAGGTCCTGGTCCAGGCCCGTCCGGAACTGATCAAAAAGACCTTTGAAGCGGTGAAGGGAGCCAAGAACGTGATCATCCACTTCTACAACTCCACTTCCACCCTCCAGCGGAAAATCGTGTTCCGGAAGGACATGGAAGGGATCACCAAGATTGCCGTGGACGGGGCCAAACTGATCCGGGAACTGACAGAAAAGGAAATCGCCAAAAGCGGCATGAACATCCGGTACGAATATTCTCCCGAAAGCTTCACCGGCACGGAAACCGACTATGCGGTGGAAATCTGTGAAGCGGTGATGGATACCCTGGGAGCCACCAAGGAAAAACCGGTGATCATCAACCTGCCTTCTACGGTGGAAATGTCCACCCCCAACACCTATGCGGACCAGATTGAATACTTCATCCGGCACCTGAAGGACCGGGACCGGGCCATTATCAGTGTCCATCCCCACAATGACCGGGGCGAAGGGGTGGCCGCCACGGAACTGGCCATGATGGCCGGTGCGGACCGGGTGGAAGGGACCCTGTTCGGCAACGGGGAACGGACCGGGAACGTGGACATCGTCACCCTGGCCCTCAACATGTACACCCACAATGTGGATCCCCAGCTGGACTTCTCCCACATCAACCGGATCAAACGGATCTGCGAAAGCGTCACCAAGATGAAAGTGGAACCCCGTCATCCCTACGCCGGGGAACTGGTCTTCACCGCTTTCTCCGGATCCCATCAGGATGCCATCCGGAAGGGCTTCAAGTACATGGCAGATACCAACAGCCGGTACTGGGAAGTTCCCTATCTGCCCATCAACCCGGCGGATATCCACCGGGAATATGAACCGGTGATCCGGATCAACAGCCAGTCCGGCAAGGGCGGCGCCGCCTTTGTAATGCAGCAGGCAGTGGGGTATTACCTGCCGAAAGAAATGCATCCGGAATTCGGCCATATGGTGAAGGAAGCCGCCGATGAATACGGGGACGAACTGAGCGCCAGCCAGATCGTGGAACTGTTCAACAAAAAGTATGTGGACTATAAGGGCAAGTTCGAACTGGGAGCCCACAAGGTGTACGACAACCACGAAGGGGATGAGGATACCAGCACCATCTTCGAAGGGGATGTGAAGGCCGACGGTACGGTGATGCACGTGACCGGCAACGGGAACGGGCCCATCGATGCCTTCTTCAATGCCCTGAACAAGATCGGGGTGGACGGGTTCGAGTTCATCAACTATCACGAACACGCCATCAGCCAGGGGTCCAATTCCAAGGCCATTTCCTACATCGAACTGAAGAAACCGGACGGAAACCACATTTTCGGTGTGGGCATCCATCCCAATATCAACACCGCATCCCTGTTGGGCATCGTCAATGCCATCAACCGGGCGATCGGACAGAAATAAAAAAATGTGGGGTGCTGCACGTTTTGTGCAGCACCCCACATTTTTTTACAACACAATCTCCGCCTGCTTCCCGATCTCCAGGGTCCCCGGGGTTACGTTACAATCGTAGGCCAGGAGGGTCACTCCTTTGTTTCGGGCTTCCTGGAGGGCCTGGGCGAAATCCGGGTCGGTTTTCCGGTTGGGTTCGAAATGGTCCACATCTGCCATCTGGATCACCAGGAACACATAGGCTCCGTAGCCTTCTTCCGCCGCCCGGATCAGTTCGTGGAGGTGCTTGGCACCCCGGGCGGTGGGGGCATCGGGAAAACGGACCACCCCGTCTTCTTCCAGGGTGACGCCCTTCACTTCCAGGAAGGATTTCCTGTCCCCCTGTTCCAGGTAGAAGTCGAACCGGGACTGGTCGTACCGGAATTCGGGCTGGATTTTGGTCAGGCCGGGGAGGCCTCCCTGTTCCAGCCATTCCTGGACCACCTTGTTGGGAGCCTGGGAATCCATGTTGATGAGCCGGGAGCCTTTTTCCACGGCCACCAGGTCGTATTTGGTCTTCCGTTTGGGATTGTCACTGGCGGTAAGGTACACGGCGGCACCGGGGACCAGCAGTTCCCGGCACCGGCCGGTGTTCTTCACATGGCAGGTTTCTTCCTTCCCGGCAATCTCCACCTGGGCGATGAAACGGTTGGGCCGGGAAAGGAAGGTACCGGCTGTGATGTTGGGATAGTGCATACAGTCAGGTCCTTTCGTCAGGGATTCCAGATTTCTTTCTTGTAGTTGTTGCTGTCGGAAGGCCGGAACCCGTCTTTATTTTCATTGGTGTAACCGGTGCCTTCCCGGTATTTCACCTGATAGGAGTTTTCCCCTGTCCGGGTGATTTCCACGCCGTACCAGTCTACATTTTTCTGGTCCACGGAAGCCCCGGTATAGGATTTTTCCCCGTCAACAGACTTCCAGAAACCGTAAAATCCCCCGTTAGCCATATAGTTTTTTCCGTTGACTGTCACTGAGCCTGTTTTTCCCACCAGGCCGTTGATGTGGTAACCATCGGCGTTCCCGTTGTTGGCATTCTGGGCATAGATGCCCACGGTGGCTCCTCTGTCAAGCTGAACCGTCCCCTTGGCAATGGCTGCCTTCAGCATTTTCGCCATGGCGTCTGCATAGCCCCGGTCGTGGATCACCGCCGGGTCGCTTTCTTTTTCCACGGTGGCCAGCAGGTTGTTGGCATTCCCGAATACGGCCTGTATTTTCTGGCCGAAGTTGTTCTGGCTGTAGATCAGGAATCCGATGCCTACGATAATGGCCAGCATCAGGGCGTATTCAATGATGTTCTGTCCTTTGGAGCGCAGAGCGTGTTTTCTGTTGTGCTGCATGAGAAGGCCTCCTTTCCCTCTCTTCTTACCACAGTTTCATTTGTTCCAAATCATCCGGCACCCACAGATTTCCCCGGTAGTAGTTCTTTCCTTCAGCGGTATACAGCTCTTTCCGCTGGGGCAGGTGGTTGTCTTCGGTGTGGTACAGGATCAGATTGGGCACCTGGAGCCGGTCGGCGTTTTCACAGGCTTCCCGTACAGTGGAATGGTGCTTTTCGTAGGGACGGAACCGGTCCCGGTCCCGGTACAGGCAGAAGGCTTCATGGAGGAGCCACTGGCTGCCGGAGAGCCGGGTAAAGTTATGGTCGTTCATGGGTTCATCCCCGCAGCAGCCCAGTTTGTGGCCGTTGCTTTCCAATACATAGCCGAACTGCTTGGCCTTGGTGGAATGGATGTCGAAAAAGGTCACGTCCCAGCCCCGGATCTTCCGGGTCTCTCCGTCTTCCACGGTGATGAAGTGGAGCCGGGTGTCCAGGTATTTCAGGTCTCCCGGGTCCAGCAGCAGCCGGGCCGTGCTCCGGAGCAGGGTGATCACCTCATCGTGGCCGTAGATCCGGGCTTCTCCCACATAGGTGCCCCGTTTCATGGCCTTCACGATCATCCGGATTACCCAGAAGACCCCCAGCACATGGTCCATATGCCGGTGGGTGACAAAGATGTCCTTGATCTTTTGCCAGGGCAGCCGGGCCCGCTTCAGCTGGCGCAGGATCCCGTTGCCGCCGCCCCCGTCCACCAACAGGTAACGTTCATTCTGGCGCAGGACATAGCAGGTGTTGTAGCACCGGGTGGAGATGGCATGGCCTGTACCTAAAAATAAAATTTCCATACAGTTGTTTTCCTTCCCTTATCTTACCATTAAGTATACTCTATATGGACGCTGTAGGGAAGGGGGAGGTTCCGGATGGGTGTGGTGACAGTGTCTATACGGACATTAACTGTTGGAAGACAGTCGGCCGTTGACCGCTGACAAAAAAGAGACTGTTGCATGCGCAGCAGCCTCTTTTTTTACATGTCCTCCAAAAACGAATGTTCCTTTCCTTTTTCCTTGTACTTCAGTACCGTGTCCAGGTTCACGTTTTCCAGGCTGTGGAAGATGTTGGCGGGGACCTGGGGGTTCTTTTCCGCCAGGGCGGCAATGAGCTTCTTCACTTCCAGCCGCTTGGAATCGGTGGTGCCGTCGGTGTGGCAGGTGGAGCAGGTTTCGGTGAACTTGCAGGCGCACTGGATGAAGTACAGGCCGTTTTCGTCCCGCCAGCTTTTGATGTCGGCTTCCCGTACATAGTACAGGGGCCGGATCAGCTCCATCCCCGGGCAGCTAGTGCTTTTCAGCCGGGGGAGCATGGTGCGGATGGCGCCGGAATAGAGCATGCTCATAAGATTGGTCTCGATCACATCGTCGAAATGGTGGCCCAGGGCGATCTTATTGCATCCCAGGTCCCGGGCCTTCCGGTACAGGTACCCCCGGCGCATTTTGGCGCACAGGTAGCAGGGAGAATCCTCCACATGGAACACGGATTCGAAAATGTTGGTGGAAAAGAAGGTCAGGGGCACCTGGAGCAGTTTGGCGTTTTCCTCGATGATCTTCCGGTTCATTTCATTGTATCCCGGGTCCATGCACAAAAACACCAGGTCAAAGGGGATCTTGTTGTGGCGCTTCAGGTCCTGGAACAGTTTGGCCATGAGCATGGAATCCTTGCCCCCGGAAATGCACACGGCGATCCTGTCTCCGGGCTGGATCATGTCATAATCGCAGATGGCCTGGACGAATTTGCTGGAGATCCGCCGTTTGTACTTCCGGCGCAGGGAGGATTCGATCCGTTTCAGCCGCTGGGAATCTTCCGCCGCCAGGGCGTTCTCCCGTTCCAGCTTCTTCTGGAGCCAAAGGGAATAGCCCCCCTGAAGGGAAACGGCGGTCCAGCCCTGGTCCCGGAGGTTGGCGGCAAGGCCCAGGCTGATTTTTCCCCACATGCAGAGCAGGACGATCAGTTTGTCTTCCGGCAGGTCCACGCTGCCTGCCTGGAGTTCCAGGGGGTTCAGGTTCACGGCGCCGGGCACCGTGCCCCGGTCAAAAGCCGCCGGGTCCCGGATATCCGCCAGGAACACCTGTTCCGGGGCCAGGGCCGCCAGTTCCTCCACCGTGATTTCAGTTTTGTCTTCCCAAAGGGAAAGGGTAGTATCCATAGATGCAAAAGCTTCCTTTATAGTAGAATATTTTCCATTTTACCATGCTATAATGAACCTATCAACCAAAAGGGGGGAAGGGTCATGAAGAAACGGATCTGCCTGGGGCTGGGGCCCGGGCTGCTTTTGCTCTGCCGGTGGGTTTTGGCAGGGACCTTTGGGGCCGGCGGGGCCTGGGCTCTGGGAGTGTCCCTGTGGATGATCTTCTGGTGGATCACCCGGCCAGTGGGGCTGACGGTGACGGCCCTGGTGCCGGTGGTGGCCAATGCCTTTCTAAGCCTGGCGCCCATGGACCATCTGCTGGCCCAGTACGCTTCCAGCAGCATCGTCCTGCTGTTTGCCGCCACCCTGCTGACCCTCCCCTGGGAAAAAATCGGCCTGGACCACCGGATCGCCCTCCGGTGCCTGGCCTTTATCGGCCCTTCCATGAAAAGCCAGATCACCGTATGGTTCCTGGCGGCCACCCTGTTTTCTATCGTGCTGCCCAATGCGGTGGTGGTGGCCGTGTTCACCCCTACGGCCCTGGCCATGCTGAAGGCTGCCGGGTACCGGGGCAGCGACCCGGCAACGGGGCCCATCCTCTGCGCCATTGTGTTCGGTTCCGTGGTGGGAGGGGTGGGGACTCCGGTGGGAGGCGCCATGGACGTAATTGCCGCTGCCCTTTACCAGCAGGCCACTGGAGAGGAATTCCTGTTCACCCGGTGGTTCGGAGTCTTCCTGCCCTATCTGGGAACAGCCACCGCGGCCACCTTGGGGGTCCAGCTGCTCCAGAAGGACCCGGTGAGCCGGCTCCAGGGTACCCGGGAATACTTCCTGGCGGAATGCCGGCGGATGGGGGCCATGAGCCGGGATGAAAAGATCTGCCTGGGACTGTTCGGCCTGGCCCTGGCAGGGTCCTTTCTCCGGCCTTTGTATGCCCCTGTGCTGCCCGGGCTCCAGCCGGCCTATCTGTACGGGAGCCTGGGGTTCCTGTTGTTCTTTATCAATGGAAAGGACGGAAAGCCCCTGCTTACCTGGAACTATGCCCAGCAGCACATGATCTGGGGCGTATTGATCCTCTTCGCCGGAGGCCTGGCCATGGGGAATCTGCTGGAAGCTTCGGGAGCCAACGGCCGGCTGGCCCGGTGGGTGGGGGAAATGGCCCCGGCGCCGGGGCTGCCTTTGGTGGCGGGAATCGTCCTTTTGGGGGCCTTTCTGTCCGAAGTGTCCAGCATCACCATCTCTTCGGCCCTGACGGTGCCCCTGGTGATCACCTACACCCAGAGTGCCGGCCTGCCCCTGCTGCCCTACTGGATGGCGGCGGTGATGGGGTTCAACGGAGCTTTTCTGCTGCCCACCGGCATCCGGGCCATTCCCTGCGGCGCCGGCCTGGATACGGCCACCCTGTTCCAAAGAGGGCTGCCCGTGTGTGCGGTGCGGATCTTGTGTGCAGCGGTGATGGGATGGATGGCCGGATAGACGGCAAGCCATCGTCAACGGCCGCTGACTGTTGCCCATGCAACAGCCCCATGGTATACTGATAGGAATGAAACAAAGGAGGCTGTTTTTGTCCATGACGGAGGAAAAGAAGAAACGGTCCTGGATCCGGTCCAAACTGCCCTTTCTGGTACTGACCCTTTTGGTGATCCTGGGGGTGGTGGGGTACAATTACCGGACGGACATCGAGATGCGCATCGTCCATTTGAAACCCCAGCCGGTGCGCCAGGTGGAACTGGGAAAAATGGGGCTCCAGCTCCAGCGGTTCAATACCCCGGAAATCACCAGCTACGATGTGGACAAGATCCTCAGCTTCGTGATCCGGGACGACCGGTTCTATCTGGCCCTCCGGAGCCAGGACGGGGACAGCACGGCGGTCCAGGCCTATGAACGGAAAGAGGGGAGCCTGTTCCCTCTCCGGAGCTTCGGGAAAAAGGGTACTTACACCATCCCGGATAAAATGGTCCTGAGCGTGAACATTGCCGAAAACGGGGACATTGTGTATGTGAAGAAGGGGCTCCACACCCTCCGGGACGGGAACGACATCATCAGCCTGAAGGGGAACACCACCGCTACCCGGGTGGCCTTTCTGCCCAGTGGGGAACAGGCCTATCTGTACGGCAACGACAATTTCACCCTGGCGGAGTACCATGACGGAGCCTTTGAAAAGAACAAGCCCGCCTTCCTCCACAACCGGGCCAAACCTTTTGCAGGAGGCCTGACCCAGGTGCGGATCACGAAAGACGGAACCATTTTCGGGGGCGGACGGATCAAGCCCAACGGCCTGAATATGGTGGAAGCTTTCAACAGCAGGGGCAAGGCTCTCCGGAGCTTTGGCAGTCCCATCCAGACGGATAAGGATTCCATCTACAACCTGATCGATATGGCGGTGCTGGACCATTATCTGGTGGTCATCGACGGGTTCACCCTGAAGTTCTGGACTCGGGAGGGACAGTACCTGGGGACCCTGAACAGTTCCAAGGTGCTGGGAGACAACCTGAACTGCGCCAAACTGGCTCCCATCGACGGGAACACCCTGGGAATCCTGGCCTTCGTCCGGAACGCCCAGACCCGGCTGGTGGAGATCCGGATCTTCGCACTGACGTTTCCACGGTGAACCAGCCTCATGCGCCCCATATTTTTGAACGTGTAAATCGGTACCGTAGGGGCTGCACGCCGGGCAGCCCGCCAAATCATCGATGATCTGCGCATTTTGCGGGGCGCCGGGCCTGCGCCCCCTACGGTTATCCACAATAAGAAGAACCTGGCCGAAGGACAGGTTCTATCCAGTGGCTCGCGACCCGTGGCTCGTGGCCCGTGACCGGGGCTGTGAATTTTTTCACAGCCCCTTTTTTATTTCTCCCCCTCCGGCAGCTTCTGGAAGAACTTCCGGATCAGCACAACTGCCAGGAGGAAGCCGCAGAGATCGGAAACGCTCTGACTCCATTCCAGGCCGGTGATTCCCAGGGCCCTGGGCAGCACCAGCAGAGTGGGAATCAGGAACAGGCCGCTGCGTCCGGCTGCTACCAGCATGGCTCCGGCGGTTTTCCGGGTGGTCTGGAGACACATGTTGGTTAAAATGGTGAGAGGCACCAGGAAGAAGGTAAGGGCCTGGCACCGTAAGGTACGGGACCCGATGGCAATCACCAGGGGATCATCCCGGAACTGTTCCAGGATGGGTACCGCCCACACAATGGCAGCGGCAGCGGCTATGAGAGCGAACAGGGTGCCGCTTTTCACCGCAAACCAGAAGCCTTCCCGGAGCCGGCGGTACTTTTTGGCTCCGTAGCTGAACCCGCATACCGGCTGGAAACCCTGGCCGAAGCCGATGATCACGGAGGCCGCAAAGAAACTGAGCCGGGTGACGATGGACATAGCCGCAATAGCTGCATCCCCGAAGGCCCCGGCCGCCACATTGAGGAAAATGGTGGACAGGCTCTGGGTGCCCTGGCGGATCAGGGACGGAGCCCCGCCGGCGATGATTTCCTTCAGGATGGGCCAGGATGGATGCATGTTCTTCAGCCGGATGGGGATGTTGGCCCCCTGCCGGGTCATGAAAAGGAGGATGCAGAAACTGACAAACTGGCTGAGGATGGTGGCATAGGCTGCCCCGGCCACCCCCAGATGGAACTGGAAGATAAAGAGAGGATCCAGGAACACGTTGAGGAATCCTCCGATGGTGATCCCCACCATGGCAAAGGCGGCGCTGCCCTGGAACCGGAGATGGTTGTTCATCACCAGGCTGGACATCATTACGGGCGCCCCCACCAGGATCACGCTCATGTACTGGACTGCATAGGGCAGGATGGTAGGGGTGGAACCGATAAGGGTAGCCAGCTGGGGAGCGAACAGGTTCCCCACCACTGCAATCAGAAGGCCGCAGAGAAACACGTACAGGAAGCTGGTGGAAGCCATGGTTTCCGCCTCCGGCCGGCGTCTGGCCCCCAGGAGCCGGGAGATGCTGTTGCCGGAGCCGATGCCGAAAAAGAAGGCAATGGCATGGATGATGGCCATGGTGGCAAAGGTGACCCCCACCGCTGCAGTGGAGGCGGTATCGATTTTGCTGACGAAATAAGTGTCCGCCATATTGTAGAAGCTGGTGCACATCATGCTGATAATGGAGGGCAGGGCCAGGGAAGCAATCAAAGGCTTCACCGGGGCCTCCAGCATCTTCTGGTACTTTCTGGCTTCTTTGGAAGGCTGAGGTGCTGTATCTGACATAAGAAAACCGCCAATCTGTCCGGACTGGGCTGGACAAGTATTTTTTCTATTATACCATAAAGGAGCTGTTGCATGAGCAACAGCTCCTTGTCAATGGTCAATTGTCAATGGCCGATGGAGGCTCTTATTTCCCCAGGGCATCTGCCTGGATGATGGCGGCATAGAGCTGATCTTCGGTTACGTCGGCCACCATGTTGTGGATGCTTTCTCCGGGCACACAGGCAGCTCTGGCAATCTGCCGGATCTGTTCATCGGTGGTGATGCCCAGTTCGGCCAGGGTGGTGGGCAGGCCTACTTCTTTGCAGAAGCCCTGGACATCCCGGAATTCATCCTCTTCCACCCCTTCCAGCACCAGCTGGACCAGGGTACCGAAAGCCACACAGTTTCCGTGAGGAGCGCTGTGACCGCCCAGGGAGGTGATCCCGTTGTAGAAGGAATGGGCACAGGCCAGCCCGCCGTTGTCCGCCCCCACCCCGGACAGGTACACATTGGTCTCGATGATGGCATCCAGGGCCGGGGTCACCACCTGGTGTTCCACGGCGGTTTTGGCCTGGGCCCCGTAGTTCCGGAGGTTTTCGTAGCACAGTTCACACAGGGCCATGGCGGACCGGGTGATCCCGCCGTTTTCCAGGCTGGGCGCATCGGTCCGATAGCAGGCCCGGGCTTCAAAATAGGTCCCCAGGGCATCCCCCATGCCGGCCACCAGGAACTTCACCGGTGCATGGGCGATGATATAACTATCCACCAGCACCCCGTCCGGATTGTTGGGATAGAACAGGTAGCTGTTGAAGGAACCGTCGTCGTTATAAATCACGGACAGCCCGGTGCAGGGAGCATCAGTGGCTACCACTGTGGGAATGATCACCACCCGTTTTCCTTCGTAATGAGCCGTGGCTTTGGCGGTATCGATGGCGGACCCGCCGCCGACCCCTACCACCACATCGATGTTTTCCGCCCGGACCATTTTCCGGAACTTGTCGATTTCCCCTACACTGGAGATGCCTCCGAACACTTCGTAGTGCCGGTGGGTATCGCTGGTGCCGAAGCTTTCTTCCAGTTTGTTATGGCAGGTCCGGTGGCCGCTCCGGCTGCAGATGAACAGCCAGTTCTTCCCCAGATCCTTGAAATAATCGTAGAATTCCTTCAGGGCTCCACTCCCCTGTACATATTTCAGCGGTGCACGCATGAGACGCAGTCTTGCCATAGTGAGTTCCTCCTTTGTACTGAAAATCTCTCTCAACCAGAGAAATCGTGTCCTTTGGAGACAGATTTTTGTTTATTGTATTATACCATAAAAGATAAGTTTTTAACAATAATTATTGATTCTTTAAAAGATAAACAAAACGGTTTTCTATAAGTTTTATGCCTTGCGTGTTTTTTCCAAAAATTCAGTAGGCGAACGTTCCAAAATATGTTACAATAGTTTTACAGAGTTTTTACATTTTTACAAAGTCTTTATAAAGGAGGAAGATTTGTATGAAACTCAAAAAGTGGCTAGCTGCGTCCGCCATCTGTGCCCTGGCCCTGGCTGTTGGTGCCTGCGGGGGCAAGAAAGCTCAGAAAGCGTCCGGTGAATGGAAACCCAACAAGGACATCAAGGTCATTGTAGCCTACAAGGCAGGGTCCGGCACGGATACCGGTGCCCGGGTACTCTGCAAGGATGCGGAAAAATTCGTAGGCAAGACCCTGATCATCGAAAACAAACCCGGCGCTGACGGAAAGATCGGCTGGACGGAACTGTCAAAAGCCAAACCGGACGGCTACACCATCGGCTTCATCAACCTGCCCACCTACACCACCCTGGCTCTGGCCAAGAATGCTTCCTTCGATGACAAGAGCATCGTTCCCATCTGCAACCATCTGAAGGAAACCGGGGTTGTGGTAGTCCGGAAGGACAGCCAGTTCAACAGCCTGAAAGATCTGGTGGAATATGCCAAAGCCCATCCGGGCGAACTGAAGGCTTCCACCAACGGGGTACAGGCTTCCAACCACACGGCAGCCCAGCTGCTGTCCACCACCGCCAAGTTCAAATACAATGCGGTGCCTTACGGCGGTACCGCTGACCAGCTGCTGGCCCTGCGCCAGGGCGAAGTGGACTTCTCCTGCGCCAAACTGGGGGATGTGGAACCTCTGATCCGGGGCAGCAACGCAGCCCTGAAACTGTTGGGCGTATTCTCTGAAAAACGCCTGGACAACTACAAAGATGTGCCCACCCTGGGTGAACTGGGCTACTACAACAAGTGGTACGGCTCCGCCCGTGCTCTGGTGGCTCCCAAAGGCACTCCGGAAAACATCATCAAATTCTATGAAAATGCCTTTAAGATGACCATGACCGATGAACAGACCATCCGTGACCACAAGAACGCCGGTCTGGAACTCCACTACATGGACAGCAAGGAACTGGGCAAACTGATCCAGGAACAGATGACCTTCTGCAAAGACGTGGTCAGCAAACTGTACCAGGACGCCTGAATGACACAAGCGGAATAAATCGGGGGCTGCCAGGGTGCAGCCCCTCTTTTGAGGGGAAACCATTATGAAAAAATCGGAACTCAGTGTAGTGATCTTCATGCTGGGATTCTGTGCCTTCTTCTTTTACGAGACACTGCAACTGCCTCCGGCGGCACAGAGCTATCCCAAATTCGTCATCGGCCTGTTGGCCGTGCTGACTCTCATGCAGCTGGTGAAGATGGCCTGCAGCTGCCACGGCCATTTCACCATTGTCAACGATCTGCCGGAAGTGTGGACCCATTTCCTGCCCAGGCAGTTCTTCACCTTCCTGATTGCCTCCATCCTTTTCTTTGTGCTGATGGTGCTGATCGGATTTTATCCTTCTGCTATTTTATATCTCCTGTTCATGCTGCACTTTTTCCACATTGAAAAGAAGTATATGGCCATCACCCTGGTGGTGCTCATGGCCCTGATCTATATTGTCTTCAGCGAATTCCTGTCCGTGCCTCTGCCGGACGGCCTGCTGCTGGAAGAACTGCTCTAGGAAAGGGAGGATGAAAGAATGGAAAATCAATACGCATTGATGGCCATGGGGTTCATCAACGCCCTTTCGCCTATAAATATCGTCATTATGATCGCCAGCGTGACCATGGGGATCGTCATCGGGTGCATGCCCGGGCTTTCGGCGGCCATGGGGGTGGCCCTGCTGCTGCCCCTGACCTTTGGGATGGAACCTTCCGCCGGGCTGATCATGCTGGGAGGCATCTACTGCGGGGCCATTTTCGGGGGCTCCATTTCCGCCATCCTGATCCACACCCCCGGTACACCGGCATCGGCGGCCACAGCCATCGACGGGTATGCCATGACTTTAAAGGGCAAGGCCGGGAAAGCCCTGGCCACTGCCTGTATCGCTTCTTTCTGGGGCGGACTGTTAAGCTGCATTTCCTTGTATTTCTTTGCTCCCATGCTGGCCAAACTGGCCATGGAATTCGGCAGTCCGGAATACTTCTGGCTGAGCCTCTTCGGCCTCACCATCATCGCCGGGATCAACACGGATTCCATGATCCTGGGGCTCATGTCCGGGGCCTTCGGGCTGGTTCTCTCCACCATCGGCATGGACCCCATGCAGGGGGTAGAACGGTTCATGTTCGGCCAGGATTCTCTCTATAACGGCATCAACATCACCTGTGCCCTGATTGGTCTCTTTTCCATGAGCCAGGCCTTTATCCTGGCGGAAAAAGCCATTGTGAAACGGGCCAAAGCCGCCAAGTTCAGTGACCGGATCATGCTGACCCTGAAGGAAATGAAACAGATCACCCCCACGGTGCTCCGGAGCTGGATCATCGGGAACATCATCGGCATCCTGCCCGGAGCCGGGGCTTCCATTGCCTGTTTTTTAGGCTACAACGAAGCCAAACGGTTCTCCAAACATCCGGAAGAATTCGGCAAGGGCTCCATTGAAGGGATTGCCGGGTCGGAAGCGGCCAACAACGCAGTAACCGGCGGTTCCCTGATTCCCACACTGACTCTGGGGATTCCCGGGGAAAGCGTTACCGCCGTGCTTATGGGCGGGCTGATCATCCACGGGCTCCAGCCGGGACCGGAACTCTTTACAAAGTATGCTCCCATGACGTATACTTTCTTTGGCGGATTCGTGGTCATCCAGTTCTTCATGCTGCTGATCGGCCTTTTGGGCTGCCGTCTGTTCGCCAAGATTGCCCGGGTATCCGACGCCATCCTGATCCCCAGCATCTTCGTGCTGTGCGTGGTGGGTTCTTTTGCCATCAACAACAGTGCCTTTGATGTGAAGGTGATGTTTGTGTTCGGGGTCATTGGGTATCTCATGCGGAAATGCAACATGAACACCGCTGCCGTTGTCCTGGCCCTGATCCTGGGGCCCCTGGGCGAAAAAGGACTGCGCCGGAGCCTGAGCCTTTCCGGCGGGGACGCAAGCATCCTGCTGTCCACCAACATCTGCAAGATCCTGCTGGCCCTGTGCCTGCTGTCCCTGCTCTCTCCCTTTGTGATGAAGTTCTTCAAGAAGGAAAAGAAAGCGGATGAAGCGGCCCTGGCGGCAGAAGACAAGGAAATAGACGAAGCAGACAAAAAATAATAAACGGAATGGAACAAGTGCCTTCTCACATCAAAAGACCCCTTGCGATGGAAGACGGACGGAGTAAAGGGGGTGCTGCGCTGCAGCACCCCCTGTCAATTCTCAACGGTAAAAGGAAGGAACCCGGCAGCGGGTTCCAGTATATGGAAACGCAGCCTGCGGCTGCTAACCCACCACCAGCCTGACGGCTGGTCCCCCGCCCTTGAAAAGGGCGGATAATGGGTATGTGAGGAGGTCTTTTTATGGAAGAAACCCGTGTGGCGATTTTGGGAATCATTGTAGAGGATCCGGATGCGGTGGAGGACCTGAACTCCATCCTTCATGACTTTGGTCCCTATGTAATCGGGCGGATGGGGATTCCCTACCATGCCCGGAACATCCACATCATCAGCGTGGTGGTGGATGCCCCTCAGGACATTATCAGCAACCTGTCCGGCCGGATCGGGAAGCTGCCGGGGGTGTCCTCCAAGACAGCCTATGCCAAGGTCACTTCCGGCCACGAGAACCATGAAGGGTAAGATCCGGTTGGTCCTGCCCTTTGTGCTGGTGTTCCTGCTGTGGGCCTGGGCATCGGCAGAAGGGATCTGGAGCAGCTACATCCTCCCCTCTCCCGGCCAGGTGTGGGACACCTTTCTCCACATGGTCCGGAACGGGGAGCTGGTCCGGCACATCCTGATCAGCCTCCGGCGGATCCTTACCGGGTTCTTCTGGGCCTTTCTGGCCAGCTGCCTTCTGGCCAGCCTGAACCTGCTGTTTCCCCGGCTCCGGGCCTGCTACGGAGGGCTCCTGGAAGTGTTCCGCCATGTACCGCCCCTGTCCCTGATTCCCCTGCTGATCCTCTGGTTCGGCATCGGGGAACTGCCCAAGACCATCATCATCGTGCTGGCTTCCTTCTTCCCCATGTACCTGAACATGGACGACGGGTTCCGCCGGTGTGACCGGAAGCTGCTGGAAGTGGGCCAAATGCTGGGGTTCTCTCCCTGGAAGGCCCTGTGGAAGATCCGGCTGCCAGCGGCCCTGCCCGGGATCCTCACCGGACTCCGGGTGGGCATGGGCTACAGCCTCCGGGCCATTATCGGGGCGGAAATGATAGCTGCCGACAGCGGACTGGGGTATCTGATCCTGGACGCCCAGGCCATGAGCCGCAGCGACAAAGTGTTCATCGGCATCCTGACCATCGGAGCCCTGGGCCTTTTGCTGGATGGGATCTTTGCGGCAGTGGAAAGGAGGCTGCTCCGTTGGATGCGCTGAAGCTGGACCATATTACCAAAACCTATGGTGCCCGGGTGGTGCTCCGGGACCTTTCCCTGGCTCTTTCGCTCCGGGAATGTACGGTGATCCTGGGGAAAAGCGGCTGCGGGAAGACCACCCTGCTGCGCATCCTGGCGGGGCTGGAAACGCCGGATGCCGGCACTGTGGAAAAACCGGCCGGGCTGAAACTGGGCATGATGTTCCAGGAGGCCCGGCTGTTCCCCTGGCTCACCTGCCGGGAAAACATCGCCCTGGGACTGCCCAAAGGGGCGGACCCGGGAGAAACGGACCACTGGCTGGACCTGGTCCAGCTGACGGATGCAGCGGGCCAGTACCCGGCCCAGCTGTCCGGAGGCATGCAGCAGCGGGCCTCCCTGGCCCGGACCCTGGCCATGCACAGCAGCCTGATCCTCATGGACGAACCCTTTGCGGCCCTGGATTACTTTACCCGGGGCCAGCTCCAGCAGGAACTCCGGTCCATGGTGGAAAAGCTTTCCATGGGAGTGGTGCTGGTGACCCACAATGTGGACGAGGCCCTGACCCTGGGGGACCGGCTTCTGATCTTGAAAGAAGGCCGGATTGCCCAGGAACAGTACCTGCCCCCGGGCCAACGGGACCTGCTTTCCCCGGGGCTGATCGAAGCGAAAAAAAAGCTGCTGGAGGGGCTGCTGCAGCCCGGCAGCGGCCCGTTAAACGGTCAACGACTGAAAGAAGGAACCTGCTCCAGCCGGTTCCTTTGAAGAGAAACGCCGCTGAAGCGGCTAACCCACCACCAGCCTGACGGCTGGTCCCCCGCCCTTGTCGAGGGCGGATATCCCCTGAGACGAAAGGATCTGTTACAAATGTCATTGAAGAAAAAACTCTCTGTTGCTCTTGCCTGCTGTCTGGTGGCAGTGGGAGCCCTGGCTGCCGGGTGCGGCAGCGGCAAATCCGCCCAGAAGGCGGCTCCCAAAATGGACAAGGTGAGCATCACCTATGTCCAGGCACCCCTGAACATCCCTTCCATTGTGGAAAAGGCCAACCAGAGCTTTGAGAAGAAGTTCAAGGAAAAGAACATCACCGCCTCCTACTCCACCATCACTTCCGGAGCGGATCAGACGGCTGCCCTGGCCAGCGGGGACATCCAGTTCCTGAACTGTGTGGGCGGTTCTTCCGTGCTCCTCAGCGCTGCCAACGGCAACGACATCAAGATCATCAGCCTGTACTCCCAGGCTCCCAAGGCCTTCAAGCTGTTCTCCAAGGACGGCAGCATCCAAAGTGCCGCTGACCTGAAGGGCAAGACCATTGCCGGGCCCAAGGGCACCATCCTCCACGAACTGCTGGCCGCTTATCTCCAGCAGGCCGGGCTTTCCATGAACGATGTGAAGTTCGTTTCCATGGGCCTTCCTGCCGCCGCTTCCGCCCTGGAAAACGGCAGTGCTGACTGTGCTCTCCTGGCCGGTCCTCTGGCCTACAATGTGGAAAAGAAGGGCATGCACGTGGTCACCACCGGAGAAGGGCTGGTATCCGGCCTGACGGTTACCGCAGTCAGCGGCAAGTTCTACAAGGAACACAAGGACCTGGTGGATACTTTCCTGGCCGTCCAGAAGGAAACCCTGGACTTCATGAAGAAGAATCCGGACAAGGCCCTGGAAATGACCGCCAAAGCCACGGAACTGAAACCGGAAGCCGTAAAGGAAATGGCTCCCCTCTATGATTTCAGCATGACCATTACCCCCGAAGCCATCGCCTCCCTGAAGAAGACCCAGGATTTCCTGGTTGCCTCCGGGATGATGGAAAAGAAAGTGGATGTGGATGCGTTGTTTGTAAAGTAAGTAAAAAAAAGAAGCTGTTGCCAGCTGCAACAGCTTCTTTTTTTTACTTTCAGCGAGGTTCCACCAGCAATTTGATGGCGGTCCGTTCTTCACCGTCGATGTTGATATCAATGAACGCGGGAACACATACCAGATCCATACCATGAGGAGCCACAAACCCCCGGGCAATGGCGATGGCTTTCACTGCCTGGTTCAGGGCACCAGCCCCAATGGCCTGGATTTCAGCTTTACCGTTTTCTCTCAATACACCTGCTAACGCACCTGCTACAGAATTCGGATTGGATTTTGTCGAAACCTTTAGTACATCCATGTTCGGTTCCCCCTCATCATTTTTTGTGATGTTTGGAAAATGTTCAATACGCAGTACTCCAATCAGTGTTGCAATGAGTGAATCGTTTCCCAAAAATCAATTTATGGATATTATAACATACTTTAGGAAATTTGTTACACATTTTTTTGATTTTACAAATTTATTACATGAATTTTTAACAGGCTTCTTTTTTCAGGAAGTACAGTAGAAGCGCTGACAGGGTTTTTGCATCAAAAATGTCTTCTGACATGACCATCTGTTTAACTTTTTCTTCCGGAATCACTTCCACCTGGAGGAATTCATCGGCATCGGGATGCATCTTTCCCTGGTGGAGACCGGTGGCCAGGAACAGATGGATGGTTTCGTTGGTGAATCCGGGGGTAGTGACAATAGAAGTCATCCGGGTCCAGTGATCGGCGGTAAGACCGGTTTCTTCGGACAGTTCCCGCTGGGCGCTGGGGAGGATTTCTTCCCCTTTTTCCAGTTTGCCCGCCGGGATCTCGTAGATCACCGAATGGACAGGATACCGGAACTGCTTTACAAACACCATGCTGCCGTCTTCCATTACCGGCAGGATCCCCACGGCTCCCTGGTGGAGGATGTATTCCCGGGTGGAATCATTGCCGTTGGGCAGTTTCACCTGGTCCACATAGAGATGGAGCAGACGGCCTTCAAAGGCGGTCCGGGTAGAAAGCTGTTTTTCATCCAGCCGATCATCGTGTAGGGTTTTCATGAATGTCAGACTCCTTCGTTTCTTTGAATTTGGCGGCCATAGCCAACAGTTCCTTGGCATTTTCCCGGGCAGAACGGGAGGTATTGGTGCCGCCGGTCATACGCATGATCTCCTGAATCCGTCCTTCCGGATCCAGCACATCCACCTGGCTGATGGTGCTGCCTTTTTCCGCGCTTTTATGGATGTACAGCTGATGGTCGGCGAAGCAGGCGATCTGGGCCAGGTGGGTGATGCACAGCACTTGCCGCTCCCGGGCGATGAGGGCCATTTTTTCCGCCATTTTCTGGGCGGTAACGCCCCCCACCCCGGTGTCGATTTCGTCGAAGATCATGGTGGGCACCCCGAACTTCTTCATCATCACCGTCTTGAGAGCCAGGGCGAACCGGGACAGTTCACCGCCGGAAGCGATCCGGCCCAGAGGCTTCAGATCCATCCCCGCATTGGCGGAAAACAGGAACTGGATGCTGTCCTGGCCCCGGCCGTGGCATTCGGGCAGCCGGGTAAACTGAAGATCCACCCGGCCTTCAGGCATGGCCAGGTCCCGGATATGGGGCAGCAGGGCCTTCACCAGGCCGGCAGCGGCTTTCTTCCGGGCGGCCGTGAGTTTGTCCGCTTCCGTCTGCATTTCTGCCTTCAGGATGGCTTCCTGTTTCCGGAGCCGGGCCAGGGTGGATTCCAGGGACAGGAGCCCTTCATATTCCGCCTGGGCCTTGTCCCGGTAGGCCAGTACCTCTTCCAGGCTGCCTCCGAATTTCTGCTTCAGCCGGTACAGCAGGTCCAGCCGTTCCTGGGCCGCTTCCAGGGTATCCCGGTCATCATGATCCGCCGCCAGAATGTCCCCCAGGGACTGGCGCACGTCTTCCAGGGTTTCCCAGGCAGAATCCATACTTTCCGCATAGGGTTTCAGCTCAGGCGCATAGTCCAGCACCCCTTCCAGAGTGGTCCGGGCGGTGTTGATGGCATCCAGGGCACTGGGGCCGCTGTCTTCGCCCCCTTCCAGGTAGTGATGGGCTTCCCCCACTGCCTGGAGGATTTTTTCCTGGTTGCTCAGCTTCCGGACCGTTTCCCGGAGCTGATCATCTTCTCCCGGCTGGATATGGGCTTCGTCAATTTCCTTGATTTCTGCTTCCAGCCGCTCCAGGTCTTCGGTCTGGTGGGCATCCTTCAGCAGCCACTTTTTCACCGTTTCCCTGGCTTTGTCATAGGCCACGAATTTTTCCTGGTATTTTTCCAACAGGGTCTGGAGCCCTGGTTCCAGGTGGTCCAGGATGGTGAGAGCCGCCCCGGGGGCCAGCAGGGTCTGGTTCTCGTGCTGACCGTGGATGTCCACCAGCTGGCTGGCCAGACGGGTGAGCACGTACACCGGCACCTGCCGCTCGTTTACAAAGGCCTGGCTCTTGCCCCCGGCAGTGACCTTCCGGCGGAGGAACAGGGTGTCTTCCCCCAGATCCAGATCCAGTTCCCGGAGGATGTCATGGACATTTTCCAGCCCCTCGATGTCGAACACCGCCTGGATCCAGTAGGAATCCGCCCCTTTCCGCAGGTAGTCCCCGCTGGCCCGGCTGCCCAGTACAATGCTGAAGGCGTCGATCAGGATGGATTTCCCGGCGCCGGTTTCCCCGGTGAACACATTGAACCCCGGGGTAAAGTCCACCCGCAGATGGTCGATCAGGGCAAAATTGTGCACTTCCAAGGAATTCAGCATGTCAGCGTCCTTTCTTGACCATGAGCCGCTGCTTCACCGTCTCCACATGGTCCTTGGAATCCACGATCAGGAGCACCGTATCATCGCCCCCTACGGTCCCCAGCAGTTCCTTCCAGCTGAGATGGTCCAGGGCATAGGCCACAGCCTGGGCAGTGCCCGGCAGGGTATGGAGGACGATCAGGTTCTCGGCGGAACTGATGGTAAGGGTGTAGCCCCGGAGGGTGTCCTCCAGCCGTTCCGTGGTCAGGATCTTGCTGTTTTCCGAAGGGAAGGAATATTTGTACCGTCCGTCCTCATCGGGGATCTTGATCAGCATCATTTCTTTGATGTCCCGGGACACGGTGGCCTGGGTCACGTTGAAGCCAGCCTTCTTCAGAGCTTCTGCAAGATCACTCTGGGTTTCGATCTGCTGGTTCTTGATGATGTCTTTAATGGCTTCCTGTCTGGATATTTTCATGGTCTTTCCGCTTGCCTCCTAAAGAATGGTCTGACCTTCATTTTTCAGCATCCTGTCCTGCCAGGTCGCATAGTAGGACAGGGGATTGATGCGCACGAACCGGGCATCACAGGGACTTTTTTCGATCAGGGCCCGCTGGTTCCAGGCCAGATGGCTTACCGTCATCCCGTCCGCGGAAATCAGGATGGTTTCGTAAGGAGGACGGGGGGCGATTTCAATGGCATGCTCCATGGGGATCACCAGAGGACGGGCATGGAGGGCATGAGGGCAGATGGGGGTGATGATGCTGGCCTTCAGGCTGGGATGGACCACCGGTCCCCCTGCCGAAAGGGAATAGGCCGTAGACCCGGTGGCGGTGGCAATGATCAGCCCATCGGAAGGGGCGTTGGCGGTAGGTTCCCCGTCGATCTTCAGACTCAGCCGGGTAAGCCGGGACCGGTCCCCGCTTTCCAGCACCATGTCGTTGAGGGCATGGGCCTTGCAGATCATCTTCTCTCCCTGCCATACCGTAAGCTGGAGCATGTTCCGTTTTTCCAGGATGTATTCTCCCGCCTTTACCTTCAGCAGGGCCTTGTACAGATCCGGAGCCCCCACTTCCGTCAGGAATCCCAGTTTCCCCATGTTCACCCCCAGCAGGGGGATGTTCAGCTGGGTCACGTACCGAGCAGCCCGGAGGATGGTCCCGTCTCCCCCCAGGGTCAGAGCCATGGAAAGCTGGGACAGACTGGCCGGGTCTTCCTGGTCATAGCCGGGTACTCCGTAGCTTTCGGCGATTTCCCGGGGGAACACCACCGGGATCTCTTCCGCCTTGCAGAATTCCACCAGCTTGGGCAACAGGGCCCGGACCTTCTCTTTGGGCAGATTGGGGAACACCCCCAGCCGCAGTCTTTTTTCCATTGTGCCACCCCTCATTTCTCCATTTCTCCTGGTTCTTTTTATTTTTCCAGGGTCTCATGGGAAGCTGCCACCACTTCCCGGATCCGTTCCGGTGTTACGGTGTCTTCCCCTTCTTTCCCCATGTAGAACAGGTATTCAATGTTCCCTTCCGGTCCCCGGATGGGCGAAAAATCCAGTCCCCGGGCCGCAAAGCCCAGTTCCCGGGCCTGGGCGATCACCTTTTCGATGACTTCCAGGTGCACCGCCGGATCCCGGACCACGCCTTTTTTCCCCACTTTCTCCCGTCCCGCCTCGAACTGGGGCTTGATCAGGGCGATGCCGAAGCCGTCGGGCTTCAGGATCTTGTAGGCACTGGGCAGCACCTTGTCCAGGGAAATGAAGGCCACATCAATGGTGAACACATCCACCAGTTCCCCCAGGGAATCCGCTTCCAGGAACCGGACATTGGTCCGTTCCATGTTCACCACCCGGGGATCCTGCCGGAGCTTCCAGGCCAATTGGCCATAGCCCACGTCGATGGCATAGACCTTGCTGGCTCCGTGCTGGAGGGCACAGTCCGTAAAGCCTCCGGTGGAGGCTCCCAGGTCCGCCACCACCTTCCCTTCCAGGGAAATGGGGAACACCTTCAGGGATTTGTCCAGTTTGTAGCCGCCCCGGCTCACAAAGGGCATCTTTTTCCCCAGCAGGGTGATCTTGGCATCGGGCTTCACCATGGTGCCGGGCTTGTCGATTTTCTGGTCGTTCACCAGCACTTCCCCGGCCATGATCACCGCCTGGGCCTTGCTCCGGGATTCAAAGAATCCCTGTTCCGTTAAAAACACATCCAAACGTTCTTTTTTCATAGTTCCTCTTTCCAGGCTTTGGCAATCACATCTGCCGTCCCTTCCGGATCCAGTTTCAAATCCTGGAGCAGCCGTTCCCGTTTCCCGTGGGGCACGTACAGATCCGGGATCCCCAGGTTCAGCACCCGGCAGTCTTTCAGCCGGCCCAACCGGTTCAGGGCATCCAGCACCCCTTCTCCGAAGCCTCCCGCCAGGGAGTTCTCTTCCAGGGTCACCAGCAGCTTTACCTGATGGCTGGCTTCTTCCAGGGCTTCTTTGTCCAGGGGCTTTACGAACCGGGCGTTCACCACCCCGGCGGAAAGGCCCTGTTTTTCCAGGATATCCGCCACTTTCCGGGCTGTATCCACCATGGTCCCCACCGCCCACAGGTCAATCTGATTTCCTTCCCGGAGCCGCCGGCTCTTCCCCATGGGCAGGGTGTGGATTTCCGGATCCAGGGGCACTCCCAGCCCGGACCCCCGGGGATACCTGAGCACGGAAGGCCCGTTGTATTCCAGAGAGGTTTTCAGCATGTGCCGGAGCTCGTTTTCGTCCCCCGGGACCATCATCACCATATTGGGCATTAGCCGCAGGTAGGACAGGTCATAGGCCCCGTGATGGGTGCTGCCGTCGTCCCCCACCAGCCCGGCCCGGTCCAGGCACAGGGTAAAAGGCAGGTTCTGCATGGCCACATCGTGGAGCAGCTGGTCAAAGGCCCGTTGGGCAAAGGTGGAATACAGGGCCACCAGAGGATGGTACCCGTTGGCCGCCAGCCCGGCGCCCATGGTCACTGCATGCTGTTCCGCAATGCCCACGTCAAAGAACCGGTCCGGGTAATATTTCCCAAATACGTCCAGGCCGGTGCCTTCCGGCATGGCGGCGGTAATGGCCACCACTTTCCGGTTCTTCTCTCCCAGTTCCACCAGGGCATCGCTGAACACTTTGGTATAGGTGGCAGGAGCCTGGGGATTGGAGAATTTCTTCCCGGTGGCAATGTCGAAGGGGCCGGTGCCATGGAAAGCGTTGGGCCGCTCTTCCGCCGGTTTGTACCCTTTCCCCTTGGTGGTGAGCACATGGATGAACACCGGCTCATCCAGCTGCTTGGCCTTTTCAAAGGTTTCCATCAGGGCAGTCAGGTCGTGGCCGTCCACCGGTCCCAGGTATTTAAAGCCGAAGTCTTCGAAGAGCATCCCGGGCACAAAGAAGTACTTGAAGCTGTCCTTGAGACGGCCCACCGCCCGGGCCACACTGCTGCCGATGGAAGGCAGCCCTTTCAGGAAGTTTTCCACTTCCGTTTTCACCCGGGAATAGGTGGGATCCGTCCGGAGTTCCGTAAGATAGGAAGACAGGGCCCCCACGTTTTTGGAAATGGACATTTCGTTGTCATTGAGGACCACGATCAGCTTCTTGTGGAGATCCCCGGCGTTGTTCAGCCCTTCCATGGCTTCCCCGCCGGTAAGGGCTCCGTCCCCGATGACGGCAATCACATTGTAGTCGTCCCCGGCCAGGTCCCGGGCACAGGCGATTCCCAGAGCCGCCGAAATGGAGGTGCTGGAGTGGCCGGTGCCGAAGCAGTCATATTCGCTTTCCGTCCGTTTGGGGAAGCCGCAGAGGCCGCCGTACTGCCGGAGAGTGGGGAATTTGTCCAGCCGGCCGGTCAGCAGTTTGTGGACATAGGACTGATGGCCCACATCCCAGACGATCTTGTCCCGAGGCATGGAAAACACCTTATGCAGGGCGACGGTCAGTTCCACCACTCCCAGGTTGGGGGCCAGATGCCCTCCGTTCCGGCTGGTCACTTCCAGGATCTCCTCCCGGATTTCCTGGCACAGTTCCGGCAGCTGGGCATCGGGGATTTTTTTCAGGTCCGACGGTGCATGTATGATTGGCAAGAGTTTCATAAGGGTCCGTCCTCCCCCGTCCTTATTTCTTCCGGTTGTACAGATAGCGGGTGATTTCCACCAGGGGCTGGGCCTTTTCGCCCAGGGGCGCCAGGGTCTCTTCCGCTTCTTTCAGGGTCTGGGCGGCCATTTCTTTGGCTTTTTCCAGACCGAACAGAGACACATAGGTGGATTTGTGGAGTTTTTCGTCGCTGTGGGCCGGTTTGCCCATAACCTTGGCATCCCCTTCCACATCCAGGATGTCGTCAGTGATCTGGAAGGCCAGACCGAAGAGAGCGGCAAAATGGGTCATGGTCCGGAGGGTGTCCGGATCCGCCCCCCCCAGCATGGCGCCGCCCCGGACCGCAGCCACGAACATGGCCCCGGTCTTGGCTTCGTGGAGCTTCTTCATCTGTTCCAGGGTCAGCTGCTGGTCTTCAGAGGTAATGTCCAGAGCCTGGCCGCCTACCATGCCGGTAGGGCCGGCGCATTTTGCCACCAGACGGACCACCTCCAGGAGCACTTTGGGATCCACTCCCCGCTGTTCCAGCATCACTTCAAAAGCCTGGGTCAGCAGGCCATCTCCGGCCAAAAGGGCCATGGCATCCCCGAACACCTTGTGGTTGGTGAGGCGGCCCCGGCGGTAATCGTCATTGTCCATGGAAGGCAGGTCGTCGTGGATCAGAGAATAGGTATGGATCATTTCCAGTCCTGCAGCCACCGCCACAAAATCCGTACCGTTGGCCCCCACCGCATCTGCTGCCGCCATGAGCAGGATGGGCCGGAGCCGCTTGCCCCCGGCCGCCACAGAATACATCATGGCCTTGTCCACCGGGGAAATGCTCCCCACTCCCAGGCGCACCTGGAGATATCCGTTGACCAGAGCCCCACGGCTCCGTAAATAACTGCGCAGTTCCATTATTCCTTCTCCTCCGGAAACAGGGCCAGGGCAAAATCATCCTGGCTGGTTTCCACGATTTTTTTCACGTCCTGCTGGACTTTTTTCAGCTGGGCCGCACAATTCCGGCTCAGTTCCATACCTTCTTTATAGAGAGCCACTGTCTCATCCAGGGACAGTTCCCCGCTTTCCAGCTTTTCCACAATGGTTTCCAGCCGTTTCAGGCCCTCTTCAAAGGAAACCGTTTCTGCTTTCTTTCTGGGCATTATGCTTTTCCTTCCTTGACCGTTTCCACCTGGGAGACTGCCGCTCCCTGAGCGAACCGGGTCACCAGGGTATCACCGGGCCGGAGATCCGACGCCTGCCGGACCACCTTTCCCTGTGCATTTTCTGTTATGGTATAACCCCGCCGGAGCACCCCATAGGGATCCAGGGCCCCCAGCTTGGCGGTAATCACTTCCAGTTTCTGCTGCCGGTTTTCCAGCAGCCGGTCCCCGGCCTGTTCCAGCCGCTGGCTCAGGCTGTCCAGGGTCTGGCCGGCATTTTCCCACAGCCGTTCCGGATGGAGGAACACCCATTCTCCCTGGAGCTGTTCCAGAGCCCGGGTGCTGTCCTGGAGCCGGGTTTCCATGGTCCGTTCCAGCCGGCGCACCAGCTTGGCCAGATTTTCCCGGTCCCCGCTCCGTTCCGGCACTGCCAGTTCCGCGGCTGCAGAGGGAGTGGGAGCCCGGAGGTCTGCCGCAAAATCGCTGAGGGTAAAGTCGATTTCGTGACCCACGGCAGAAATCACCGGGATTTCCGAAGCGGCGATGGCCCTGACCACACCCTCATCGTTAAAGGCCCACAGGTCTTCCATGGAACCCCCGCCCCGGCCTACGATCAGCACGTCCGCCAGTTTGTGCCGGTTGAAGAACCGGATCCCCCGGATGATTTCCGGAGGGGCTTCCGTGCCCTGGACCTTTACGGGATACAGCCGGAGCTTTACGGAAGGATCCCGGCGGCCGGCCACGTTGATGATGTCCCGGACCGCTGCCCCGGCAGAAGATGTGACGATGCCCACCACTTTGGGATAGGCAGGCAGGGGACGCTTCCGGCCGGGGTCGAAGAGCCCTTCGGCGGTGAGTTTTTCCTTCAGCTGCTCATAGGCGATCATCAGGTTCCCGGCTCCCAGGGGCATCATCATGTCCACGTAGAACTGATAGACCCCGTCCCGTTCATACAGGTCGATCCGGCCCACCCCCAGCACCTGGTCCCCGTTTTTGGGCAGCTGCTTCAGGCGCCGGGCCGCACCGGCGAACATAACGGCTTTCAGCAGGGTCTTGCCGTCTTTTAAATTAAAATAACAGTGACCGGAAGGATACTGGCGGAAGTTGGACACTTCCCCCTGGATCTGGAGGTTGGCGAATTCCGGTTCCTTCCGGAACAGCCCCTTGACGATCCGGGTCACTTCCGACACCGTATAGATTTTTCCAACGATCATGGTTCCTCCTGCCTTTCCCGGAGTACGGCGGCCCAGGCATTGCCCACGGCACCGTCCACGCTGTACCGGGGATCCGGGGCCCACAGGCCGATCTGCCGCCGGCTGAGGAAAGCTTCCAGCTGATGGCGAATTTCTTTGTTGGCGCTGACCCCTCCCACCAGGAGCACCTGGGAAAGGGCTTCCTTCTGGCACACCCAGCCGATGGTCCGGGCCAGGGCTTTGCCGATGGCCTGTTCCACCCCCAGGGCCAGGGAAGCCGGATCCGCCCCCTGGTCAATGGCCCGGAGAGCCTGGGTGCAGGGCCCGGACAGGGACAATTCCCCCTCCTGGCTCCATACCTTCAGAGGATGGGGTTCCGCTGCGGTCTCTCCCAGTTTCTCCAGCCGGGCTCCGGCGGGAAAGGCCAGGCCCAGAGCCACCCCCACCCGGTCGATGAACTGGCCGGCGTGGAGGTCGATGCTGGTGCCCCGGGGTTCCAGAGTGAATTCCCCGTCCTCCTGGCGCTCACACAGGAGGAGGTCCGTGGTGCCGCCGGAGATGTGGACCAAAAGGAACCGGTCCGGGGCCGTTTTCCCCACGGACCAGAGACCGGCATACATGTGATTGTGCTGATGGGTAAAAAAATGGACCGGCACACCCAGCACCTTTCCCAGGCTCCGGGCCATCCCCAGTCCCACCAGAAAGGCGAGCATGTAGGAATCTTCCCGGGGCCGGGGTTTGGCGCTGACGCCGATGGCCGCAATCCGGCGGCCGTCCAGTTCCAGGGCTTCCAGCAGATCCGGCAGATTCCGGGTATGCTGGTAGACCATTTCCGACTGGGCCAGGCCCCGGCGACCCGGTTTCACCGTCAAAAGCCGCCGCTGGTCTCCCATCAGGTTCCCCTGCCGGTCCATGAGCGCCGCCGAAGTGGTGTAGCAGCTGGTATCCAGCCCCAGGACCGCTTCCTCAGCGGCCATGCTTCTTCACCAGGCTCCCCAAAAGGCCGTTGATGAAGGCGGGAGAATCATCCCCTCCGTAGATTTTGGCCAGTTCCACGGCCTCATTGATGGCCACTGCCGGAGGCACCGGTTCCGGGCTGCAGAACATTTCCCAGGATGCAATCCGCAGCAGGTTCCGGTCGATGCCGTTCATCCGCTTCAGGGTCCATTTGGCGTCCAGGCCGTTCAGTTCCCCGTCCAGGGCTTCCCGGTTTTCCCGGACCCCGTTCACCAGTTCCAGGGCATAGGCCAGGTCCTTTTTCCGGGTATCCTGGATGTCTTCTTCCTCCGCCATGGTCTTCACCGTTTCTTCCGGAGACTGTTCCGGAGAGAATTCCAGGGCAAACAGGCTTCTCATTGCAATGGTACGTGCTTCTCTTCTGCTCATATGATTGGTAAACTCCTTTTATTTATGGTACGGAGGCAGCAGGTTGTCCAGCAGATCCACCAGATCTTCCCCTGCATCCATTTTGTAACCGATGTAAAAACCCAGGCCGATGCAAAACAGCAGGAACACCGCCCGGAAAAAGCCCAGGAGAAGGAACAGGATGCCCACCACCAGGCCCACCGAAGCGCCTATGATCCGCCACCGGCTGGTTTCAAACAGTTTGCGTAAAATTTCCTGCCACATGGTCTTCCACCGCCTATTCCTTGGCCTTGATGTGCTTGAAGTACACGGACACTTCCGCCACTTCCACGCCCACCACGTTCATGATGTTCTTTTTCACCGTCCGCTTCACTTCGTCGGTGGTGTCCGGGATGTTGATCCCAGGCTCGATGGAAGCGTTGATCCGGACGCTGAGCTGGTTGTCCTTCAGCAGCTTTACCCGGCATTTGGCGCCGAACACCCCGTATACATCATTGGTGAACCCGGAAATGTAGTCTTCCATGGCCCGCTGGCTTACATGGATCTTCCCTTCCCGGTCGTTGTCAAAGGTCAGGTCGTTGCTGCCGCCCCGGCTCCAGCTGGCAAACAGCAGCCGGAGGCTCACCAGGAAAATCACCACCCCGCCGATGGTGTATTCCCAGCGTCCGGGGACCCGGGCGGCAAACTCTGTAAGATCATGGACCGGGATGCCGTTGACGCTGACAATGACAATCAGCACCGCCACTGCTGCCATGATGATGGTGTACATGGTCAAAATGATCCGATCGAATATGCTCATGCTTCTCCCCCCGACGTTTCCTGGCCTTTGGGGTCAGATTCTCCTTCCGGCGGCCGGACCGGTTCTGGAGCTTCCTTTGCTTCTGGCTGTGCTTCCACCGATTCCCTGTTTTCCGAAGTTTCTTCCCCGGCAAAGGCGCCTTCCGGCAGGGACGGTCTGTCAGCCGGTTCCTCTTCCCATTTCTTCACCAGTTCGTCCGTATCGTCCCTGCCGCTGAAATCCTTTTCTTTTTTCTTCTTGACGCCTTCCACGTGGACATCCACTCCTGTGACTTCGTAGCCGGTCATGTTTTCCACGGCTTCCTTCACCTTTTCCTGGAGCTTGATGGCCACATCGGGGATATTGAATCCGTAGGTGATGATCACATGGACCTCCACCCGGACGGTGTGGCCTTCCGTATAGACCTTGATGCCTTTGGAAAAATTCTGTTTCCCCAGCATGTCCGTCAGCCCTTCCCGGATGCCGCCGCTCATGCCGTATACCCCGTTCACCTCCGAGGCCGCCAGCCCGGCCACAATGCTCAGGACCTCGTCAGCCACCTTGATGGCACCCATATCGTCCGTGTCCGGACTGTTTTCCAACTGCGCCTGCTGTTTTACTTCTTCGTCGTTCATAGGCTTCTCCTCAAACGCAAGTTTATTCATTTTAATTATTTTATTATACCATATCCCGGGGAATGTGGGTAGGTAGGGAGCGAGTCAGGGGGATTAAGTGGTTAAGTGGTCAGGTACAACCGTAGGGGGCGCAGGCCCGGCGCCCCGCTGTGGTCAGGTGGTTTTGGCATCAGAAATCCCACCTGGTCAGCCCGCCGCTCTTTACTCCCTGCCCATGCATCTGTTATGATAAAAGAAACAGCAGAAAGAAGGTAACTGTCATGGCTTTCCCGTTCTGGCTTGCTTTCGTATTTTTTCTGGCTCTCCCGGTTTCTCCGGGCGAAGGGGCCCCGGTGGACCCTTCCCAGGCTGACCCTCCCGAACAGGAGGAAAAGCGGACAGCCCCCTGGCTGGAGCTCCACGGAGACTACCGATATCTCTACGGCAAAGGCCGGTTTGCCGCCCGGACCCCCGCCAACCTGAAAAAAAGCCGCTGGCCCCGGAGGGACCAGGATGTATTCCTGCTCCAGCGGCGGCTGCGGCTGTTCCCGGTGGTCCACACCAGCCAGGAGACCCAGCTGAAATTCATGATCGAAGACAAACGGAACGACAAGGACCATACCCAGGACCATCACCCCTCCCTCTCTCGTGCTTATCTCCAGCACGAAAATGACCACACCAAATGGGAGCTGGGCCGGTTCAACCTGTATCTCATGGATGGGAACGTGATCGACAAACGGGTGGACGGGATCCGCACCAGCTTTGGGAAAAAGACGGACCCCGCCGGACGGACCACATTGTTTGCGGGCCAGACCACCGGAGACGACAACCTCCATCGGAAAACCGGCTGGTTCATCCAGGGAGAAAAACAATGGCGAAAACTGAACTTCCGGTCCGCCTTCCTGGATTTCCGCAACCGCCAGGACCAGCCTGCCAGCCTGCCCGCTCTCCAGGCTTTTGGTCTGGAACCGGAATCCAGCGGCAAAGGCTTTGACCGGCAGCAGATCTGGACCACTCGTTTGGAATACCAGCCCCGGGACCGATGGCTCTTCGACCTGGAACTGCTGGGGTCCAAAGGTTCCCATGGACAGGATGGATACCAGGAAAAGAAAACCGGCTTTGTGGCTGCGGTGACCTATGGGGAACTGGATGAACGGAAGGGCGGCACCTGGGAAACCTGGCTCCGGTACTATGACCAGCCCCAGTCCAGCATCCTGTACCATACCATGGACGGGGATACGGGATTTTTCCAGCGTCAGGGGTTTCGGGGCTGGGGCATCCGGATGGATTATGTGGTAGTCCCCGGCCTGGTCTGGGCCCTGGAAGGATTCCGGCTCCAGAACAAAAAAACAGGACCCTTCACCCGGGATTTCCGGGAGTGGGTCCTGGGGACCAGCGTGACAGCGTATTTTTAACCAAACCCTTCTTTGAGCCCCGCATAGTTCTCATAGCTGTCCCGCAGCATATGGATGACCTGGGCGGGGTCTTTTTGCAGCCAGTCCTGCCGCTTTTCCGGCATGATGGTGAACCAGGCCGGAGCTCTCAGGAGATTGTTCAGGGATCTGTACAACTGCTGTTCGGGGATTTTCTTCAGTTTCCCGGTCTCTGGCTGTACCTCATAGCCCTGTTCCCTGCCCTCTCCTTCGGCATTGACCAGGATTTCCAGCTGCCCGTTCCAGTCCATATCCAGCACCGCAAGGTTCACCATGCCCTCCCATCTGGGGACCCGGTCCCACTGTTCCCGGTTGGCCAGAAGGATCTGGAGCTGGTACCGAAGAGCACCGGGGGCCAGGGGCCGGGGTTCAGAGACACCGCCGGGCCACTCATGTCTGTGGGGAAGGTCCCGTTCACAGGCCAGAGCCGGAGCTGCTCCCAACAACAGAACGAGCAGTCCCCAGGCGGCACGTTTTTTAATGGATCCATCCATTGTTCCCCCTCCCTTCTTCGGCTCTCTTTACCTTTCAACCATCTGGCTCACGGTTCCTCCTGCCAGGTCCATATCATTGATCCTTCCCTGGACATTCTTGAAGGTACAGTCGATCAGTTCCAGCCGGGACTGGGCCACGGCGAAAAGGGGGAGATTGGTGCTGGTGTCTTTGAACAGGGTCTGGATGATCTTCATATCCCTGCACTCGATGGCATTGATCAGGCCATAGGTGCAGCTGCGGATCACACTGTCCCGGAGGGTAACGCTTTCACAGCCCAGGGCTTCGTACCCATAGGTCCCGCACCCGTACAGGTCCAGATTTTCCAGCCTTGCGTCCTGCACCAGATCCAGTTTCAGTACGGCTCCGCTGCAGCGGCCAGCCTGCAGGGAATGGCCGACCCGGAGATGGGCCAGCCGGAAGTTCTGACAGTTCCGGAAATGCAGCACCGGAGTATAGGGATCCTCTGTTACGATTTCTGCCGTGATCTTCTCCGTATCCTGGCCCCGGATGGTGAGATCCTGGAATCCGGCCAGCTCCAGGTCCTCATAGGCCATATACAAGCCTGGAGGGCTGAGGGGATTCCATGGGAATCTGTGGATCACCTGCTCCGCAGCGGTGCTGGCCAGCCAGGTGGACAGGTTGTAGCGGCCTGGTGCCAGGATGACTTCCGTATGGTCATCCAGGGCCTCCATCATTTCCTGTACATTGTGGACCAGGACGGTTTTCCGGGGAGCAGCAAAACCCCCGGCCGTCAACCCCAGAACCAGGACCAGACACAGCAGCAGAGCCCGTATCAGGTCCGTCCATAATTTACCGATCCGTTTCATCAACTGTCACCTCCCTATTCCTCCCGCACCACCAGGCTGCCGTCTTCTCCGCTGAGCTGGAGGATCTTCCGATGATACCCCTTCCGGTCGTAATAGGACAGGCCGGTGGCCCGGGCCGTCCCTTCCAGATTTATGGGGTAGTTGTATCGGGTACCCGGTTCCAGGTTCCCCAATGGTTCATCCGTTTCCACCTGCCAGGTCACCTGACCGCTGTCACTGACCTCTGCCACCTGGAGGGTGAGCAGGTGCACATCTTCCAGGGTCTCTCTGGGAATCACCGCCAGCAGGGGTTCTCTGAACTCGCCGGGCTGAATCAGGGAAAATTCCACGCTCCCTTTGCCCCACCAGGCCAGGGACTGCCAGGACAGCGTTTCCACCTTGCCCATCCGTTCTTTCTGAAGTTCGAAGAACTGCCCCGGTGTCATGGCCTGTTTCTTCGACAGGGCTCTGTCCGGGACTCCATGGTTGTTCCAGTACACTTCCTCCTTCTCCTCAACCGGGTCCCAGTTGGTGAAGGTACAGCTTTCGCACACCAGGTTCCCGTCCCCGTCGAGATGGTACTCGCCCAGGATGGAAAGCCCCGCGCCTCCGGCTCCCTGGTTCAGGAACCGCCCGTTTCCCAGATAATACCAGGCGTCCCGGTACCAGCCGCTGAACACCCGGTGGGGCCGGCCCTCCCGGAGGGTGAACAGGTTGGTGATCCTGTTGTCCTGGCCCGTCAGCAGTTCCGGCTCCCCGTTCCCGTTGCAGTCCAGCAGCTGGTACTTCACCTGTTCCAGCCCCTGGGCCGGGGACAGTTCCCGGATTCCCTCCCAGACAGCCACCAGGTCCTCCCGGTCCTCTCCATAAGAGTCAGGGTCTCTGCCTCCCTGGATCATATCATACAGGGTGTCCAGTTCCCGGCCATAGATTCCTTCTCCGCTGGAAGCTCCTGCCAGGACCGGCAGACCAGTAAGAAAAGCCATGAGGCACAGACAGGCCAGCGGCCTCCAAATGTCCTTTCTTTCCATGGCTCCTCCTTTTCAGAACTTTCCGCCGCCGCCCCCATGATCCTCATCGGTACTGTCGGCCTTGGCGTTTTCGCGGCTCTTCTTCGGCTTACGATGGACCGTCATGTACAGGTAGTTGTCCGCATTTTCTTCCAGCTGGAAGCTGTCCCGGTCCAGATAGACCCCGGCTTCCAGAGCCGGCATCACATTGTTCATCTGGCCGATGAGGATCCGGCGCACCAGGAATCCGATGCCCAGGGACACCGCCGCCCCAATGGCCAGGGCCAGGGGATTGAAGGCGTCGGCCGGATCATAGGGTTTGCCTTCTTTCTGGTAGTAGGCCAGCAGTTCATCCGTCCCTTTGGCAAACTGGCCGAAGGCTTTCGGATAGTTGTTCTTTTTCAGGGCCGGCAGGAATTTTCCGCTGAGGGCCTTGATGCCGGCTTTGTCGGTGATCATTTTCCGCATGCCGTTGTCGGTGGAAATGTACCAGTCCCGTTCCTTCATGGACAGGAGCAGTACCATATTCCCCTTGAGCCTGCTGTCTTTGATCTTGTCCAGCAGTACATTGGCGAACTCTCCGGTTTTTACGCCTCCGGTGCTTTTCACCGTGACCACCGCCAGCCGTACCTGATATTTCTGGTTCACCTGGTCCAGGGACTGCTGGAGGACTTTCTCTTCCTGGGGCCGCAGGAGATCAGCCTGATCCAGCACCAGGGCAGAGGCTGCCGATGCGGAAACGGCCATGCCCACCAGAAGCACCAGGAGTGCCAGGATGCGCAGTAACTTCTTCATGATGACCTCCTTACGTCAGAAACATCTTTGCCACAAAATACAGCGCCGGTGTGAGGATGGCCGCCACAGCCCCCATGATCATCAGGGATTTCTGGTTGTCATAGGGCAGTGTCCCCACCATCTTCCCGGTCTGTCCGTTCATCATAAAGGTGTAGGGTTTGTCCTGATACCGGGTGGTCAGGATCCACACCGGAGCCAGGGCATAGGCCACCTGGTCTTCTTCCTTCCGGACCACGCTGTCCTTGAGGATGGTCCGGTCATAGCCCCTGGCCTTGACGGTTTCTTCCAGCACCCCTACGGCGGACCGTTCCACCCGTTCATCGGCCCGGGGCACGGAAGCTTCCGCATCCACATCGTATTTATCCGCCAGGAAACCGGTGAGATAGGCCGGGCTGAAGGGCACCATCTGGGAATAATCGAAGGGTTCGATGCTTTCCATGTAGGTATCGTCCATTTTGCTGGACCCATCCACCGGAATCTTGTGGAAACTCATCCGGCCGCTGCGGATGCACTGGAACACCTGGGTTTCCGTAATGATCTCATCGCTGGTTTCCATCACATTGTCGTCTTCCCCCTGGAAGTCGGCACTGGCATGGATCTTGGAATCAAAGAGCCAGAAGGGCACGTACATGGGCTGGATGTCCTGGATCCGGTTGTTGGCCGTAAAGGCCGCCGGCAGCAGGCGCTTGCCCTTGTAGAATTCCTTCAGGGCCGCCACTGCATCTTCTTTGGTCTTTTGGAAGGGGATCACGTAATCCGGCTTCAGCATGCCGCTGAACCGGTTGGGAAGCATGGTGGGATTCCCGCAGTAGCAGCATTCGGTAGCCAGGGTGTTTTCGTCACAGACGATTTCCGCCCCGCAGGCGGAACAGGTGAAGGCTTTCAGGATGGCAGCTTCTTCCGTGCTCCATTCCTTGCCCGCCATTTCCGTATTCCAGCGTTCTTCTTTGGCCTCCTGGGCCGCTGCCGCCCGTTCCTGCTGCCGGGCAAAGAGGGCTTCCATCTGTGCCACGTCCAGTTTGGTATCGCAGTAGGGGCAGACCACCTGGCTTGCCCCCGGCTGGAATTCCAGGGGCCCGCCGCAGTTGGGACACTTGTAGGCAACAGAGGTATCGGTCATTTTCACTCACCTCCTGTTTCAGGTCTTGTCGTTGTCGTCAAAAGGATCTCCGCACTGGGGGCAGAATTTCGGGGGATGATGGGGATCGGGGGGCTGCCAGCCGCATTTGTCACAGCGGTACAGCGGTGCATCCTCCGGTTTTTTGGCTCCGCAGTTCATGCAGAATTTTCCCTGGTTCACCGTGCCGCAGCCGGGGCAGGTCCATCCCTGGGGCTGGGCTTCCGGTTTGGGAGCGCCGCATTCCATACAGAACTTCCCGGTATTCCCTTTGTGGCCGCAGGCGCAGTCCCAGGTCCCTGCCGGTTCCGGCTTTTTGGCGCCGCAGGCCATGCAGAACTTCCCGGTATTGCCCTTCTGGCCGCAGCTGCAGTCCCAGCCATTGGGAGCCGCCGCTCCTGGGGCAAACCCATTGGGCTGACGTGGTGCTTCTGC
>ENA-OROH01000639-OROH01000639.1-human-gut-metagenome-genome-assembly--contig:-NODE-639-length-39303-cov-4.932786_pt1 | contig 39303 bp, 67 predicted proteins | sample MGYA00242125_ERZ509042 | MGnify/ENA primary metagenome ERZ509042 (study PRJEB26280, sample SAMEA2338738) | human gut metagenome | biome: human gut; feature: human-associated habitat; material: faeces... | reverse complement strand
AGGTGTGAATTTTTTCACACCCCCTTTTTTGTTATGTGATATAATAAACTGTACACTAAAAAAGCCAGGCAGACGTTGATTCTACCTAGCTTTTTTCTTTATACGGCAGACAAACGGCAGAAATTTAGGCAAAAGAGTATAAATCAGCGATACTTTCGGCTGCTTTATCCCGAATGTCTTGTGTGAAATTTACATAAGTTTTGGACACTATTGCAACGGTATCCCCGAGGACCGATGCCACCAGATTTATATCGCCCGTCCTGGACAGCAGGAGGGTGGCGAAGGTATGACGGAAAGAGTGGATGGATCGCCCGTAATGCTTCCGAAGCCATAGATTAAGATTCACAGTCAGAGCGTGCATACCTTTTGGAGGGAAGATCAGGCCATTCATCTGTAATGGGTATCCTTGCTTATATTTCCGCAGTTCGTCCATGACCTCTGCCGGAGCAGGGACAGACCGCACACTGTTGGCTGTCTTGCAGGGTTTCAGTCCATACTTTCCACGTCCTATCTGTCCCCACTGCTGAGTCACCCGGAGTTGGTTCCGGCGGAAGTCTATCGCATCCCAGGTCAGGCCGAGGATTTCACCAATCCGAAGCCCTGTTCTGGCGGCTATGAGCAACACCAGATAGTGTGCTCGGTTCTTTCGGCCCTGGAAGTGGGATAAGATTTTCGACACTTCTTTGACCGTGAAGGCGTTCAACGGCTGCTTCTCCCTGCTGGAAATCTGCTTGATGATCCTGGCAGGGTTTTCTGGGATGATCTTATACAGGACGGCGTGTTGCAGTATGATCTTCAAAGCCCGGAGAGTCAGATTTCTGGTTGCTACTGCGACCGGAAGGGCATTAAGCTGATTCAGTATCATGGGCATGGCCAGATCTTTGATAGGCGTATCCAGGATGGGATCCATGCGTTTAAGGCAGGCCCGGTAACTCTGAATAGAGGTGTAGGACAGTTCTTTTTCTCGGTCCCGCTTAAAGATGGGCCAGAACTGCCGCAGGGAAATGTCTTTCAGTGTCGGGTCAAAGGTCAGACCGGCTTCTTTTTCCGCCTGGTGGAGCAGCTCAGTCTGGTATGCCCTGGCTTCCCGTTGAGTGCGGAAACCTTGCTTCGTTTTCTGCTTCCATTTTTTTCCAACCTTGTATGCCAGGATCAGACACACAGACCCATTTTTCATCCTGGTTGAAAATGTGTATTCCATGGTTCCCCCTTTCAAAATTGCCCTCCCAGACGGGAGGGCTTTTTATTTTTCATTTCACTTTTGTAACAGGATTTTTCCGTCACCGTTGTCTGATCCGAAAGCAAATCCGCTCATGGTCAATACAAGATCATCTGCTTCGGCTACGTTATCTGGAACATCGAAATACAATTCCCCGACCTTTTCCACGCCAGGATTCAAGGCCGTAAGGAAAATGTTTTTATCGGTTCTCACAGCCAGAGTAACTGGCGAATAGGTCGTGTCGCCCTGCTTGATCTTGAACGCTCCGTTGTTCAGTCGTTTGGCTTCCTTTGCAATGTTTTTAAATTTTACGTGGAGTACAATATATTTCCCGTTTGCTGTTGTCTTTAAGTACCCGCTTTCGTCGTATACATCTTTCGCTGTCTGCTTGTCCAGTACGGTGATTTCGAAATTTTTATCTTTTAATGTGTCCCCGATTTTGTACACCTTTTCCTGTTTTGTTCCGGTTCCACTCTGAGAGTTTTGCCCTGCCGGTTTCCCACCCAGAAGTCCACAGACGATACTCACCGCCAGGAAGATCAGGAAAGCCTTTTTCCGGGCCCCGGATTTAAAGAACGGGGCAAATCTCTTCGGCTTGATCAATGCCAAAACGAACCAGAAGAAAATGACAACTGCGATTACACCCGTGAAGCTCATTTTTCAGTCCCCCTTTACCATTCTCTGCGATTCTCAATGACTTTTCCGACTATCCTAACTGGAAGGGTTTCAATGTCATGATTGCTGTAAAAGTGCGGCTCATATACGTCTGGATTAAAAGCGTATAGAAAAATTCCGTTCTCGCTTTTCTTGACTTTCTTCAGCGTGGCTTCGTCCCCATTGATCAGGACAACGGCTATTTCCCCGAATTCCACGTCCGGCTGTTCTTTTACGATGACGATATCCCCTTCTTTAAATTCCGGCGTCATAGAATTTCCCCGAACTTTAAGTGCGAACAGCTTCCCTTGCTTAGCCATTTTCGCTGTAACTTCTTCCCATCCGATGATGTTTTCGGCTGCATAAGCCGGTTGTCCGGCTATAACGCTTCCCAGGACTGGGATGTTAGAGGCAGAAGGGGCAGGGGCTTCCGGTTCCCCGAACAGTTCGTTCCGGGATACTCCGAAAATCTCCATCATAGCCCGGACTGCTGATTCACGGGGTACAGCGGCGTTGTTTTCCCAGCCGGTTACGGACTGCTGACTAACGCCGAGCCTTTCTGCCAGTTCGTTCTGAGTCATTTTCAGTTCCGTTCTTTTCTGCTTTATGATCTGTCCAATTCCCATTCCCTGCACCCCTTTCACCATTATAAATGGTATTTCTGGCCTTATTGTACTAAAAATAATGGTAAAAATAAATTATAATTTAATCGGTTTTTATGTTGATTTACCATTTAAAATGGTATATAATAAATACAAGTTAAATTGGTAAAGGGGTGATACTATGCGAGAAAATCTAATCAAGTTCCGGGGTGACCATACCCAGCAGGAGATGGGCGAAAGATACGGAGTAGGCCAGCAAACCTGGTCTGCGTGGGAACGGGGAGATATAACTCCGTCCGCCAAGAATATGCGGAAAATCTCCAAGGATTCTGGTATGACCGTCGATGAGCTTTTTTTTCAACCGTAAATACCGATTTAATTTGTAAAGGGAGTGTGAATCATGGGAAATACTTTTAGTGTGAACATGGAAAAAGTTGACGAACTACGGCTAAAAAAGTTCTGGACTAATTCAGAGTTGGGGAGAAAAGCCCATTTAACACAAGCAACTATTTATTCACTGAAAGCAAAACGCCGAAACGCTAGCATGCTAACAGTCAAGAAGCTAGCAGCCGCCCTGGACGTATCCCCGGCGGAAATCATTGAAAAACAACTTTAATTTGTAAAGGTGCGGGGAATGAGAAGATATCTTTTACAAACCATCTGTGATTACTACCTTGAAGTTAGATACAGATGGGTGAATGGGATCAAAAAATACCGAGCCTGCTACCAGGAAAAATACAAATTCACCTGGCACCCGATTGCAGGATCCCGGTGGGAAGTAAAAAGAGCTGATGCCCAGAAATTCCTGGACAGATACGCCAGGAGCGTGGGCATCGTCAAACCAGAAAAGGAATATTGAAGGGGGTGAAGGGATGAAGCAAGAGGAATTCGACCGGGAGATATGGACCGCCCGGAATGTAGCCGACTACTACGGATGTACTCCCCAGGCTGTCTACGACATGAGGGATGCCGGGAAACTTCATCAGCTGGTCAATCTTCCTGGGGTTCGGTTTTCCAAAAGTGAAGTCTTGGAAGTGGCGAAGATGCCTGGTGATTCCCTTCTGCCGCACGAGGTGGCCCGGCTGAAACGGGAACTGAAACAGGAAAAGGAAAAGAACGAACGCCTCATGGCGTTGATGTTTAAAGTCGGTCAGCTGGGTTCACAAGCTATGGCCGAAATATTGAAAGGGGGTGAAAACAATGAATTGGAAAGCTAGAGGGGCCGCACTTGTGATTGCCCTGTCAGCAATCACCGTGGCCGGTCATGCTGTGTCTGCTGTCAACGAGATTCAGCAGCCGAAGCAGTATACCTGCTATTCCCGTGTAGTGCTTCCTGGGCAGTCCCTGTGGGATATTTGTTCGAAGCTGGACTCCAGTGAGGATATAAGGGAGGTGATAGACAGGGCGAGGACGGATAACGACGTGACCGACCCGGGAACACTACAGCCCGGTAAGGTGCTGATGATCAGGGTAAAAAAATAATCCCCACACCGCCATGTGGGGATTGGGTGGAGATTTTTCGATAAATGCTTCCACCTCTATTATAGCACGGAGGTTTAAAAATGGAAAACACCGAACTGAAACAGGATCAAATCCTGGAAAAGAAAATGGACGATTACAGCAGTATGTTGAGGGACTTCAAAGCCGAAGGCGAGCTGTTGGTCACCATCACGCTGAACGAATACCGTTTCCTGGTTGACGATAGGGCAACCAATCGACACTACTCCAACGAGTGCTATGACCTTCGGAATCAGGTGGAAAACCTGCAAAAGGAAATCAGTGACCGTGACAAGCGGATTGTGGCACTGACTGAACAACTGAAAGGGGCCGCCAGACTGGTGAAGGCTTTCAAGATGATGGGGAATGGGGAAGCGAAATGAAAAAGACTGCTGAAGATGTTCAGACTAAACTGCTTCACGACGTGAGGTTTGACGACCTCGCTGTTGTGTCTGCTGTCATCGATGATGATATTTGCAGTGTCGCTGTTGGCGGAAAGCGAAAAGACATTTCCTGCGGGACATCAGCTCTAACCCAACGGCTGGTGAAGCAAATCGGGGAAACCGATACCATTGCGGCAATCTTTGATGGGTTTTACAAAGCGGATGTTTCCGTAGGCAATCTGGAAATCGCACTGGAAGCCCTGAAAATGTGGAAAAAAGTGAAAGGAGAGTACGAACAATGAGTACTTTGTACGAAATCAACGAACAGATTCTCCGTTGTGTGAAGGACGGGGACATGATGGTGGACACCGAAACCGGGGAAGTTATTGATGCGGCGGCCCTGGATGCCCTGCAAATGGCACGTGATGAAAAGCTGACCAACATCGGCAAATGGATTCTTGACTTGAAAGCCGATGCCAAGGCCATCCGGGAACGGGAAATTTCCCTGGCCGAAAGACGGAAAGCCAAGGAAAACAAGGCCGAACAGCTGATGGACTACATGAACATGATCCTGGCCGGAAAGAAGTTCGAATGTGCCGATTTCAAAGCTTCTTATCGGAAATCCCAGGCCGTGGAAGTCACTGATGCAGAAAAGATTCCTGCACCCTATCTGATCATTCAGGAGCCAAAAGTCGACAAGGCCGGAATCAAAAAGGCTTTGAAGGCTGGGGAAGAAGTTCCTGGAGCCAAGTTGGTTGAGCGGAACAACTTGTCCATTCGTTAAGGAGGTGTACAAATGGATTCACGATATATGAGCCTTTCACAAGTCCCGAACGATGCGATGAAGCCAATCAAGATTGGAAAGCTGAAAGGAAAAAGCGACATCAACCCACAATGGCGCTATGAGGCAATGACAGAAGTCTTCGGCCTTTGCGGTGAGGGCTGGAAATTCGAAATCACGGATTCGTTGCAGGTGCCTGTTCCTGCAACCGGAGAGCTGATGATTTTCGTTTTCTTAAATCTGTATATCAAGGGGCCGGACGGATGGTCGGCCCCCATCCCTGGAAGTGGAGGCGACTTCCTTATCATTAAGGACAAGAACGGTATCCATGGGAACGATGAGGCCTACAAAATGGCCACCACCGATGCCCTGGGGACCGCAGCCAAGATGGTCGGAGTTGCGGCTTCCGTCTACCGGGGAACCTACAGGACCAAGTATGAGCGGCAGGCGGAAAGCTATGCAAGCGAAAACGAGTTTGATTACAAGCCAGCAAAGCCACAGCCGCCCCAACACCCGACGCAGAAAATGGCCAACGACCTGGAAATCCTCTGCCAGAAGAACGGCAGAAAAATCCAGGATATGCTGACCCACTACAACATCAAATCCGTTGCAGAAATGGATATGACAACGTACTGGCGAACCTACAACACCCTTAAACACAAACTGGAAGAAGCGGAGGCTCAAGCATGATCGAGATCAAAGATGTGAAAATGAAAGGCAACACTGATGTGAAGGTGTCTTTCATCGAAAGTGACGGCGGAAAAGTGACCGAATACGTGGTGTCATCTAACGAGGCACCACGCCCCGAATTCATCCAGGCAATGTGTTCCCTGGCACCAGATCTGATGGGGATCATTGGGATTTCCGTTACGGATGGAGACAAGGCCGATGAAAGAACCAACGTCCTGGGGTGTTCCTTTAAGCACACAGAGGACGGAAATTTCAACGCTGTAATCAAGGGCACGATCTATATTCCATGGCTTGATGCTGATGTTGCTATCAACACGCCAAACGTCGGGACCCGGCCAAAAGATGCACCCCTGGGGGCATATCTTTCTGACTCTACGGAGCGAAAACTGCGGAAGGTGCTGAAAGAAGCCGAGCTGTACGTTACTGGGAAGCGTGCCCAGGAAGTGCTGTTCGATGATGAAGCTGGAAGTCAAAAGGCTATTGAAACCATGAAACTGATTGGATAAACAAGGCGGTGGCAGATGGAAACATTCAGTTACATAAGCGAATTGAACGCTTTTGATGCGTGGCTGACGTATCACGAACTGCCACCTTCTTCAATTGCCCTATGGTTTGCATTGATGCGCATCAGTAACTCACTGGGCAGGAGAACAGAGTTCAACGCTTCACTGAGTTTGCTCAGCACCAAATGCGGGCAGATGGATGAGCGGACGATTCGCAACGCCAGGAAAAGGCTGGTCGATGAAGGATTGATTTCTTTCCAGTCACGAAAAGGTTTTCGGTCTGCTGTCTATACTCTTCATCTTTTATCGGTGGAAAGAAAGGAAAAAAATGTACCTTCTGATTTCCGTTCTGCTCAAAGTACGGAAATGAGAAAGGAAAAAAATGTACCTTCTGATTTCCGTTCTTTTGGTGAAAACGGGGAAAGAAAGGAAAAAAATGTACCTTCTACTTTCCGCATACATAAGAGTAAGAGTAAAGATTATAAGAGTAAGAGTATATATATAGGCGACATAGGTGACCAGACCAAAGATGTTATCCACGAGTTTGAATGCAAGATTCACCCCTTAGGCAATCTAACCGAACGGGAAAATCTTCTCGATCTCATCGAAACCTACGGAACCATGGATGTTATGGAAGCGATTCACAAGGCTTCCGGTTATCGTGGAACATCAATCCAATACGTGGCCAGCATCCTGGCAAATAAAAAGAGAGGTGTACGGAATGGAAATCAGCAAGGAAACGTTGGAGTTTCTCAAAGCCAACTGCCCGGGGGTTATGACGAAGCTGCGGAACGCAAAAGACAACGGGTGCTCAGAGAAATGGGCATCATCAAAGACGGTTGAAGAACAGGTGAGGGAAGAACAGGCCCCCTGCCGGGAATGCGACGGGGTGCATTGTGGACAGCCAACCCGTGGCTTTTACCCACTCATTATCCAGGTCAATGGGAAGCCCCATAGAGCTATGAGGATGTGTCGGGTAGAAGAAGCCAGACGAAAGCAGGAGAAGATTGACAGGCTCATGAAGAACAGTTGTCTGCCGCCGTACCTGGACGGGAAAACGTGGACAGACTTCCAGGCCGATTCGCTGGATGAAAAAACCGCCCTGGATGCCGGAAAGGCTGTGGCGAGTGGAAGCACTGACCGTGGCCTTTATATCACTGGCCCGAAAGGGACAGGGAAAACCATGCTGGCCTCTTTGATCGCCAGGGAAAAATTGCAGGCAGGAATCCCTACCATGTTCGTGTTTGTACCAGACCTGCTTTCCAAGTTTCGAGATGCAATCCGGAACGAGCACAAAGAAGATCCGGCAAAGATTGCCAGGGACGCTGACCTGCTTATCCTGGATGACATCGGCGCAGAACGGGCTACACCGTGGGTTGCTGAGCAGTTAATGGATCTGGTCAACTACAGGTATTCCAACCGAAAGCAGACGATTTTCACCAGCAACTACAGCCTGGATGAACTGGCCGAGCATATTGCAGGGACTGGCGACCTGGTGACTGGAGAACGGATTTCGTCCAGAATCATGGCCATGACAGTCACCATCCCGCTGAACGGAAGAGATCGGAGGATGGGATGATGATGATGCGGAAAGTCATTTGGAAAATGCTGATGATCAGCATTGTTTTCTTGTTCCTGTCTGGCATTATGCTGTTGGATCTGATCGCCGTGTACACTATTCTCTGGGGGCGATGACATGGACGGAAAATGGATACCCGGAGTCAGCCGGCAGGACTTAAAGAAAATCAAAGAACTGCCCGTTCCGCTGTTCCGGGAATGGCTGATTAACTACAGCAACGAAATTCAGTTCCAGGGTGTGGTTGCGGAAAAGGCGCTGATCCTGGAAGCGTTGCACAGGGAGTTCGGATTCGGAAAGGCCCGGCTGGAAAGGGTGCTTGACCGGGCAATGAAAATCAAGGAAGAGGTTGAACATGGACAAGGAAAGAATAGCGAAGATCGCTCAAAGTAAAGCCTATGTAATGGGGCATATTGATCCCCGCACTGGGCTGGAACAGCTCAGTGAAGAGTTGAACGAAATGAGCCAGGCCGCATTGAAGTTGATTCGTGCGGCAGGATGGAATGGGAATCCAACCCCCGTAAACTACAAACAGGCTCTTTCGGATCTGAACGAAGAGTTCTGCGACGTGTTGATGTGCCTGGAAGTTTTAACCGAGAACGGGGTGGATGATCTGTATCAATGCGTTGAAAACGCTACGATCAGCCCGAAGTGGATTCGCTGGGCGAACAGGATCAAGGAGAGTGATTGCAATGCGGAGAGCCGTGATTCTTGATTTTCAGATTGGAGTTCGTGATGAATCCCCTTACGCCAGGGCAATCCTGGTGCTGGATGGGAAACATTACCTTTTCGATATGACCAGTCTTACGACTATGGCTCCCTATCGACTCGGAATCACCGAGTGTATGGCTTTCAAGTGCGACAGGAAGGGTAAGGTCAAGAGTTGGTCCGAAGCCTATGTACGACAAAATCATCAGAGCGTCAATCGGAAAAATTTGATGGAGTGTATTCTTGATTTCTGCGACATTGCAGATTTCGAAAAATCGAAGGGGTGGATTAGAAATGATGGATAAAACGGAAATCGAGCACAAAGTTTTGTCATGGAAGGTGAAAAAAGTGGGAAATGAAAATTATCAAGTAGTTCGACCTCATAAATTCATCCTGGTGATTGATGAAGCCGACCTAGAGCATTTTAACTATCGGGTGTTGGCGGAGGAACGGGCCATGAGATTGAATAGCGAAGAAAAGAGAAAGGAACAAAAATGAAATTCAAAAAGTTGTTTCCACTGATCACGGCAACGAACATCGAGGCCTATTCCAGGAATGGGGAAGTTCTAATCGATGGCCGTACCGAGGAAGTCCCCTGGGATAAGGTTGACCAAATCAAGAATCGACAGGTGTGCATGATTTACTGCTATGACAAGTCGGACTATATTCCGGAGGAAGATGGCGATACGATAATCGTCACTGTCGAGGATGAACTGTTGCTGAAAGGGGTTAAAAATGGAAAACGTTGAGTTAGTGAGCATCACACCGAACGCTATGGAGCTTTTGAAACGGGTGGCCGGAGTTTGCTACCAGAAGGAAGCCAGCGAGAGAGTTGTCAAGAAGATTCTTGACATGGGGCATTGGAGCGTGTTCGAACACTGCTACGCAACGTTTCGGTTAAAAATTTCCGTGGCTTGCCTGCTTCAAATTACCCGGCATCGGCATCTGAGCTTTACCGTTCAATCGTCCAGGTTCACGGAATTAAAAGACTTCTACAAGACTGGAAATCTGGATCTGTATACCCGGATTAAGACGGCCATGGATACATACGACAGCATGGTAAAGGGATACGGCCCGGAAGCGGCAATGTATTGTATGCCAAAGGCAGCCATGTACGAGGTCTATGTAACTGGCAATTTCAGGGCATGGCTGGAATATCTGCCAAAAAGGATGTGCAACAGAGCGATGCAGGAACATAGGGCAATCGCTTTTGAAATCAAAGACATCCTGCAAAAGGAATATCCCGCAATATTCAAAAACGTTTGCCCGCCCTGCTTCGGATGCAAAGATAAAAAATGCTATGTAAATGTCTTTTTCAACGGAGATGAAACGAAAGGAGAAAACAATGAATAGAATCGTGCTGTTGGGACGGCTGACCAAAGATCCGGAAGTAAAGGTTACCAGCACAGGCAAAACGACCACATCGTTCTGCCTGGCTGTTGATCGCCCGTTTTCCGGGAAGGATGGGCAGAAGGAAGTGGACTTCATTAACATTGTGACCTGGAACAAGACGGCTGAGGTGGTCGGGAACAACGTCAGCAAGGGGCAAAGGCTTCTGGTCGAAGGCCGGTTACAGATTCGCAAATACCAGGACAAGCAAGGCCAAAATCGGACTGTGAGCGAAGTTGTAGCCGACAGAGTGGAATTTATTGAGCGGAAAGAAAAAGACGCTCATACGCCAAATTCTGGGGCAGGGGGCGGCTTTGAAAGCATGGGGCAGGATGTGACGAGCCAGTTCGATGAAGAAATTCCGTTCTGAGGTGTGATATGGTGAGAGATTTTATCATTTCCGCCGTTTCCGCCATGGTTGGCGGTCTGATCTCTGTCATTATTATGGCTTGTATCCTGGTCAATCGAGGGCATGATGGTTAAAAACGAGAAAATCATTAAATCACTGGAAGAAGAAAACGCTTTTCTCCGTCATGAAATTTGGATGGATGGGGAAAGGCTGGATGATCTGGAAAGCGAAAACCAAGTGTTGCGGAACCAGCTACGTGAAATGGAATGGAAAATGGATATTTTGTATCGGATGATAGACAGCTTGGCTAGGAGGATTCATGCGTTCAAAGAAGTATGCTGACATGGCAGGTTTTCTCTGTACAAAAACCTGCCCAATTTGCGGAAAAATCTTCTACGTGCTCAACCCCGGTGGGTGGGCATATAGAAGTTACAGCCGAAAGAAAAAAAGAACTGCTTATCTGTGTTCGTGGCATTGTTTGCGGGCTTATCAAAAGACGGGGGATTGAGATGCAGTCAAGAAAGGTAACGATTGATGGAATTCTTTTCGATTCCAAAACGGAGGCAGACTACTACGTCTTCCTCCGTTACCAGGAAAAGACAGGGGCCATCTCTAATTTGAGATGCCACCCCCGATATGAGTTAATCCCGGCAATCACGACCATGCAGGGGAAACGTCAGAGGGCAATTAACTATATCCTTGACTTCGACTACATCCGGGACGGGAAAAGGGTTGCTGTAGACGTGAAAGGGTGGGCCATGGAAGATGCCCAGCTGAAACGGAAGCTGTTCCAGTGGAAATATCCGACCATTGAACTGCAATGGGTGGCCAAGAGCTTGAAATGGGGCCATGCAGGATGGATTGATTATGATGATTTGCAAACTCTGCGGAGAAGGGCAAAGCGAGCCGAGAGGAGCCGGGGAAAATGAAAGGATGGAGAAAGGGAACGTACTTCAGAAATGCCAGGCCATGCACAGGCGGCACGCTAAATGAGCTTCGGGAAATCCGGCAAGACTTCAAGCGGTTCAAAAAGCTGTTATCCGGTGCAAGGGGCTGGAATTTAAGGTGGCAAGGAAAGAAATACAGGTTTGTTGCGAGAAAGAAAGCATGGACCATGTGCGTGGAAGGAAATGAGAAAATATCATGAGTAAAAAGAAATGGCCGTGGATTGCTGTGGATGTGAGCGAGGTTTTAGACGAGAACGACGTGTTCCTCGTGTTGAGACAGTGCGAGAACGGGGTCCCTGAAATCGCAGTTTGTTACGATAATGAATTCGACGCACAAGAAGAAGCGGCTGAAAGGAACGCCATGGAGGAACAGGGGGCGGATTTATGAAAGCGCATTCCGTCTGGAAAGTTGTGAAGCGGGACGTTGTATGGGTGCTGCAACGATACGTATACTCAACGGGAAAAACACAGACGTACCCGGCAAGGTTCGGCATGAGAATGTTCGCCACTGAAAAAGCGAAAGAATTGAACAGGGCCGAAAGAGAAGCTGAAAGGAGAGCAAGGGAAAATGGATAAAAACGAAGCGTTGAAAATCATGGAGGGGCTGAAAGCAATCCAGAAGCATTGCGCAAAATTCAAACATTGTTTGGATACGGATAAATGCGAATTTAACGTAGACCATGAATGCATCTTGAATCAGTTAGCTGATGTAATACCTTATCCCTATTGGAATCTTGGAGAAATTGAAGAAAAACTTATGAATTCAATCGAGACGGAAGAAAAACAACAGCATGAAGCGGCTCAACAAGATATGATTCACCACCCTGGTCATTACAATTTCCGGGGGATGGAGTGCAAGGACTTCATCGAGAAATTCGTTTCTGATCCGAAATCCTATTACGAGGGAAACATTTTCAAATACCTTTATCGGTATCTGGAAAAGAACAAGGAAGAAGATTTGAACAAGGCCATGGAGTACACGAGGTTGTTAAAAGAGTATCTCTACGGTAAGAAAGATTAAAAAACGGAGGGGATCCAATGAGAATCTATTACAATTCATACGAACTGGACTTGAAGCACCAGCTTCAACATTACGTCGAATGGAAGGTGTTCATCGAGAACCAGAAAGAGGTCTTGAACAACTTGCGTATGGAAATCTCATTGGAACCCGTTCCAAAAACAACCAAGTTCGGCTTTGATGCCGGGGGAGGAGGATGGGACAAGCCCAGCCAGGAGGAAATGTACGTATCGCAGAAGGATGAGAAGGAACACCGCTACCAAGTCAAGCTGATGCAGGTTAAGCAGCTGGAAAGCCAGATCAAAATACTGGACAACTGCCTGGAAGCACTGACGGGGACGGAGGCCCAAATCGTCAAGGCCAGATTCATCTACGGGAAGAAGTGGGAGGCTGTTGCCATCGAAGCCGGTTGCAATGAAAAGACGTGCAGGGACAAGGCTCACAGGGCAATCAGCAAAATGTCCCGAATGGTATATGCGGAAGCAGGGCCATCTCAAACAAATCTAAAATTCTTTCCTACTGGGTTGTCGGTTGGCTGACAGCCCTATTTTTGTACAATGTGGATAACTTTGCAAAAATGTGTATAACTTATAATAAAACGTTATTTCTGTTTTATTACCGCCTTTTTACTTAAAAATTACCGAATTACACCCACTATAGCCGCAGTTTCAGTGCTATACTAGTAATCGTGAAGGCAGGGACAGCAGGTTCCATGTTCATCACTCCAACATACAACTTCATAGGGAAAAGGCACTTTCTAGGTCTGTGAAAGTGCCTTTTTTCGTGTCTGAAAAAGGGGTGCGAAATGAAAAACATAGCTGACAAGATTATAGAAAAGAAAATCGAGGAAGTTGTTCCCTATGAGAACAACCCCAGGAACAATGATAAGGCGGTCAAGTTTGTGGCCAATTCCATCAAACAGTTTGGATTCAAGGTGCCCATCATTATCGACAAAAATGGGGTGATCGTGGCCGGGCATACCCGGCTGAAAGCGGCAAAGAAACTGGGCATGAAGATGGTGCCTTGTATCGTGGCCGACGATTTGACGCCAGAACAGGTCAAGGCGTTCCGGTTGGCCGATAACAAGACTGCTGAGCTGGCTGACTGGAACGATGAACTGCTGGAGAGCGAACTGGCAGACATTGACGACATTGACATGGGGCAGTTCGGATTTGAAGGTCTGGAAAACCTGGGGGAAGAAGAAAAGGACGATACATACACGACTGCTATTAACATTCCACAGTACGACATAACAGGTGACAAGACAGAAATGGGGGGGGTGCTACGACAGCACCAAGACGGATGCCCTGGTGGAAAGGGTTGAAGCAAGCACAGTCAGTGACGAGGAAAAGGAATTTCTGATCAAGGCAGCTCAAAGGCACACCGTTTTCAACTACAGGAAAATTGCCGAGTATTATGCACAGGCCAGCCCGGAGATGCAGGAGCTGATGGAAGAATCGGCTCTGGTGATCATTGACTATGACAATGCGTTGAGAAACGGTTATGTTCAGCTGTCCGAAAGCCTCGAGGAGATTATGCAAAATGCTGAGGGATAACTTTTGTACGTTCATTTTGACCCATGGACGGGCAGGAAACGTAATCACCTATAAGACGCTGAAAGCAGAAGGGTATACAGGGCCTCTGTTCCTGGTCGTGGATAATGAGGACAGCCAGATCGCAGAGTATCAGAAAAATTTTGGGAAAGAAAACGTATTGATCTTCGATAAACTGGCCATCAGTAAAACGTTTGATACTGCTGATACCTTTGAGGACCGGAGAACCATCGTATATGCCCGGAATGCCTGTTTTGACCTGGCAAAAGAAAAAGGATACCGGTATTTCTTGGAGTTGGACGACGATTATACGATATTCGCCCAGAAGTATGACAACCATGGTCGGCTGAGTGAACGGAAGCCCAAAAGCCTGGATGATGTTTTCGAAGCATTTTTGCAGATGCTCGATTCTGACAGCCGGATCTTGACTGTAGCCATGGCCCAGGGTGGGGACTTCATCGGCGGGTTGAAAAGCGGGAACTGGAAGAAGCCGATCATGCGGAAAGCCATGAACACCTTTTTCTGCGATGTGACAAGGAGGTTTGATTTTCTGGGACGGGTGAACGAGGACGTGAACACCTACACGGTGTTGGGGCAAGGGGGGAACCTGCTGTTCAGCTTCCGAAATTTTTCCATCACTCAAAAGACAACCCAGAAGAACAAGGGCGGAATGACTGAACAGTACCTGGATGCAGGAACATACGTGAAGAGCTTTTACAGCGTTATGATGTCCCCGTCATGTGTCAAGATTGCCGGGCTGAATTCGACTCATGCAAGAATTCATCACCAGGTTAGGTGGGAAAAATGCGTGCCGAAGATTTTAAACGAGAAGTGGAAAAAATAAGACGGAAAAGGGGGTGAAGCCATGCCAGCAGGAAGGCCGGAAAAACCGATAGACAAGAAAACATTCGAGAAGTTATGCGGGATGCAAGCCACAGAGGAAGAAATCTGCGGCTTTTTTGATGTAACTGATAAAACATTGGCGAAATGGTGCAGAAAAACGTATGGATTAAAATTTTCCGAAGTTTTCCGGCTAAAGAGGGGCATCGGCAGAATATCTTTACGGAGAACACAGTGGCAGTTGGCTCAAAGGTCAGCCGCTATGGCCATCTTCCTGGGCAAGAACTACCTGGGACAGAGTGACGACCCAAACAAGGTGGAAAGCTCCGGTGATGGCCCAGTGATCATAACAGGGGAGGATGAAATACAGCCATGAATACGATAGTTCGCCTTCCCGAAGTGGTGGGAGGTCATTACGGGGAGTTCTGGCGGTTCCGTGGAAGGTACAGGATCGTGAAAGGGAGCCGGGCCAGCAAGAAAAGCAAGACGGCGGCTATATGGTACATTTACAATCTGATGAAGTACCCAGACGCCAATCTGCTGGTGGTACGGAAGGTTTACCGGACTTTGCAAAACAGTTGCTTTTCAGATCTGTGTTGGGCCATCAGACGGCTGAGGGTAGAAAAGTATTGGAAAGTTACCAAAAGCCCGCTGGAATTGGTCTACATTCCAACCGGTCAGAGGATCCTTTTCGTGGGCCTGGACGACCCGTTGAAGATTACGTCAATCAGTGTTCCCAAAGGCGTACTGTGTTGGCTGTGGCTCGAAGAAGCCTACGAGGTGACCAGCGAGGAAGCGTTTGACCGGCTGGACGAATCCATACGTGGTCAGCTTCCGCCTGGACTTTTTACCCAGATCACGCTGACGTTCAACCCGTGGTCGGACAAGTGTTGGATAAAGAAACGGTTTTTTGATGTCAAGGACCCGAACGTCCTGGCAATCACGACTAACTATATGATGAATGAGTTCCTTTCTGATTCTGACCATGCGCTGTTCGAACAAATGAAAAAGAACCCAAGACGGTATAGAGTGGCAGGACTGGGGGACTGGGGCGTGGTTGACGGCCTGGTTTATGACAGCTACGAAGAAAAGGTTTTTAACATCGATGAGGTTCGGAAATGTCCTGGCGTTAAATCCGCCTTCGGGCTTGACTTCGGTTATACCAACGATCCTACGGCCCTGTTCTGCGGGCTGGTAGACAAGGGAAGTCGGTGCATCTACGTGTTCGATGAGCTATACGAAAGAGGTCTGACCAACAACAAAATTGCCGAGAAAATCGTTGGTATGGGGTATGCCAAGGAAAGAATCATTGCAGATGCCGCAGAACCCAAGAGCATAGCAGAGCTGAGGGAAGCAGGGCTGTACAGGATACACCCGAGCCGGAAGGGCAAGGACAGCATTAACAACGGTATCCAGAGGATACAGGATTATCATGTTATCGTCCATCCCCGGTGTGTGAATTTCTTGATGGAGATTTCCACCTACTGCTGGGACCGTGACAAGCAGACAGACCAGCTGATCAACAAGCCGGTTGACTACAACAACCATCTGATGGATGCCATGAGATATGCGATCATGGATGCTGTACGGGACGATGGATTTTCTTTTGATTGAGGTGATAGAGTGTTTTTAATGGGGGCAATCAATGCTTTCTGGGACGGGCTTATCAAGCAGGGAGCCCAGAGCGGCATGAACGAAGTGGAATTTCTCGAAGAGGAGCTGCGCCGATGGCTGACCAGCAAGAAACGGGCTGATATGCTCACGGGCATGGCCTACTACGGTGACCGGCAGGATATCGATAGGAAAGAGCGAATGATGATCGGGCCGGATGGGGGCAGGGTGCCTGTCCACAATCTGCCGAATTTCAAGATCATGGACAACCAGTACGGCATCCTGGTGGACCAGAAATGTAACTATCTGCTGGGGAAACCTGTCGAATTAAAAACCGAAGGACAGGATGACCGATACACCGCCGAGCTGGATAAGATTTTCGACGATGAATACGCCGAAACGCTCCAGGCCACCGGCGAAAATGCTTTGAACTGCGGGATTTCCTGGCAGTTCGTTTACATTGATGCGGAAGGGCAGCTGAGAGTTCGGATGCTACGGGGCGACCGGGTTCTGGCCTTTTGGAAAGACGATGAGCATAAGCAACTCGATGCCGCCCTTTACGTATATCCCGTGACCGTTTACCGTGGGAGAACCCCGGATACGGTGATCAAGTGCGAATACTATACGACAAATGGTGTCCGCTATTTTGTGTTCGAAAACGACAAGCTACTGCCAGACAACGACAAGACCGATGCGGCATATATGACCATCGAGGGCCAGCCCATGAATTGGTCCAGGGTGCCACTGATAGCCTTTAAGCGGGAACGCCATGAACAGCCGCTGATCTGCAAAGTAAAGTGCTTGCAGGATGCGTTAAATCAGTTGACGAGCTGGTTCGCTGACACCACGAGCGAGGATATTCGCAGTACCATCCTGGTGCTGTATAACTACGACGGCGAAAAGCTGAGCGACTTCCGGCGAAATCTTATGGCCTATGGTGCCATCAAGATCAGAAGGGATGATGGCCAAAACGGTGGCGTAGAAGCCCTGCACATCGAGGTGAATCCCCAGAATTTCGAACTGATTCAGAAGCTACTCAAAAGGGCAATTATCGAAAATGGCCGAGGGTTTGATGCCAAGGATGAAAGATTCACCTCTGGGGATGCAAACAAAATGAACATCCAGGCGGCCTACAGTGATATTGACCTGGATGCCAACCAGATGGAAGTCCAGTTCAAGGTATCCTTGCGGAATCTGATGTGGTTCGTAAACACCTACTTGCAGACCATTAAAGGGGTGGCCCCTACTTCTGACGTTACCTTCGTATTCAACCGGGACATGCTGACCAACGAAAGCGAAACTATTAACAATTGCCGGAACTCTGTTGGGATCATCAGCAACGAAACTATCGTAGCCAACCACCCGTGGACAGAGGACACCCAACGGGAGCTGGAACGGCTGAAAAAGGAAAAACAGGAAGCTATGGACGACTTAATGGGCGGTGACTATGCCGCACCACCTGGCCAGGATAAACCGCCCCAGGGTGAATGATCATGAGTTACTGGGAGAAACGCTTCGAGCGAATGAAAGCCCTCGAGATGCAAAAGGCCGATATTTGCAAGGCGGATCTGAAAAAGGTCTACGAAGAAGCCCTACAAAAGTGCTTAAAAGACGTTGAATCATGGTATCAGCGATACGCTGACGAGAATGGAGTAAGTTATGCTGACGCACAGAAGATCCTCAACGCCAGGGAACTGAAAGCCTTTAAGATGGATCTCCGTGAATATCGGAAGCTGGCCAAGCAGGACGGCCTTTCGAAAGAGGTTCAGAAGATGTTAAACCAGGCTTCCATCAGGGCCAGGCTGACAAAGGCCCAGGAACTGCTGATAAAAACGCAGATGTACTGTGAGAGGGTGGCAAAGGCACAGGAAATTAACATCAGTGATACCTTGAAGGATGTGTACGAGGATTCCAACTACCGTGCTGCGTATGAGATTCAGAGAATGAAGGGGAAATTTGAAACCTTCTCAGCTGTCCCGGAATCCCAGATTGAAAAAGCCATCAATACACGCTGGGCGGCTGATGGAAAGGATTTTTCTTCCAGGATATGGGAGAATAAGGACAAGCTGGCAAACACGCTCAGAAACGAAATTTCGAGGTCGTTGCTACTGAAAGAAGGTACGGGGCCAATGGCTGAGAGGATTTCCAAACAGTTCAATGTGTCGTACCACAGTGCGGAACGCCTGGTGGAAACAGAAACGGCCTATGTACAGGAATCGGCTATGCTGGATACCTATGACCGACTGGGGGTGGATAAATACGAAATCGTGGCAACCCTGGACACCCGAACGTCAGAAATCTGCCGCCACATGGACGGAAAGGTTTTTGAGCGGAAAGGGGCAAAGCCTGGGGTGACCATGCCCCCGTTCCACTGCTATTGCAGGTCTACCACGGTCCCATACATCGATGGTGTGACCGATGAGGAAGAAAAGGGAACCAGAGCGGCAAGGAAAAACGGAACAGGCAAGACGGTATTTGTTCATGGAAATCTGACCTATCAAAAATGGTTCGATAAATACGTAAAACCGCACAAAAAATGAATGCAAGTTTGTAGAGCGGGTTCGCAAGGACCTGCTTTTTTCATGCCTTTCCAGTACCGCAGGCGAAAAAGAACGGGACTGCAAACGCCAGGTGTGGCTGGCGAAAATTAAGCGAAGCGAGAAGAAAGGACAACGAAAATGACCAAAGAAGAACTGAAAGCATTGGGGATTCCGGATGATGTGGCCGACCGGATTGTCGAGGACTATGGCAAAAATTACGTCAGCAAGGCCCAGTTCAATACGAAACTGGAAGAGCTGAAAGCGGCAAAGGCCGAAAAAGAAGCCATGGTCAAGGAAGTGGATGGGTTGAGAAAATCCAACAAGGACAACGAAGCCCTGGCCGCTCAAATCGATGAAATGAAGAAAGCCGCAAAAGAACGGGAAAAACAGTACCAGGACAGCATGAACCAGTTCAAACTGGATTCCGCCATCGAAATGGCTCTGACTACTGCAAAAGCCCGTAACCCGAAAGCCGCCCGTGCCTTGCTTGATGGTGGAAAGCTGAAAATCAACGAGGATGGGACTGTCAGCGGCCTGGATGAACAAATTAAGGCCCTGAAAGAGTCTGATGCTTATATGTTCGAAGATGGCACCGTCAAAGCCGGGGGGATCGAACCTGGAAACCCTGGTGGAAAAGACGATGCTGGAACCGGGGACGAAGCAAGCATTGCCAAAGAGTTTGGTGCCGCCCTCGGCCTGTAAGAAAGGAGCATTAAATGCCTATTAACACCCTTGAAATGACGAAAATCTTCCAGACCAAACTGGACGAACAAATGCAGGTAGGAGCAACCTCCGGCTGGATGGAAGCCAATGCCGGGAAGGTTGTCTACAATGGCGGCGATACCGTCAAGATGCCTGAGATCAGCACTAGCGGCCTGGCCAACTACGACCGTGACAAAGGCTTCGTGCAGGGTGCTGTAACTCTGAAATACAGAGATTACAAGATGACCCAGGACCGGGGCCGTACTTTCCACCTGGATGCCATGGACGTGAACGAATCCAACTTCATCGCATCCGCTGGCAACGTGATGGGAAAATTCCAGCGTGACAGCGTTATCCCCGAAGTGGACGCTTATCGGTATTCCAAGATCGCCGCACTGCTGAAAGGAGCCGGGCAGGTGAAGGATGCTTTCACCCCGACTGCGGCCACCATCCTGGCCGAGCTGGATGCCGAAATCGATGAAGTGGAAGATATTATCGGTGAAAACCAGGGCTTGGTTATTATCATGTCCCCGAAAATCCGCACCATCCTGGATAATGCAGACGGTATTGAAAAGAGAATCGATGTCGGCAACTTTACGGCTGGCAAGATTGAAACCCGTGTGAAGATTTACAACGAACTGCCCATTCTTCCCGTGCCCAGTGCCCGCATGAAAACGGAATACGTGATCAAAGATGGCACTACCAGTGGGCAGCAAGCTGGCGGTTTTGCCCCTGCTGAAAATGCAAAGCTGATTAACTGGATCATCATCCCCACCAGCGTTCCTATCGCTATTTCCAAGACCGATAAGATCCGTATTTTCGAACCCAACGTGAACCAGGGCGCAGATGCCTGGAAGCTGGACTATCGTAAATTCCATGACCTGTGGATTCCGTATAATCAGCTGGGTTCCGGCTTCGTGAACATCGGCGCATAAGGGGGCGAGGGTATGATCGCACTGGGCAATTTGAACGTGTTACGGATTGTCGAAAGCGAGGAACAGGCGGTGGAACTGGAACAGCAGGGATACAAAAGAATCCCCGGCTATGGCCAGGAAGAAGCCGCAGAGAAAGCCCCTGCGCCGAAGAAAACCGCCGCCAAGAAGGAATAGGAGGAGGCCATGACCGATGACATTAAGTCTTTGATCAGTTTGGCCACAGGCTATACAGTCACCGATGATGATGCCGCCCTGGTGGAAATCCTCTACAAGGCTGAGGTCCGGCACGTGCTGAATTTCTGCAACGTGAGCGAGATGCCCCAGGAGCTGGCGGAAGAGGTGGACAAAGTGGTGGCCGGGAAATTCCTGCAAGCCAGGAAAGCAGCTGTATTGGGGGATGCATCGGTATCTGTGGCAACGTCTATCAAAGAGGGGGATACCGAGGTTCAGCTGGGTGGAAACACCCCGGAGGAACGGCTGGATTCCCTTATCGCTGTATGGACCGAGGAGCGTGATCTTACATGTTTCAGACGCCTTCGGTGGTGAGGACGGCCCTGGAAGATCTCTACCAGGATACCGCCGTGATCATCACGCAAGAAACAGAAGCCGATAAGGATACAGGAATCGTGACCACAAAAGAGGTCAAGACAGATCCCGTTCCCTGTCGGCTTTCTTATTCCAGCTTTCCAGCAACGGAAAATGATGGTGTTCCCAGGATGGAGCAAACCACGAAACTCTTTTTATCTCCCGATGTGGCAGTGACACCGGGGGCTGACATTGATGTCAATCATCTGGGCAAGACACTGCGGTATAAGGCGGCTTCTGTACCTGCCTCGTATGGGAGCCACCAGGAGGTGATCCTAACCGTTCGAGAGGTGTACTAATGGCCAAAGTGAGAGTTTCGCTAAAAGGTTGCCAAAAAATCTACGAGAACGCCCTCAAACTGGGGGATGGAGAAGTACAACAGGCTATGGAAAAATCTGTGGCCACCCTTGCCGGGGTGTATCTGAGAACGGCAAAGAAGAACACTCCGGTGGGCAAGAAGATTGTGCGTAAGGACCCGAAAACAGGAAAGGTTTACCGTTCAAAATCTGAGCATATGCGCCGGTCGTGGGATGTGGGAGAGGTAGAAAAGAAAGCCCTGGGGTACAGCCAGCAGGTTTTCAACTCCGCTTCTTATGCGTCCTACGTGAATGACGGGCATAGGCAGAGGCCGGGGCGGTATGTTCCTCTGCTGGGAAAAAGCCTAGTCGCATCCTGGGTGGATGGGTTGAACATCACCGAAAAAGCCCAGAAAGCTGTCCGAGAGGCTTCTCCGAAGGTCATTAAGCGCAATCTGCGTGCCGTAGAAAAGGGGCTGTTTAAATGATCGTGACAACTGAATTAATCAATGGACTGGCCCGGAAGCTGTACAGCATCCGGGCTTATCCAGTTTATGTGGACGAAATCAAGAACAAGGTGCAGTTTCCATGTTGGCGCATTAAGCTGTTGGACGATGCCAGCGTGAAGCTGGTAGTCGGAGACAGGTATCAGCAGGAAGTGGTCTTCGATGTGTGGATGATTCTCAACGAGATGGGAGAAATCAGCGATGTTCGGGGGCAGGTCGTAGACCTTGCGGAAGCCCTTATGTATGACCTGGAAGTTATCGCCCTGGAAGATGGGACAAGGGTACGAGGGAGCGATATGCACTATCGCATCACTGACGGAGTGTTGCACGTTTTTGTGACTTATGCCCCGTTCACCCGGAGAATCAAACCGGCTGATGCGGTCATGGAACATCTTGATGTGTCCGGCAAGGCGAAAGGATGAACGAAATGGACGAAGAAAAGACGGAAACGGCTGCGGCTGTGACTGACGAAAAGAAAATGGATGCCCAGACGATTCTGGCTTCCAAGAAGTATGCACCGCACGTAAATCTGCTGTGGGCGATCCTGGACGATGGTGTGATGTACACCGAAGCCCAGGTAGATCAGATGATCCAGGAAGCCCAGGCTCATGTGGTGACCAAAGACATTAATGAATAAGGAGGTATGACGAATGGCACTTGGTGGTGGTACGTGGCTGTTCCAGAACAAAGTTCTGCCCGGCACGTATATCAATTTTGTGTCCAAAGTCCGGGCCGAAGCGGAAATCGCCGAACGGGGCTATGGGACTATGGCACTCGAACTGGACTGGGGACCCAGTGACCAGATTTTCCGGGTTGAAGCAGACGAATTTCAGACGGAATGCCAGAAAATTTTTGGTTATGACTACGGCAGTGACAAACTGGCAGGCCTGCGTGACCTGTTCCTCAATCTGAAAACCGGGTATTTCTATCGGCTGAATGGGGGCGGTGCGAAAGCAACTTGCACCCTGGGAACTGCGAAATATGCCGGTATCCGTGGCAATGACATTTCCGTAGGGGTGCAGGATGATCCCGACACTGACGGAAACAAGGTTGTTTATACCTATCTGACCACGGATGGGGTTCTGAAAACCGTAGATAAGCAGAGCGTAAAGACTTCTGCTGACCTGGTGGACAACGACTATGTGGTCTTCAAGAAAACTGGCGAGCTGACCGTTGCTGCGGCTTTGAAGATGACCGGGGGAACTAACGGGGAAACCGTGACCACGGCAGACTACCAGAAGTACCTGGATTTAATCGAACCGTACTACTTCAACGTCATGGGGTATGCCGGTAGCGATACCAAGGTGCAGTCCCTTCTGCTGGCGTTTGTGAAGCGGCTCCGGGATGATGAAGGGAGCAAGTTCCAGGTTGTTCTTTTCGGTGCTGACAAGCCGAACTACGAAGGTGTAATCAACATCAACAAGGCCAACGAGGTGACCGATTCCGGAAAAGAAAAGGGTTCCCTGGCCTACTGGGTGACCGGTGCGGAAGCGTCTTGCGCTATCAATGCCGATCTGACCAACGCCATCTACAATGGTGAATTCACCGTCAAAACCCAACTGAAACAGTATGAGCTGAAACAGGCCTTCAAAGATGGTCTGCTGACCTTCCACGTTGTGACTGACCCTGTCGATGGTGATGTGACCGGGGACGTTCGGGTTCTGGAAGACATTAACTCTTTAACCGAATTCACCAAAATCAAGAACAGTGACTTTGGACTGAACCAGGTCATCCGGGTGCTGGACAACACTGCGATTGACCTGGCCCACGCTTTCAACAAGGTGTATCTGGGGAAATCCCAGAATGATGACGATGGTCGGGACGCCCTGTGGGGCGATGGGTGCAAAATCATGGAACAGTACCAGAAAGTCAGGGCTATTACCGGGTTTGTGGAAAGCGACCTGGCGAAACCCGTGCAGGGGGACGACAAATCCTCTGTAGTGTGGACGTTCCAGGAACAGCCGGTGGTCAGCATGAAAAAACTGTACGCCACCGTGGTAGTGGCATAAGGGGGTGAAATAGATGCCTGATGCGATTAAAACCATGCTGGCCAAGGACGTAATCAACGCCAAGCTAGCCACGGCTTATATCACCGTGAATGGTAAAAGATACCTGCTGTTCCAGGCAAAGAAACTGGAAGCAACCATCGAAAAAGAAAAGAAAGAAGTGTCCATCCTGGGCCGGGTGCAGAAAGGCAACAAGGCTTATTCTGCCAAAGGTTCCGGTACTCTGGAAATCTACAAGAACACCAACCTGTTCGATGAAATGATTCAGAACTTCGTGGACAATGGCGTAGATACCTACTTCGATATGCAGGTTATCAACGAGGACCCGACTTCCGATGCCGGAAGAAGAAGCATCGTTCTCCAGAACTGCAACATCGATTCTGGAACGATTGCCAATTTTGACGTGGACGGCGATTGGCTGTCCGACTCTATTAAGTTCACGTTCGAGGGCTTCCGGATCGCCCAGAAGTTCAACGAGCTGGACGGCATGAAGGCTTGATTAAAGGGCAGGGGAAACCCTGCCTTTTCCTTTATAGATTTTTCCGAGGAGGAATAAAAATGGCTAACGAAAAAAATATGCGTGCGTTCTATCGGGACGCCGTTGAAGAAAATAAATCTGTGTTTTTCCCCGCTTCCAAGCGCATTAAAGACGAGGAAGGCAACCCTGTCATGTGGGAACTGCGTGTTCTGGGGTACGACGAAATCAAGGCAATCACCAAACGCAATACCAAGAACGTCCCGAACAAGGTAACTGGGGCAGCTGAAAAGAGAACCAATGCGGAAGAAGCCGCAATGGAAATGACGCTGGCATCCATCGTGTTCCCGGATCTGAACGATGCTGATCTGCAAGATTCCTGGGGCGTGGTTGGCTCCGAAGCCCTGCTGAAAGCTATGCTTACCCCTGGAGAAATCGTTGACCTGGAAAACGCTGTCCAGTCTGCGGCTGGTTACAGCACGGAAATGGATGATAAGATTTCTGCGGTAAAAAACTCTTAAAGGGCAATGACGTGGACGCCAATGTGCTTTACTTGATGTTCATCAAATTGCACATTCTGCCCCATGTCTTTTATGAATTGCCCGTGTGGGAACAAGCAGTGATCTATGCGTTCGTTGACGTTTATCTTCAAAACAAGAAAGCTGAAATGCAAAAGCTGAAAAACAAGTAGGGAGAAAGGAGGGAAAAATGGCCAAAATTACAGACACTATCGAACTCATTGATGGAGTTTCCCCGACGTTCGCAAGGATTGCAAGTGCGGCGGAAAACTATGCCAACAGGATGCAGAGCGTGGGGAAGGCAACCCAAACCGCATCTGATTCTGCTGACTATGCGGTGGGGAGGTTTTCCGCATTGAAGAATGTGTTCGCAGGAAGTTTTCTGGCGAACGTGGCCACGGGTGCGCTGGATATGGTCAAGAACCAGATTATGGGAGTTGTGGAACTGGCAGACCATGTAGCCGGTACGAATGCGAGATTACAGATGATCTCCGGGAGCCAGGAAAACGTGGTTGCGCTGAACAACATGATCTTCGAATCCGCACAGAAAGCCCGTGGGGAGTACATGACAATGGCCGACACTGTTGCCAGCTTGTCTGTCAATGCCAGGGATGCCTTTCCGGATCCCCGTGAAACTGTCGGTTTCGTGGAAGGACTTCAGAAGCTGTTCGTAATCGGGGGTGCCTCTGCTGAAAACCAGAAATTCGCCTTGTTGCAGTTACAGCAGTCTTTGGCATCTGGGAAATTGCAGGGCGACGAATTCAGGTCTATCACGGAAAACGCCCCTATCCTGCAAGACATGATCGCCAAGACTATGGGCATCACCCGGGGCGAACTGAAAGAGCTTTCTACCCAGGGCGCAATCACCTCCGACATCATCAAAAAGGCCGTACTGGACAACGCCGATGAAATTGAAGAACGATTTGCGAAGATGCCCAAAACCTGGGCTGACCACATGACGGATATTAAAAACACGGCCATGAAGGCGTTCGGGCCTGTGGTTGCTTATCTGTCCAGAATTGCCAACAGCCCAGCTATTAAAACAGCCGTGGGTGGTATCAAGCAGGCCATTACAAGCGTGGCCCCGGTAGTCTATTACGTTGTGGATCTGATCAACAGGGGGATTAATGTGGCTGTAGGTGCCTTTTCTGCTGCGTCCAGGTTCATTCAACAACACTCTTTTGCAGTCCGTGCCGGGCTGATCCTGGCGGCTACGGCCCTGGGGGTATTTGCGGCCCATGCACTCTGGGCGGCTTCTGGAACCATTGCGGCTGCGGTTGCCGCAGGGATGCACGCCGCAGCGAGCGTGGCCGATACCGCTGCCATCTTCATCATGACCGCCGCCACTGAGGGACTGACAGCCGCTTTCATGGGGCTCAATGCTACGATGTTCGCCAGCCCCCTGTTCATCATTCCGGCTGTGATCGTGCTGATTGTTGGGGTTTTGTATCTGGGTGTAGCGGCCTTTAACCACTTCGCAGGGACGTCCATTTCTGCGACCGGTATTGTGGTGGGGGCCTTTTCCTGGGCGTTTGCAATCATCCGTAACATCCTGGTGTTTTTCCTTAACATGGCCATCGCTGTTGCCAATTTCTTCGCCAGCGTGTGGAACAATCCCCTGGATGCGATTTACAACTTGTTTGCTGATATCTGGAACGGCATTGTTGGACTGGTTGCCGCCGCCATCAACAATATCATTGACATGATCAACAAGATTCCCGGCATCGACAAGGTGAAGTCTGGGGGATTTGGCCATGTTGACTGGACCGTGCAAACAAGGCAAATTGCCGGGAGGATTGCCAACCCGGTTGAGTACAGCGATCTGACTAGTGCGGCCCAATGGGGATATGAACAGGGAGCAAGCATCGGGCAGATTTCCATGCCGGGAGTTGGCACCCCTGCTTTCGACCCGTCCAAGCTGGAAAACCAGGCCGGGAACATTGCTGGAAACACCGGGAAAGGTGCCGATGCGGCAAAACGTACTGCTGATGCCCTGGATAGTGCCCAGGAAGATCTACGGTATTTGCGAGAGATTGCCGAACGAGAAGCAGTCAACAAGTACACAACAGCCTCCGTGACCATTGAGATGGGCGGCATGACCAACAATATCAGCAATGAAATGGACATTGACGGGGTGGTCGATGTGCTGAGCCAGGGACTGCTTCAGAGCATGGCCGCCGGAGCAAGGAAGGTGCACGCATGAGCTATTACTTTTACCTGGGCATGGTGCAGTTACCTGTGCCACCGGCCAGAATGGAGCTGAAAATCAAAGGGAAAAACCGGGTGATTAACTTGATCAATGAGGGCGAGGCGAATCTGATAAAAGCCCCTGGCCTGTCTGAGGTTGAGTTCGATGCACGGCTTCCCAACAACCGTTACCCGTGGGCTGACTATGATACAAGCCTTTTGGGTGGGCTCGCCAACTCTTTGATTGCAGGGGCAACCGGAATTGATAACTTCTTCGGCTACAAGAAAGCTGAGTATTTTCTTAATCAGTTCGAAACGCTGAAAACATCCAAGGAGCCTTTTCAGTTCATCGTTTGTCGAATGGTGGGATTCAATGTGTTGTTTTCGACCAACCTGACAGTTACCCTGGAAGATTACAGCATCGTGGAAGATGCTGACAGCGAAGGAACAGACGTTGTGGTGCCTTTAAAACTGAAAGAATACCGCTATTTCGGAACCAAGACAGCCAAGATTGAAAAGGACAAGGACGGGAACGAAAAGCTGGTTGTACAGGACAACCGGCCTACAGTCGGAAAGACTATCCCTTCACTGGCCAAGATCACCAAGAACGTGACCTGTTACGAAGCCGTGAAGATGCTGACCGGTGGGAAAGTCAACTGGCGGTCTGTGCTGACCAGTAATCTTGTGACCAATCCGCTCCAATCCATGGCGGGGAAGGTGCTGAAGCTATGACGGAAGCAGCTCAACAGCCCAACACGAACAGTGTGGTCAACTACTCCGGTGGGAACACCGAAGGGCTGACCATGGTCGTACATGTAAAAAAGACTGATGAATACTTCGTTCCGGCTGTCCTGGACGATGTTCGCCTGGAGCTTCATCGAAAGGGTGCCCCCGGCAAAATGACCTTCAAAGTCGTTCGGGATGAAGTTTTGAAAATGGGATACGGTGACACCATCGATGTGACGTGGAAAGGGAAGCAGTTCTTTCACGGTTTCATCTTCGAGAAGAAGAAAACCAAGAATGATCTGTGGAGCGTCACCGCCTATGATCAAATGCGATATTTGCTGAACAAGGACACTTTCCAGTATGTAGGTCGTACTGCTACCCAAGTGATCGGGGAACTGGCAGAGGATTTCGAGCTGAAAGTAGGCGAACTGGACGATACCGGCTATGTAATCCCGAAGCACAGGGATCCAGATACAACCATCCTCGATATGTGCCAGACGGCATTAGATATGACGCTGATGCAGACGGGAAAAATGTATGTGATCTATGACGACTGCGGCAAGCTGACGCTGAAAGAGATTTCCAAGCTCAAAACGGATCTTTATTTCGATGGGGAAACTGCCGGTGACTATGACTACACCGGGACAATCGACAAGGAAACGGCCAACTTGATCAAGCTCGATCTGGACAGTGGGCAGAATGGTCACCAGGTTATATATGCCCCTGCCAGCAATGCCGACTATCAAAAATCCCCCACCCGCAAGCAGTGGGGGGTATTGCAGTATTACGAAAGCCTGAATCCGTCTGGAATGACCATTGCGCCCCAGGCCCTGGCCAACAAGCTGTTAGAAATGAAAAATCACGTGCGGCGTACTTTTCGGTTGAAAGATCAGGCTGGTGACTTGAGCATCCGGGGCGGCTCTATGGCCTGGCTGAACGTGAATATCGGCGAGGACGATATGGAAGAAAAGAAGGAAGGGCAGGCGTATCAAGTGATCGTGGACAGTGTGACGCACAAATTCACGAATAACTGTCACTTGATGGATATGGATTTAATCGGGAGCTTCCTTAATGGGAAATCCGATTCTTCTTCCGGCAATTCTTCCGGGGCTAATACCGGTTCTGGTTCTGCTTTCGGTTCCGGGAGTGACTTCGGAACTGGATACTCTTCCGGTTCCAGTAGTCAGACTAGCCAGGTCCACGAAGGACTCACCCAGGGGGCTGACGCTTGGGTGGGTGCAACAATGGAGAACGGCACAGAAGGGTGCGCCGAAGCTGTCGGGAAGGTTGGAAGCTATTACAGCCCCTTCCTGGCGCAGGAATGCAGGGATGGTGTGGCCAACTGCGACGATATGGTCCGGGATGCAGGAAACAATGTAATCCCGTTCAATGCCAACCAGCTAGAAGAAGGGGACGTAATCGTCTACGACAACAACGATCATGTAGTTATCTACGATGGCAATGGCGGTTATGTTGGTAACTCTTCCAGTCGGGATATGGTGGTGAACGGGAGTAATTATTGGGAAATGGATGGCATGACGCCAACCAAAATTATTAAGACGTCCCATTTTTAGAAGGTGATTCGATGAACGCTAAACTTTATCAGGTTATGCAGGAGATGATCGCCCAGAACGTGGGAGACATGAAGCCCTGTGACTATATCCTGGGGACCGTCGAAAGCGTTTCCCCATTATCTGTGAGAATCAGCAGTAAAGATGTGATTACTTCTGACTTCCTCATCCTCACCGATATGGTGAGGGATTACCAGGTGGACATCAGCGTCAACCATAAGACCGAAAATGCGGCAGGTGGCAGTGGTGAAGCCCAGTACGCTTCCCACAACCATGCTTATGTGGGGAGAAAGACTATCACTGTACACAACGGCCTAAGCGTGGGGGAAGTCGTGATACTGCTCCGGCAAGCAGGTGCGCAACAATATCTGGTAGTATCCCGCTATGGGATGCACGCCAACATCAGCGGTCAATGGGGGTGAGTAAATGAGCCTTTTACCTGTGGACCCGGCCCGGCCTGTTGGGGCTGTGGCCATTAAGACGACTGAGGTATATCCGAACAAAACGTATCGGATGATGATTGATGATGATCGCATCAGCGGAACAGTCACGGATAACCTGGAAGCCATTGAACAGGCTGTGTACAAGGTGCTGAACACTGAGCGGTATCAGAACATCATCTACAGCTGGAATTATGGGGTGGAGCTGGCCGAACTTTTCGGCAAGCCCATCCCTTTTGTATTGCCAGAAATCCCAAGGAGAATCAAGGAAGCACTGACCCAGGACGACCGAATCACCGACGTGACTAACTTTGATCTTAGCTACGACAAGGGCGGAAGCGTCCTGGCAAAGTTTACCGTAATTACCATCTATGGGAATTTGCAAGCCCAGAAAGAGGTGAGAATCGCCAATGTATGAGGGACAAACAGAGGACGTAATCGAGAAGCGGATGCTTTCGGTTATGTCTAAAGATATTGATAAACGTGAAGGTTCCATCGCATTTGATGCTACGAAACCGGCAGCCATTGAATTCATGCTGATGTATGCTGCCCTGGACTATTTCATGACTAACACGTTCGGGGATACTGCCGACCGTGAGCATCTGATTGAGAGAGCCAAAGAACGGGGCCTGGAACCATACGAAGCGACTTATGCCTATGTGACTATCGAGGCCACCCCGGCCACGGTTGTACTCCCCATTGGGAGCCGCTATTCCGTTGACGAGCTGAACTATGTCGTCATCAAAAGACTGACTGCCGGGGGCAATCAGTATATGGCCCAATGCGAAAAATCCGGTACTGCAGGGAACAAGGTCAGCGGCAGGGCGATCCCCATTGACTATGTGGCTGGATTAGAGTCCGCCAAAATCGTGAGTGTTATCGTGCCTGGGGAAGATGAAGAAGAAACAGAAGCCTTTCGAAAAAGGTATCTGGAAAGCTTTCAGACACAGGCATACGGTGGGAACATCGCTGATTACCAGGAAAAGGTGAACGCCATCAAAGGGGTGGGCGGCGTGAAGGTCTACCCTGTATGGGACGGCGGCGGAACGGTAAAAGTTGTATTCATGACGAGTGAACACAAGCCCCCGGAAGCCGAATTCGTGAGCGAGGTGCAGGAAGCCCTGGACCCGGTACCGTATCACCAGCATGGTGTGGGGATTGCCCCCATTGGGCATCGTGTGACCGTGGAAGCCGCTGCCCAGAGTGCGGTCAACATCGGGTTAAACATTAAATTCCTGGGCACTGATACCTTTTCCACCTGCCTGGCAGATATTACTGCCACCATCCAGGCGTACTTTGACGAGCTGAATAAGGGGTGGCAGGACACCGAAGTGGTGACCACAAGCCGGTACGAGAATCGGGGCATCGTTATCCGTATCAGTCAGATTGAAAGCCGCTTGTTGGCCCGTCCGTATGTGGCTGATATTAGCCACACGACGTTGAACGGGACAGAGGAAAACGTGGAGCTGGCCAACAATGCCCTGGCCACTATCGGGACGATATCTGACGTTTCTGGGGGTGCGTAATGAAGAAAATAACCCGTAATGTACGACTGGAAAAATACACCCCTTGGGTACTTAAAAACGCCAAGGAAATCCTGGCAATCTGCCAGGCTGAGAACCAGGAATTTAACACTCTGTATGGTCAAATCTGGCGATGGTTTGCCAACACCTTCATCTTCAACACTGATATTGCTGGGGTTGAGAGGTGGGAAAAGATGCTGGGGATTTATCCCCCAGAAGGGGCAAGTATCTTCGACCGTCGAGCCGCTATCTTTTTAATGGTTAACGGCACCACTCCGTACACCGAAAAATCTTTTGAGGTGCTGACTGATGGAATGTATCACAAGGGAGCTGTTACCCTGGGTGTACACCCCGACAGCTATACTTTCGTGCTGAACCTGGCCGATGATATGACGGAAAGAATCAATGAGATTCGAAGATATGCCCGTCTGATCATCCCGGCCAACATGACCATTCAAGCGGCCAGAACCGTGCCCGTTTACAGCCCTGTATATACAGGTGCTGTTGTCCGAAAGCACTGCAAGTCGGAAGTCGGTAGGCTGGCAGGGGATACCGTCAAACGGAGTTCAGTCAGCTTCAACGTGGCTCGTGGAATCCATGAGGTGGACAAGGCCGACAACATCAAAATCACACTGAACGGATTGAAGCCGTCCCCCGTGATGGTACGGCACGGGCAGGAAGTCAGCCCATCGCCCACTTCCCAAATCGGTGACTTCGACAACCTGTTTTACGTGGATGCTGATGGGAACATCCGTCAGAAAGCTGTGCAATAAGAAAGGAGTGAATCAATGAGCGAGTTTAGCAACGTGAATATCGGGGAAGCCGGGATGCACCTCATCGAGCTGTCCGCATCTATGAGCAAGCCCCTTGTTTTTACAAAATGCGAAATCGGGGATGGGATTTCTGACGGGACTACCCGGACGGAACTTATCTCGAAGAAAATGACTGCCCCCATCACAAGGGTGGCCGAGGTGGTAAACGCTGATGTGTCAGAAGCCCGTAACGTGCTGTACTTTGCGTATTCCAATGACGGTATCGCAGAAGGAGCTGGTTTCAGTGCCACTGAAATCGGGATTTATGCCAAAGTTTCCAGCGATTCTTACACCGACTCCGGGTGGGGAGGATATAAAGGCGAGGAAACGTTCTACGGGTACGCCTATGCCGTGGATGCCAAGCACGGCGAATGGATTCCAGACAAGACGTACAAAATGGATGTGCAGGAGTTTGCCATTTATACGTCCGTAGGCAATGCGTCGTCTGTCGGAGTAGAAATCACGAGTGACGTATACGCTCGAGAAGAAGATTTCGAATATCATCTCACCGACCCAGAAGCCCACAGCGATTTCAAGGGTTGCTCTGATGCTTCTTCTGGGGTGCGGGGGTTTGTACCTGCCCCCAAAGCTGGGGACGGGAAAAAATTCCTTTCCGCTACCGGAGGATGGGAGAGGGCTGGGCACAGCCCGTTGGAGCTGTACGACCTGATTTTCCCTGTCGGGATCGTCGTAGAATTCGAAAACAGCACTGACCCGAACACCGTGTTCCCCGGCACTACCTGGATTATGACGCAAAAAGGCCAGGTCGCAGTAGGGGCTGGTGACTACTGGGAAACCGGGACGAAATACACCTATGCTTTAGGCGATACCGGGGGCGAGGTCAAACACCCACTCTCTGCCGTTGAACTGGCACCCCATAGTCATAGAGCAATCTGCTCCACAGATGGCAATCATAATCATGGATATAGCCGAACGAATCCGTCGAACCCGGATAATGCGGCAACAGGATCTAGTGCAGGGCATTGGGAAAACATGACTACTTCTAACGCTGGTTCCCACACCCACACGATCACTATTGAGCCTACAGGCAGTGGCCTTGGGCACGAGAACCGCCAGCCATATAAGGTCGTCGCAAAGTGGCTCAGGACGGCTTAGGCAGTCCGACACCATTTGTTCACGACTTTGTACGGCTGTCTGTTTTCATGCGGTACATTGCCGCCAGTAGCCCCGATGGTCACAGTATGAGCGTGGGCACCGTCTGTGCTTGTGTTCCACAGGGCATTATCCCAGTCGCCGGTGCCGATGTCTTCGAAGCCGAAATGAGAGTTAGACGAGTCGTAGAATCCGTATACAGGATTTTTGTACTCGGTGGATTTTTCGCCCATGACGCCATGATGGTGCGCCCCGTTCGTGCTCACGCTGGCACTGTGCCCGTGGCTGGTCATTTCATCGGCAGTGAAGAAGAGTGAAGAAGGAGGAAAAATGAAAGTTTTTCAGATCTTAAAAGAACAAGTGACGATCATCCAGGGTTCAAAGGTTTATATCGACTCCCTGGATAACTTTAAGACTGACTCCGGGGTGGATGATCTTCCCGGGATGGTCTTGTATGACGAAAACCAAAAATGCTGTGTCGCGGATAGCCTTTTTTACAACTATCCTAACGACACCTACGAAGGGTATCTTGCAAAGCTCCAAGATTACCTGGATGCAAAAGCCAAAAGGGAATACGTTCCCCCTGCCGAGCCGACCGTGGAAGAGAAGAAAACGGCCCTCACAGCCGACTATAACAGTGGGGTGGCAGAGTTATCCAGCTCTTATAACATCGCCTGTCTGAGGGACGATACGGAAGCCCAGGCAAGTATTAAACAGGATTTCGCTGACTTGCAAGAAGCCTACAAGGCAGAAATGGAGGCGTTGAAATGAGATTTAAACTCCCGAAAAGATGCCCGTACTGTGCCCGGAAGCTGGATGCAGAAGGGAAATGCGTGAACAAGGATTGCATTGCCTATGTTGCACCGAAAGAAGCTGAGAACACTACGGAAGCTAATACCAACGAGAGCGATGGGAAGGGGGTGGCTGAATGACCACACGGGCTTATGTCCCCAACGTGGATGGAGAAGGTTCCATCGGGACTACGGACAAGAAGTGGGGGGCTATGTATGTGGCCAGCCCCGATTCCACGGCTAGCGACAACCGTGTAGCATCTACGGCGTGGGTACAGTCGATTGTTGCTGATGCCCTGGCCAAGCAAAAAGCGGCCTACGAGCAAGCCATCAGCACGGCAGTGAGTGCGGCCAAAACCCAGGCAAAGCTGGACGCCCACCCTGTGGGTAGTTACTACTGGAGCAACGACAGCACGAGCCCGGCTACCCTTTTCGGGGGGACGTGGGAGGCCATGCCAGCTGGCTACACACTGATTGCACAGGGTAGTGGGAGCGACTCCTTCGGTAGCTACACCTATACAGCGGGTCAAAAATACGGCGAGAGAAAGCACCCGCTCACCACCGATGAAACGCCTAGTCATAGCCATGACTACTATCTCGATACGACAAAAAAAGGAACCAGCAAGGATAGTTCCTGGTTTGTTGACGCAGGCAGTTTGGGGACCAAAGCAACGAACGTAACCCGAACTACGGAACCAACTGGTGGCAACCAGCCCCACAACAACATTCAACCGTGTATCGCCGCTTATGGGTGGCGTAGAACTGCATAGCCACCGATGAACTCGCATCCCATGGGCACCTTGTAAGGACATGGAACACAGTACAGAGCGGCACCCCGAAGGTTTACCGGGATGGGAAGTGGGTTGATTACACGAGCGGAACATTCAAGCCGAGCGGCAATTGGGTGGATAACGGTGGAGCCCTGGCCACATCCCCACAAAATGGGCTTGGTGACCCTGCTGGCACCACCGACGGAACTGGCGGCAATGCGGCTCATAACAACATCCAGCCGGTGGTAGCTGCTTTTGCCTGGAAGCGCACCGCATAGCCACCGATGAGTTGCCCCGTATCACGGGCTCAGTCTGGAACATAGCCAAGCAGGACGTCAATCAAGATATAACGGCTTCGGGTGTATTCTCCACACCTCATAGCATCGAGGGCGTGGGAAGTGGGTCAAATGTGCTGTCTAATCAGCGAGACGGCTTTGAAATGGCTTTTGGCAACAACGTACCCCACAACAACTTGTCCCCGTCCATCGCTTCGTATGGCTGGCGCAGGACTGCTTAGGACGTACGTTTCCAGCAGTAGGCACAGACTGATGGCGGTAGGTTGTTGTGAGGCGTGTCTTTTCCGATCGAGCTGAACTGTGAAAGGATATTTAAAGTACCGTGCCCTCTCCAGCTGACGGTATGTCCTAGTTCGGTTCCGCTTCCATCGTTCCAAATAGGCTCAGACTACTCGGCGTAAATTTAGGCAACTCATCGGTGGTCATGCAGTTCTACGCCATGCATAGCTGGCGATCACGGGTTGGATGTTGTTGTGCGGGGCATTTCCACCGGCCGAACCAACAACATCGTCTTGCCATTTTGTTACCCCTTCATGGTCAATGATAACCCAGTTGTTGGAGCCAGGGGAGCTAGCGCTATTATGATTCAAGGTGTGGCTGTGGCTGGGCATCTCCTCGGTGGATACCTGGAAAGCAATTTCATGTCAATTTTACCTCACTTTATGTCCTTGACAAGGCCGCAACGGGCCCACGTTAAGCACAGGAAAAGCACCTTACGCATCGGCTTATGATGCCGCTGTCGGGGCGATGGCTAAAAAAGGAAAAGACCTGGTTACTCACAAAATATCCACTGCTTTTCGGAGCTCGGACAAGGTTTTATGCGTGTATACGGCTTTTGTCACCCCTTTTCTGGCGTGGCCCAAAATCATTTTGACCACGGTGTCGTTGATGCCTGCTGAATCGAGCATTGATGCGGCTGTGTGTCGTGCTTCATGGGGCGTGTGGTGCATGGATAATGCTTTCATCACCTTGTCCCACTGACGGCGGAAAGAGTCGTAGGAACGGCAGGGGCAGAGCCAGGGAGATGCCTGGATTCTGGCCATGACAAAAGGCCATATCTTTTTACTGACCGGGACCTGCCGGATGCCTGCCCTCGTTTTACTTTTTCTGATCACCAGACAACGCTGACGGATTTTAACGTCAGATGCTTTGATGTTGAGATACTCGCCGCATCTGAGCCCGGTATAAATCAGAATCAATACATCAACTGCAAATGGTGTTTCAAGATTAGCCCATAGCCGATTCCGTTCCCGGACGGTGAAGGGCTTTTTCTTGTGCACCGGGATGTGCGGGTCGATGGAAAGACGGCTGGCATAGTCCGTGGTTACTATGTCGTATCTGATGGCATAGTCATAGAGCTGTTCCAGTAGCCCTTTGACTTTCTTTTGCGTGGCGTAACCTGCAATCTTTTTCACATCGTCAATGGCGGCTTGCAGATCTCTGTATCGGAGAGAGGCGAAAGGCCGGGAATGGAGGGGTGAGAGATGCTTAAAACAAATCTCATAGGTTTTCTGAGAGGACACGGACAGACCCGGAAAATGCTCTTTCTGCCATCTTTCGTAGATAGCAGAAAAAGGGATTTCCGCTTGCATGGCGTCTGTGTTATTGACGGCAAAGAGATGGCTCAGACCTTCCACGTAGGTTGCAAAATACCCTAGTGTTTTTTGATGGCCGTTGATGGTCTTTTTGACGACCCAGGGGCGGAGGCGATTACCGTTGAGCTTATAGCAGGTGCCGAAGCCGTTCGGGAGTTTCATAAAATCACAACCTTTCAAGATTACTATCTATAAGGAGGATACCAAAAAGTGAACGATATTGTTATCGAAGGGCTGAGTACTGCCGTGAGCCTGGCCGTTGGGGGGCTGGTGGGATATGTAGTTGCCTATGTCACCGGGCTGAGAGCGGTCAGAAAGGGAATGCAGCTGATTCTGCGGGCTTCCCTCAATGATATGTATGTGCGGTTCCAACGGACGCCGCCGACTGTTGATGAAAAGCAGGTTTTCGAGGAGATGTACGATGTTTACGAACGGCTGGCGGACAACGGCATCATGACTGCAAAGCACGAAGAAGTACTAAAGATGCCGGAAGAGGTTCGAAAGTGAAGAAGCTGCAGGGTATACTGTTGAACCTGCTGGGCTCGGTGGGCCGCATGAAGGTCCGGGGGCTTCCCCGTGCCCTAGTGATCGTGTTAATGCTTTTGATCATCGGCAGTATCATCCTGTATCTGTCCGGCTGGGTATGGCTTTGGGCTTTCCAGGGCAGGGTAGACTTGCCAGCACTCAACATGCTGATACAGACGCTAACAGGCGTATCCTTCATTGCGGCGATTGGGTTTATTGGGAAATCCCTTGTTGATGATGATGGGGACGGGGTTCCGGATCCCTGGCAAGGAGAACAGAAGAAAGAGGGGAATGGAAAATGATTAAAGGAATTGACGTATCCGAGAACAACGGGAACATTCCGTGGGATGATCTGCAAGCCCAGGGCGTCCGTTTCTGCTATGTGCGCAGCTCATACGGGAAGCATGGACGGGACGAGATGTTCCGGGAAAACGTGGCCCAGGCTCATGCCCATGGGATGCTTGTCGGGGCGTATCACTACGACTATAGCCTTTCCGTTGAGGATGCTGTGCAAAACGCCAAAAACTGCCGGGCAGCTATTGAAGAATCTGGCGTTCTGCTGGAATTGCCCGTGTTTTACGACATGGAAGATGCTGACCATTGGAAGAAAAACAACGGCTTCGAAAAAGACCCGGCCCTGGTCACTGCTATGTGTAAGGCTTTCGGCGAGCACATCGGCCTTAATTGGGGCGTGTACGCATCTTACGACTGGCTGACCACAGTCATCGACTGGCAGTCCCTGGGGTGCCCGATCTGGAACGCTGAATGGGGCCCGGTGGATGATATCGGCGGATATGTGTGGCAATGGACCGACGACTATTTAGGATACGGGATTGACGGAGATTATATGTACGATAATGCCCTGTTTGGGGATTAAGTAGCGTGTTTTAAATGGCGTATGAGGTCAGAACGGCCTTGTACGCCGCTTTTTTGTTTTCCATATAACCTTATATGTGAGAACCGCAAAAATACGCTCACAAACGGCCATAGGAGGTGGAAGAATGGAACGTGAACAAAAATGGAAAATCATCACGGTCATCGTGGGATTAATTGCCCTGCTGGCGGTATGCTGTGCTATCTACGGATGCCATCAGGACAAAAAGGAACAGCCGAAAGTGATGGATTACCGGCAGACAACCGACCCGGGAGCGGTAAAAAAGGAACTGGGTGTATCTGATCAGACAGCCAGGGGAATCACCAGGGAAATCTACCATGTGCAAGCCTCTGATACGCCTCCGGCTGTAACGTATTATGTGCAGGCCCCGGACGTGGAGAGCGGAGCCCGGCAGGTGGCCCGGGATATCCGGGAGGGGAAACCATCCGTCCCTGCTGCGGCATCCGAAAAGACAGACAGAACGGTGGTCACGGCTGACACCGACCGGCAGAAGGTTGATGTATACAAGATCAACCTGCGAAAAAGTCATAAGATCAAGGCCGGTGCGCTGACCGCTGACGGGAAAACCTATGGCGGCGTGGGCTTCCAGGCTGGAAGATGGGAAGTAATGGTGTACACCAGATCTGGGCGGAAAGTTGAAGCCGCTTCACTGACATACAATCTAGCCGAGTGGTGATTTGTGGCCGAAATTGATTTCGGGAGCAAACTTTTTAATATTTTTCTGTTCATCGCTTGCAATACCTCCCAATGAGAGGTATAATATAGTCAGAAAGAGGGAATGGAACTTCCCAAGAAGTTGAAAAGGAGCGATGAATCATGGAAAAAGAAATGACTCGTGAACAGATTGCCTATGATGCTAAAGACTTGTTTGCAGGTGGTTGGAGAGCTTCCGACCGGGACGAGTTCAAAAAAGAATATGACTTGACCGATTGGGAGGCCGATGTAATGGCCGAAGAACTGGAAAAGCTGGCCGACCAGTATGTACAAGACGAAAACGGCAGATATATTGATTTCGAAGCCGCCGTGGAAATGATGGACGACGACCTGCGGGAGGAACTTCACAGGGAAATGGCCCCCTGCACCAATCAGGATTTCTATGATGCCTACGTCAAGGCACACGCCGAAAAATTCAACGGCGAGAAATTCCAGATCTGAACAACCTGGGCGGGGCGAAAG
>ENA-OROH01000628-OROH01000628.1-human-gut-metagenome-genome-assembly--contig:-NODE-628-length-39700-cov-3.698146_pt1 | contig 39700 bp, 44 predicted proteins | sample MGYA00242125_ERZ509042 | MGnify/ENA primary metagenome ERZ509042 (study PRJEB26280, sample SAMEA2338738) | human gut metagenome | biome: human gut; feature: human-associated habitat; material: faeces... | reverse complement strand
GAATGAAAGCTCATGAATATTGGTCTGTCGGAGCATTGATAACGATGCTAGGAACATTTTATACTGGATATAAAGGAACAAAATCAAGTCATAAATATTTTGCGGCAAGTTCTTTGCTTTGTATGATTATGGCGATTTATACGGATCATAAGATGATATCTAAAAACAAGAAAACAAGTAAAGAATCAATATCATTAGAAAATGAAGAATAAACAATCAACCTTGTGCCCACTGGGCACGAAGTTGGTTCAGTCACTATGGTGTCAGGAGAAATCCTGGCATCTTTTTTATGTCTTTTTACACTTCAAAAAAATAATTTCAAAAAATTTCTAAAATCATGTCCGATTTTGTCGCTCCCAATACGGAGTATATGGAAGGCAAATTGAAAATCCTCTGATTTCCAAAAATCACAAACGTAAAAGAGGTTCAGACAGTTCTTCCGATTGCACCTTGACAATTGAAGGAGCTGATACATCTTGAGGAACATGCTTACCGGAGATAATCTGGCTCGTGCAGGCGAAGACTCCTATGGGAAGAGCGAAGCAATAATGATACCACCGAAAGGTACAGGACCTCTGCTGAAACAGAGACTGTGACTGTATTTTTGCAGCCGGGTTATCTGGAATGATAACGATCAGATGTATATGTACAGACAAAGCCCAAATGTGAATACTTAGATTTTCTTATTTATATTACAGGAGAAATCCTGTAGCAAGTGAGGAATGGTTCGAATCCATTCCTCACTTTTTCGTGCAGAAAATGCACAGATTATTATCCTGTTTGAGATACCAGGGAAAGGTGTTGCAGGAAGAAAGGAAGGACAAGAAGCATGAATACGATTGTTTTAATGGGGAGACTAGCCAGAAATCCTGAAACTAAGCTGGCATCTACGCAAAAGGGACAAATCAAAGTATCCAGGTTTCCACTGGTAGTAAAAAGAAATCGCAGTTTTGGAGCAGTGTCGATTTAACTGGTAATCAAACTATCCGATAATGTTATCCACGCCCGTCCTCGTTTGGTTTTGATGCCCATACACATGTTGAGCAAGTTAATTCTTTTGGTAAGTCGTAAATCATGATGATAGCTTGCTCGATGCGTCACGAAAAAGAAAAGCCCCCGTGAGGGAGCTTGTATTAGGTGGGTTAAGGTTTTTAGATATGTTGAGACCCTAAAGGTCAACTATTACACCTTCATAAGGAGTTGCATCAAAGAGAGCGAGATATTCGTCGACAGTGTCTTTATATTCAGCGTAGCTTTTTCGTGCCTTTTCGGGTGCTTGGTCGGTAAGCTCGTACTCATAGCTGTTATTAACAGGGCGATACCATGCAGGATTTTTTTTCCAAACATAGATTTTTCTGTATAACTCTTCGGTAATCACGATAACCCCCTTTGTCTGAGAAACTCCGATAACGCTATACCGTATTCGTTAGGCTTTCCGCAGTTAAGATTTGCAAAACACTCGGCGAAGTTTGATTGCCAGTTAAATCGATACTGCTTAAAAACACTTTCATTTCTAATACCAAGCAACCATTCCAGAATTTTGATAATTATTTTCTCTATATTGAGTCCTTAGGGTACTTAAAAGGTGTAATGCATACCATTGCGATTTATCAGTCTCTGCAAGTTCTTCAACCATTGCTTCACCAGTATTTAAATCTATAGAAGCTAAACCTCTTTCTAACTCTCTTCCTTCAACGAAGTATTCATAAACAAGCTCATTTTTCTTAGCTTCAACAAGATTGTATTTCAGCATTACTTATCACCTCTTTCTACCCATTCTCTAACTTCTTTACTGTAATTATAATATCCTTCTGCTTGATTATGTGCCTCGTCGCATGATAAACCGCTTTTCACCAGCGCATATTCATATGATTCGTGATAAATAAGCGTTAAGTCATGAGGCTGAATATCTTTCCCGTTTCTTAGTTTTTGCCATGATTAGGTAATGTCGGGACAATGCCTTTTGGCTGCATTGTCCATTGTTCGTGGAAGAGGTCACGCTTGGCAAAAAGGGCGAACCGTAAAAGCGCGGAAGAAAAAGTGCGTTTAAAGAATTGTTGTGCGATACGATAGCTCTGGCGGAGTTATGCACTTTGGCAAGGGGGGAGAAATGAATGAGTTCGAGAAAAACCATGTAGTTTCGGATACTTCTGATACTTTAGGCGTAGTTGGGTGGGGCATTATTGGTTGTGGCGACGTGGTTGAAACCAAAAATGGTCCAGGGACGTATCTTGCCGAAGGCTCAGAGCTTGTGGGCATCTGGAATCGTACAAAATCTAAGGCGGAAGAATGGACACGTCGCCATGGGCATGGGAGCGTCTTCGATTCGGTTGAGGAGCTTTTCGCAGACCCGTCTGTTGATATTGTTTATGTTGCAACAACCCCAAATTGTCACAAGGAATACGCTCTTGCGGTTGCCGAGGCGGGTAAACACTGCTATCTCGAAAAACCTATTGCTCTTTCTTGGGATGAAGCTCAGGAAATTAAAGCAGCTTTCGAAAAAAGCGGAACGCGTTGCTTTGTTGCTCATTATCGTAGGGGAATGCCGCGATACAAAACGCTAAAGCAAATCCTTGATGGAGGAACTATAGGAAAAATCCGAGGTGTGCAGGTTATTCGAACGCAGCGGCAAACTGCCGAAGAAATGCTTCCTGAAAAAGAAAAGCCATGGCGAGTACGTCAAGATATTTCGGGTGGAAGTCATTTTTACGAAGGCGATGCCCATATGCTTGATCTTATCGCCTTTTTAGCGGGAACAATTACGAGTTTCAAACTTGAAGTGGGTAATGAGACTCATTGTTACCAAGCGGAAGATACCGTTTCGCTTGCTGGCGTAACCGAAAATCAGGTAATGGTTTCTGGTTTGTGGTGTTATGCAACGTATAAAGCGATTGATAAATTTCTTGTCTACGGTGATAAAGGGAGTATTGAGTTTTCGTACTACGACAATGCTGCGCCACTGCGCGTTGAAACTTTAGTAGACGAAAATGCAGTTGCCCACGAAGGAGTAATGGGCGGAGTGCGTAAAGAAGCTGAATTAAAAGTCGATCTCATTTCCGTTCCAGAAGAAAGTTATCCCGGGAACGGGCAGATTCAAGACATCGTGAATGAGTTGCGCGGTGTACCCGGAGTTGTTTGTTCAAGCACCCTCGACAATGCTCTCAACACTCTCAAGATAACGTGGGCTGCCCATTTGCAGCGAGAAGAACAGCGGAAGGAAATGTGCGAGAAATAAACCTGGACAATACCCTCCGGCTCCGTTGTTCGGGTTTTAGTCTGTTTTCTTTGTTTTGACGAAGTCATCATGTTAGTTCCATGAAGTGAATGACTTTCGTATAGCAGATTCTTAATTGCGTGGGTGGGATATTGGGCACCGGAAATAAAAAATAGCGGTATTCTTTCAGCAGAGCCATTTGTCGGTATGGATGATCGTTTGACCAGCTCACGGCATATGGCTAGGGGTTTAAGCTGCGATTGTATGTAACATGGGTTCTATGTAAGCAACAGGAGGCTTGCTTACATAGTAGGGTAAACAAAAAGCTTCCTAAGAGGCTCTTGGTAAATCTTAAAGGCTCTCTACGGAGCGTCTTCTTAGGAAGACATTTTTGACTAGGCTGTATTTGACTCGCAGCGTCGATGTGGCTGGTAATCAACTATAAGGGGTTTAATCATGACGTTTATAGATGTTATGTCTTTTAGCGCCTGGATCGCTTTTCCTTTGGCGGTTATCCTTTTGGTGATCCTAGTTCTTAAAGATAAAAAAGACGATAAAAAATGCGAAAAGATAAAAGCCAACTATGAAAAAGAAGAGAAAGAACTGCGCAAGGACAAAGAGGACTTTTTAAAAACTTTTCCAGATTATGAAGAGTGGGTCAGTCTAAGAAAAATCTTTGTTCCTTATAGTGATCTATGGAGAAAAAATTTTCCTTCCTCGTTAGAAGCAGAAGAAGCAAAAAAGCGATTCGAAGAACTTGAACATAAGTTTTACAAGCTAGGGGAAGAGTACAACAATACATCTTCAGAGCTTTATAGAAAATACCTTGATGAAAAGACAGAAATAAACAGCAGGCGTGTTTTGTAATGCACTGTTCCTCGTGGCAGTTGTTTGCCTGCTGATTGCTGGACATTGTTTTGAAGCAGTGCAGTTTCCTATTTGGGCTTGCTCAGCCCAGCAAAACCTCTTCAAAAGGTCTTCATAAAAAATGGAGATTTAAAAAACAGTCATGAACAGGTAAAACTCAAAACACAATCACGTCAATTTGCGGCGAATAACCGCATGCCTCTTTGCTGATTAGGTCGAAAAAGGTATCTGGGTTAAAATCAATCCATGTGCAAAAAAGCAATAAACATATTTTTGGCAGGGTTCTTAAGTTTGCTTTTGGTCTTGTCAATGGGCGCAGCGCTATTCATTCCGAGCGAGTACGCTCATGCGGATGATCTTTCCGATGCTAAGGCTTCTTTAGATACAGCTTCTAAACAGCTTGATTCAATCAATGCTGAATACGAAAAAATTCAAGGCGAAATTAGCGCGCTGGAAGAGAAGATGTCTTCAACAACAAATAAACTCATGGAAGCTCAAAATGCCATGCTCAAGGGGCAGAATGTTTTAGGCGAGGCAGTAAAGGCTTCCTATAAAAATGAAGGAGCTTCTTCTTTGGTCAGCGTTTTTTTGATGTCGGAAGATTTAGTTGATTTTCTTAAGAACATTACCTATTATTCGGCAATTCAGGAAGATCAGGCTAAATTAGTTGAAGATCAAAAGGAGCTACGCAATCAATTTCAGGCTGTGTTAGGCGAGCTTGAGGAAGAAAAGGCTCAGCAAGACGCAATGATGAGTCAGGCGGCGGCAAAAAGACAGGAAGCTGAAAAAGTGGTGGCTGATGCCTCATCTAAGGTTTCCTCTATCGAGTCTGAGAGAGCTCGTTTAGCGGAACTTCAAGCTAAAGCTGCCCAGATGGAAGAAAAAAAGCAGCAGAATGCCGCTCCTAGTCCAAATTGGAACACTAATCCTGGTGGTAATTCCGAGGACGACAGTAATTCCGGCGGTGGTAACAGTGGCGGAAACAGTGGCGATAGTAATAGCGGCGGTACCGCTCCTTCATCGGGCTGGCAAACGGGAGTTGCTTCGGCTTACGGTGGAAGCAGTGACCCAAACACCCCTAATCCTGGATGGACTTCTACGGGGGCAATTTGCGACGATTATTCCATGGGTGTTGCTGTTCCTATGGCTTGGCCAAACTATTGGCAGTATTACGGTCATGCTGTTGAGATTAGTTATGGTGGCAGATCTGTAATTGCAACAATTAATGACTGTGGTGGCATGGGCGGTGGATCTCGTTCGCTCGATCTTCAGCCAGGTGTTTTTAAGGCTCTTGGATATAGCACCTGTCAAGCATGGGGTATTCGTACGGTTTCCTATCGTATTCTTTAGTCCTTGTAACGTTTATGCCATAAATATTCTTTATAATGCCTAAAGCGGTTTCTAGGCGTAAAGGCATACATTTTTAGGGTATGCTTTTTGGCTGGTGTTCCTTCGAAAGTTGGTTCAAAAAGTTGGTTTTCGTTGTCGAAGGCCGTTGCTTATTTGAAGGTCGCTGCGAGCGCCAATAATCGCACAAAACAATTCGCACAAATGCGCTGATGTTCGTGAAAAGGAAGCAATATGAAACCTTACAATCCGCACGAGATTGAGCCTCGTTGGCAAAAGGTATGGGAAGAAACCAACGCCTATAAGGTTAAGGAAGATTCTTCTAAACCTAAAAAATATGTTTTGGAAATGTTCCCTTATCCTTCGGGTGATATTCATATGGGGCATGTTCGCAATTACACCATTGGTGACGTTGCTGCTCGCTACTACAAAATGCGTGGCTTTGATGTGTTGCATCCTATGGGTTGGGATGCGTTTGGTCTTCCTGCGGAAAATGCAGCCATTAAGCACAATAGTCACCCCGCTACTTGGACCTACGCAAACATCGAAACACAAAAAGCAAGTTTCAAGCGCATGGGCTTTTCCTATGATTGGGATCGCACCGTTGTTGCCTGTGATCCTGAATATTATCGCTGGGGTCAGTGGATTTTCCTTCAATTCTGGAAGCGCGGTTTAGTTGAGCGTCGCAATTCTCCTGTAAATTGGTGCCCCAATTGCGCTACGGTTTTGGCCAACGAACAGGTTACCGAAGGTGAGTGTTGGCGTTGTCACGGTACCGTTGAAAAGCGTGATCTTACGCAGTGGTATTTCAAAATCACCGATTACGCTCAAGAGCTTTTGGATGATCTTGAGCAGCTCGATGGCTGGCCTGAACGCGTTAAGCAGATGCAGGCAAACTGGATTGGTCGCTCTGAGGGCGCTGAAGTAGATTTCATTCTTTGTGACGAGCAAGGAAACGCTCCAGATAATCCTACAGAAGACGACGTTATTACAGTTTTTACTACGCGACCCGATACGCTCTTTGGCTGTAGCTTTTTCTTGCTTGCACCTGAAAGCCCCTTGGTTAAGAAGCTCGTTCAGGGTTCAGAATACGAAGAGGCAGTAAACTCCCTCGTAGAATCTGCCGCAAAAGTAAGTGCGGTTGAACGCGCGCAGGGCGATCGTGAAAAGCATGGTGCTTTCACGGGCCGCTATATGGTTAACCCTGTCAATGGCGACAAGGTTCCTGTTTGGGTTGCCGACTACATCGTGAGCGATTACGGTACTGGTGCGGTAATGGCGGTTCCTTGCGGTGACCAGCGCGACTTCGAATTTGCACGTAAGTATGATTTGCCTATCATTCCTATCATCTTGAACGAGGATGACCCTCTGTTCCCAGAACTCAATGGTGTTCAGGAACGAAAGATTGATTCGGTTGATTGGGATGCCGCTTATGCCGATGAAGGTATTTTGGTTCAATCTGGAAAATACACGGGCCTCGTAGGCGGCAAGCATTCTCCAGCGGTAGATGCCATCATCGCTGATCTTGAAGCTCAAGGTCGTGGTCGTAAAACCGTTCAGTTCCGTTTGCGCGATTGGCTTATTTCTCGCCAGCGTTATTGGGGCAATCCTATTCCTGCTATTTATTGCGATGATTGCGGTTTGGTTCCCGTTCCTGAGGAAGATCTTCCCGTTATGCTTCCGAAAGATATTGACCTTGCCGCGGGGGAAACTCTGGCAACGCATGAAGGCTTTGCGAAAACAACGTGTCCTAAATGCGGTAAGCCTGCTCACCGTGAAACTGACACGATGGATACTTTTACGTGCTCTTCGTGGTATTACATGCGTTATACCGATCCACACAACACGGAAAAACCTTTTGATTCCGCTAAGGTTAACCGCTGGATGCCCGTCGATCAGTACATCGGTGGCATTGAACATGCAATTTTGCATCTACTGTATTCGCGTTTCTTCACCAAGGTTTTGCGCGATTTAGGAATGCTCGACTTTGATGAGCCTTTCCAGAATCTTCTTTGCCAGGGTATGGTTAAAGATGAACATGGTGAAACAATGTCTAAATCGAAGGGCAATGTCATTGCGCCTGAAGACATGATTGCCGAATACGGCGCAGATGCAGTTCGCGCCTACATTTTATTTATGGCACCCCCCGACAAAGATCTGTTGTGGGATGAAGGCGGCCTTGCAGGTATCTATAAATTCATGAATCGCGCTTGGCGTGTGGTTAATGATTTGGCGGGCAAGGCAGGTGAGGAAACTCTCTTTGCAGAAGGATCTTCTACTCAGGATGCCGAAAAAGCTCTCAAGCAGCTTCATCGTGAACGTCATCGCGTTGTTGGCAAAGTCAATGACGATTTTGGACGCAACAATTTCAATACAGCAATTGCTGCAGTGATGGAATTGGTAAACGCAGCAGGCGATTATTTACGAAAGAACTCTGCAGAAAGCCGTGTGGCAAGCGAACAGGCTCATGCGCTCGATGTTGATGTAGCTGAGGTTATCGTAAAGCTTTTAGCTCCTATTGCTCCTCATTGGGCGGAAGAGCTTTGGACGAGTGTCTTGGGCAATGATTCTTCTATTCATGAGCAGCCCTGGCCAGAGTTTGACCCTAAAGAGGCGGAAGCAGACGAAGTTGAATTGGCTGTCCAGATCAACGGTAAGGTGAAAGCTCATATTACAGTTTCTGCTTCTGCTGAAGAGTCTGAAATTTCAGAAATAGCGCTTGCGGCGGTTTCTCAGGCAACCGAAGGTAAAAATATCGTGAAGGTTATTGTTATTCCTCAGCGTCTCGTAAATATTGTTGCAAAATAGTGCTCTCCAAAGAGCATGATGCGTGGGGCATCCCTGCTAGGGCAAAAGTCTCATTTCGGCCATCTCTTGGGAGATGGCCGTTTTTTTACGTAGCGCAGGCACTCTATAACAGAAAATAAGTGTTAAACGAAGGAGGAAACAACAACGAAACGCAGTAGTCAAAAAAGTACGCATTCTCAACAGCAGTCAGGATGTTTGAGAGCTCTTAAGCGGTTTTTTCTTACTGTTGCATTTCTTGTTGCGCTTGTTTTAGTGTTTCCTTTTGTTCTTAACGGAGTGGTGTGTGTTTCAACCAAGGGTCAAATTCACTCAGCTTATGAAGTCGAAAAAACAGCATCCACATCAAACGCTCAGGCCGTTGCTGTTTTGGGCGCAGGAATAAACTTCGATGGTTCGCCGTCTCCTGTGCTGCAGGATAGGCTCGATACCGCCATTGAGCTTTACAACTGTGGCGTTGCTCCCAAAATCATTATGACGGGCGACAATACGTCTTCTTCTTATAACGAGGTTATGGCGATGACCAACTACGCCATTGCTCAAGGGGTTCCTGAAGATGACATTTTTTGTGATCATGCGGGCGTTTCAACCTATGACAGCATGTACCGCTTGCGTCATGTGTTCGGAGTGACGAACTGTGTGGTGGTAACGCAGGAATATCACCTGTATCGAACCCTTTACAATGCTCGAGATTTTGGCATTGAAGCAATAGGTGTTAAGAGCGACCGCAGGGAATACACCAATATCAGCTCCTATGAACAACGCGAATTCCTCGCGCGTGCGAAAGACTTTTTTCAGTGCCTTATTAATGCAGAGCCTGAACTTAAAAGCGAGCCTGTTTCCTTGGAACAATCAGGCACCATCACTCAATGGTGGTAGTGCCTGCTGTATGGTGCTTAGTCCAGTTCAATCAATTCAACAGAAGCCACCTTCGCATCAAGAACAACAACCCGCATTACGCTTTTTCTGCTTCCACCACGAGGGCGCGTAGGGCTTCCTGGATTAAGGAAGAGAACTCCGTGTATGGTTTGGTTGCGGGGTATATGCGTGTGTCCATGTACGACAACCTGAACGTCGTCAGGCAAGGTTCCTATATCTTCAGGACGATGCACCATCTTGAATCGCACGCCGCCTAAGAGAAGGGAGGCAACGAAGTTTACCGAAGGGCCTAAATCTCTTCTGTCGCAGTTACCACGAATAGCAATAGTGGGAGCAATGCTTTCAAGCTCGGAGAGAATAAGAGGCGATTCGCTATCACCTGCGCAAAGGATATAGTCCGAACCTCGAAGAGCCTCGTAAGCTTCTTCGCTTAATCGTCCATGAATATCTGAAACTATACCTATAATCATCGCGTTTCCTCTGGTTGTTGTTTTCTTAACTATAGTGCCATAAACAAAGGGGTAGTGAGACTGCTTTGGAGGTAGTCTGTAAAAATCTTTTACACAAGACAAAATCATGTATTGACCATGAGACGACCTAACACTAGAATGGGTAACTGCTTTATAAGTGCGCCGTTAGCTCAGTTGGTAGAGCAGGGGACTTTTAATCCCAAGGTCGCGGGTTCGATTCCCTCACGGCGCACCACTTCGCATTATTCGCTCTCTGTAGGTTACTGTTCTGCAGAGAGTTTTTTAATGTGATGGCAACGTGAAGCGTCCAAAGAAGCAACTTGCAAACAAAGGCGCTTTTTTGTTAGTATTCTCTGTTACCGCTTATTAACCTATTTGCTTGAAGGAGCAATTTTGGCAAAAGAAGATGCAATTGAATTAGAGGGTACGGTTCTCGAGGCACTTCCTAACGCAATGTTTAGGGTAGAGCTCGAAAATGGACACAAGATATTGGCCCATATCTCCGGAAAGATGCGTATGCACTACATCAAGATCTTGCCTGGAGATAAGGTTCAGGTTGAGTTGTCGGTATACGATCTTGATCGTGGTCGTATCACGTATCGCTACAAGTAAATCGCCTTTTGGCTCGTTTTGCTTCGGTAAAATGTGCTGATTTTGTGTGCTCGGACGTTCGTTCGAGCTATACGTGTCAGTAAAGTAAGTATAGGAAATTAATAAACAAACTATCGCCTGCGGCTGGGCGTGGTAGATAAAGAGAAAACGCATAACCGAAAGGAATTGAATTATGAAGGTACGTCCTTCGGTCAAGAAAATGTGCGACAAGTGCAAAATCATCCGACGTCATGGCAAGGTTCTCGTAATTTGCGAAAACCCTCGTCATAAGCAGCGTCAAGGTTAAAGAGAAAGGGAAACGTATCTATGGCACGTCTCGTTGGTGTCGACCTTCCTCGCGACAAGCGCATTGAAGTCGGCTTGACCTACATTTACGGCATCGGTCTTACTACCTCTAAGAAAATCTTGGCAGAGACCGGCATTAACCCTGACACCCGCGTTAGGGACATCACTGAAGATGAACTTTCAAAGCTTCGTGACTATATCCAGCATAACCTCACCACTGAGGGTGACTTGCACCGCGAAGTTTCACAGAATATTAAGCGCCTCATGGAGATCGGCTGCTACCGCGGTCTTCGTCATCGTCGTGGCCTGCCCGTTCGCGGTCAGCGCACTCATACGAATGCACGTACGCGTAAAGGTCCTAAGCGTCAAATCGGCGGCAAGAAGAAGTAGAGGTGTAACTAGTGGCAGCTAAGAAAAACGTTCGCACGCGCCTCAAGCGCTCTGAGCGCAAGAATATCGCAGTAGGCGCTGCGCATATCAAATCAACTTTTAACAACACTATCGTATCCATCACGGATCCTCAGGGTAATGTAATCTCCTGGCAGTCCGCTGGTACCGTTGGCTTTAAGGGCTCTCGTAAGTCCACGCCATTCGCTGCACAGATGGCAGCAGAGGCTGCAGCAAAGACCGCTATGGAGCATGGCCTCAAGAAGGTGTCTGTTTTTGTTAAGGGTCCTGGTTCCGGTCGTGAAACCGCAATTCGTTCCCTTCAGGCAGCAGGTCTTGAAGTTGCAAGCATCCAAGATTGCACCCCTATTCCGCACAACGGTTGCCGTCAGCGCAAGCGTCGTCGCGTCTAAATTGAAAGGATCGAATTATTATGGCAATTAACAGGACTCCGGTTCTCAAGCGTTGTCGTCAGCTTGGCTTAGACCCGGCCGTTTTGGGATACAGCAGCAAGAAAGAATCTATTCGTCAGCCTAAGCGCCGCCGCAAAGAAAGCGAATACGGCATGCAGCTTCGCGAGAAGCAGAAGGCTAAGTTCGTATATGGCGTTCTCGAAAAGCAGTTCCATGGCTACTTCGAGAAAGCAAAGGCAATGCCTGGCGTTACGGGTGAAAACCTTATGCGTATCCTTGAGTCTCGTCTCGACAACGTAATTTTCCGTCTTGGCTTTGCTAAGACTCGTAAAGAAGCTCGTCAGATCGTTACCCATGGTCACATCCACGTAAACGGCAAGCGCGTAGATATCCCCTCTTTCCGCGTTCGTCCTGGCGATCTTGTTTCTGTTGCTCCTAAATCAAAGGAACTTTTGGTTATCAAGAGCGCACTTGTATCCAACGAAGGCGTGCAGGTTCCTGCATGGCTCGAGGTTGATATCGAAAAGCTTCAGGGCAGCGTTTTGGCTCTTCCTGAGCGCGATCAGATCGATCTCGATATTCGCGAGCAGCTTATCGTTGAACTTTACTCTAAGTAATGAATGCCACACACGGTTTTTAAGGAGGCTTATTAAATATGACAGAGTTCATGAGGCCGACAGTTACGACTGAAGAGGTTAACGATCTTGTTGCCCGCTTCATCGTTGAGCCGCTCGAGCGTGGCTATGGTTATACTCTCGGTAACTGCATGCGTCGAGTTTTGCTCTCTTCTCTTGATGGAGCAAAAGCAACCGCTATTCAGATTGATGGCGTACAGCATGAGTTCACTACCGCTGAAGGTGTAATCGAAGACATTACTGATATCGTTTTGAACGTTAAGGGCTTGGTTTTCAGCGCGCTTAATAGCGATGTTGTTGAAGCTACTGCTCATGTTCATGCGGAAGGTCCTTGCACGGTTACCGGTGCAGATTTGGACGTTCCAACTGAGTTTACGCTCATCAACCCAGAGCATGTAATTGCTACCGTGGCTGATGGCGGCACTCTTGATATGACTATCCGTATTGGTGTTGGTCGTGGCTACGTTTCTGCTGAACGCAACAAGCGTACTGAAGATCCTATCGGCATCATTCATGTTGATTCGCTCTTCTCTCCCGTACGTCGTTGCACCATGAATGTTAGCGACACTCGTGTTGGTCAGCGCACCGACTACGACAAGCTCATTCTTGAGGTAGAAACTGACGGTTCAATCAACCCTACCGAGGCGGTATGTCGCGCTGCGAATATCATCAACCAGTACATGGGAGCATTCCTCTCGTTGGATGAGGTTGAAGAAGACGAAGAAGGGGAAGTAGTTTCCATCTTCGCTCCTGAAAATCAGGAGACCAACGCAGAGCTTGATAAGCAGATTGAAGATTTGGATCTTTCGGTTCGTTCTTACAACTGCTTGAAGCGTGCAGGTATTCATTCTGTTCGTCAGTTGGTTGAGTATTCTGAAAATGACTTGCTCAACATTAGAAACTTTGGTGCGAAGTCCATTGAAGAAGTGAAGGATAAGCTCATTTCTATGGACCTCAATTTGAAGCTATAGGAGATATAAGATGAGGCACAACAAGAAGGGTCGTAAGCTTGGCACTGATGCTGGCCACACTCGTGCTATGAAGAAGAGTTTGGTTTGCGCATTGTTTACCAACGACCGTATCAAGACGGTTGAGGCACGTGCTAAGGAAATTCGTCCCGATGTCGACAAAATCATCACCTGGGCAAAGAAGGGCGACTTGCATTCTCGCCGTCTTGCAATTGCTGCAATGGGTGACAAGGAACTGGTACGTGAGGTTTTCGAGAAGGTAGAGCAGGGTCAGTTCGCTGACCGCAATGGTGGTTACACTCGTATCTTCAAGCTCGGCAACCGTAAAGGCGACAACGCTCCAATCGTAATCATGGAGCTTTGCACCGAGCCAGTTCACAAGAAGGATAAGGCTGAAAAGCCTGCTGCTAAGAAGGCAACCAAGAAGGCTGCTCCTAAGGCAAAGGCAGAAGAGCCTAAGGTTGAAGAAGCTCCTGCTGAAGAAGTTAAAGCTGAAGCAGCCGAAGAAGCTAAGGCTGAATAGTTCTTCTGCTCTGGGTTAAAAGCTCAGATTACATAAAGCAATAAAGTGCACGTATGGTTTCATGCGTGCACTTTTTTTATACTTACTCCATGCCTTTTTTTCTGAACACATACCTTGCGCGAAATTCTTGCGTTCATCGTTTTGATCCTCGAATAAAACTCATCCTGCTTTTGGTGTTTAGTGTCGCAGTATTTATGGTTACAACGTGGATTGGTTTGGGTATATTCGCTCTTGTTCTTGCGATTGTGCTTACGGCCTCTCGCTTGCCCGTAAAGCAAATTGCGAAACTGTGCATTCCTCTTCTCGTCATCTTGTTCATCATTTGGGTGTGCAACGCGCTGACATTTGATGTACATGCGGATGCAATCCTACAAAGTTTTGGAGCAGTATCGGCGGGTTTTGCGGCAGGCATGCCCAATATTGCGTTGGTGGGTGTGTTTGGTTTTTCCCCTGAAGGTGCTGTGCGGGGTGCGTTTTATGTTGTAAGAATTGTCTTGTTGTTTGTTGCCAGCTTTGTTGTTGTATTGTCTACTACCTCAAACGAACTGGTTAATGCCTGCATTTCCCTCTTACGTCCCTTAGAGAAAATTCGCGTTCCCATTGATGATGTTGCAATGGTTTTTTCGCTTGCGTTGCGTTTTATCCCCCTTATCGCTGAAGAGGCTTCCCAGATAAAGAAAGCCCAGATGGCTCGGGGAGCAGCATTCGGACAAGGTGGTATATGGAAACGCATTACCGCATGGTTTCCTGTTTTGGTTCCTCTGATCGTAGGTCTCTTTAAAAAAGCTGAAAGAATTTCGGTAGCTATGGATTCCCGCTGTTATGGAAAAGGTAAAAGAACGGCGCTCGTTATTTATAATCTCACGGTTTCTTCAGTAAGTATTTTAGTTATATCCCTGTGCTTTTTTATTGTTGTAGCTTGGTTGTTGTAGTGCATAAACCCAAAGAATGTAGGCCCTGAATACTCCGTAAGCCCCCCTCTGTGGGTTGGGCGTAGGTTTATTGACAGGAAGCTAAAAGTACCTTGTTTGACCCTGGCTTAACGGAAATGAGACGCAAGGGCAGAAAAGTGTCAGTACATAAAGCCGCAGGGTTCTGTGTAATAAGTGGCATTCAACTACGCTTGAAATAGGGGTTTGAGCGTGCTGAGTCATGTGGCAGCACTCGATGGAAGGGGTTTCGTCATGAAAGCTATCGGTAAAAAAAGAATAGGTATTATTGCTGTCTTAGCCTGCGTCCTTGCACTTTGTTTTACCCTCGTTGGGTGTGGCAGTGGAAATTCGACGGACAATTCCGCTAACTTCAAAGGCGAATACAAGCTTGTTGGCATGGAAGAAGATGGCATTACGTATTCCGAGGATGATCTGGCCTTCATGGAGGAATTGGGCTTGGACTTTGGCTTAACGCTTGCTGATGAAGGAAAAGCAACTTTGAATCTGGCCGGTGAGAGCATGGATGGCACTTGGGAAGCAAAGAGCAATAAAGAATGCACCATCACCATAGGCAGCGACAGTATCAAGGCAACTCTTGATGGCGACAACTTGAAATGTGAAGATGGAGGGTCTTCGTTGACATTCAAAAAAGCATAAGAGGTAAAGAACTAATCTGGATAGATTAAAAGAATGTCTGCAGCGCAAAGGAAATCAAACAAGGCTATAAGCAAAACAAAACTTATAATCTTGTAGATACCCATCAATCCTGCAAGGATGGCCGGAGTACGAGGGAGGGCCAAAACCTTGCAGGATTTTTGTGTGGTATCATTTTTATGTTTTGAACAATCTTTCCAAGGAGGAATTCATGGGCATCATTATTGATGTGTTTGGCCGCGAAATTTTGGATTCTCGTGGCAATCCTACGGTTGAAGTTGAAGTAATTTTAGATGACGGCTCTATGGGTCGTGCTGCAGTTCCTTCAGGTGCTTCTACGGGAGCTTTTGAGGCAGTTGAACTTCGTGATGGTGACGACGAGCGCTATCTTGGCAAGGGCACTTTGAATGCTGTTGCTCATGTAAACGAAGAAATTGCTGATGCTCTTATTGGTGTTGAGGCAGACGATCAGCGCGCAATTGATGCCATCATGCGTGAACTTGATGGTACGAAAAACAAAGCAAACTTTGGCGCTAATGCAATCCTCGGCGTGTCCTTGGCTTGTGCTAAAGCAGCTGCAGAATCTGCGGAGCTTCCTCTTTACAAGTATGTTGGCGGGGTAAATGCAAATCTGCTCCCAACTCCAATGATGAACATTCTGAATGGTGGCGAGCACGCAGATAACAACGTTGACTTCCAGGAATTCATGATTATGCCTGTTGGTGCTCAGTCATTCGCGGAAGCTCTTCGCTGGTGTGCAGAAATCTATCACACCTTAAAGAAGGTTCTCCATGATGCTGGTCTTGGTGGCGGCGTTGGCGATGAGGGCGGATTTGCTCCTAACTTCACCACAAATGAAGAGCCTTTGAAGTATATCGTTGAGGCATGCGAAAAAGCTGGCTACAAGCCAGGCTCTGACATTATGTTTGCAATGGATCCTGCTTCTACCGAGTTCTACAACGCAGAAACCGGCAAGTATGTTCTTGCAGGTGAAGGACGCGAGCTTACGAGCGACGAAATGGTTGATTATTGGGAGGCTTTGGTTAACAAGTATCCTATTATCTCTATCGAAGACGGCATGGCGGAAGAAGACTGGGATGGTTGGAAGGCTTTAACCGATCGCATTGGCGATAGGGTTCAGCTTGTTGGCGACGATTTGTTTGTTACTAACTCTGAGCGCTTGGCAAAGGGTATTGAGCTTGGTTGCGCAAATGCAATCCTCGTTAAGGTTAACCAAATTGGTTCATTGACCGAAACTCTCGAGGCAATTCAGATGGCTAAGCAGGCTGGCTATGCATGCGTTATGTCCCACCGTTCTGGTGAAACCGAAGACGTTACCATTGCAGACTTAGCCGTTGCTACTAATGCGGGTCAGATTAAGACAGGCGCTCCTTGCCGCTCAGATCGTGTTGCAAAATATAACCAGCTGCTTCGCATCGAAGAGGAACTCGATGGGGCTGGTCAGTATGCGGGTCTCAATGCGTTCTATAACATTCAGCGCTAAACCGCTGATGGCTTGAGCGACGAGCGAGTCTTATTGACTGGTTGTGCGTAAACTTGCGCGTTGTGTGTTGCTCATACGAAGCGCGTTGGGGCGTTGGCGCTGAAGCGTTAATAGTGCCTGGGCTTTGCAAAGAGAGCGAAAATAAAAAGGAAGAGGGCCTCTGTATGAGGCCCTCTCATTGTTCAGCTCTTTTTTCCATGAGCGTTTTTGTTTGGTGCGATTGTATTTAGTGTCGCCGTGGATGCCGTTTCCGCACACATAGGCGTTATAGTGCGGCTTTTGGGCTAAGGTAGCTTCTTCTTTTGATAGCTTCCAAATAGCACCAGTTTTAGGGACCTTTTTGGTCTTTTTCTTTTTCATGGGGTTCACCTCCATTCGTTAATAGATGTTTAGTGATTGTATATCGTACGTGTTAACAGTGCTACTTAAGCATTGTATAAGCGTTTCGCGCTATACTGAAAAATAAAACTAATCGAGCAGAGAAGGTACTCTCGTGGAAGAAATACCAAACGGTTTTACAGGTTTTGCCCAGCGTAAAAATGCCGTGTCTTCAAACGCACAGCAATCGTATCAGCCAAATCTTAACTATCAGTATTCGCGAACTAATGCAGCTCGTGATGCTGAGGAAGCGAACGTTTTTAACGAAAAGGAACTTGCAGAAATCGATGAGAGAGATCGTCGTTGGTCTTGGGTTGAAATCAATCGGGGTGCTATTCAACACAATGTTCTTCAAACGAAGCGTTTGTTGGGGCAGGGCACCCGTTTGATGGCCATTGTAAAGGCTGACGCATACGGACATGGAGCTGTAGAGGTTGCAAAAGCGGCAGCGGGGGCAGGTGCCAGTTATTTTGGTGTTGCAACGCTTAATGAAGGAATAGAGTTACGAGAAGCAGGGTTGCGCGAACCTATTTTAATTTTGGCTGAACCGCCTATTCCTGCTATTCCTTTGTTGTTGCATTATCAAATTATGCCTTCCGTTTATACGGCTGATTTCGCCATTGCATATGCTGAAGTTGCAGACATGCATGGTATGAAAGCTCCCTTCCACTTAGCAATTAACTCAGGAATGAACCGCATCGGTGTGCGCAGTGAAGAAGTGGTTGAGTTTTTACGTCAAGTTTCCTTTCATCGTGCCTTACAGCTTGAGGGGTGTTTTACTCATTTTGCGACGGCAGATTCGCCTGAAACACTTGATTTCCAAATTCAGATCAATCGTTTCGTTGAGGCTATGCGTGCGGTAGAGACAGCAGGAATCAATCCCGGAATTGTTCACTGCGATAACTCTGCTGCAATTTATCGCTTCCCTAAAACGCATTTCGATATGGTTCGTTTAGGTATCTCTCTCTATGGATATCAGCCTGCGGCAGATACAGCTCGCTTTATTGATCTAAAACCTGCTATGAGTGTTAAGGCTCGTATCACCAACGTCATTACTGTTCCCATGAGCGAGGGCGTAAGCTACGGCATGAATTATCGCAGCCCTGGGAGCGTTAAAATATGTACGGTACCTTTAGGCTACGCCGATGGCCTAGTTCGTCTCCTTTCGGGAACTATTAACTTCGCCTATAAAGATCAGGCGGTTCGTCAGGTGGGTAATATCTGCATGGACCAATGTATGTTTGAGGTCGATTTACGACCGAGCCCCGTTCGTCCTACGCTTGATCCTCAAATTGGTGATGAAGTTCTTATTGCGGGCCCGCATCCAACAGTGGATACTTCAATTGATACTATGGCAAAACGTGCAGCTACTATTCAGCATGAAATAACGATCGGGTTTTCGCATCGTATGCCACGTTACTATGTGTAGAGTTCGGATAAATAGCGCACCTGTACGATGCGTAACTTGTGCGGATATTGGGTTAGATAGACGTTTAACGATTGAGGCAAAATGAAAGTCCCTGTTAGACCATTGGCAGAAATACGCGAGGAAGTTTCTACCTGCAAAGCATGCTCGCTTTGTGAAGGAAGAACCGACGTTGTTTTTGGTGAGGGTAACCCACATGCGCGTGTGATGATTGTTGGTGAAGCTCCTGGTAAAAATGAGGACTTGCAAGGAAAGCCTTTTGTGGGTGCAGCAGGAAAATTCCTTGACGAGCTACTTGAGGTCGCGGGACTTAAGCGTGAAGATGTTTTCATTGCAAACGTTCTTAAATGTAGACCTCCCTCAAATCGCAATCCAAAGCCCGAGGAAATTGAGGCATGCGCAACTTTCTTGCGCCAACAAACGCAAACTATCAGTCCAGATGTCATCGTAACGTTGGGTAATTTTGCAACACAGTTCATTTTGCGAACAGGTGTTGGTATTACGCATTTGCGAGGAACAGTGCAGCGTGCGGGACGCTTTTTGGTCTTACCGGTATTCCATCCAGCAGCTGCAATTTACGATCGCTCGAAGAGGGATGTGCTTTTGTCCGATTTCGAGCGAGTTGGCTCGCTTGTGCGTGATAGAATGGCGACAAAACAAGAAGAACTATTTGATTCAGAGGAGTAATCATGGTAGAAAAAACCGATGTTGCTGCAGTTCTGGAACTCATTCGTCCCTCATTGCAGGCAGACGGTGGCGACGTATCTTTGGTTGATGTTGACGAAAATGGTGTTGTTACCGTTGAGCTTCAAGGTGCATGCAAAGGCTGCCCAATGTCTCAGATGACGCTTGCAAATGGTGTTGAGCGAATTTTGAAGGATCGTGTTCCTGGAGTTACTAAGGTAGTTCCTGCTCAATAATTTATGCTTAGACGCTACGTTCCGAAAGCGCACGTGATGTGCGCTTTCGCTTTTTTTCGAAGAAACAAAGAATCACTACGCTCTACAATGAGAGTAAGGATACAGGTACTCGTGACATCAAAACGCACTTCAATAGCCGAATAAAAGTGCTTCTTATGTGTGGGATGATTGAGAAAGGGTAGAAATGGCTAAATGTTGGGAACTTCGCGGATGTGATGATGAAATGCAATCTCGTTGCCCTCATAACACTCCAGGGGAGCGTTGTCCTGCCGATTGTCACTATGCTGCCTGCAGACGTGAAACACATGTTGTAACTCAAAATATTGATCTTCTGTTTCGTGAAGATCTTGACAGGGAACAATGCATTAAAGATATTTGCCAATTCTGCGAGTTTTTTTTAACGAATGGTCCAAGCATAGCTGCGGCAAAGTAGCGGTTTTGCGAAAACAGAGCAGCACACGTTCCCATTTTAATTAATCAAGGATTCGGTCGATCTTTATGAACGACCGATTTTTTGTTTCTATGACTTCGGTCAGCACGAATGAATACTGCTACAATCGAGAAAACTTCAACCTGGGCTCAAGAAAAGGAGGAAACTATGGGAACAATAGTAAAATGTCCTTCTTGCCACGAGACCGATTTAATACTTGAACGGTATTACTCAATGATGGTTCTTGGGCACAGTCAAGCGCTTTTTTCGTTTAAGTGCCCTCGATGTCGAAAAATTGTTTCGCTTGTTGAAAAGATTCCACCTTCGTTGCACCCTGACATCGAAAAGGTTGCTCGTGAAGTTAAAGCAGGGATGGGAAAGGCACCCAACTAATTATGCTAAATGAAATCTATCAATCGCTTAATCCTGTTGCATTCACGATAGGTCCATTTTCGGCACGTTGGTATGGAATAGCGTACGTATTGGGGTTTATATGCGCAGCGTTTGTGATTTACAAAGTAGGCAAGCACTGGAAGCTCAAGTTTGACTTTGATTCTATATGTGTCATTTTGATCTGCGCCATGGCGGGTGTCATCATTGGTGGACGTCTTGGATATGTGCTGTTCTATAACTTTGAAATGTATGTAGCTAACCCTTTAGAAATCTTTAATTTCTCTCATGGGGGCATGAGTTTTCATGGTGGATTTGTTGGCGCTTTACTTGCGGGAATAGTTGCGGCAAAAATCATCAAAATGCCGTATCTTACGCTCGTTGATGTGGCGGTAATTGGAGTTCCGCTTGGGCTTATGTTCGGTCGGGTTGCCAACTTCATTAATGGAGAATTGTGGGGAGCGCCCACCAGTCTTCCTTGGGGTGTGATTTTCGGTGGTATCGCAGGGGTAGAGCCCAGACATCCAAGTCAGCTGTACGAGGCTTTACTCGAAGGGGTTTTGCTCTTCGTTGTTTTGTTTGCGCTCGCCCGAAAAACTCCTCCGCGTCCTCGGGGTACGTTTTTCGGTGCGTTCATGCTGGGGTATGGCATATGTCGCTTCTTGATTGAGTTTGTTCGTCAGCCAGATGCTCAGTTGGGATATTTGTGGGGAGGTTGGCTCACTATGGGGCAAGTACTTTCCCTTCCTTTGATTATCGCGGGCGTGGCACTTTTGGTTTACGCTTTCAAAACAAGGCGACCTCAAGAAGGTCCAAAGTCGCTTGATAAGGCATAATAGGTAGTATCGAAGTACTATGAGGAATGAAAGAGGGGATTGCTATGGTGCTTGAATTCTATCGATGTGAACACTGCGGAAACGTTGCAGTGAAGGTGTTCGATTCAGATGTTCCGCTGTTTTGCTGTGGTGAGGAAATGGAAAAGCTTGAAGCGGGGGTAACTGATGCCGCCCAAGAAAAGCATGTTCCTGTGGTCGAAGGTAAAGAGGCAATCCATGTTCAGGTGGGAAGCGTTGCGCACCCTATGCTTGAAGCGCATTACATCACTATGATTGTGCTCGAAACAAAACTTGGTTTCCAGGTAAGGCATCTTAATCCAGGTGATGCTCCCGAGGCTGATTTTGTGGTTGCGCCAGGAGATGAAGCAGTTGCCGTGTATGAGTACTGCAATCTTCACGGTCTTTGGAAAACGGAACTGTAAAACTTGCTGGAAAGGCTAAGACAAAGAATGTTGTAAGAGGGCGGTTTTCGCCCTCTTTTGTTTTAGGTTTGCTGTTCATTTTGTTGGCTCTCACGTATTATGAAGGCATGAGCAGGAAGAGCAAAAAACAACAGAGAGATAAATACGTTTTTGAGCAGCGCAAACAGTTTTCTTTTGAAGATAGTTACGATGTGGTAGTTATCGGTGGCGGGGCATCGGGTTTAGCTTGTGCGCTTTCTTTGGTACAGGAAGCAAAACGCCTTGGTATATCACGGCCACGTATCATGGTTTTAGAAAAAGGGAAGAAGCTCGGAGCTTCTATTTTGCGTAGCGGAAATGGCCGATGTAATTTTTCGAATGCTCATCTAGATATTTCTCAGTTTCATAATGCGGGGTTTGTTGCATGCGTAAGTCGGACTCTTGAGGAATGTTTTGATCTTGGGAGGTATTCCGAAGAGCAAAGTGAAACTGCCCTTAATCCTGTTTTGCAATGGTTTGAATCATTGGGTTTGGTTTGGAGGGAGCAGCCAGGTTCGGGTGGTTTGTTGTATCCCTACTCTAATAAAGCGAGCTCTGTGCTTGAAGTTTTGTTGTCAGAACTCAATAAGGAGCAAATCGATTTTCACACGTCTACTCGTGTTGCGGTGATTCGATCGTGCGGTGAGGGCTACGAGATTGATGTTGATGAAGTGCTCGCTGCTTCCCATCAAGGAAAAGGTACATCAGCTCAGGCGGTTCATCGTTGCGCGCCACGAAAAGCCCGCATTAAAACCGCGCGGGTTGTGCTTGCGGCAGGCGGGGGTTTTGGAAAAGATCTTCTCCAATATTGCGCTCCAGAAATTCCTTTTGTTTTTTGGGAGCCCATCCTTGGTCCCCTTAGGGCAGTCTTTCCAAAGGGAGTTTCTGCTGAAAGCCTCGATGGAATTCGTGCCCAAGCACGAATCGTTGTTCCTTCGCGAAATTATTCCGAAGAGGGCGAGGTTCTTTTCCGTGAATATGGTATTTCGGGCATTGTGGTGTTTAACGCATCGCGCTTTGTTCTACCAGGTGATGAAATCATTCTCGATTTAGTGCCCGATAGTGCGCAAAGTGAGCTGAAAAAAATGCTCACAAGGCGGCAAAAGAAGGTATCAACTTCTAAAGAGCATTTTTTTGAAGGCTTTTTGTTGCCTGAGTTAGCACAGGCAGTTTTTTGTGCGGCAGGCGTAGATAGGGCAGAAAGCGCGGGAGATATAACAAAACTTGCTCAGACGCTAAAATCATTTTCGCTACGAGTGGAAGGAATCGCTGACGAGCGTCAGTGCCAGGTGAAACGTGGAGGAGTTTCACCTGAAGCGGTGAGCAGCAAAACGCTCGAAGTGAAAGATATGCGAGGATTGTACATTCTGGGTGAAGCGCTTGATGTTGATGGTCCTTGCGGTGGTTACAATTTGCACTGGGCATGGACTTCAGGCATGCTTTCAGGGAAGGCTCTTGCGCATGAAATGGCGGATAGTAAATGATAGAGGTTTCAGGAATAAAGCTCTCACTTGATGCGGGCTTGGAATTGTCTCAAGAATCGAAGCGCAGCTTGTGGCAAGTAGGAAAAACACGCAAAGAGTCGCTTGCTGTTCAAGAGGTTGCGCGTGTCCTGAATATTTCGCCGAAAACCATTCAATCGTTGTGCCTGATAAAACGTAGCGTCGATGCAAGAAAGAAAAGTCACATTCACTTTACGGCAACATTTGAAGTCGAACTGCCCTCAGAAATCGAAGCGCGTCTTCTTAAAAATGCACCTAAAGGAATTCGAACAAAAGCGTCAAAACCTTTTGTTCCTTTATCTATTCCTCTGCTCGCGAAACCAGAAGTTGCTCCCGTAGTAGTTGGTGCAGGCCCTGCAGGGCTGTTTGCAGCGCTATATTTGGCGCGTGCGGGGCTTTGTCCTGTTCTTGTTGAAAGGGGCTCTTCGGTTGAAGATCGTCAAAAAGAAGTGGATGCCTTTGTTCGAACAGGAGTACTGAATCCCGAATCGAATATTCAATTTGGCGAAGGAGGAGCGGGAACGTTTTCTGACGGAAAACTCACCACAAACACTAAGAATCCTCTTACGCCTCAGGTGCTTCACTGGTTTGTTGACGCGGGTGCACCGAGCGATATTCTTTGGCAAGCCCATCCTCATCTAGGAAGCGATAATCTGCCTTCCATCGTAAAAGCCATGCGGCAAGAAATAATTGAACGGGGCGGAAACGTTTTATTCAATACGCGCTTATCTGATCTTGAATTAAGGGGCGAAACGCTAACAGCAGTTTTTCTGGAAAATACCAAGGGAGAAACTGTTCGTAAACCAGCGCAAACGCTCATTTTGGCATGTGGTCATTCAGCTCGAGATGTGTTTGAACTTTGTAAAAACAAAGGCTTAGCCATGGAACAAAAGCCTTTTTCGGTTGGAGTGCGCATTGAGCATTCTCAATCGCTCATCAACGAAGCGCAGTGGGGTAGAGCATCGCATCATCCTGCGCTCGGCGCTGCAGAATACAAGCTAGCGGTCCATCTTCCTAGTGGGCGCAGCGTATATACCTTTTGCATGTGTCCGGGTGGTAGCGTTGTTGCCGCTGCAAGCGAGGCGGGTGGCATTGTCACGAATGGAATGAGCAACTATGCACGCGATGGTAAAAATGCCAACGCTGCCGTGCTCGTAAATGTTGATCCTTCAGATTTTGGAAGTGACGATGTGCTGGCGGGTGTTGAGCTTCAGCGTCGCATAGAGCAGGCGGCTTTCGCGTGTTCTAAACAAGCAGGAGGAAAGCCGTATCAGGCACCCTGTCAGTCAGTTGCAGAGTTTATTGCAAGCATCCAAACAGCCAAAGCCAAGGATTCAAACAAAACAAGCCCTGTGGCAGCTTCGTCGCTTCCTGCTTCGGGTGATTCTCTGTCGTGTGAGCCAACGTATCCTCGCGGGGTGGTAAACGTACCAATCAAAGATTGTTTCCCTTCGTTTGTGAGCGATTCACTTGCGCAAGCGCTCCCTCTGTTTGCACGAAAACTTAAGGGGTTTGATAATCCTCAGGCATTGCTTACAGCGCCTGAGACCAGATCTTCCTCTCCTGTTCGCGTTTGCCGCACAAAGAAATTCGAAGCTTTCTGCGCTTCAGATGAGAGGGAAAAGCAACTTGCTGAAAAGACTTCTCCTAGTTCCACGGGAATTTTTCCGTGTGGAGAAGGGCCAGGTTTCGCGGGCGGTATTATGTCTGCGGCGGTTGATGGCTTGCGGGTAGCAATAGAGGTTGCGGCACGCTATAAAGCGGCGCGATAAAACGACACTATGTCACCATAAAAGTCTGCCGATTGAGCATACTCGCCTACGGGCTAGCAAGAGGGGGATAGATAAGGTTCTGTCTTCGTTATGGTAAAATTCTAGTTTCAGAATCAGACCATTAAGAAGGTAGCCATGGCTGCAAATTCTCACGCTCTTCAGGAGGCTCTACGGTCTCTGGAAAAGGGAGAGCCTATCATTTTTCCAACTGACACACTCTATGGCCTTGGGGTTTCGGTAGGTCATGCTCAAAGCCCTGAAATTCTCTATAGCCTCAAAAAGCGTAGTCAGAAAAAACCCGTTGCATGGCTTGTGGGAAATCGAGACGATCTAACAAAGTACGGCAAAGTGGTTCCAGAATTTGCCCGCACTCTTGCTAGAACCTTTTGGCCTGGTCCTTTGACTATTATTGTGAAGGCAAGCGAAGAAGTTCCTGTAGCATTTCGTTCCGCTGAAGGAACAATCGGAATGCGAATGCCTAAAAATGAGCATGCGCTTCAGATGATAGAAGAACTTGGTTGTCCTGTTGCTACCACATCTGCCAATATTTCTGGGCAGAAGGCAACGAAATCCTTTGCGGAAATTACTCCTGAACTGCTTGAACAAGTTGGCTTTGCTTTTAACGATGATGATGTTAAAAGTGGTATTGCTTCAACCATCGTAGATTGTACGGGGGAGCACCCTGTCATGGTTCGCGAAGGTGCAATCACGATAAGCGATATTCAGGCTCTTTCATAACACCGATCACTCTGTGTGCTTTATTGAGCGCTGTTATAACCATTGCAACAAGGGGGTCAAAGAATGACTGAAGAAGCAAAGAGTTCGAAGGCGTTTTATTCGCGTGTTTCCTGTGTAGAGGAAACAATATATTCAAGTGATGGTGTCTCAAATCTTCGCATGAAAGTTTGGGATCCTGTAGATGTGACTCCTAAGGCAATCGTTCAGCTTGTGCATGGCATGGCGGAGCACATTGATCGGTACAATGATTTTGCGCATTTTCTTGCCGAACGTGGCTTCGTTGTTGTTGGTCATGATCATATTGGCCATGGCAAAAGTGCGGGAAGCGCACAGGATTTAGGAGTAATGCCGCTACATGGTGGCAAAGAGGTACTCATAGCAGATGTTCACAAGGTGCGTCTTACCGTTCAATCATGCTACGATGTTCTACCTTATTTTATCTTTGGCCACTCAATGGGTAGTTTTGTAACCCGTTGTTATTTGGCGAAGTATTCCCTGGGTGTTGCGGGGGCCATTATTTGCGGTACAGGAAACCAGCCTTTGCCAGTTTCTTTGTTTGGGCGTAGTGTTGCACGCGCTATTGGTACTTTTGAAGGGGAAGAGCATAAATCTTCTTTCTTGGAAACGCTTATTATTGGAGCGTTTGCCCTACCTTTTTATGATGAGCCTTCAAAGAATGCTTGGATTTCGTCAGATCCTGCGGTAGTTGCGTCCTACGATGCGGATCCTTTATCGGGTATCACGTTTTCTGCGGGTGGCTTTGCAACGTTGACTGACTTAAGTGCCGAGGCGGCGCTTCCTAAAACGAGTGATATTCCTGCTGCTTTGCCCCTCCTTTTTATTGCGGGTGATAAAGACCCGGTTGGCATGTTTGGAAAAGACGTTGTAAAAGCAGCTGAGGCGTATCGCAAGCAAGGTTCAATAGAAGTAGAAGTTCGAATTTATCCAGGTATGCGCCATGAAATCCTAAACGAGCCAGGCAATTATCGTGTATATAACGATGTTGTTGATTGGTTAAAGGGAAATCTTCAGTAGTCATGAAGAAATATATTATCGCGCTCGATCAAGGAACAACATCGTCTCGGGCTATTTTGTTTAATCATGAGGGAAATATTTGCGGCCTAGCTCAAAGCGATTTCCCACAGTATTTTCCTCACCCAGGTTGGGTTGAGCACAATCCGAAAGAGATTCTTTCGAGTCAACTCAAGGTGCTTACGGAGCTGTTGGTTTCAAAGGGTTTGACTATCGATGAAATTGACAGCATCGGTATTACTAACCAGCGTGAAACAACTATTGTCTGGAATCGTCATACGGGCGAACCAGTATATAACGCCATCGTGTGGCAGTGTCGTCGTACAACTGAGTTGGTTGAAGAGCTTTGTTCTGACCTTGCTGTGAGAGAACAAATTACTGCTCGAACAGGGCTTATTCCCGACGCCTACTATTCGGCAAGCAAAATTGCCTGGGTCTTACGAACGGTGCCTCATGCACGTGAACAGGCAGAAGCGGGCGATCTTATGTTTGGTACGGTGGATTCTTGGCTCATTTGGCAGCTTACAAATCACAGCGTACATGCTACTGATCCCACCAATGCAAGTCGCACGATGCTTTTTAATATTCATGAAGGTGCGTGGGACTCATGGCTATGCGATGTATTTGATATCCCCATGAGCATGCTCCCAGAAGTACGGCCTTCCTCAGGTATTTTCGGCAATATGAAGCATCCAGTTATCGCGGGAGAAATCCCTATCTGTGGGGTTGCGGGCGATCAACAGGCGGCATTGTTTGGGCAGTGCTGTTTTGAGCCAGGCGAGGTTAAATCAACATTCGGAACAGGTTGCTTTCTTCTTATGCATACAGGGGAGAGTGCACCACGTTCTTCTCATGGTCTCGTTACCACAGTGGCAGCCTCTGCTCCGGGGAAAGCTAAGCTAGAATACGCTCTTGAAGGTAGTGTTTTTATGGCGGGTGCTCTTTTGCAGTGGCTTAAGGATGGCCTGCGTATCATTGATGACGTGGTAGATACCGATACCATCGCCCGAAGTATTGAAGATTGTGCTGGTGTTGTTATTGTTCCGGCATTTACCGGTCTTGGTGCTCCGTATTGGGATGCGGAGGCACGTGGAGCAATATACGGGCTTACGCGTGGTACCACACGTGCCCATTTAGTGCGCGCATGCTTAGAGGCACTAGGATATCAAGTTCACGATGTTCTAAGGGGAATGGAGGCCGATGCGGGTCTTTCGGTGAAGCATCTTAGTGTTGATGGTGGTGCGTGCAGGAATAATTTTATGCTCGAGTTCTGCGCCAATATGCTCGATGTTGAAATTTGTCGCCCAAACAATGTCGAAACAACGGCAGCAGGAGCGGCTTTTTTGGCGGGGCTTGCAACAGGTTTCTGGAAGAACATCGACGAATTGCGTGACCTTCATTCATTTGAGCGCGTGTTTTCTCCTTGCATGGAGGAAACACAGCGAAAGCAGTTGCTGGCGGCGTGGCATGATGCTCTTTTGCGCACTTCTACGAAGGTCTCATAATCTTCTCAAATCTGATTTTAGACTCCTTTAATTGAGCCGTATAATGATTTCACTACGTAACAAATGAGAGGAATGGGGCTTTTGTGAAAGTATCGATTGGTTCAGACCATGCAGGATTTGAGCAGAAACAACTTCTTGCCGAGTATCTTCGTTCAAAAGGGTATGAGGTTATAGATAGAGGCCCCGATAGTGATGATCGAGTTGATTATCCCGATTACGCTGCCCTTGTTGGTAAGGATGTTTCTGAAGGCGCGTGTGATCGCGGGGTTTTGGTGTGCGGAACAGGAATTGGTATGGCCATTGCTGCCTGCAAAATCTCAGGTGTTCGGGCGGCAAACATCGTATCACCTGAATTCGCTAAGCTTTGTCGTGAACACAACGATGCAAATGTTATTACGCTTTCTGGACGTTTTGTGCCTCTTGAGGAAAACGAAAAAATTCTCGATGTGTTTTTTGCTACGGAATTCGGTGGCGGTCGCCATGCTGGTCGTGTGGCAAAAATCAATGCTCTCGATAGCTAATATGTTAACTTTTAAAGAAGGGATAGGCTCTCTTGCCTGTCCCTTCATCTATTTGTAGAGGGGTGTGCTACTCTACAAAAAAGAGAACGATTTAACAGTTCATGAAAGGATTAGACTTATGTCGCTAACGTATCTTCCTACTGCTGACCCGCAAGTTGCCGATGCTATTAACCAGGAGCTCTCTCGTCAGCGTTCAAGTATTGAACTTATTGCATCGGAAAACTTCACGTCAGTCGCAGTAATGGAGGCAGTTGGAAGCGTACTTACGAATAAGTATGCGGAAGGCTATCCAGGAAAGCGTTACTATGGCGGCTGTGAAAAAGTCGATATTGTAGAAAACCTTGCTCGTGATCGTGCGAAGGAGCTTTTTAACTGCAATTTTGCTAACGTTCAGCCTCACTGTGGCGCGAACGCTAACTTGGCTGCATATCAGGCTTTGATTAACCTTGGCGATACTGTTTTGGGATTAAGCCTTGATAATGGTGGTCATCTTACCCATGGTTCCCCTGTTAACTTCTCGGGCAAAGATTACAACGTTGTTGCCTACGGTGTTGATCCTGAAACTGAACGTATCGATTACGATGAAATGGAACGTTTGGCAAAAGAACATCGTCCTAAGTTAATCGTTGGCGGTGCTTCTGCATATCCTCGCGTTATTGATTTCAAGCGTATGCGTGAGATTGCTGATGAGGTGGGCGCTTATCTCATGATTGACATGGCTCACATTGCAGGCCTTGTTGCAACGGGTGCGCATCCAAGCCCTGTTCCTTATGCTCATGTTGTTACTTCAACAAGTCATAAAACGCTGCGCGGTCCTCGTGGCGGCTTCATTTTGACTAACGATGAAGAAATTGCAACCAAAATCAACAAGGCAGTATTCCCTGGAAGTCAAGGTGGCCCCTTGATGCATGTTATTGCTGGTAAAGCTGTTGCTTTCGGCGAGGCTCAAAAGCCAGAGTTCAAAGAATACATCGACCACGTGGTTGAGAATGCTACCAAGATGGGTGAAGGCATGATTGACGCAGGATTGCGCTTGGTTTCGGGAGGCACTGATAATCATCTTTGCTTGGTTGACTTAACTGCTTCCGATGTTACGGGCAAAGATGCCGAAAAACTTCTCGAACGCGTTGGTCTTACCGTCAACAAGAACACCATTCCTAACGAAAAGCGTTCTCCTTTTGTGACGAGTGGTATTCGTGTTGGTACGGCTGCAGCAACTACGCGAGGCTTCACTGCTGACGAGTTCTTCACTATTGGTCAACTTATTGGTCAGACAGTATTCAATGCGGAAAACGATGCTAAGCTCGATGAAATTGCAGGCAAGGTAAGCGAACTTATTTCTCGTCATCCACTCTATCCAGAATACTAAGAGCAATATCGAAGGCGGCGTATTAAGGTTGCGTAATCCTGCGCACCTATTGTCAAATACGGAAAGAGTAAACGAAGCATAATAACTGCGCTGCCAGGAATGCAGGTAGTGTTTACTTTGAGTATTTTAGTCAAGCTTTGCGATACGGAGAGCAATGCGCTATCGTTTTTTGATTTGTTGAAAATACGATGAAATTTCAAAAGGCATTCACGGGTACAATACCGGTGGATGCCTTTGTCGTGCCCGCATCCATTAGAAGAAAAGAGATGTGCTATGGAACAGTTCGACCGCCTGACGGTTATCGATCATCCTCTTGTTTCCCATAAAATTGCGCTTATTCGCGACAAAAATACTCCTGCAAGTGTTTTTCGAACGAGCATTCGGGAACTTACATACCTAGAGGCCTTCGAGGCAACTAAGCACTTAAAAACGAGAGAAATTACCGTTGAAACCCCTCTCGCAACTACAACGGGCAAGATTATTTCAGGACAAGAGCCAGTAATTGTACCCATTTTGCGCGCGGGGCTTTCGATGCTTGAAGGAATGCTCGAAATTATTCCTAATGCTGCTGTTGCTCATTTGGGTATGTGTCGCAATGAGGAAACTCATGAACCAATGGAATACTACGCAAAAATGCCTTCCTTCATTGCCGAGCGTCAAGTAATCATTATTGATCCAATGCTTGCTACGGGTGGTTCGCTTAAAGCCGCTATTGCGAATTTGCGCGAACGGGGGGTAAAAGACATTGTCGCTATGGTTTTGGTCGCAGCTCCTGAAGGGGTAAAAGCGGTGCTTGAAGCAGATCCAGAGGTCAGGTTGTTTGCTTGTGCTCTTGACGAAGGTCTCAATGACCGCGCATATATCCTTCCTGGTCTTGGGGATGCGGGTGATAGGATTTATCAAACATTTGATACGCCGGCGGAAGGTTCGCGCGTAACTCAGTAGTGAGTCTTACGGCAGCAAGCAAATTGTAGGTGCAGATAGCTACCGACTTGCTGGGGAAAGCGTTGGTTGGCAACGAGAAGAGTTTCCATAAGGCTATCTGGATCATTTCATGGTAGGCTTCCTTTCATAGCTAGTTGGGGTTTCTGTTGCCAGTTTAACCGCATTGTCCAATAGTTAATTAGGATACCTACAGCCATAATTCATAAGAAGTGCGACGCATAACAGCTTCCCGTTCTTGTTTTGTATAGAACACAGCGTAAGAGATGATACTATCGGGGCAGTACTGATGCGAGAGGGGCAAAACGGGCCATGACTTATCAAGAGCGTCCTTCGTGGGACGAATACTTTATGAAGCTTGCCGAAGAAGTGCAAACGCGCACTACATGCCTGAGGCGTCCAGTCGGTGCGCTCATCGTAAAGGATAAGCGCATCTTAGCAACGGGATACAATGGCGTGCCCACTGGTTTGCGCCATTGCAATATTACGGGGTGCTTGCGTCAAGAGCTCGGTGTTCCTTCAGGGCAACGCCATGAAATATGTCGCGGACTTCATGCGGAACAGAATGCCTTGCTGCAAGCAGCGCGCTACGGCATCAATATTGAGGGTGCATCAATTTATATCACCACACAGCCATGTGTCGTGTGCGCAAAGATGCTTATTAATGCTGGCATCAAAGAGATCATTTATAAAAATCCCTATCCTGACGAACTTGCCATGGAGATGCTTGAAGAGTCAGGAATAAAGATGCGGGTGTTTGAAGAGGAATAGTTTTCGCCAAGGAGGAAAACCGCCAGTTAAACGATTGTAAAAAATCGTTGCATTGAACGTGTTTTTATCACCACTCACCCTTGATTCGGACACTTCATCGGAATCAGCACTTTAGGGTGCAAGAGGGCATTTATGCTCATCTTGTTTAGGCTTTAAGGTGATTCTATGAATCGCCAAGAAAGAAGAGGAAATGATAGCAGCTATTGCAGCAGGACTAGGGGCAGGGGTTATCGGTTTTCTACCCTTGTTCATTTTTTTGCGTTTAGGACGTCGTTCAGCTTCTCTTTCTCCTATGAATGCTGGCCTTTACGGGTTGGCAGGAACATTTGTTTCGCTTATTATCGTCGCCGCCGCTTTAATTGTGTGTGCGGTTGTGGCACGCGAAGCTGTTTTACCGTTTGGTATTGCCGAAATAGTTGCGCTCGTTGTTTCTACTTCGGTGTATGTGGTATATAAAAATGCGCTTGCAAAGCGCAAGAAAAAGTAGTTGAAAGGTTGGGACTTTAGATGGGTGAAGCACTTTCAAAGTTCGTCGAGGAGGCACAGAGTCTTTATGCAGGCTTTGAATCCGCGACGGTCTTTTCCATTGGTGGCTGGAACGTATCTCAGTACACGTTGTACATGTTCCTCGCGCTCATTTTGGTACTGCTTATCGTTTTGATTGGTGGTCGAAAACTCGAGCTTATCCCTCACAAGAAATTTACGGGAACGCTTGAGTATGCTTACGAGTTCATCTCTAACGGTGTTGGTGGAGATGTTATTGGCGAAGGCTACAAAAAGCACATTCCTTTCTTGGCAACCTTATTCTTTATGATTTTGATCGCCAATATTATCGGCCTTATTCCTGGCGCTAAAGCGGCAATGGGAACCATTTCAATTACGTGGGCTCTTGCAGCTATTTCGTTTATCTACTTCAACTTCTGGGGATTAAAGCAGCTCGGTGTATTCCGCTATTTAAAGAGCTTGGCTCCTTCAGGGGTTCCTGCTCCAATGGTTCCAATTATTTGGTTCCTTGAGTTCATCTCTATGGTTATCCGTGTTCTTACGCTTGCTGTTCGACTTTATGGCAACATGCTCGCAGGACACATGATTCTTGCAGTATTCTCACTTGCAACAACCATCTTCTTGCAAACCGCAATCTTTAACATGGATTTCGTCACCGGCATCCCAGTGATCTTCTGGTTCTTCTTGCTGTTCTTTATGTATGCGCTGGAAACTTTGGTTGCATTCTTGCAAGCATACGTTTTCACCATTCTTTCTTCTTCCTATATTGGTATGGCTATCCATCCTCACTAAGAAGAGGAACTCTGGGGGCTTTTACGCCCCTTGGGTTTTGCCCGTGTTAGGGCACAGGCTTCTAATGGAAGCTCGCAGCTAAGCGCTGCACTCACTTTTGGTACTACAGCTGGTACAACGTAATTGCAGCTGGTAATAATGGACGAATAGGAGAGAAGGATTCCTATTCAACAAAGGAGGTAATCGTGGAACTTACTATTGTGCTCGCCGCACTGAAGGTTGTAGGCTATGGCCTCGCAGCTATCGGCCCTGGCATCGGTATCGGTATTGCTACCTACGGTTTGTGCGTTTCTGCTGCACGTCAGCCAGAAATGAAGGGTCAGCTCATGGGCTACTTCTTCATCGGTGCTGCTATGTCTGAGGCATTGGCACTGCTCGGCTTGGTTCTTTTCTTCATCGGCTAGTAAAACGTATAAGTTTTAAGATTTTGCCAAGAGAAGAAAAGGAGGCAAGCGAATTGAACGCAAACGTAAGCAAATATGTACGTAACTGCACAAGCGGTGTTGTCGCTTTTGCTGCTGCGTCTGCAGTTTGCCCAGTGCATGCATTCGCTGCTGAAGGTGCAGGAATTGAAGCCATCCTTCCTGTAATGGATGAATTCATTCCTATGCTCGTTGCCTTTATTATCTTGTGGATTGTTCTTGCTAAGTTTGGTTGGCCTAAGTTTGAGGGCATGCTCCAGAAGCGCGAGAATATGATCAAGTCATCCCTGGAGAAGTCCGAAGAGGCTCGCCAGGAGAGCGAACGTTTGCTGGCAGAGTATCGCGAGCAGCTTGAGAGTGCTAAGTCTCAAGCTCAGCAGATTCTCGTTAATGCACAAAAGTCTGGCGACGCTCTTGAAAAAGAGATCACCGAAAAGGCTCGTGCAGAAGCGGACGCAATGATCGAGAAGGCAAAAGTTGCTATTGAGGCAGAAAAGCGTGCAGCCATCAAAGATTTGCAAAACTCTATGGCTGACACTTCTATCGCAGTAGCTTCTCGCTTGATCGGCGAAGACTTCAGCGACGAAGAGCATCGCAAGCTCATCGAACGCTATGTAAAAGAGGCAGGTAGTTTAAATGCCTAATCGTCACGTCATCAATGAAACGATTGCAGCTTACGCCAACGCTATTATCGACGGCGCATATGCCGATGGTGGTAGGGAACGTGTCGTAGTGATCCGCAACCAGATGATTGAGATTCTTGGCTTTATGGCTACCAATATTGATCTGCGTATGGCGTGCGATGATGAGGGTTATACCCCTGAGCAACGTGAGCAGATCATCACTAACGTGTTTGGTGCCTATGATCCAAAGCTCGTTCGACTCATGAGCATCATGGCAACTCGCTGTGATATTGCAAAGCTTCGTGGTGTTTATCACGTATACGAAGATCTCATTGAGTCAAAGCTGAATTTTAATGTTATTGACGTAACGACGGTTGTTGATCTTGACGACAACTTGCGAACTGTAATTACCCAAAAAGCTGAATCTGACATGGGAAGAGATTGTGTTCTTGTTGAGCATATTGATCCATCCATTCAGGGCGGCATCATCATGAGTACTCGTGGCCGTTTTGTTGATGCGAGCGTTCGTTCGCAGTTCAACAAGGCACGTATCGTGCTCAAAGAAACGACAGATGGAGGTGAATGCTAGTGACTGAAATCACCGCACAGTCTATCGACGAAGCGTTGCGCAAGCAACTCGATGTTATTAACACCAGTGTAGAGTCCCGTGAAGTAGGTACTGTTGTACAGATTGGCGACGGTATTGCTCGTATTGACGGTCTTAAGGGCGCTATGGCTGGCGAACTTCTCGAGTTTGTTGGCGAAGGTGGCAAGACTGTTTACGGCTTGGCTCAGAACCTCGAGGAAGAGGAAGTTGGCGCCGTACTTCTTGGTGACATCACTGCAATCAGAGAAAACGATCAGTGCCGTACCACTGGTAGAATCTTGGAGATTCCTTCCGGTAAGGGCATGCTTGGTCGTGTAGTAAATGCTTTGGGCGAGCCTATCGACGGCAAAGGCCCAATCGAGCCAGAGGGCGTACGTCCTATCGAATTTAAGGCTCCTGGCGTTCATGAGCGTCAGCCTGTTGAAGAGCCAATGCAGACTGGTATCATTGCTATCGACTCGATGGTACCTATCGGACGTGGTCAGCGCGAACTTATCATTGGCGACCGCCAAACTGGTAAGACCGCTATCGCAATCGATGCTATCTTGAACCAAAAAGGTCAGGATATGATCTGCGTTTACGTAGCAATTGGCCAGAAGGCTTCTACGGTTGCTACGGTTGTTGAAACTCTTGAGCGTCATGGTGCTCTTGACTACACCGTTGTTGTAGCTGCTACTGCTGCTGATCCTGCTCCAATGCAGTATCTTGCACCAATGTCTGGCGCTGCAATCGGCGAGTTCTTTATGTACAACGGTGAAGACGGAAAGCCCGCTAATGCAGAAAACCCTGGACGCCACGTACTTTGCATTTATGACGACCTGACCAAGCAGGCAGTTGCTTATCGTCAGATGTCATTGACCCTTCGTCGCCCACCAGGACGCGAAGCTTATCCTGGCGATATTTTCTATCTGCATTCACGCTTGCTTGAACGTGCTGTTAAGCTTTCCGATGAAAACGGTGCAGGTTCACTGACTGCATTGCCTATCATCGAAACTCAGGCTGGTGACGTTGGAGCTTACATTCCTACGAACGTAATTTCTATTACCGACGGTCAGATCTACCTGAAGACTAACTTGTTCTTCCAGGGTCAGCGTCCTGCTGTTGACGTAGGCTTGTCAGTTTCTCGCGTTGGTGGTGCTGCTCAGGTTAAGTCAATGAAGAGCGTTGCAGGTAACTTGCGTCTTGACTTGGCTGCATACCGTGAATTAGCTGCCTTTACGCAGTTCGGTTCTGACCTTGACAAAGCAACCCAGCAGCAGCTCACCCGTGGTGCAGCTATGACTGAATTGCTCAAGCAGGGTCGCTATATGCCACTTCCAGTTGAGGAGCAGGCTATTGCAATCTACACCGGCAATAATGGTTATCTTGATGACCTGCCAGTTGATAGCATTGTTCGTTTCCGCGCAGAGTTGCTTGATTTCTTGCGTATCAACCATGCAGAAACCGTTGCAAAGCTAAGGGACGGCAAGAAGTTTAACGACGAGATCGAAGCAGAGCTCAATGCGGCTATTGAAGCATTTAAGCTCCAGTTCATCGCGTAAGGTAGGTTAGACTATGCCGAACCTTCACGATATCGAAAGACGAATCAAATCCGTCGAATCGACGAAGCAGGTAACGCATACCATGCAAATGGTTGCTGCAGCTAAAATTCGACGCGCTCAATTGCGCGTCGAGGCGGCAACTCCATTTGCTCGTGCTATGGAAGAATTGCTTGGCAATATCGGTCGTATGGGCAGCTGTGCAGCCCCTCTTACGAAGCCTCACGATGAAGAGAAAACAGCTCTTATCATCGCTATGGTTTCTGACCGTGGTTTGGCAGGCGGTTTTAATTCGAGCATTTTGCGTCGTGCTGAGAGAATCATGAAGGAATGCCAAGCAGAAGGCAAAAACGTAACTGTTATTACCTGTGGTAAGAAAGCAATTGCGTATTTCCAGTATCGTGGCATTGAGCCCGTACTTGCTTTCCGCGACCTTTCTGCAGACCCTCGCGTTGAAGAGGCAGAAACGATTACCGACTACATCATCAACAATTACCTTGAGGGCAATATTGATGAGGTACACGTTGTCTATAACCACGCAAAGAACGCTGCAGAGCAGGTTCCAATCGAGCGACAACTATTGCCTGTTGACTTGAGTTATTTTGTTCCCGATGGGGAGTCATTCAAGTTCGGCGGTATCATGGAGCCAGATGCCGATAACCCTGACTTGCCTGGGTCTATCGAATACGAACCAGGCGAGGAAGAAGTTTTGGATCACTTGCTTCCTGAATACATGGCAGGTTGTTTGTATTACCTGTTGATTGACTCAGCTGCTGCTGAGCAGGCTGCTCGTCGTAACGCTATGAAGAATGCGACGGACAATGCCAATGAAATGATTGAGACGCTCAATCGACTTTATAACCGTGTACGTCAAGGCGCTATTACGACTGAGATCAACGAAATCGTTGGTGGCGCCGCAGCTTTGGAGGACTAAATGGCTGAAGAAATGAATGCTTCTGCGGCCAAGCCGGGTGCAATCGGTCACATTGTCCGTATTGTTGGCCCTGTTGTTGACGTTGAGTTTGCTCCGGATCAAATGCCGGCAATCTACAATGCGTTGACCGTTGAAGCTACTACTCCCATTGGTGACGTCAAAGCACTTCTCGAAGTCCAGCTCCATCTTCCAGGAGATTTGGTTCGTGCAGTTGCTATGTCGTCTACCGACGGCCTTATCCGTGGTCTCGAAGTTAAGGACACCGGCGCTCCTATGATGATGCCAGTTGGTCCTGAGACTCTCGGCCGTATTTGGAACGTAATGGGTGAACCTGTTGATGGCAAGCCAATGCCAGACGTTAAGCAGTACGCACCTATTCACCGTCCTGCACCTGAATATGAAACCCTTACCACTGTTACCGAGATCTTTGAAACGGGTATTAAGGTTGTTGACCTTATTCAGCCCTTCATCAAAGGTGGTAAAACGGGCCTCTTCGGCGGCGCTGGTGTTGGTAAGACCGTTATCATTCAGGAGCTTATTAACAACCTCGCTCAGGAGCATGGTGGTACTTCTGTATTCACTGGTGTTGGTGAGCGTACTCGTGAGGGTACAGACCTCTTTATCGAAATGACCGATGCAGGCGTTATCAACAAAACCTGCTTGGTTTATGGTCAGATGAATGAGCCTCCTGGAGCTCGTCTTCGTGTTGGTCTTTGTGGCTTGACCGAGGCAGAGTACTTCCGTGATCAAGGTCAGGACGTTCTTCTGTTTATCGACAACATCTTCCGTTTCACCCAGGCTGGTTCTGAGGTTTCCGCACTTCTCGGTCGTATGCCTTCCGCTGTAGGTTATCAGCCTACTTTGGCTACTGAGATGGGCGACCTTCAGGAGCGTATTACTTCTACCAACGTTGGTTCTATTACCTCCGTTCAGGCAGTTTATGTTCCTGCAGACGACCTTACCGACCCTGCTCCTGCAACCACGTTTACTCACTTGGATGCTAAGACGGTTCTGAATCGTTCTATTGCAGAGCTTGGTATTTATCCTGCTGTTGACCCACTGGAGTCTACTTCTCGCGCACTCGATCCAGAAATCGTTGGCGAAAAGCACTACAGTGTTGCGGTTGGTGTTCAGAAGCTTCTCCAGATGTATCAAGATCTTCAGGACATCATTGCAATTCTTGGTATGGATGAACTTTCTGAAGAGCAGAAGCTTATCGTTAACCGCGCACGTAAGGTGCAGCAGTTCTTAGGTCAGCCTTTCCATGTTGCTAAGCAGTTTACGGGCAACGATGGCGTTTACGTAAAGCTCGAAGACACCATTCGTTCCTTCGATGAAATCCTCAAGGGTAACTGCGATGAAATTCCTGAGCAGTGCTTCCGTTTCAAGGGTGCAATCGAAGAGGTTTATGAGGCTTACGAAAAGCTGAAGGAAGAGTAAATTATGTCCACGATTAAATGTGATGTCGTAGCAAAGGATAAGGTTCTTTATTCAGGGGAACTCTATTCCATTATGGTTCCAGGCACCGAGGGTGAACTTGGCATCATGGCTAACCATGAGCCTTTTGTAACCGCCCTTACCGATGGTGTGATCTGGGGTCGTACCCAGGCTGATGGCGGCACCACGTTGAGTGCGGCTATTATGGGTGGATACGTTCAGGTTTTGGGCGAACGTGTAATTGTTCTTTGTGACAAAACGCGTCCCATCCAGCGCATTAACAGCGAAAAGCTTAAAAGGGACATTCCTATTCTTGAAGAACGTATTGCAAACCTACGTGATGACAGCATCATTTCTAGGTCGGTTCTTTCTCGTAAGCTTCGTTGGTGCCAAGTGCAGCTTGCTGCAAAAGAAAAGGAAGACCAGTACAAATAGAAGTGATATTGGTGTTAGCCTTTACCTTCTGTACTTAGCGTCTTTTATACGTGCATTGTTGCGGAATGCTGTAACAATGAAAACGTACCAGCTGATAAAAGCGGCCCTTTTAGGGCCGCTTTTTAGGTTTATTCAGTTTTGGTTTAGCCGCTTTCCGGAGATCGATTTACCCCTAGAAAATAGGGCTTCTAGGCGTTTATGGAGCTGCAGCAAAAGACGACAGTTCCTATATAGGTATTCTTTTGTTACTTGAAACTTCTTTAAGGAAAAGATTCGATAGTTCTTTAATTATGTGATCATGCTCAAGCATTTTATTAGTGACATTTCCCATTGTTTTAGTAGGGTTATTGCTGTTTTTCTAACATCTGTTACAGCGGTCAGCTCGTTAGTTGCCTATCGTCGTGCTCGTCTTTAGAGAGCATGTTGAGAAGATAATCGCATCGTAGTTGTTTGCGGATAATGCGCGTCCTAGCGTTTAGTGTTGGGGCGCGTTTTTTTATGATTGCTGAGTAAGTTTTGAATGTTTAAAATTCCCCCTTTACAACTCGCTTCTTTGAGGTACTATAGCTAAGCCCTTTGACGAGGAGTAAGAAATAACTCCTTTGCTTTCAGAAACTTTTAAATAATTTAAAAAAAGTTCTTGACAAGTGCTAAGGGAAAGAGGATTATATCTTCTTGCGCGATTCGCTCTGGCGAATTGCTAAAGCCCTCAAATAGAGAGCTTTAGAACCTTGAAAACTGGATACTGTGAACGAATAAGAAATTAAGCTAGATAAACCTGTCAATGTGCTTGATCTCAATTAACAGAGCTAAGCAAGCACTTTGATTTTTAACACCAAGATTCAAACTAACTTTAAACTTAACAGTCACTTAGGTGACTGTGTTTTAAACGGAGAGTTTGATCCTGGCTCAGGATGAACGCTGGCGGCGTGCTTAACACA
>ENA-OROH01000620-OROH01000620.1-human-gut-metagenome-genome-assembly--contig:-NODE-620-length-40088-cov-3.558140_pt1 | contig 40088 bp, 30 predicted proteins | sample MGYA00242125_ERZ509042 | MGnify/ENA primary metagenome ERZ509042 (study PRJEB26280, sample SAMEA2338738) | human gut metagenome | biome: human gut; feature: human-associated habitat; material: faeces... | reverse complement strand
GCCACGAACTAAGAAATCAAAGAGGATCTGCAAAAGCCCCCGCAACCGCTGCTCCCCTAATCTAAGAGCAACACCGCTTTCAGACAACGAGAGAAAGTCTTTATCCTGGGTGTGGTATTCCCCATCAAGCAAATAAGCCATGCGCCGATTGTGAGCATCACGAACGGCGACAATGGTGCGCTCATGAAGGCATGTATACCCTTTTTCATCGATTCCAATTTTTGAATACCATTCAGGAACGTTTGAAACTCCCTGATCAGAAAAGAATTCTTTGATTTCGCCGCAGCCCGCTAGAGGGAAAGGGGGAATATCGTAACCTTGGCGGCGCGCATAGTAATAGCAGTATTGAGAAGCTGGACCAGCAACCAACCCTTCGCCCATAACAAAAGAAAGCAAGTCCACTTGACGCAGAAGACTCATGCGCTCAACACTCGAAGCAACAACCGCTACCACGTCTTCCGAAATATGAGGATCAAAAGAGCCCATCAAACCCGCTTTTCCTTAGAATTACTCTCATTATCATACGGCATCAAACCCCGGCATCAAACCAACAGAAAGTCCGAAGGTATAAACCCAGATAATTGCCTTTATACTTATACCGTAAAAGCAATGGCCACCTTTGCTATAAATAAGACATGAAAGGCATCTAGTATGGGCGGATTTTTTGGAGCTACTTCCACACGTGACGTTACGCTTGATATCTATTTTGGCGTTGATTACCACTCTCATTTAGGAACGCGACGTGCAGGCATGATAATTCATGACCAGGTCGATGGCTTCGAACGTCAGATCCATTCGATCGAAAACACCCCTTTCCGAACACGCTTCGAAGAAGATCTTGAAAAATTCCATGGACAAAGCGGCATTGGCTGCATTAGCGACACTGATCCACAACCACTTCTTGTTCGCTCACGCGTAGGCCTCTATGCCATCACGACAGTAGGAGCTATCAATAACGCCGAACAACTTGTTGAAGATTACTTTAACGAGGGTGGTAAGCAATCGTTTATGGCTATGGGCTCAGGGAAAGTCAACAGCACCGAACTTGTTGCCGCTCTTATTAGCCAGAAAGATAACCTTGTCGACGGCATCATCTTCGCTCAAAAGGTTATTCAAGGCTCCCTTACTCTTTTAATAATGAAAGATGACGGCACCATTATTGCCGCACGCGACAGAATGGGTCGCCTTCCTGTACTAATTGGAAAAGACAAGAGCGGACACTGCGTTTCCCTTGAGTCCTTCCCTTACCACAAGCTCGACTACGATGACGAATATGAGCTTGGTCCAGGAGAAATCGTCCACATCACCCCAACGGAATACACCACGCTTGTTCCTGCGGGAGGTCGAATGAAAATCTGTGCATTTTTGTGGACCTATTACGGCTACCCCAATTCTAATTACGAAGGTGCAAACGTTGAGGTGGTTCGTTATCGTAACGGTGCTATCATGGCGAAAAATGATGCAGAAGCGGGTACGCTTCCTGACGTTGACTACGTTGCTGGCGTTCCTGATTCGGGCGTTCCTCACGCCATTGGCTATTCAACAGAAAGCAAGAAACCTTTTTCTCGTCCGTTCATTAAATACACCCCTACTTGGGCGCGCTCGTTTATGCCTTCAAATCAAGAAGTGCGCAACCATGTAGCAAAAATGAAGCAAGTTCCCGTACCCGAGCTTATTAAAGACAAGAAGCTTCTTTTGGTTGATGACTCCATCGTTCGCGGAACCCAACTCAGAGAGACGGTTGATTTTCTCTACGGAGCTGGTGCAAAAGAAGTACATATGCGTTCAGCCTGCCCGCCTATTATGTTCAGTTGTAAATACTTGAGTTTTTCTTCGAGCAAATCAGAAATGGATCTTATTGCGCGTCGTGTTGTTCAAAGACTCGAAGGTGATGAAGGTCATAACCATCTCGACGAATATGCCGATAGCAGTACTGAACGCGGTAAGTGTCTTCTTAAAACGATATGTGAAGAAATGGGCTTTGATTCTCTTGGTTATCAATCGCTTCAGGGAATGCTAGACTCTATCGGAATTGATCCCGAAAAAGTATGCACCTATTGTTGGGATGGTCGCGAATAGGAAGTGCTTATGTCGCAGGAAAATCTCAAAGACCCCGTTTTCATTGAAGAGCAAACGCATCTAAGCGAAACCTTTGACAAGCTCAAAAATCTAGGCAAAAAGCTTGCCTCCGATATCCAAAAAACACAGGCAGAAGCAGCGGAGACTAAGCAAGCCATGAGTGAGGAGCTCGCTGTAAACTTTGCAAGTTATGCCGACGCAATGGAAACCTACGCAGATTTTTCTGCCATGAATCGCATTATCGATTCCTACAACATTGCCCAAGACGCAAACACCGAAAACCTCAAAAAGGTAAATATCCTACTCAAGCAACCTTATTTTGCCAAAATATCCCTGCAGTTCAAACCAGGCGAAGCGCCCAAAGATCTCTATATTGGCAACGTTGGCATTTCAGACGAAAACTACCGGCGCTTGGTAGTTGACTGGCGCTCGCCCGTTGCTGAGGTGTACTACAACCAAAACAACGGTCAAACCTCCTATGAGGCAAACGGACGAACCATTAGCGTCGACCTAAAGCTGCGCCGCCAGTTCGACTTAGCCTTCAATACCCTTAATGCTTATTTTGATACTACGGTCGCCATCCAGGATTCTCTTCTTATTGCCTCCCTTTCAAAGCAGCGTACCTCGCAAATGCAGGCCATTACGGCAACCATTCAAAAGGAACAAAACGAAGTCGTTCGCCATGAGGATGTTCCTGCACTTCTAGTAAATGGCATCGCAGGAAGCGGAAAAACCTCTGTCTTGCTGCAGCGCATTGCTTATCTGTTTTACCAGCATCGCCGTGATCTGGCGCCAGAAAACGTATTCCTCATTACACCCAACCCTGTTTTTCAGCGCTATATCGACAATGTTTTGCCCGACCTTGGAGAGCGCAACCCAGAAATCATTACATGGGATGCCTTTTTTTCGGGGCTTCTGCCCAAAAACCGTCAAGGAGAACGGACAAGCGCACCTCTTGAGCTTCTGTGGCGCATAGACGAGGTGGTAAAAGCCTGCTCGTTTGAGGCCCGTGACTATAAAGACATAACATTTGACGGCGAGTGTCTTTTTACTTCTTCGCAGATCAAAAAAATTGCCGACAAGTTCAGCAACATCCCTGCAAGCCCGCACCTCGTTACACTTATCAGGGAAGAACTTTTGAAGCGCATGGAAAGCCGCATTAAGCAAAAATCTAAAACCGAGAAAGTACACAACGAACTTTCCGCTCTTAATTTAGATGAACAGCTTCGTCTTTTCCGCGAAACCGTCGAACCCCAAACCGAAGAAGAGTTTTGCAGCCTTTCTCTTACTTATTTACAAGATAAATACGACGAAGTCTTCAGAATTATTGAACAAGACGAGTGGCTGCGCATCGATCGTATCGGAATGAGAATCTTAGGCGTTGAAAACCTTGAATCAACCGCCTGGATCTTCCTTAAAATGGCGCTTACGGGAATGGGTAACCCCTACGCTCAGTACGTCATGATTGACGAAGTGCAAGATTACACTGCAGATCAGCTCGCTGTTTTGGCGCGCTATTTCAGACGCGCCAACTTCATGCTTTTAGGCGACAAAAACCAGGCTATCAAGCCTAATACCGCATCCTTTGATGAAATACGCGAAGTATTCACACGCCTTTGCGGCTCCATAGAAGAATGCCACCTTATGACAAGTTATCGATCTTCTCCTGAAATCACTTCGCTCTTTGCAAGCTTACTGACGCGCGAGGAGCAGCTACACATATCATCCATCCAGCGCGAACAAATAGCGCCAGTATTTCTTGAGTGCATCAACGAAGAGGGTCAACTTGCCGCTCTTGCAAGCGAAATCAAAAAAGCACGCGAAGAAGAAGGACTTACCGCTGTTATTGTGCCTTGGAAAAGTCAGGCAAAAAAGCTTGAAGCTCTTTTGGGAAAGGATGCACCCCTCATGATTAGCAGTGGGTCAACACTTCCCGAACAGGGCGTGGCGTTAATAACACTCGGTCTTGCTAAGGGGCTTGAATTTGACCACGTTATTATTCCCGACGCGAGTGAAGCAACCTTTCCTTGTGAAGATGTTTCAAGAAATCGTCTTTACACTACTATTTCACGTGCAACAAGACGCATTACTCTTATTTCTAAGGGAACCATCACGCCACTCCTACACACCAAACAAGAATAAAACAAAGCGTACATCTTATGAAAAAAGAAACTTATGAACGCATAACTGCGCCCTTTCGCACTAACTCAAAGCGAGCCCAAACAATCAATGTCATCAACAAGGCAATAACCTATGCGATCTATGTGGCATATCCCCTTTTACTTATTTGGCTCTTTTTTACCGAAGTTGACCAAGGACTCATTGTTGACTTCATGAATAATGGTCTGTTCATACGAGCATTAGCTGTTCCCTTGGTCTCGTTTGTCCTTCTTAGCGTTCTCAGAAAAGCACTCAACGCAAAACGTCCCTATGAAGTATTTGGACTTGACCCCATCATTCCCAAGAAAACAAAAGGGAAATCCTTCCCAAGCCGTCACGTTTTTTCAATCTTCGTAATTGGAATGACATTTCTTGCTGTTTTGAAATCACCAGTTTTTGGCATCATTATTTTGATCATGGGAGCGTTCCTCGCAATTATTCGCGTGGTGTCGGGTGTGCATTTCCCACGAGACGTTATTGCGGGAATGATATTAGGAATTCTTTCGGGAATTATTGGTTTCTATCTTTTGTGATGGAAAAGTGTTTTTCATTGCAACAACAACGGTGAACGGCTCCATGAATCACATTTTTTTGAAAAAAATCCTTTAATCTATTTCTAAAAGTAATAGATTTTCTTCAAAAAGTGCCCTATTGATATTTTTTTCATTCATAGGCTCGTCCGATAGATATTATACATATCCTTTTTTTTGTGTACTATTTCTGGCTGTTTTATTTCATACAGATGAACAAAGTGCCCAGTAATGCTCAGAGGCTTATATTCTAAAAACCACACTTTCACAAATTTGACCATAAACAAAGTGAACAAATTGGAAGAATATCTTCTTGCAGTTACTCGCAGTACCCTCTGTAAGCAAAGAATCGCGAGGAAGAGCAATCCCCCTCCTCTTCGCTTGTAATAACAAGCTCCCCCTCAACTGTTCCTTGGGTTCTTCGCTTACAGAGAGTTACTCTTTGAGTTGTGGCTTTGAACCACGAAAGGACTTGCTTTGAGTGAACCTACATTTACAACGAAGTTAAGCTCTCATCACGTGCTTATTGCTGTTACGGGGATCATGATTACCCTTGGTTGTTCTGCTCTCGTTTTTTCGACATGGAGCGCATTCCAAGCCGTCGTTCCCGACCAGCTCGGTGTTAGCCGCACAACGTGGGCTCTCTATGTTACTATTCTATACTTTGCTTCTGCTGTTACCTCACCAGTAATTGGTAATTTACTTTCGAAATATGACGTTCGCATCATTCTTTCCGTATCTGCCGTTTTAGTCGGCTGCGGTTTCTTGCTCATCAGCATTGCGCGAGCCATTTGGGCATTCTATATTGCTGGCGTCATGATGGGTGTTGGCGAAGTTGCTCTGTTATGGCTTGCCGTTCCTACCCTTTGCAACAACTGGTTCAATAAAGGCGCAGGAACCATCATCGGTATCTCAATGGCCTTTACCGGAATCGGTGGAGCGGTATGGCTTCAGGTATTCAACGGCCTCTATGCCGCTGGTACCTCTGTTTGGACAATTTACTTTATTTGGGGCATTATTGCCCTGGTAACTTCACTACCTTTCACGCTGTTCTGCGTTCGCAGAACTCCTCAAGAAGTCGGCTGCCTTCCTTATGGTGCACCTCTTACTCTTTCTGGTAAGCCTGAAGGTGTTAAGGCGGTTAAGGCTTATAAAACTCCTGTGTTCTATGCGGTCCTTGTGTTCGCTGGTATGGTCAACCTGATCAATATTGTGGCAAATCAATTCCCCACCTACACCAAGCAGCTTGAAGGTGTTCCTTTCGATGCTTTGGCAGTAGGCCTCATGATGGCCACCGTAATGATGGTTGCTCAGGCAATATGCAAGGTAGCATTGGGCGTTGTTGCTGACAAAAACATTAAAATCTCCTTCGTCGCAACATTCGTCGCTGGCATAAGCGGCGTGATACTTGTGTGGTTTGGCACTGCCAGCCCCTTTATCCTCTATGCAGGTGCTGCAATTTTCGGCTTTTTTTATGCGGCCTGCATGGTGCTTACTCCCTGCATCGTACGCAGATTGTTCGGAACTTTGGAGTATCCAAAAATTTACTCCACCATTTCCCTTTTCATCAATCTCTGCGGTGCAGTTGCTCCTACCTTCTGGGCATTCATGGGCCAGATGGGCTTTTCGATCGTATTCACCGTAGCAACAATCCTTCTTGTTATTGCCTGTTTGCTCGGAAGCTTTGCGCTTCTTAATGCAAGAAAGATTCAAGCTCTTTGGACACGTGAAGATCATAAGCCTACTAAAACTATCGAAATGCCCGAGGCTGCTCTTGGAACAAACGCCGAAGCAGAAAGGAAGGCTACAGCGCTCTAACATGCGATCTCAGCGAAGCAATTCCTTTCCCCCTCCCTCTCCTCTTCCGAATTGCTTCGCTTGATCAAGACAATTACATAGCTGAAAAGCTTTGCACCCCTTTACTTGGAACGGCTTTTCTTGCAACGCCAATCTCAAATACAGCACTTTTTCCTTGGATTGACCTCGAGATAACTGATAACGAACCCTCCCTCCCCCTCGCGGTTATCTATTGCAAGAAGAGCCGTTCACTTTTTTCCTCAAAAAAAATCTTGTGTGATCTGCACAACAAGCGCATAATGTCGCTCGTATCTCATTCAATGATGCTTTCGGGATTTGCTTAGAACATATCAATCTATCCGGAAACCGAAAGCGGAGAAAACTCTGGAGAATCTCTTAAATGAGTGCCGACGGTGCAAAGCTTCTTTAAAGAATGCTTCGCAAGCAGCGAGACTTTCGTTTTTTGCAAAGTATTCTTAAAAGCTTGTTGAGCGTTTTGCCAACAACAAAAGGAGCTGAATCTCTCAGGCAAACGGACAGAGACGGTTACATCCGCCAACTGGCTTACATTACGTGCAGGCTTTCTTGAGTTTTCTTGCAACTACTTTAAGGAGGCTATCTTCGGTGGATGTTCTACTAACCATTGTTCAGACCATCAACACGTATCTGTCCAACTACGTCCTTATCATTCTGCTTATCGGCACAGGACTCTATTTCACCATCCGAACAAAATTCGTTCAAGTTCGATGCTTCGGCGAAGGCTGGAAACGCATGTTTAAAGGCTTTTCTCTTCGTGGTGGCAAACAAGAAAGCGGCATGAGTTCTTTCCAGGCTCTCGCTACTGCCGTTGCTGCACAGGTTGGCACTGGCAACATTGTTGGCGCCTGTGGTGCAATTCTTATTGGTGGTCCGGGTGCGATCTTTTGGATGTGGGTTATTGCGTTTTTAGGAATGGCAACTAACTATGCTGAGGCTGTTCTTGCTCAAAAAACCCGTAAAGTTGATGCTGATGGCACCGTTCATGGTGGTCCTGTTTATTACATTAAAACTGCTTTTACGGGTAAATTCGGCAAATTCCTCGCTGGCTTTTTTGCTGTAGCCATCATTTTGGCATTGGGCTTCATGGGTTGCATGGTTCAGTCAAACTCCATTGCAGAAACTTGTAGTACTGCTTTCAACATCCCTGCCTGGGTTATTGGTTTGGTTGTTGTTATTGTGGCAGGCTTTATTTTCCTTGGTGGCGTAAGTCGCCTCGCCGCTGTAACTGAAAAGCTTGTTCCCGTTATGGCTGTCGTTTATCTCATTGGTGGCATTGTCGTTTTAATCGCAAATGGTCCTGCTGTTGGTCAGGCATTAGCTCTTATTTTTGAATTTGCTTTTAATCCTCAGGCATCTATTGGTGGAGTAACCTTTGGTCTGATCGCCGCTTTAAGCCAGGGCGCAAAACGCGGTCTGTTCTCCAATGAAGCAGGTATGGGTTCTACTCCTCACGCTCACGCGCTCGCAAACGTTAAAAACCCCCACGAACAGGGTGTTGTTGCTATTATTGCTGTTTTTATTGACACCTTCGTTGTAGTTACCATCACTGCACTGGTAACCATCACCGTTCTTTATACTGGTGACGGCGTTCTTGCTCAAGGCCTTTATGACGGAGTCGCAAAAACGAATATGGCTCAAATAGCCTTTGGCAGTGTGTTTGGTGAAGCTGGTGGCAATATCTTTGTAGCAGTTTGTTTGCTCTTCTTTGCCTTCTCTACCATTTTGAGTTGGAACCTTTTTGCAAAGATCAACGTACAGTACCTCTTCGGCAAAAAAGCAGTTCCAGTATTTTCCGTTATTGCTCTTATCTTTATTTTCTTGGGTTCACTTTTAAGTAACGATTTGGTTTGGGAACTTGCTGACATGTTCAACCAACTCATGGTTCTTCCCAATGCTATCGCCCTTATTGCTCTTGGAGGCGCCGTCTCGATTTGTGCAAAAACCAAAGGCGAGAAAACCGATAAAAAGAACCTTAATAAGTAACTACCTAAAAATGAGTTCTGAATTGAATTAAAAGATTCGTTCAAACATCACCAGGACAGGAAATCAACGCACAAATTCCTGTCCTGGCAACAAAAGAAGGGCCGTACCTCGGGGCTTTGAGGTACGGCCCTTTGAGATTGGAACCACCGCTTAGCTTGCTTTAAGAATGCAGGGTTCAATCCGAATGCCTTTTAGATTACAACCAATGGCTTAATAAGATCGGCTGGCTTATCTTTCATAAGCATAAGCGCTTCTTCCATATGTTCAAAGCCTTCAAAACGATGAGTGATCATTTTTCCTGGATCAACGCGCCCTGTCTGGATAAGTTTGAGAAGTTTTTCGGAACGAAGACGTCCGCCAGGCATCAAACCACATCGAATCTGCTTATGACTCATACCACAACCCCACTCTTCACGAGGGATTTTAACGAAGTCACCGGAACCGAGATAGTTTACGTTACCGATAATTCCACCAGGCTTGAGCATGGTGATTGCCTGAGCAAAGGTGTCAACATTTCCGCCTGCGATAATAATACGATCGACGCCTTTTCCGTGAGTGTAATCCATGATTTGCTCAACGATATCGCCCTCACGATAGTTAACAATCTGAGTAGCGCCATATTCAAGAGCCAAATCACAGCAGCGCTTGCGCGAACCTACCGCGAAAAGATTACTAGCTCCGCGCAATGCGGCCGCTGCAACACCCATCAAACCAACAGGACCAATACCAATTACCGCAACATCATCACCAAACTGAACGTCTGCGAGTTCCGCACCGTGGAAGCCCGTTGGCATCATGTCACTCACCATGGTAGCTGCCCCCAAATCCATTCCTTCAGGAAGCAATGCAAGATTTCCGTCTGCGTCATTTACGTGGAACAACTCACCGAAAACACCATCTTTAAAATTGGAAAACTTCCATCCTGCAAGCATTCCGGTCGAATGCATAGGGAAGCCTGCCTGAACTTCGAGAGACGACCAATCAGGAGTAATAGCTGAAACCATTACTTTATCGCCAGGCTTGAAGTCACGAACCAATTCACCAACTTCTTCCACAACGCCTACCGCTTCATGGCCTAAGATCATATCGTTACGATCCCCGATAGCCCCCTCCCAAACGGTGTGAACGTCAGAAGTGCAAGGTGATACTGCAATTGGTCTTACCAATGCATCTAATGGCCCAAAAACAGGACGATCTTTTTCAATCCATCCCGTATTGTTGATTCCTAACATTGCGAAGCCCTTCATGGCTACCTCCCTTACCTGTGGTGGCATCTACGTATGTTGCATAACGCATTTGATAAGCAACATCATTTGCGGCAATCCCGAGTTATTAATCGCCGCACCAAGAAAATACCGAGCACCGCATAATGGGAGTAGGATCAATTTACGCTTTTATTATCGGGTCAATTGCTGCTCATAGAGCTGTATTTCTTTTTGAAAAATATCCTCCAAAAGGGCAATTGCCGCCGCAACGTGAGAGATAGGAATCGAAGCAAAATTAACCACAATACAGTGGGAACTTTTTACACTCGGACGCACACAATAATCCGATAGCATAGCAAGGCGCACTCCTCGCTCCGCGGCAAGACGCTTTACCTCCTCATCACTGCGCGCTGTTGCGACCTTCAAAATGAAGTGCGTCCCTACCTCACCTCCAAAAACCTTAGAAATGGGAGCAATTCTCGAAGCTTTCAGTGCGTCTAAGAGGTTTTGCCTTTGCTGCTTGTAATGACGGCGCAGACGGTTAATGTGACGCTCAAAATATCCTTCAGAAATAAACTTAGCAAGCGCGCTCTGTTCAAAACTTGAGACGGTACATGAATAAAAGCTAAGCTGATTTCGATACAAGGTCATCAGGGTTTCGGGCAGTATCATATAGGCAATGCGCAAAGAAGGTACCAGCGTTTTAGAGAAGGTATTAAGATAAATTACCCGCTGAGACTCATCTTGCGTAATAAGCGGAGCAGGAGCGCGCCCTCCATAGCGAATTTCGCTATCATAGTCGTCTTCAATAATAAAGCGATCGGGCTTTCCGTGTACCCAAGCCAAAAGTTCATGACGGCGTTTAGACGACATGATAACACCTGTAGGAAAATGATTTGCAGGAGAAACATGCACTACGTCAGCACGACTTTTCATCAGGGCATCAACCGATATTCCATATCCGTCAAGAGGAATATAATCCCAATACGTACGATAGCTTCGCGAAACCTCTGCAAACTTTTTGTACCCTGGATCTTCAATTGCAATAATGCGCTGATCTCCCAACAGCTGCAAAAGCTTCCCATATAAGTATTCTGTGCCCGCACCAACAATAATGCGCGAAGGGGAAACGCGAATGCCTTTCGATTCATACAGATGAAACGCAATGGCACGTCTAAGTGCATAAAGGCCGTTAAAAGGCACCGTTTCAAGCATGGAAGGATCACGTTCCGAAAGAACTTGACGCATGAGACGCGACCACGCATCAAGCGGAAACAGCTCAAGGCTACAGCGATTCGCTCTAAAATCAAGCAATTTGTTTTCAAAAGGTACCTTTTTCTCATCAGCATCATCCGCTTCAAAAAAGGCAATCCCCTCATCTTTTCCTGAGCAAACAGTAAAACCACTCCCTGGCTTTGCCTCAAGATATCCTTCACTCACCAATAAAGAATACGCATGCTCAACTGTACTGACACTCACCTCAAGCTCGGCCGCCAAGGAGCGTTTTGCCGGAAGGCGGCTTCCAGCAGCAAGTACCCCATTACGTATGTCATCACGGATGCAGCGATGAAGATACTGATACTTCGACAGGTTGCCCCTGCCCTCTAAATCGTAGCGTGTCATCATAGTCCCTCCCCTATAACCGACCTGCAATTTAGTAGTAGTTTTGTATTATGTTTTAAGGTCGATAATGCCTTATGCGAGAATCTTTTTTCTGTTGTTCTCTAAAACAAAAGAGTTTTGTGCGTTTGTCTCGGCGAACGGCAACCGACTCCCTGAAAAATATTTTTCTTCTTCCCTTGACAGAAACCACTCCTTTTCTATACTTATGAACAGATGTTCATATGAAGAAAGGTTAAACTATGGTAGAAGAAATCGATGAAGAGATTCTTTACGACTTAGCCGATCTTTTTAAAGTTTTCAGCGACACCACGCGCATTAAGATTCTGTTCGCCCTTATGGATAAGGATCTATGTGTTGCTGATATTGCCGAAACAATTGGAGCGAGTCAAAGTGCTGTTTCTCACCAACTCAGAATTCTTAAACAGGCTCGCTTGGTTAAGTTTCAGCGCGAAGGAAAAAATGTTATCTATGCTCTTTCCGATGATCACGTACACACCATGCTCGATCAAGGCATGACCCACATCTGCGAATAACTCTAGTGACAAAAGATTCAAGAAAGGAATCATCATGCATAGAAGTTTCAAAATCCAAAACCTCGGTTGTGCAAACTGTGCCGCAAAAATGGAGAACGACATCAACAAACTCGACGGCGTTTCCAAAGCCAGTATCAGCTTTATGACACAACGACTCACTCTTGATGCTGACGATACTCGCTTCGACGACATCATTAACGAGTGCGATCGCATCTGCAAAAAATACGAGCCTGAAACCAGTATCACTCGTTAATTACCTGCCATCCATAGCAAAAAGGCAGGCAAGACTATTTGTCTGCCTTTTTGCTACTACCCTCATTGTCAATCGAAAGAAGATCCCCCCTTATGAGCACTAAAGAAAAAAAGCATTTAGCGCGAATTATCGTTGGACTTGTTGTTTTTATCGTCGTATATTTCTTGCCTATTGATTCATGGTTTGAGCAACCAAACGCACTCTATATTGAATTTGCGCTGTTCCTTATCCCTTACCTTATTGTTGGTTACGACGTTATAGGGAAAGCCATCCGAAATATTGGACATGGGCAGGTTTTTGACGAGAACTTCCTCATGTGCGTTGCAACCATTGGTGCCTTTGCTCTTGTTTTCTTTCCTGAATCCGAACCGCATATGGCCGAAGGCGCAGCCGTAATGCTGTTTTACCAAGTAGGAGAGTTCTTCCAAGACTATGCCGTTGGTAAATCGCGCAAGTCTATTTCAGAAATGATGGATATCGCCCCTGATTACGCCAACATTATGCAAAACGGCGAACTCACCAAAGTTGACCCCTACGATGTTCAGATCGGAAGCGAAATTGTTGTTAAAGTAGGCGAGCGTATCCCGCTTGACGGCATCGTAGTGTCTGGCAATTCACAACTTGACACCACTGCCCTAACAGGAGAATCAGTTCCTCGTCAGGTAAAAACTGGCTCTGAAGTTATTTCGGGATGCGTCAACATGACAGGCGTCCTCACTATTAAAACCACCAAACCTTTTGAAGAGTCCACTGTTTCACGCATCCTTGAATTGGTAGAAAACGCAAGCGACAAAAAGGCACGAACCGAAAACTTCATCACGCGTTTTGCGCGTTACTATACCCCCATTGTGGTATGCATCGCAGCACTGCTCGCCATTGCTCCACCTCTCTTCCTTGGACAGAGCTGGAGCGACTGGGTAATGCGCGGCTTGGTTTTCTTGGTTGTTTCTTGTCCTTGCGCACTTGTTATTTCCGTTCCCCTTTCCTTCTTCGGCGGAATCGGTGGTGCATCTCGTGCTGGCATTCTTGTCAAAGGAAGCAACTATCTTGAAACTCTTGCCAACGCTGAAACGGTTGTATTTGATAAAACGGGTACCCTCACTAACGGAACCTTTGAAGTGGTAGCCGTTCACCCTTCCGAAGGCATTGAGAGCAACAAGCTTCTGTATTTAGCTGCGCATGCTGAAGCATTTTCAGATCACCCCATCGCGCTCTCACTTAAAAAAGCCTATGACCACGACATCGATCAAAGCGCCATCATTGACGCCCACGAACAGAGCGGTCATGGCGTGAGCGCCTCTGTCGATGGAAAGCATGTTCTTGTTGGTAACGATGCCCTTATGAGTGAAAATGGTGTGATGAGTGAACCTTGCGAGCTCGTTGGCACCATCCTTCACGTAAGTGCCGATGATGCGTATCTTGGGCACATTATTATCGCTGACGTTATCAAAGAAGATGCTGCAAAAACCATTGCCGACCTTCATAAAGCGGGCGTCAAAAAGACCATTATGCTCACCGGTGACCGCAAAGAGGTTGCCGAAAATGTGGCAAAAATGCTCAGAATCGATGAATTCCATGCTCAACTTCTTCCTCAGGATAAGGTTGAGGCCGTTGAAAAATTACTAGATTCAACAAGTGAAAAAGGGAAACTTGTTTTCGTGGGAGATGGCATCAATGATGCTCCCGTTCTTATGCGCGCCGACATTGGTGTTGCGATGGGAGCCATGGGCTCTGACGCCGCAATTGAAGCCGCCGATGTTGTACTCATGGATGACAAACCTTCGAATATCGCCGTTGCTATCAAAATTGCACGTCACACCATGCGCATTGTTTGGGAAAACATCATTTTTGCCCTTGCGGTTAAATTTGGTGTTCTCATTCTTGCTGCGCTAGGTATTGCAAACATGTGGCTGGCAGTTTTTGCGGATGTTGGTGTAGCAATTATTGCCATCTTGAATGCAATGCGAGCTATGCGCATTAAGAAGCATCGAACAAAAGACTAGCGTTCTGCGTTCAAAAGACGCAGAGGCAAAACTGAACAGCCCTTAATGCAAAACGCTCAAACAATCGCTGCCTCTCTTGCTCAAAATGAGCAAGAGAGGCTTTGCTTAACCACGATCACCTGCTAGCATTCGCTTTGAAGACATATATGTCAAAACGAAGTAGAAACCATACATAATCAAAAAGGCACCCATAGCAATCAAGCTCACCTGCGCAATATCTAAATGACCAAAAAGTGATACCACTTCTGCAACCACACTCATAGCGCACAGCGAATGACAGACCGCCAACAATAAAGGGAACACAAAAGCAATGGCGATCTGCTTCAAGAGTGCCCCGCGAACCATGCGGCTATCTGCTCCCAACTTTTCAAGTAGCCTGAATCGCTTCTGATTATCTGACACATCGGTAAGCTGTTGCAAAGCAAGAATTGCCGCACATGCCACTACCAGAACAAAGCCAATGTAAATCGCCAAATAGCTTACGACTGCGCTGAACGTTACCGACTGCTCAAACACTTCTTGCTGCGTGATACTCATTGTTACCCACCAAGAATTACCGCTCTCATCATTTATGACATCCTGTACGAGGGCCACAAAATCTGCCTGCTGATCTACGTTATAGGTTTCAACATTCAAATACGATATAAGCGGAGTTTGATCTGTAGGAACTAGTTCGTCAGGAACAACAAGCAAGCATATCTGACTAGGAAACGCAGCAGTTTGAATTGTTGCTGTATCGAGTTCATTTTTTAAAGTGAGCTCACTGCCGTAAACCGATATCGAATCAACCTGTGCGCTCACATCACGCAAATAATCCATAGTGGTGTCACTGTCGGAGTTAAAGAAGGCCTCGTTGTTTGCAAGCTCCACCAGTTCAAGTCCTGCCATTTCTCGTGCGCGGTTATACTGGGAAATACCCAAAAGCTGTACTTGATAGGAAGAATAGCCACCGTCAAGCGAGCTGCCAACATATTCGCTCAATGATGAGCCAAGTAATGAATCAAGATCCCCTAATGTAAGCCCTGATGCATAGAGATCAATCTGTCCTGTTTCTTTCACGATTGAATCCCACGAAGGAGCACCTACGTTTTGGGCGCTTGCCTTAAGACCTGCCGCCATATCGTAGTCATATGCTTCACAAAAAGTCTTACGATTAGCTCTAGAAGCAGGAGCATCTTCGTCATCGAGCGCGGAATAAAACGAGGTTATCGTTGCACTGTAATGCGTTGTCTTGTCAAGCGTATTCGTCATAGCATTACAGATGCTGATGCCGCCACACACGCTCGTGATAGCTAAGAAAAGCGTTAAACAAATCACCGCCATCGAAAGGAAGGAGGTATTCAGACGGGCCGCAACCTGGCGCAGCACAAACATATTGAGTCCACGATAATAGAGCGACTTCATCCCCTGAACTACGCGCAACAAAAAGCCCGATAGCGCATAGAAGAACATGATCGTCCCCACTACAACCAATGCGGTTGAAGCATAGAACTGAGGACTCATGACGAGGCCGTATTTCACGAGCAGGTAATAGGCGGCACCAATACAACAGCAGGCAAGCAAGAAGAGGGCAAACGAAAACGGAATACTCCGTAGTTTAAAGTCATCATTTTTCTTATCACTTTGCAGCAACGTGATAAGGCGCGCTTTTGCAAGATATCCCGAATTAACAAAAAGCGCCAAAGCAAAAATAATCAAGAAAACAATGACGGTTTTAGCAATTTGCTCCCACGCAATTAAGAACGTAAAGCCGTTAAATTCAACTGAAAAAAGAAAAGCCGTTAGAAAAAGTAAGGCCTGTGATAGCAAGAGTCCCAGCAACAAACCAACCACGAGCGAAAACGCGCCCACAAAAAATGTTTCAGCAAACGTCATCTTTAGCAGCGTCGTTTTACGCATACCAAGCAACAAATACAAGGCAAACTCCTTGTTACGGCGCTTAATAAGAAAACGGTTAGCATACACTACAAGAAAGGCCAAAATAACAGTAATAAAAACCGAAACACCGCTAATTAGCAGCCCCACAAATTCAATCATGGTGCTTTGAGTTTCACTCATATCTAATACGGCACTTTGGGCGGTAATGGAGTTAAAGGCGTAGAACACTGCCACGCCAATCATGAGCGTTAAAAAGTAGAGCAAATACTCTTTGTAGGAGCGTTTTACGTTAGCAAAAGCGAGCTTAGCAATCATTTGGCTCACCCTCTTCAAGATGCGTCACCGTTTCAACGATGCGCTCAAAAAATGCCTGCCTTCGCTCTTCGCCTTTCGTTAGTTGACCCCACAGTTTTCCATCTCGAATGAAAATAATGCGACCACAATAACTTGCAACATTAGCGTCATGAGTAACCATCATGATGGTTGCGCCAAGACTATTGAGAAACGAAAAAGCGCCAAGTAAATCACGGGCGGACTTACTGTCGAGTGCTCCTGTTGGCTCGTCTGCCAACACCAAGTGCGGCTTGGTGATAACTGCTCTTGCCGCTGCCGCACGTTGACGTTGCCCACCCGAAACTTCATACGGGTAGCGATCAAGCGTTTCCTCAATGGAAAGGTTCTTTGCAAGCGCTTCGACGCGCATATCAATCTCTTTGGAAGATACCCGGCTAATAGTAAGCGCAAGGGCAATATTTTCCCTGATAGTGAGCGTATCGAGCAAGTTGGCATCCTGAAAAACAAACCCTAACTCTTCCCTACGAAAACGAGCGAGTTCTTTTATGCCCATACCCGTAATGTCGTTTCCGCTGATTAAAATATGCCCGCTTGAGGGTTCATCGATGGTAGACACACAGTTTAGAAGGGTTGATTTTCCCGAGCCCGAAGGCCCCATAATAGCAATATACTCCCCTTCTTCTACAAAGAAATTAATATGATCAAGCGCACGCGTAATACCTGAAGCTTCTTGAACATCCTTGTGTTTTCCTCCGCGTCTGTACGCCTTTTGCCCATAGAACTTGGACACATCGCAAACTCTCAATATCTTTTTAGCCATAGCCACTCCTTTTATTGTGAAACGCTTTCTGCAAAATGAAGTGGTTTAAGCATAGGAAGCCATGCTAAAAGACAGCTGTCGGCTACCTTACTTTTTCCTTACTTTTGAGTATCGGTTCTGCAAACAAATATTCTGCGTGCTTTAATACGGATATGACTCAACTTGCACTACATACCAAAAAACTTTTACTCGTTGACGACGAGCCTGAACTTCTTTCTCTTTTAGAAACGGTATTCAAAGCAGAGGGCTTTACCAACATTGTTACTGCTTTAGATGTTGCCAGCGCCCTTGATACCTTCCAGAAAGTTCAGCCCGACTTGGCAATTTTGGATGTTTCCCTGCCTGACGGGGATGGCTTTACGCTCTGCTCGTATCTGCGAACCTTGAGCAAAGGCACCCCCGTTCCGGTTATTTTTCTTACCGCAAAAGACGAAACCGCTGATCGCCTCATGGGACTCAAAAGCGGCGCGGACGACTACCTCACCAAGCCCTTTTCCCCACAAGAGCTCGTCCTTCGCGTATATGCGGTATTGCGCAGATGCTATCCCGAAACTTCAACGAAGCTTGCGCTTGCTCACTGCGTCATTGATTTTGATGCGATTGAGGTTGTTCGCGAAGACGAAACGAAAACTAACCTCACGGCAAAAGAACTCACTCTTTTAACTATTCTTTCCCATAACCCAAATCGTATTGTTACCACCGATCGTCTTTGCGAGGAATGCTGGGGATCGTCGTTTGGCTACGAACAAAGTTTAATGACACACATTCGTAGAATAAGAGAGAAGATAGAGAAAGACCCCTCGAACCCCGAATCGCTCATAACCATGAAGGGTCTTGGCTACAAACTTATGGTTGATCCGTCGAAACAGTGAAATGAAGCCCTCATGAAATTGCCATCCAAACATACCCGCGTGCAGGACACTGCTTCCACGCAGCGTTTTTTCTTTTCGAAGCAAATCCTGCTTTTCGTGGCTATGTTTGTTGGTATTTTGCTTCTCGATGGTGTTCTGTGCCTGTTTTTTCTTGTAGGAGAAGCGTACAACCTTTCAAAAACATCGGATGGCCGATCGGTTATTTTCACCCTGTCCAATTCTCTTGAACAAAAAGAGAGCGGAGAATACGCCGTTAGTTCAGATACAGATTCTTCCAAATCCATTCTTCAGCTTATGGACGAAAACGACTACGGCGCCATTCTTGTTTCTGCAGAAGGCGATGTTGTTTGGTCTTATAAGGCTCCAAGTACCCTTCCAGCGCATTTCAGTACAAATGATATTGCGCTCATAGCGCACAACCGTGCATGGGATGAATATCCTGTCCTTATTTGGACACGCGATGACGGCATTCTGATGCTTTTCAGCCCTCCCGCTTCGCTTATCACCGCCGTGGTTTCTCTACCCGAAGAAACGTTCCTTAGAATCCCCTTGTATGTAACACTCTTATTACTCGTCGATGCGCTAATCTTTTTCCTGTTTTATCTTATTTCGCGCCGAAATGTTGTTAAGTACGTAGATCCTGCCTTAGGTGCCCTCGACAACCTCGCACAGGGAAAAGCCGTCAAGGTTTCGTTTTCGGGGCCTCTTCGCTCTATTGGTAATAAAATCAATCGTGTATCTGACACCCTTATCAGGAAGGAAACTGCACGAAAAAACTGGGTTGAGGGAGTTTCCCATGACGTGCGAACTCCTCTTGCCGTCATCATGGGACGCGCAGAAACCATTGAACAAACTTCAAACGCTTCGTTCGTACGACAATCAGCCCAAACCATCACTCAACAGAGCATTCGCATCCGCGACCTTGTCGAGGATTTAAACATTGCCACTCAACTTGAATACGACATGCAGCCCTTGCGCAACGACAACATTCTTGTTTCGCGTATGCTTCGTGAAGTGGTTGCTGATAATTTAAATCGAGAGAATGAGAAGGATTATCAAATAACCCTCTCTATTATGCCCTGTGCCAACCGAATCGCCCTTCAAGGAGACGAAAAGCTCCTCAGACGCGCACTCCAGAATGCTCTTAACAATTCCATCAAGCACAATCCCAAAGGGTGCACCATCGATATATCTCTAGCGTGCAATTCAGATTCTTTTTGGATTTCAATACAAGACAACGGCCGAGGAATGAGTCCCTCAACCCTTACTGCTCTTTTACTGCGCTTAGATCAAGAAACCCGCGATGTCCTTACGTTTGCAAGTCCCAATAAAAAAACTCCTGCACCACCCTCTGCTTATTCTTCAGAAAACGAAGCAGCAAACACGCATACAGCAGCCCTTACCGAAGAAGCTGTATACACTACAATCGTTACGCCGACAACAACGCCTCCCTCCTCTCAAGAAAGCAAGAATCAGCAAACCCAACACAATGAATTCATTATTCGCTCTTCTTCCTCTTGGAAAAATGGACACGTTAACCCTGCAATCAAAGGGCAAGACTACAAGCCATCGCATCAACCCACTGCCAATTTGCTGGTAGGGAAAACGCTTGAAAAGCTTCAACCATCCGAAGCGCCGAACGAACAGACTATAAAATGTAACGCACAAACCTATGGCGGAGCAATTCAGGACAGCGCCCAGAGGCAAGATTTAACTTCAAACCAGACTTCAACTAAAACTGCTGCAGTCATCCGACAGCACGGCGTAGGTCTTTCACTCATCAGCCGTATTGTGATAACCCACGGCGGAAGTCTTTCAATTGAGAGCAATCCTGAAGAAGGATTCTGCCTCACAATGACCTTCCCACTTTCTTCGGTAAGCTATAATCAGCCAAGTTAAATCTTGCAAACCTATTCCTACCAAACTCTCACGAAAAAGAGCGTCATGAAAGCTTCCAATAAAAAATCTACTCGCAAAAACGCTTCTACAAAACGCACAAAGAAGCCTGGTCAAAACAAAAAAGCAGCCTCTTCTCAACAGAAGAAAAAGAATGCTGCCGCAAAAAATAACCAAACCAGCACTTCTCTTTGTTCAGTGTCTAAACAATGCGGAGCTTGCCAATACATTGATGTTCCTTACAAGAAGCAGCTTCAAACAAAGCAGCGCATTATTGAGGGTCTTTTTAGCGACATTGCCGATGAGGCCACTGTTTTCAACCCAATCTTAGGAATGGATGAGCCCTTCTATTACCGAAACAAGGTAGTTTCCCCTTATGCGCTAGGTAAAAAAATAAAGGGGCAAAAGCAAACAAGGAACAGGCATGTCTCACTTGATAGAGACATTCTTTGTGGAATGTATGCTCAAGGAAGCCATCGTATTATCGAAAACCAGTCCTGTCTTCTCGAAAACAAGCAGGCCAAACAGATTATCCTTGCCATTAAAAAGCTTATGATGAAATATGGTATTGAGCCTTATCGTGAAGACACGGGAACTGGCTTCATGCGCCATGCAATCGTACGCGTCGGACATTCAAGCGGCGAAATTCTTGTAACGCTCGTCACTAATTCTCGTCAATTCCCTGGCGCTAAACACTTTGTTCGCGACCTCGTAAAGCAATGCCCAAGCATCACCTCGGTAGTTCAAAACATCAATAAACGTCAAACCAATGTTATTTTAGGAGAACGCGAACAGCGCCTTTATGGTCCTGGCTTTATCCTCGATACCCTCTGTGGCTTAAGCTTTCGCATTTCTTCCCACTCGTTTTACCAGGTAAATTCCACGCAAACCGAGCTGCTCTACAAACGAGCTATCGAAATGGCGGAGCTTACGGGATCTGAAACAATTTTGGACGCCTACTGTGGAACAGGAACCATTGGCCTTGTTGCCGCAAAAGGAATAGAGGGCGCCAATCATGCCTCACGAGTAATTGGTGTTGACAATGTTGCATCTGCTATAACTGATGCAAAGAATAATGCCAAGCATAACGGCATCGAAAACGCTGACTTCATCTGCGACGATGCAGGATCGTACTTACTCGAACTTGCGCAAGATCTTAACAGTGAAGAAAACGCGCTTGACGTGTTGCTTATGGATCCTCCTCGAGCTGGCGCAAGCGAGAGTTTCTTACGTGCGACGTGCGCCCTTTCGCCACGCCGCATCGTATACATTTCCTGCAACCCTAAAACTCAACAACGAGACACATTCTTCTTAGTTAAACATGGCTATCGTATAAAGAGCATCCAACCCGTTGATATGTTTCCTCATACCAGCCATATTGAAAACATCATTTCGTTTGAACAACGCAGCTCGTCAAATAAATGCGAAGGTAAGCTTAGTTAAACTAAACGCACGAACTTGCGTTTGCCGACCTGGATAACTGCTCCCTCGAGGGCTGAAGGCTCAACGTTATACTCTTTGGCGGAAAGAGCTTCTCCGTTAATCTTTACGCCACCTTGGTCAATCATGCGACGCGCATCGCCTACCGAATTGGTGAGCCCAGCTTCATGAATAAGCTTGGCAACATACACCTTACCCTCATCGTTAGGGGTTAAATCCGCACTAAACTCTGGAACGTCTTCAGGAATGTCATGCTTTTTGAATAGCCGGTCAAATGCTTCTTCCGCCTCTTTAGCTGCAGTTTCATCGTAGTAAGAAGCAACGATATTTTGAGCCAGGTCGCGTTTGCAACGATTAGGATGAATTTCACCCGCCATAAGACCTTTTTCGATTTCATCAATGCGGCTTACTTCAACCGTAGAGGCCAAGCGATAGTACTTAATCATGAGCTCATCAGGAATAGACATAACCTTGCCAAACATGTCGTTTGGTTCATCAGTTAAGCCGATGTAGTTGCCGTAGCTCTTCGACATTTTCTTAACGCCATCGGTGCCCTCAAGCAACGGAAGTGTTAAGCACACTTGAGGCTCCATGCCCATTTTTTCCATAAGTTCACGGCCAGCAAGAAGGTTAAAGAGCTGGTCAGTACCACCAAGCTCAACATCTGCCTCGATTACAACCGAATCATATGCCTGCATGATGGGATACAAAAATTCGTGAAGGCTGATGGATTGATTGTTAGTGTAGCGATTATGGAAGTCATCGCGCTCAAGAATGCGAGCAACCGTAAAGTTAGAGGCAATTTTGAGCAAACCTTCCAAGTTGAGTTCCATCAACCATTCCGAATTGTAGCGAAGCGTAGTTTTAGAAGGGTCCAAAACCTTAAATGCCTGATCAACGTAAGTTTGAGCATTTTCTTTAATCTGCTCAGGAGTGAGCTGAGGACGCGTTGAATTACGACCTGAAGGATCGCCGATCAAAGCCGTACCATCGCCAATAATAAGTGTAACGTGATGTCCTAAATCTTGGAATTGACGCATCTTGCGCAAAGGAACAGCATGACCTAAATGAATATCAGGAGCGGTTGGATCAACGCCAAGCTTAATATTGAGGGGCTTACCACGCTTGAGTTTTTCCATCAATGCATCTTCGGGAACAATCTGTGCAGCTCCCGACTGAATAATATGAAACTGTTCTTCAGGTGAAATCATCTATTCCTCTTTCTTGAATTTCCAACGATTCTAGCACAGCAACTAAAAGCTCAGGAAACGCCTCTAAACAAGTGTCCCGATGTAGCGCCTTCAGCTTTCGAAACTCTATTTCCGCCTTTAAGCGCAATATCGCGAGCGCGCACCGCACGAGCGACCATCTTGCTAACCTCTGAAACATTCATAAGCGTGGTGTCAACCATAAGGGCTGAAACGCCCGCCTTGATAAGGTCGGGGACAGCATGAGTAACATCGAGCGAAACCGCGTTATAAAGATGGCTTCTGCCCGTACAATCAGTAATTACAGGCATCTCGTAGCCTTTGCGGTCTTTCAGATAATGCGGACTCTTACGACGAGCGCAGTTCTCACAATCTTGATTACAGGGACCTTGGCTCATAAGTAAACAATGCTCGGTAACCATCATTTCCTGCGCCCCCATAATAGTTAAGCCCAAAGGAACAGGACTCATTTCGCCAAGCTCTTCAATCTGAATAAGCGAAAGTTCAGGAGAAAGCCAGATGCGCTCTGCACCAAAGTCATGCATAAGCTGCAAATCAAGCTGATTGGTTACGGGAATATGAGGACCAACTTCAGGGAGTGTTCCCATTTCTGCTGCACGCAGAAGCTGTCCGATGTTCTCAACCAGAACGGGTTTATCTTCTTTGACGCGCTTCCAAATATCGAAGCCATTGCGATCGCGCTCATCAAACATATGGGAAACTGTTGGCAAAACAGGAATACACTGTTTGGGATAACCCGCCTGCTCGGCCGTCGAAGAAAGCTGACCCGCGATTACCGCCTCACCGCGACGATAGTTTGCAACCGGCACATAAATAAAGTCCGCGCCTGCCTTTTTAGCAGCGCGCGCGCATGCTGGATTGGTAGCCAAAACTGCCACCTTACATGATCCCTTACGAACTCGAGGGGCCATCGCGCGGGCAGGAACACGCTTTAACAAGCGTGCGTGATACGGTTCAAGCATTGCCTCTTCGAGCTGATCGGCAGCCATAGCACGGATTTTATGTAGAGCGGAAAACCCAATTCCCACTCCCTCATCAAGCTCAACCTCAAGATTTGCAAAAACAAACGGTGTCGAGCCCATGCGATCAATGTGGTCTTTTACCTCATCGGGTGTCACCGCTTTTGTGCGAGCCGCCTCAACAATCGCGCCCTTAAGCTCAATCGTTGTACCAGAGCTCTGTTTCAAAGGAGTAGTAGATACCGTCAGAGTAAGTGGCTCGCCAATTCTTAAACAAGCTTTTCCATAGAGAGGAATACGCGGCTCTTTGTCATCATCAATAAAGGCGGCCTCAGCATTACGTACACGAAATACGCGATCGCCTTTACCTACTCCGCGATTCACTTCTACTAAAACGTTTCCTGTCTTGTCGAACTTCAAAGAGGAAACTTCTACAACAAAGTGTCCGCGATTTGTCCATATTTCAAGCGCATCACCGGCATGCAAATCAGTTTCAGAAGCAATACCAATCGTGGTTCCCTTTACGCTCGCGACACGGCCAACAAACACACCTCGGTTATTTGGTCTTCCGTAACTCATGATGGAGTTATCGCGCTCTTTTTCAAGATATGCCGTAGTAAACCCCCGCGAAAAAGCTTCAGAAAGTACTTGCTTTTCCTCTTCAGTCGGACGCGGAGATAAGGTTTTTTTCGCAACAGGAAGTTCAACACTTCCGCAATCGAACTCTGCGCGCAAGGCTTCATTCTCGTAAGCCAACGCCCTGTCCAAAACACTTCGATATACCCCAACGACGTTCTTTACGTAATCGGGTGATTTCATTCTGCCTTCAATTTTGAGAGAAGACACGCCCGCTTTTATGAGCTCCGGCAAAAGCTCAACGGTGCATAAATCCTTAGGAGAAAGAAGATGTTCACCCGGAGCAGGAAGATTCTTGCGTAATGCACGATTATGCAAAGTGTATGGCAAGCGACATGCCTGAGCGCAACGCCCGCGATTAGCCGATCGGCCACCAATAAGCGAAGACATAAAGCACTGACCCGAATAACAAATACACAAGGCACCATGACCGAAGGCTTCAAGCTCTATTCCAAGTTCATTGGCGAGTTTTGCTAACTCAGCTATTTCTTCGAGCGAAAGTTCACGAGCAAGAGTTACACGCTTAGCTCCAAGGGCCGCAACCGCACGTAAGCCATCCTTATCATGAATGTTCATCTGAGTAGAAATGTGGAGACGCGCTTCAGGAAGCGTACGAGAGATTTCTGCTGCAATACCTACATCTTGGACGATAAAGGCATCCACTCCCGCTCTAAACGCTTGGCGAGCAAGCTCGAGTGCGTCGGGCAACTCCGAAGGAAGAACCACGGTGTTCAACGTAAGATACACCTTCACTCCGCGAAGATGAGCATAATCACAAGCAACCTTAAGTGATTCAAGTGTGAAATTATCGGCACTATTACGGGCATTAAATTGGGATGCCCCCAAATAAACAGCATCAGCTCCCGCCGTTACCGCAGCATGAAGAGATTCCATGCTACCTGCAGGAGCCAATAATTCAAGAGACACCGACGGCATACCATCGGTGTTCTCGTTCACTGCATAAGTATCATTAGACACGCTCAACGTGGTCTGCGAGTTGGTCATAGAGCGTAATCCAAACTAAGCTTCAGATGCTTTTTTGTCGGCATCTTTTAGTGCTTCAACGCCAGCATCGTAGTGCTTTTGAACCTCATCTAAACGAGAAGCATACGTTGAGTAATCAAATGAACCACTTGCGGGAGCCTTTATGTCCTGATAAAGGGATACATAGCCATCAAGTGCTGCCTTGAGTTCTTCAGCTCCCTTGACATAAGAAGAATGTATATCTTTCATGGCGTCAGGAACTTTGAGTGCCTTCAAGTCGTCAATTTTAGAAGAAACAGTATTTAACTGAGAAGAGAGCGAAATAATCTCGCCGTCTTTAATTGCATCGGAGAAATCTTCCATCTGCGTATTGATGTCGTTCATAATTTGACTTACCGATGCCATGTACTGACGATTCTGCGTTTGAGGATCGTCCGACTGAGCGGAATTAGAAGAACAACCCACCAAAAGAGTTAAGCAGGTAACACAAAGCGTTAGAGCAAGAATGATGCGTGATTTCATGGATCCCTTTCGATGTGAATAAACCGTATTAAAATGCCTCAAGAACAGGCTTTCCTTATGTTCTATCACCTTACGCGCCAATTGAAGATAATCCTGGCTAAAAACATAAAGGTCACCGTTTTGTTGAGATATTGGAACGTTTTCCACCCTCACCAAAACCGTCTGACACCTTTAAACATCAGCTCGTGCTATCTCCACCCCCAGGATCAGGTGTAGGCGTTGGTGTTGGATCTGGCGTAGGCGTAGGCGTTGGTGTAGGCGTTGGTGTAGTGCCTCCCGAATCGTCTTTATTCTCTTCGGTTGTAGTCGTAGTGGTAGTAGTAGTTTCAGTGGTTGCCTCTTCGCCCTCATGTTCAGGCGTGCTCGTTTCGCCCGAGTTGCTTCCGTTACCAATATCAAAGATGGTATATTCGAGCTGCTTCGATGACGTTGGGAATTGTTTTATTTCTTGTCCCGCCAAAACAGAGCTCATAAATCTGCCAAAAATACCATCACATTCTCCATAGTACGTCATAGGAGTTTCAACGCGATGACCCGACCAAACGGCAACAGAAAGCTGAGGAGTAATACCGCAGAACCATTTGTCACGCCAGTTCTCTGACGTACCAGTTTTGCCTGCAGAAGGCTGGCCGTTAGAGATCACCGCACCCATACCGGTACCGTTTGTAACAACACCCTTCATTACTTCCGTTGCGGCTTGAGTCAATTCAGTCGAAAGAACTTTTTCGCCCTTGGTTTCGGCTTCATGAATAAGCTTTCCGTCCGAGTTATAAATAGCCTGGATGGCAACTGCTTCATGCTTTGTACCGCCGTTAGCAATTGTTGCATACGCCTGAGCCATTTCACGTACGGTAACCTCTTCGGCGCCTAAGGTAACAGAAGGAACCGCCTCGATATCAGTTTCGATACCGCACTTATGCGCCATATCGACAACCGACTGCGGACCAATTTCGGTTACTAATTGCGCAAAGCCCGTGTTGGACGAAATGGCAAATGCACTTGAAATGGTGCGTGTTCCGTAGTCTGAACCCCCGTAGTTTTCTACCTTCCAACCATTGATGTCGACGTGAGCTTGACAGTCAAGATTGGTAGTAGGGGAAATACCCTTATTGAGTGCCGCAAGCAAGGTAAATGTTTTGAATGAAGAACCTGGCTGACGGCGAGCCTGTGTAGCCAAGTTGTACTCATCGGTGTCGTAATCCTTACCGCCAATAAGCGCTCTAATGAAGCCCGTGTTAGGATCTACCGCTACAAGCGCTACTTCCATACCATCGGGAGAAGATTCAAGCTGAGTATTAACCGCCTCTTCGGCCTTTTCCTGGGTATCAACATCAAGCGTGGTAATAACCTTTAAGCCGCCTTGGAAAACTTCTTCAACAGAGTATTCATCAATAAGAGTGTCACGAACATAGCTCGTAAAGTACTTGTACTTATACAAACCATCATTTGATTCGCTCTCGGTGAGATTAAGCTCAAGAGGTTCTGCCTGTGAAGCGTCATGCTCTGCCTGCGTAATGTAGCCATTAGAAAGCATGCGGTCGAGAACAAGGTTGCGGCGCTGTTTGCATGCATCGGGGTTATCGACAGGATTGTTGTACGTTGGGGACTGAGGAATGCCAATCAGCGTAGCTGCTTCGGTTAGCGTAAGATCCGAAGCATGCTTAGAGAAATACAGCTGAGAAGCAGCTTCAATACCGTAAGCGCCCTGACCATAGTTAATGGTATTGAGATACATCAGAAGAATTTCGTCTTTTGAATATTGCTCCTCGAGCTTTGTGGAAATGTACGCTTCACGAACTTTACGTTTCAGAGTAGATTCCGTAGCCTCTTCAGCTAAAACGGTATTACGCACAAATTGCTGGGTGATAGTAGAAGCACCTTCGTGTCCGCCGGCGATATTGACAAAAATCGCACGTCCAATACCCGCAAGGTCAACACCATTGTGTTCATAAAAACGTTCGTCTTCCGTTGCGACTGTTCCCTCAAGAACATAATCGGAAATCTCGCTTATTTCGACAGGGTCACGATTTTCAAGATAAAACTCGGCTAATAATGTTGTTCCATCGTTTGCATACACCTTAGTCTTTTCTGCCGTATTGTAAGCGGACGCATCTTCGTAATTCGGAAGATCCTCAAGCCAAGACGAAACCAAGGCGAAAGCAGAAAAAGCACCTGCAACCAGCAAAACCAATACAACACATAAAGCTATTAGCCCCTTAGAAGCAGTTCGGCGCTTAGGAATGCCGTGTCTGCTTTGATGAGCACGAGAAGTCATGAATATACCTCCATATATACAATGAGGAGTATTCTATCATTCCTCGATTAACAAAGAAAAAACACCACACAAAACGTTAAGCGCACAACAAGAGAACTCCCTACCCTTAAGCCTCAGTCAGGAGTGTCCCAAGCCTCTTATACCTGCTAGTTATACTTCAAAGCTGTTGCGACCCATTACAACGCAACAGCTTCTTTATCAGCATTGAGAACATCTTTTGCCTGATCCATCTGCTCTTTTACTGCAGAATGGCCCGTTCCTCCAAACGTAGTACGAGCAGCAACGATGCTTTCAAGATCAAGCGCCTCGGTAATATCCTGCTCAAACAATTCGCTTTCCGCACGAAAATCATCCAAGGATAAATCACTCAAATCACAGCCACGCTTATCGCAGAGCAAAACAAGATGCCCCACAACCTCATGCGCTTTGCGGAAAGGCATTCCCTTTTTAGCCAAGTAATCAGCAACATCAGTTGCGGCAAGGTAGCCCTTCTTTGCCTGTTCATCCATTGCATCCTGATTGATACTCATAGTGGCGATCATGCCCTTCATGCAAATCATGCAATCATAGAGCGTCTTTGCTGCATCCATGGCACCCTCTTTGTCTTCCTGCAAATCTTTGTTGTAAGCCAAAGGAAGCGACTTCATCGTTACCAAAAGAGCAACCAAATCTCCCACTACGCGGCCAGACTTACCGCGAATAAGCTCGGCAAAATCTGGGTTTTTCTTCTGAGGCATGATAGAAGAACCAGTGGAATACGAATCCGAAAGAGCAATGAAGCCAAATTCCGAAGTGGACCAAAGAATAATCTCTTCGCATAAGCGTGAAAGATGAATCATAGATACACTGCAGGCATAGTTGAGGTCAAGCAAAAAATCACGATCGGAAACGGCATCAAGAGAATTAGGAATTGCTGCAGCAAAGCCGAGTTCTTTGGTGGTAGCCATGCGATCTAACGGATAGGTGGTTCCCGCCAAAGCAGCAGAACCCAAGGGGTTCATATCAGCAGCATCGAGTGCTGCGCTCAAACGCTTAAAGTCGCGCGAAAACATCCAAAAATACGCCATAAAATGATGAGAAAGAAGCACAGGTTGAGCATGCTGCATATGCGTATAGCCAGGCAAAATAACACCAAATGTTTTCTCTGCGGCCTCAAAAAGTGCCTCGCGCAAAGAAACATTTGCCACCATAAGCTCGCGGGCAAGCTCTTTCGCATAAAGACGCGTATCAGTTACTACCTGATCGTTGCGCGAACGCCCTGTATGAAGACGAGCTCCTGCATCTCCGATGTTTTCAGTAAGCACCTTTTCGATTGACATATGAATATCTTCATCATTGATATCGAAAACAAAATCACCTTCATCAATGCGCTTTTCAATTGCGGTTAGGCCATCAACAATTTTCTGCTTATCTTCCTCAGAGATTACCCCTTGCGCCGCAAGCATGCGTGCATGAGCACGAGAACCAGCAATGTCTTGGTGATACATCGCTTTATCAATAGGAAGCGATGCGCCAAACTCTTGAGTAAATTCACTTACTCCCTGCTCAAATCTTCCAGACCACAATGCCATAGGGGTTACTCCTCATCACTTAAAACCAGTAGATCAAAATAGCGCACTCGTCTCTTCGAACGTAACGCAATTATTTTACCCTGTGAACTTTACCTAAAAAGGCCCCTCTTCCATGGGAAAAGGGGCCAGAGATACCAAATAGCTATAACTTAGTCGATTGCTTCACCGTCAGTTACACCCTGAGCACGACGGTTCTTTGCCCAAACCTTCGTGGAAAGACCATACAGATCAATAAAGCCCTTAGCAGCTGCATGATTGAATGTATCAGCCGCATCATAAGTAGCCAGACCGTAATCGTACAAAGAGAAATCGCTCTTGCGTCCCGTTACCGTGCAGGAACCCTTATAGAACTTCAAGCGAACAAGACCAGTTACGCACTGCTGCGTAGTAGCGAGGAACGCGTCATAAGCATGCTTGAGAGGAGAGAACCACTGACCGTTATAAACAAGCGTTGCCCAATCGTGTTCAATATGAAGCTTCGTACGAAGAACTTCACGCTCAAGACACATATCTTCCAATGCACGATGAGCTTGAATCAAAGCCAAAGCACCAGGAGCCTCATAGCACTCACGGCTCTTTACGCCGATCATACGATTTTCGATCATATCAATACGACCGAAACCATTTGCGCCCGCAATCTCGTTCATCTTTTCAATGATTTCAAGGTAAGACATTTCTTTGCCATCAATTGCGCAAGGAACACCAGCCTTGAATTCAACTTCAACCTCAAGCACTTCATCAGGAGCTTTTTCAGGATCGGTAGTCATGGTGTAAATGTCTAGAGGAGGACGATTCATTGGATCTTCCAAAACACCACACTCAATAGCACGACCCCAGAGGTTGTCGTCAATTGAATAGGGCTTTGATTTGGTAGTAGGAACCTCTACGCCATGAGCAACAGCCCAGTCCATTTCTTCTTGACGAGTATGCAAATCCCACTCACGAACAGGGGCGATAATTTCGATAGAAGGATCAAGAGCTTGGATGGAAGTTTCAAAACGAACCTGATCGTTGCCCTTACCCGTGCAGCCATGAGCGATGTACTTTGCACCATACTTGTGAGCTGCATCTACAAGATACTTAGAAATCAAAGGGCGAGAAAGAGCAGAAACCAAAGGATATTTATTCTCGAACTGCGCATTTGCGGCAAGTGCCTTAGTAAGGTAATCGTTTACGAAAACATCACGCATGTCTGCAATGATGCAATCGAGCGCACCAACAGAAAGCGCACGTTCACGAACCGCCTCAAGGCCTTCGTGCTCCTGGCCAACTTCACCAACAACCGCAATTACATCAAGGCCCTTTTCGTCCTGAAGCCATTTGAGGCAAACAGACGTATCAAGACCACCGGAATAAGCCAAAATACATTTATCCTTAGCCATTCTTCTACCTTTCTTTGGTTTATCTACTAATTTATCGCCCTTTTAACTTTACAGCTTCCCTTATCGTATCGTTAGGAACGAGCCGCTTCAAGCAATGCAGGAAGCGCTTCAATAAGAATATCGATTTCTTTCTTTGTGCAAATCAAGGGAGGAAGGAAGCGCAGGGTATTTCCTCCCGTTGCATTAAGCAAGAAGCCCGCTTCAAGACCTTCCTCAACCACCTTATGCGCGTCGATGCCCTCTTCTAAATCGGCACCAACCATAAGACCACTGCCACGAACATCGGTAATGCCATCAATCTTCATGAGTTCGTCACCAAAATAGAAGCCCAGCTCCTGAACATCGGTAGCAAACGAGCCCTTTTTAAGCGTGCTAAGCGTTGCATACGCTGCCGCCATAGCAAGATTACTGCCGCCGAAAGTGCTTCCGTGATCACCTGGCTCAAAAGCTTCGGCAACTTCCATACGCGCAACGCAAGCCCCCATAGGAAAGCCTGAAGCAATGCCTTTTGCACACGTAACGATATCAGGAGAAATACCTGCAGTTTGATGCGCGAAAGGAAACTCGCCGCAGCGATAAATACCCGACTGAACCTCATCGCAGATAAGCACAGCGCCGTTGCGACGCGCAATTTTGAGCACATCGTATAAGTAGTCACCATCACAGGGATGAATTCCTGATTCACCCTGAATTGGCTCAACAATAACACCTGCAATTTCACCTGGATGAGCAAGAAATGCTTTACGCATTGCTTCGAGGTCGTTTATAGGCACATGAATAAAGCCATCGGGTAGAGGCTGGAATGCCTCCTGCTTGGCAGGCTGTGCGGTTGCAGCAAGGGTAGCAAGGGTGCGACCATGGAAGCTATTATCAAGCGAAATAATAAGGTTGCCACCACTTCCCTCTTTTTTTGCCCACAAACGAGCAAGCTTGATAGCACACTCATTTGCCTCAGCACCCGAATTACAGAAGAAGGTCTTCCAAGGAGCGCGGAAAAAGGTTGGAATGGTTTCGTTGAGCATGTCCGAAAGAAGCTGAGCGACTTCACCACGCTTTTCAATGTAGTAATAGTTGCTTACATGGATAAGCTTTTTTGCCTGTTCGGCAATAGCCTCAGACACAGCGGGATGACAATGACCAAGACTGTTAACGCCAATACCCGCAATAAAGTCCAAGTATTTCTTTCCTGTGTCGTCAGTAACTTCCATGCCAGAACCCTCTACCAAAAGCACAGGTTTGCGCGAGAAGGTTTGCATTAAGAAGCGTTCATCAAGTTTCTTTTCTTCTTCAAATCCCATGGAGAATCCTTTCACGTATTCAGGAAATTCTAAAGGTTTTCACTTAAACGAGAGGCCAAATGCCCTAACGGACGCATTTCGTCTTTAGCGAGCTCTCCCGTGTGATAAATCAAAGTGCCAGCACCAACCGAAGTAAGCAGCTCAATCAAAATTGAATGAGGCTTGGTTCCGTTAACAATGTGTGCGCGTGGCACGCCTGCCTCAAGCGCCTCAACGCAAGACTGAAGCTTCGGAATCATACCCTTACTTACCGTTCCTGCCGCAAGCATTTCGCGCGTTTCATCAAGAGTCATCTTGGAAACGAGCGAGTCTTTATCATTGAAGTCAACATAGAAACCATCGACATCGGTAAGAAAGATGATCTTGTGTGCGCCAATAGCAGCAGCAATTGCAGAAGCAGCCGCATCGGCATTAATGTTGAAAGAGCCATTGTCGGCGCCTTTTCCCACAGAAGCGATAATGGGCACATAATCAGCAGCAATAAGTGCGTTGATATAAGAAGGATCGACCTCTGTCACCGTACCAACACGACCAAGTTCTGCCGATTTTTTCTCGGCAACAATAGTGCCCGCATCAGTACCATTTACACCAACTGCGAGGTTTCCGTGCGCATTCATGGCAAGTACGAGCTCTTCGTTTACTTTTCCAATGAGCGTCATCTTTACGACATCCATCGCTTCATCGGTAGTCACTCGTTGTCCGTTTTTAAATTCAACGTCCAAGCCCCAACGATCCATGTTTTCCGTAATGGCCGCACCGCCGCCGTGAACGATTACGGGATTAACGCCCATAATTTTAAGCATGACAATATCTGCCATAACAGCACTACGAAGCTTTTCGTCAACCATCGCGGCTCCACCGTATTTAATAACAACGGTTTTGCCCGTAATATTTTTTATCCAAGGGAAAGATTCAATAAGAACTTCAGCGGTATGAGAGGAAGTGAGCTTTCTATCTTTTGCGTATTTCATTTGCTATGTCCTGTAGTCTCCATTTATCTTGACGTAATCATACGAAAAATCGCACGTCCAAACCGTAGTCTCAGCCTGACCCGCGCCCAAATTAGCTTCCAGAATAATTTCTGGAAGCTCGAATCGTCGCAGAGCCTCTTCCTCATCAAACGGAACCGTTAAACCGTTGCGGCAAACGGGAATTCCCATAATGTCAATCGATACTTTTTCCTGTTCAAAATGAGCACCCGATCTGCCAAGCGCCCCCGCAATACGACCCCAATTTGCGTCATGACCAAAAATAGCCGTCTTGACAAGCGGTGAATTAGCAACGGTGCGAGCAGCGAGATCAGCTTCTTCATCGTTTAGAGCACCACGAACCGTTACCGTTACCAACTTAGTAGCACCCTCACCATCGCGCGCCATCATGCGTGCAAGATTTTGAGTGACCATATCGAGCGCTTCGCAAAACTCAGCGTAGGCAATTGAATCCTCTTCAAAAGGAATAGGCGTTTCACACGCTTTACCCGAAGCCATCAGCAAACATGTGTCGTTTGTTGAGGTATCAGAGTCAACGGTAATTTTATTAAAGCTTTTCTGTACTGCCAAAGCGAGCGCCTTATGAAGCATCTCAGGTCTTATGGGAGCATCAGTGGTAATAACTGAAATCATAGTTGCCATATTGGGCATAATCATGCCCGAACCCTTTGCCATGCCACCAACACGGAATTCTATTCCTTCGTAGTTAGGGTCTTGGGAAACATAGCGAACTGCCTGCTCTTTCGCAACCGTATCAGTGGTCATAATCGCACGAGCCGCATCGTGTCCGCCTTCAACGCTCAGTGATTCGTGAAGAGCAGGCGCTGCCGTTTTAAAAGGCTCAACATTAAGTATTTGCCCAATAACACCTGTTGAAGCAACGAGCACATCTTCAGCAGCGCATCCAACGACACTGGCAACAATTTCAGTTGATTCACGGGCAGTTTCTAGACCAATGGAGCCCGTAGCAGCATTAGCAGTACCAGAATTGATAACTACCGCACGCGCCACACCAAAACCAACGCCACCAAGATTTTCACGTGACACAATTACGGGAGCCGCACAAAAAATATTTTGCGTGAAAGTTCCCGCCGCTGAACAAAGTTCATCAGCTTCAACAAGAGCCATATCAAGACGCCCAGGCTCTTTACGAAAACCCGCATGAATACCTCCAGCACGAAAGCCTTTAGCGCTGGTTACACCGCCATTGGGTATAAGTTGAATATCTAATGAGTTCATAGCGTTTCCTTAAACGGGCATTCCAACAGTTTCTAAACCAAGCGTTTGATTGAAACCGCACACAATATTTGCACACTGAACAGCTTGTCCCGCTGCCCCTTTTACTAAATTATCAATAGCTCCAACAACAATCAAAGCCTTTGTTGTCCTGCTTTGAGCAATACCGATGTGAGCTTTGTTCGTTCCTACCACAGAAGATGTTTTTGGCATCTGTCCTAACGGCAAAACCTCAACAAACGGACTATCTTTATATGCCTCAATGTAGCGTTCATGTATTTCTTCGAGCGGTACTTCCTGCATAAGCTGAAGGGTAACCGTAGAAAGAAGACCACGAGAAGCAGGTGCTAAATGAGGTGTGAAAACAAGACGATTCTGAATGCCTAAAATCTGTTCGATTTCAGGAGTATGACGATGACTGCCTACGCCATAGGCCTCAAGGTTTTCGTTTGTGGTACAAAAATGAGTGCGCTGTGTGGCACCGCGCCCAGCTCCCGTAACGCCTGAAACAGCATCAACAACCACGAGTCCTTCACATATATCAACAGCAGGATACGCTGCCAACGAAGTAGCCGTTGGATAGCAACCCGCACAAGCGACGAGGGTTTGTTCTTTATTGGCAAAACGCTGCTTGGCTTTTTGAATTTCTTCACCCTTGACTTCAGGTAAACCAAAAGCCGCAATATCAAACAGCTCCGCCGAAGTATGCTCCACCCCATACCATGCTTCGTAGATGGCTTTATCCTTCAAGCGATAATCAGCCGAAAGATCAAAAACCGCAATTCCCTTTTCTAGCAATTGAGGAACCATCTTCATAGCAACCGTATGCGGAGTTGCCATGAATACAACGTCACACTCAAAAAGGCTGGAATCATCATGTGAAGAAAAAACCAAATCGCTATATCCAATAAGAGCAGGATATAAATCAGAAATTGCCTGACCTTTGTCGGAATTTGAAGTAATAACAACGAGCTCAAACTCCGGATGACGAGAAAGGATTCGGACAAGTTCAGCTCCAGCAAAACCCGCTGCACCAACAACTCCAGTTTTTAAACTCATGTCGAACCTTTCCTAATACCGTCATTTTGATAAAGCTTGTAAAAGGATACTCCTTTTACAAAACAAATACCCCACATAGGAAACAAACTCGGTCACATTTCACACTCCTGTCACACAAAAGCGCTGATTGCTCTTGCTCACGCATTCAACACTTACCACTTCATGTTCTTAAGCATGCCGTATAATACGATGCGCACTGAACACCCCTGTGAAAGGAATCACATTATGAGCAACGAAGGAAAGCGTGTTCGCACGCACTACACTGGAACCTTCGACGATGGAACAGTTTTCGATTCTTCTGTTGAACGCGGCGAACCCTTGGAATTTATCTGCATGGCAGGTCAGATGATCCCAGGATTTGACGCCGCCGTTAACGAGATGGCAGTTGGAGAGACCAAAAAGGTTCACATCCCTGCTGCTGACGCGTATGGCGAGCGCGATGAATCTCTCGTTCAGCAAATTCCTACAGGCAGCATTCCTGATGCCGATAAGCTTCCAGTTGGCCAAACGGTATATTTGCAGGGTCCTGGCGGACAGCCTCTTCCTGTAAAGGTCGAAGCAGTAACTGACGAATTTGTCACGTTCGACATGAATCACGAAATGGCTGGCAAAGATCTTAATTTTGAAATCACGCTGATTGAAATTGTCGAAGACTAACTCTTATCTTCTTACCTTGAAAACAGCTCGAAGATTATTTTGATCTTGGAGCTGTTTTTGCGTTACGAAAACAATCCTCGGGAGTTCCCCAACCCAAGGAGACCGAATTGGGGAACGCGAGTTGAAATAAGCGAGACTTGAATTTAGTCATTTCATAGGAGGCCACCTAAAGAAAGCTAAATCCGAGAACCAAGTTTTGCAGAGCTACCAATCACCAAAACTTGGCCTTTTCTCACTTAATTGCAGAAGAATAAAACACTCATGTTTCAGACAGATGAACGCCAGGTTACGAATCGAAACCAAATGTACAAAAAATAGCCAACACCAGCGGAAACAATAAACAGAAAGCGCTCTATGAACAAGAATAGTCAAAACATACTGGCAGCGCTCATTTTCCTTGTCGCTCTTAATCTGCGTCCTGCCATCATTGCCGTTGGACCGCTGTTGAGCCAAATTGGAACAGACCTTCAATGGGGTGAATCCCTTCTTGGATTACTGGCAGCGCTACCGTTACTCGCCTTTGCTCTCTTGAGTTTTTTGGTTCAATTTCTCACCTCCCGCTTTGAAACAGACAAGGTTTTGATCGGCGCGCTTATCCTGCTTGCCGTAGGATGTCTTGTACGCTCTGCATTTGACTCAACTGCTGTTTGGATTGGCACCGTAATGGTCGGAGGTTCTATTGCGGTGGGAAATGTTCTTGCTCCCGCCATTGTAAAACGCGACTATCGACACCATATTTCCATGGCTACTGGAGCCTATTCAGCTTTTGTAACAGCTGGCTCTGCTTTGGCTGGATTAACTGCTGCAGCACTCGCCGAAGCGCTTGGAGGTTGGCGTCCTGCCTTATCCGTCTGGGCACTTCCCGCTCTTATTGCAGCGATTTTGTGGTGTATTCGTTTGTGCCTTTCGAAGAAAAACAAGGTTGAAGACGCCCCTTCGCCCACAACTGACAAAGATAAGAAGCTAAAGCTTCTTGCCGAAGCTACCAAGCCAGCTCAAATAAATACCGCTCCCACAATACCCCTTTGGAAAAGACCGACTACCTGGCTGGTTACGTTATTTATGGGACTACAATCTTCTGCCTTCTATACGTTTTCAAACTGGCTTCCAAGCCTCGCTACCGCTGTTGGTTTTTCCAATACTGATGCAGGAATGCAGCTCTTTATTTTTCAGGCTCTCGGTATTATTTCCGGTCTCATTATTCCCAAGTCTATGTACCTAAAAGGAAATCAGATCACCGCCGGACTGCTCGCAAGCGTTCCCCTTCTTATAGCGAGTCTTGGATGGCTCTTTCTTCCCCAATATTCTTTTGCTTGGAGCGTTTTTGGTGGCATAGGCCAAGGGGCTTGTCGCGCTCACTCTTATTGCCCTGCGCGGCAACACATCTGCAGAAACAATCGCACTATCAGGTATTGCTCAATCGTTTGGATATTTATTGGCAGCGTGTGGCCCCTTTGTCTTTGGAGCGCTCGCTGAAGCAACAGCAGGCTTTGCCGTTCCTCTCATTTTTATGGCAACTATTACCCTTATCCAATGCGCAATTGCTGTTTTTGCAGGAAAAACTACCTATCATCACTAGGATGAGGATGCTGATCAAAATACCCCGTTTGACCCCGCACATTCCAAGCGCAAACAGCAAAAGCAAACGAGATGAGTAGCGATGCTACTGTATAAGGATCCAATAATCCTAACGACCAGTTGCTGGCAACCTGCCAAGAAAGCAACACGGTATTTCCAATAACACCCCAAAAAAACACGGTGATATGCTTTGGATTACGAGCGCCTACAATGCCGCAGATTGCAACGAACAAATTAACCAGACCACTTACGACCGTTCCAGGTCCAAAAACTAACCCGGGGAACAAAACGCTCGTATCAAGAATGCCAATTTTGATAGCAGTTAAAAACCCCGCGCCTGTACCAATCTCAATAATTGCCCAAACAATAAGACCAATACACATATAGCGCGTACGTTTTTGCCATGGAGTATAGGGGGTGCCGTCAGCAGAAATAAGTTCTTTCTTTTTTTTCATGCATCCTCCCAATAATCACGTACCCACAGAGTCTGACACCTCAAAAGTCTAACACCACAAAAGAAATATGAAAAAAGAAAGCACTGTTTACGCTCGAAATGCTTCTTACTTACAAGAACATCCTTTTATCCTATAGACCCGCTTCTCCTTCTAGAAAGAAAAAAGAGGCAGGTATACACCTGCCTCTTTTGTAGTATTGCCGATTCCGAGCGTATTAGCCGCGAATCTCAGCGCCCGTTGCTCCGCAAACTTTCTTAACCAAACGAGCATGTTGCTTATCAACTTCTTCAGTAGTAAGTGTACGATCTGCCGCACGATACTCAAGCGCATATGCCATAGATTTTTTACCCGCGCCCAAACGCTTTTCATCTCGATACACATCAAAAAGCGCTACGCTATCGAGCAACTTTCCTCCTGCAGAACTCATGCACTGCATAAGCTTCTCGTTGGTTACTTCCTCATCTACAACAAACGCTACATCCATCGTCACTGCAGGAAACAGGGGAACATCCACATAGTCACGAGCAGGACGCGCACAAGAAATCAAGGCATGTAGGTCAAGTTCAAACGCTACAACGGGTGCCTGAGCACCAAACGCCTCCACTGCTAAAGGATGAATTTCTCCGACCCAACCAAGCGAAGTACCGCCCGAAAGAATTTCTGCCCCACGACCTGGCTGCAAATGACCAGCATCGAGCACTCTAAAGCGAACCTTAGGGAGTGCGAGCTCGCGTACGAGATTTTCGATAACGCCTTTACCATCAAAGAAATCAAACGCAACGGCTGGCTGATTCCAAGTAGCATCTTTCATAGAGCCGGCCAAAACGCCCGCAACACGCTGCTTTTCCTTTGGCTTCTTCTTACCCTCAGCGCCAAAGAACACCACGCCCGTCTCGTAAAGCTGGACGTTATGAACGCCACGGCTTTGATTGTAAGCAACCGATCGAAGAAGCCCAGGTATGATTGACTGACGCATAACTGACTGCTCAGCGTTCAAAGGATTAAGCAGCTCAACAGGAACACCTAAGCCTTCGGTGCTCATACGCAGTTTATTGAGCTCATCAGGATCAGCAAATGAATAGGTCATGGTTTCATTCATGCCAGAAGCTCGCAACGTATCATTGATTTTTGAAAGAACTTGCTCGGCTTCGCTTCGAACACCCACGCGCTCGCGACCACCAGGCAGCGTTGCAGGGATGCGGTCCATTCCGTAAAGACGGAGCACTTCTTCGTAAAGATCAATCTCGCGTTCAAGATCGGGGCGGAAGGTAGGAGCTACTATCGAAAGCGCGTCTTCACCATCAGCGGAAACCGCACACCCTAAGCGAGTTAAACAATCGACAATAAACTCACGAGGAATTTCATACCCCATCATGTTCTGAAAACGAGAAATGCGGAACGTAAGCTTAACGGGTTCGGTCTTTTTCTTCCAAACATCAACAATACCAGGAGCAACCACGCCACCAGAAACCTCTGCAAGAAGCTGAGCTGCAACGGCAGAAATGTATTCAATTGGATTATCGTCAACGCCACGCTCATAACGCATAGAAGACTCAGAAATAAGACCAAGATTGCGGCTCGTACGAGAAGTGCACCCTGAGTTAAATGTTGCTGTTTCCAAAAGAACCGTGGTAGTTTCTTCGGTTACTTCCGAATCCAAACCGCCCATAACACCCGCGAGTGCTACTGCATTTTGAGGTGTTGCAATAACGGTCATATCAGACGTTAAAACACGCTCTTCGCCATCAAGCGTTGTAAAGGTTTCCCCATCCATCCTTCACGGTGATATTGTGTCGGGACAGGTTATCCAGGCAGGCCCTGCCAGGATTCAGGTATTGAATCAGGCATATAAG
>ENA-OROH01000597-OROH01000597.1-human-gut-metagenome-genome-assembly--contig:-NODE-597-length-40701-cov-4.503690_pt1 | contig 40701 bp, 26 predicted proteins | sample MGYA00242125_ERZ509042 | MGnify/ENA primary metagenome ERZ509042 (study PRJEB26280, sample SAMEA2338738) | human gut metagenome | biome: human gut; feature: human-associated habitat; material: faeces... | reverse complement strand
AGTATAAAACCCGAATCCTGAAGTTTTCTATTTACACAAAATTGTGGACAGTGCCAATAGCCCTAAACCTAACCAATAAAAATGCTCTGCAACGAATGAATCTTTCTTGCAGAGCATTTATTATTCTTACCAGTATTCAAAAGAGCCTTATTATCCAAGCACTCCGTATCCTTCTTGCAGACGTTTCAACCTCAACAACGCTTCGATATAATAGTAATCAGCATAAATGATAGAAGCGTCTATTTCCGAGTGATTCGGCCAGTGTCCTACACTATGAAGCAAGAAAGAAGGTTTACTTTCACCACTCTGGTAATTGTCGGAGCTGAGACTCGTCAACATCTCGATTGCCGCATCCTTATAACGTTTTCCTGTTCCATTAGGAAGATAGGTAGACAATTCGAGCAAAGCAGAAGCAACCACCGCTCCTGCCGAAGCATCACGGGGAGCATCCGGTATACTCGGATCATCAAAATCCCAATAAGGAACTTTATCCTCAGGGAGTCTATCCAAATAAACATCCGTTACCTTCTGAACAAAATCCAAGTATTTAGGATCTTTTGTCTCACGATAGACCACAGTATATCCATAAATAGCCCATGCTTGTCCACGCGCCCACATTGTACTATCTGCATATCCCTGGTGAGTAACACCTTTAATCAGATTGCCTGTGATTGTATCATATACAGCCACATGATAAGAAGTATAATCAGGACGGAACTGGCTTTTCATCGTTTTATCGGCATGAGAAACGGCAATATCATATAAATAAGGATTACCGCCATTCTTAGCTGCCCAGAAAAGCATTTCCAGATTAATCATATTGTCCATGATTGTATTGTGAGGCCAATTACGCGGTTCTACCTCACGAGGCCATGAAAGAATTGTTCCTACAATTGGATTGAACAAGGTAGCCAATGTATCGGCAGTGTCCAATATCACCTGTTTATATGCCGGATTCTTGGTCAGGCGGTAACCATTTCCATAGCTACAAAATACAAGAAATCCCAAATCGTGATCGTAAGCTGGAATATGAGAAAGAAACTTCAATGAGTGAGTGAAATTCTCCGCTTCTTCCAACACTTGCTTATCTTTTGTATATTCGTAATCATACCAAAGTACTCCTGGCCAAAAACCAGCACACCACTCCTCCTTCGTCGCCTTACGACAATTCCAATGTTGTTCGTCAGCCATGATATTGCGTGGCATCATCGTATAGTCAATTCCGGAATCTGTTTTCAGTTCCGTAAGTGTACGTTGTGTCTGCTTTGCGCAGTAGTCCAATGCCTTATTCACATCCAATGTACCGGAAGGCTGATGAGCACACGTACAGAAACCTAACACCACAGCCAGACCTACTACAATCTTTTTCATCTTAATCTGATATATCTACTTTAATTTCTAATTCTTAATTTTTAATTGACTCTGAACCAGTCTACATCCGCCCATCCACGATTGCCCTCATTCGGAGTTACACAAAATACTCCAACTTTGGCTCCGATCCATTTGCCTTGTCGGGCTGTGAAAGGCTCTCCCACTGTCGTGTATTTCTTTCCGTCCAGACTATAAGCGAATGTACAAACGGCTCCTTTACGAACCTTTACTTGCAAGTAAACTGTTTGCCACTCATTATCTGCTACTCCCGGCATCTTCAGATGTTCCACCGGAATGTTTGCCAATTTTTTTATCTGTTCGGGATTTTGCTGTTCCGCATCCTTGCAGACTGCTTGTTGCAGAATAAACTGATCTCCCGCCTTGCGAATAGAAAGATAACTATAATCCCATCCCATCACAATGATTCCGGCTTGTTCTCCATCCTGCTTGGCAGTAAATGTCAGCTTGGTCGTAGCTGTAAATTCTTCAGCCGGAAACTTTTGCATCAGCAGGTTAGGAACTTCCCAGAAGTTCACAAACTCTTTCGAAAGGCTGCCTGCATAAAGACGGATAAATCCCAAATCGGTAGTAAACCCGTAAGTGTCTTTTTTATTGGCATGCCATTGCCATTGTAATCCCAAATGCCGGGTATTGAATTCGTCACTCTCCGGCGGAGTGGCTATCGGATAGGTCTTTCCCACATTCGGTTTCTTATAGGTCGTTACCGGTTCACCGCAACCGTCTTTATCCTTGTCCACTCCGATTACAGGCCAGTCATTTACCCACATCATCGGATTCAGATGAATCACACGTCCGTAAGCGCCTTTATCTTGAAAATGGACAAACCAGGATTCTCCTGTATTGGTGTCTACCCAGCCACCCTGATGAGGTCCGTTTATCGTTGTCTTTCCTTGTGCCATCACGATTTTCGATTCGTAAGGGCCATAGATGTTCTTTGAGCGAAGTACCAATTGCCAACCGGTTGCTACCCCTCCTGCCGGAGCAAAAATATAATAGTATCCGTTGCGTTTATAGAGCTTCGGTCCTTCTACGGTATGATTCTTTCCATCATTTCCGTCGAACACCATCACCGGATCGGAAATAACTTCTGTTCCTTCCGCATTCAGTTCGCAAATGACGAGGATACTGTTCACTCCACTACGGCTTCCGGCATAAGCATGTATCAAATATACTTTCCCGTCTTCGTCCCACAAAGGAGTTGCATCAATCATTCCTTTCCCTGCTTTCACTAATACCGGCTTGCTCCATTTTCCTTTCGGGTCTTTGGTTTTAATCATATAGATTCCATAATCCGGATCCCCCCAGTAAATATAAAATTCTCCGTTATGAAAACGAATGGCCGGTGCCCATACGCCTTTGCCATGCTGTGCCTTATCGAAGAAGGCTTCCGGCTCCTGAACCGGTAACGCATAGTTTACTAACGACCAATTAACCAAATCATTGGAATGAAGAATAGGAATTCCGGGAATACAATTAAAACTGGACGCTGTCATATAGAAATCATCTCCGGCCGCACAGATATCCGGGTCCGAATAGTCTGCATGAAGAACCGGGTTCTGATAAGTTCCATTCCCCTTATCAGCCACCCAGGTCTTAGAAATTTCTTGTGCACCTGCCAATGAACAGCAAGCCATCATTCCTGCTAAAAACAGAATCTTTTTACGCATAGTACCTAACTAATAATTCTTTTCTAAATTCAAATGTTATTCCTAAAAACAGATTCTTTCTACCTCATAGATAAAACTAATCTCTCAGAAAACTGAATCTAATTTCCTTTTCAAACAATCTATTTACTGACCTATTTGCTTATATATACGAAGGGGATTAGGTAAATACCTAATCCCCTCATAATTATTTTTAGAAAATAATATTTTATTCTCTTGTGTACATTAGTGTACCAAACCCTAATTGGTCAAATCCACCACTTGTGCTTCCGTAATGTCCTCCACCACCTTCGACACCCATGCCATCCATAAACTGTTTGGTATAATATGCATCCAAGCCTTTGGTTTTATAATGATTATAAATCAAAGCCCAACAAGGACGTATTTCACCTCTCGATTTATCATTCTTTTCCTGAGAAGAAAGTTCAGGGCACTGCCAGCTACAATTCTCATAATAGGTATAGGGGAAATCTTTTTTACGATACACAAATTTCTCATCTGATGTGGAAGAAGTATCATCAAAGTCTTTCCACAAATTATATTTAGCCGTATATTCAGCCATAGCAAGCACCTTGTTTCCATCATAAGCAAACAAATCCTCACCGATATTATATGCCATTTGGCAGAATGCCCCCATCAAAGAAACACAAAGCGTTGCATGACCCTGATCACGACCGGACTCCTGTCCTTGCCCTAACATTCCATGACCATCCGGATCTTGATGAAGAAAAGGTACTGCATTGTCAATACAACCATTTCCTACTCCATATTTAAAATAAAGAATAGCCTCATTAATCATATCCTGATCATCACAAAGAATGCCAATAGACAAAATAGAAGTCATCTGTGCCAGATCCCAATTTAACCAACTGTGCTGTTTGCAACTTTCTCTATGAGCCAGAAAATCAGAAGCAGCCGGATAAAAAACATTCTTTACCATTGTTTGAAATGCAGCCAATTCATCCTTCTTGAAAAGAGTTTCGTCTGTACGCATGATTTCTGCAGCATTTACCATCTGATGAACATTAATAGAAATCAAATATTCATTCGGGTCCGCAATTTCTCCATTCGGATCATACGTTCTATCGTTGGCAAGACTCTTGACACGAACAAGTCCTTTGCAAGTAGTAGCCCATTCATTCAAGATTCTAACTGCAGCTTGTCCGCAAGCTATGTCACCTTCTAGTTTCCAGCGAAGGGCTAATTGATAAGCCGCTGCTGCATCTTCATAGAAATAAGTATAATTATTCCACCAATCGGGAAATGTAGCAGACCAATTCTTGTCATCCATACGCCCTAAGATTTCTTGTGCTTCAGGAGTATAATTAGAATAAGAATATCCCGAATTTTTCAATTTATCCAATCCTTCGCTCCAAGGAGTCCGAGTTAATTTAGACTTCACATAAGTAAAATCAGCATCCGTATGAAGCATACAAGGATGATTCAATGTATATTCATTTATAGCTGGCCATGAATCAATATCAGTAGTGCCATCTTGGATATCGGTGCATGCACTCAAATTGAGTGCAAGCATCGTTGATAATATATATATTTTTGTTCCCATGATTCAATTAGTTATTAGCATTTACATATTCTGTCAAAGCCTCTTTAGTTTTAAATGTTCTAATCCAATATACCTCATATTTACCAGCCGGATATTTAGACTTCAAGACATCAGCAACCTTAAACTGGAACGTTTTGAATTCTGTTACTCCATCTAATGTAGTAGCTCCTGACTTATTTACAAACGTATTTTCTATTGTAAGATCATAATAATAAACAGGTATTTGATCCGTACCGTACATAATTTCATGTCCATTAGCACCATTCTTCTTATATGTTCCCAAAGACGTATCAAAAGTAAGATTACCAGTGCCACCTTCAAAACCTATGCCACTAATTTTAATCGCAACATACGGATAGTTATCCGGATCTACAAATGTATTCTCAGTCTTCTTGCCATCTAGACTCAAAGCGATATCTCCACGCCATTTTTCATTATTTTGTGATCCCATTGTCACTACAAATTTACCATCTTTGATTTCTCCTGATGCTCCCTTGAAGTTTGTAAACCAAGAAGTAGTCTCTCCATCAAAGTCTTCCTTTATCAAGCCCTTAGGAACTTTTACAGTTGTGGAAAACTCCTGTCCCATAGTTGTAGCAGCCATAATAGTAACTTCACCATATTTCTTGGCAGTTACAACTCCCTGGTCACTTACTTCTACAACATTCGGATCACTACTAGTCCACGTCAAAGAAGCTACGGTTGCATTTTCCGGATAGGTAATGAAATTCAGTTTCACACTTTCACCCGGCAACAAATCTTCTTGTGTCCCGAATGTGATTTCATCAATATAGATTATCGGCATTATCTTTAATTCAAAAGATTCCTCATACCCTCCTCTATCCAAAGAAACAGCAGTAATGGTAACAGTTCTTCCCTCTTCTCCACCATCAACGCCTCTCACTACACCATCCTTCGTTACAGTCGCAATAGACGTATCACTACTTTTCCATGTTATCGTAGAATAAGTACGGTCTGCCGGAAGAATGGTTGGTTTCAATGTCCTTTCTTCTGAAGCAAATAGCTCAGCCTTATCGGCTTCCGTAAATTCAAAATCTGTAATCGGCTTAAATTCAGGCACAACAGTCAATTCAAAAAGAGCTGTTGCACCAAAGCCTACTTCCGGAGTAATCATAATATTTGCCTTACCTGCACTTACAGCATGCACAAGTCCATCCTGTGACACAGTAGCTACTTTTTCATTCGATGATGTCCATTTAACCTTAGGGTTACTCGGTTGTTCCGGAGAATATTTATAAGTAATCAAAGAGTCTGTATAATCTACAGTTGCAGCCAATGTTAATTTTCCATTCTCCACATTGGTCAATTCAATCTCGGAGATTAGTGTCTTTTCATCCAGCCCATCACCAAATACCTTACCGTCATCACATGCCGACAATGAGAAAACAGCCACTAAGCCTAGACTCAATAATGTATATTTCATAATTCTATTCTTTTAATGTTCAACATATAAAATCAGTTTTTCCCGACATTACCATCCCGGATTCTGACCGATATTAGGATTCAACTGACGTTGGTCTGACGGCAGTGGATAAAGATAATTTTTATTACTCCACACACGATTGGTTTCGATAAGCAAACAGCCATCTTCCAACGAATAAGAAGGAGACCATTTTCCGGCCCACGTTGCCCAATCACCGGACGTGTTCCATTTTACGCCTAACATATTCTCCGGCATTTCCGTTTCAGCAGTTTTCCAACGTTTCAAATCATCAATACGGAAGCCCTCATTGAAAAGTTCCACTGTACGCTCCCGGCGAATCTCTTCACGCATTTTCAGATTATGAGTAGTAGCAAAAGAAGTAGTGAGTCCCGGCATATTCGGATTCACACGTTGACGAACCTCATTCAAATATACCAATGCTGCATCCACTTTAGAAGCATCCATGATGTTACCTTCTGCATCCGCATTTCTCTCAAATACCGCTTCGGCATAGTTCAGTAACACTTCAGCATAACGAATAATCGGAAAGTCATATCCTTCATATTCATCTTTCACATTACGTTCCGTTGCCCATTTTTGATTGTTATATCCACTACCACTAGTCGGATAGAAATCTTTATTATCAAAAGCAGCTTTATCCGCATCTGTCCAAGTGGTATGAGAAGCATTGTTATTCCAATATTTCCGTCCCGGTGCCATTAAAGTATTCGTCATGCGGTTATCACGTTTTGCATACTCGTTGTCTGGAGTAGAATAGTCAACACCGGCAGTCGACTGTGCATTGTCAATTGGAAGTCCATCCGCTCCCAAATACATTTCCGCCAATTTACGAGTTACCCATTGTACATTGGCAAAACAATTCTTAGTAATATTCTTACCGATTGGAGCAATCACTTCATCATGACGACGTGAGAAAATATATTCCTTATTTTTATCTTTCTTAATATTAGCCGGATTGGACTGAACATCTTCTAAAATAAATAGATATTTATAAGCATCTGTACCTAATTCCGCCGGTTTAAATATTTCATACTGCTTACTATCAATTACTTCCCAAGCAGACTCAGCAGCAATATCAAGCAAATCATTGATTCGAGTTACATCCCCTGTCCTAAATTTCTGCCATGTACCTTCATACAACGCCACACGAGAAAGAAAAGCCTGGGCAGCTCCCTGTGAAACACGTCCCTTATCAGCTGTTGCAATAGCATTCTCTTTCGGTAAATCAGGAATGGCTTGCTTCAAATCTTCAATGATCAGGTCTACCACTTTCGAACGGTCATCACGAGGGGCATTCATTTTCGGATCGGTGATATCAATAGGTTCAGTCACCACAATTACATCTCCAAATAACTGAAGTAAATCAAAATATTCGTATGCACGAAAGAATTTAGCTTCAGCAACATAGCGTGCTATGTCTGTCGGGTTAGGATAACTTTCTGCTTTTTGTAACAAAATATTAGCATAACGAATCTTTGTATAAGCTCCCGTATAATTTCCATCCGACACCGGAATATTATTAATTCCCTTACTATATTCATTGTAGCTACTTGAAGTCATCAAGTCCGAACGGGTATCACTATGAGGACCATCATATACGGCACTCGAAAAATCACGAGTCCATTCATAAAACTGATTAGCATACAGTTTATAATCATTTGGAGTCTGCCACAAATTTGCATCCGACATTTGATCTTGCGGATCAAGATCAAGGCAAGACGGTAAAATCACGACTACCGAAAGCAGCAATATAGTTTTTATTGTATTTACTATTTTCATATTCTAAGTATTAAAAGGTTACATCTAATCCGACAGTACAAGTACGATTGAACGGGAAACGTCCATTACCGGATACCTTGCGTGAAGCTTCGGGGTCCCATCCATCGTTAATCTTACTCACTTCCCACAAATCGGCTCCAGATACATATATACGAAGTCTGCTGATCGCTTTCGTCTTGCTAAGCAATGAAGCCGGGAAGTTATAGCCTAACGTCAAACTCTTCAGACGCAGATAATTACCATTTTCTACCGACCAAGAAGAACACTGATAATTATAATTATTAATCGTACTAATATTAGTATATGTCGGATAGCGTCCGTCTCTATTATCAGGACTCCACACATTTCCCACAGATTGTGTCGTTGAATTCAAGTGAGCGGCTCGCATCGGTATACGATAATTATCATTACTTTCGTCACGGAAAATGGTTCGTTTGGCCGTACCTTGGAATACAGCAGACAAATCAAAATTATTCCATTCTATTCCGACATTGAACGAATAGGAAATTTTCGGATCATCCGAACCCAAATAAACATAATCCTTTTCATCCAACTTACCATCACCGTTTACATCTTCATACATATTATCACCCAAACGGAGATCCTTCGGCATACCTATACCGTTACTATTATAATATTTATAAATGTACTTGCGCAATTGTTCTTCTGTCTGAATCTTTCCACAATATTTCAGACCGAATACCGAGTTCAACGAGTATCCCTGTTGTTTGTCTACAAAGCCGGATTTAAATACCGTCACTCCACCATAGTCTACCAGTTTATTATCAGCATAGGTAAATGTACCTCCCACATGATAGTTCACTTTTCCAATTTTATCCGACCATGTCACAGTTCCTTCATATCCTTTTGCTTCAAATTTTCCACTATTGGAAGCAGGAGCTTTATCTCCCAGAATTCCCGGATAAGCAACTGCTATCAGCATATTGTTATTCTTCTTCATAAACAATTCTACCGTACCCTGCAGGCGGCTGTCAAACAAATGAAAGTCCAATCCTAAGTTATAATTATGAATACGTTCCCAACTACGTCCCATAGTAGCAATTTCACCGCTAGTCTTAATATAGGAGATTCTTCCATCACCAATGTAAGCCCCATTGACTGAATTAAAGTTGTATAACTGCATACCATCATAACGTGAAATACCTGACTGATTACCAACGACTCCATAAGAAAGACGCAATTTTAGTTCATTGACAAATTTCACGTTTTTCATAAATTCCTCTTCGGAAAGACGCCATCCACCCGAGAATCCATAAAAGAAATCCCATCGGTTCTCAGGACGGAACTTAGAAGAACCATCATAACGGAGATTCATTTCCAACAGATACTTAGACATATAATTGTAATTGAAACGTCCGAAATATGACATCATAGCTTCATGCCATTTACTTGGACCGGAGGTTTTTGCCGAGTTTTTCAATGTTATTTCACCCGATCCATTCAATATTTCCAATGAACTCTGCACATCCTTCGCTGTCACCACTGTATAATCATACTCTTTCAAATTATATTGTGCACCAAGCATAGCTGTAACATTATGTTTTTCTCCCAATGTCTGGTGATAATTCAAATAGCCTGAAACAGAGTAGTAATCAGTACGGGCAAAAGATTTCGAATATTCCGTAGAGGCCTGATTAGGATTATTGATAGCATTTGTCTTTGCCGTACTCAACGTTCCGTCATAGGTGTACCAAGTAATGCTGTTCTTTACTCCATCACGTGTCGCAGTAGATGTATTGTAACCTAAATTGACTACTGCATCCAAGTAAGAAGTAAATTGATACTTCAAATTCTCACTAATATTAATACCGGATACTTTCAATTTATTATCACCTCCCAGTTCTGCATACCAGTTGGGAGTATAATTTCCACCCCAATGATAAGGTTTGCCATCCATAGTAGAGGAAGGCAATCCCGGCTGGGGATAACTGGAAGTCAGAACCCTGTCAATCATCGTTGGAGACACCTGATCCTGGCGGTTATAAGCCATCACGGATTCGATAGTAAACCTATCCGTCAACTTTACCGTATTCGTCAAACGAACATTGAAACGTTTATTATTATTATTTCCCCATTTCAAGGTACTATCATCATACATATAACCTACAGAAAGACGATACAACGACTTTTCGTTTCCACCGGATACGCTCAAATTGTGCTGCGTAGAACCTGCATTGCCAAACAATACATCCTGCCAGTTAGTATCCATAAAGACATAATCGTCCACATCACCGAAAGCGGGTATCGGATTCGGATTTTTAGATAAATCAATATATCCACCTTTATAAGCTTGAGCAAGCTGTGCATATTTAATCCATTGGTCATCATCACCTAAACCATCGTTGTGACGAGTAGTAATAATAGCTTCACTCCATTGGTCAATACTCATCATTTTAGGCTGTAAACCGACAAATTTATGCGTATAAGAACCACTATATTCTATTTTAGCCTTTCCTTCTTTAGCCTGTTTGGTAGTCACCAAAATAACACCACCTGCTGCCTTCGATCCATAGATAGCCGCCGAAGCATCTTTTAAAAAGTTGATGGATTCAATATCGGCAGAGTTAAGCAAACGAAGTTCATTCACACTTTCGTATTCTACTCCATCAATAATGATTAACGGGTCTGTGGAATTGGCCGATACAGCACCACGCAGTTTCATTCCCCAGCTTTCATCACCCGGAGCACCGGAGGAACGGGTAATAATAACTCCCGGTACTTGCCCTTGCAATGCCTGTACAGGACTCGACATAGCACCTTTATTTTCTAGCATTTTATCGGAAACGACTGTCACCGCACCAGTTAATGTCTCTTTCTTCTGTGAACCATATCCCACAACAACTACTTCATCCAGAACTTCACTATCTTCCTGCATTTTCACATTGACAATAGTTTGCGTACCCACCTCCACTAGCTGGTCTTTATAGCCTATATAGCTAAACTTCAATTTTGCACCTGTCGGCACACTGACCGTGTAATTCCCGTCAATATCAGTAATCGTGCCTTCAGTTCCACCAATAACGCTAATATTCACACCAATCAATGGTTCGCCAGTCGCATCAATCACTTGACCTTTCACTTTCTTTTGCGTCTGCATTACTACCTGATTGTCACTTAAATCCGCATCAGCCCACGCCTTTGAAACAGGACAAAGTCCCAGCATTAATCCTAACGCAAACACCGCTGTTTTGTTAGGTCGCGAATTAAATATTAATCCTCTTCGTTTCATAAAATTAAATTTGAGGTTTAAAAATAGTATTAAATTTTTGTTCTCTAAAATAAGGTGAGGCATACAAGTACCTCTTTGTAAATTCTGACTCCTTTTCCATAAGCACAAAGGGTTATTTATTAATGAATAAGATTATATACAATTCCGGAAAAACTCGCGCATTTCACGACGTCCCAAAAACAGATGGTTTTCCACCGTCCTGCAGCTTAGATTCAGTTCATTTGCGATTTCCGGAGACGTTTTATTTTCGAAGCGGTTCAATGTATAAATTAACCGACGTTGTTCGGGCATAGCAGCCAAGCGGGTCCGTTCCATTGTCATTAAATCATCACCGATAATTTTTTCTTCGGTTTCATTGGTAGAAGTAGACATAGTATCATAGATGTAGCTGTCTATCTCCTGCTTCTTATAATAACGACGGATATAGTCGATTACAATATTGCGGGCAATAGTGAACAGAAAATATTTCACTGTGTCGGGACGGAGCATTTGTTTGTAGTCCAGCAGACGTACAAATACATCTTGGGTTAAATCCTCCGCTTCGTAGCGATGAGTGATACGATAAGTAATATAGGTAAGAATCACCTGATAATATTCTTCATAAGAACGGGTGATAATGTCGTCGTAAGTGTTAGCTATTGTCTCCATAATACTATCTTTTTCGGTTTTGATCACGATGCAAATATAGAGGTGATTTTGGATATAACAGCCAGAAAATAAAGCAGATCAATCTCAATGAATCTAGGTAGACTCATTTAAATACACAACTCTAATTATCAATATATTACGTTTATAAAAAAGAGAGTATCACTTTATAAAATGAGACTCAAATCACTCAAATCAACGTATCTTTACTCCACTTACACTCGTTTGCTCCCATCCTCTTCCCCTCTTCAATTTTATTATTTGATCGTTTCATTGTCACATCAAAGCTATTAATGAAGTACGAACATTAATAGATAAGTTCCGTTTCATTAAAGATAAACTTGCTTTGCACTTATTGCAAAGTTACGTTTGATTAAGGGTAAACTATAAATGAAAGCTTCAATTATATAATTGCAAGCTTTGTTTTTATAAACGCAAGTTTCATTTATAAAAACAAAGCTTGCGTTTATAGATTACTCCCTATAAAAAACAACTTTGCAATAGGACCAAAAGAAGTTTATATAGGGAGAAGAAGAACTTATCTATTAATAGATTACGAGGAAAAGACTAGTAAAAGGAAAATCCACTTGGTGAAGGGAGATCCTTCACCCTCTAACCCCGATGAATAGGGCGGTGTGAAGGGTGAAAGGGATATGAGTATAAAATAGTTTTGAGTGATAATAAGTCGAAAAGTTACTCTTCTTTGGCTGTTCCACCTATACTACGAATATATTCATTCGGAGTGACTCCCGTACTCTTTTTGAATGAACGGAAAAAAGAAGCACGAGAACTGAAGCCGCAAAGTTCTGCCAGTGCAGTTAATGTATAGCGGGAATATTGACTATCCACCACCATTTTCTTGAATTGAGTGACGCGGTATTCGTTTATAAAGTCATAATAAGACTGATTGAGATACTGATTCAAAAGATACGATAATGAATGCGAAGAAGTATCCAAAGCAGAAGCCAAGTCGCCCATTTTCAAATCAGGATTAATATATGGCTTTTCTTTCTCCACATAAGCAACCAATTTCTTATGAAGCTCTTTACATTCTTCTTCAGTCAGCCTGTTAGTTTTATACTTTTCTTCGGTTGCAGCGATAGAAGACTCTTCAGAAATCACTTCTGCTTGTTCTATCGTTCGGTCTTTCTGCTGTGTCTTCTCTACGGATACGGAGATTGCCGATGCAGGAGAAGTAAGCAGGCGGCGCATACGATTCCACACATAATATCGTATAAAAGCAATAATACCTACAACTAATAAAACAGAAAGTGCCCATCCCCACCAAGGTATCATAGGACACACCGTCACTTGATAAACAGCTTCCGACTGTTCATTTCCCGGAAGGCGCACACGGAACGTATAAGTTCCGGAAGATAATCCATAATAGGAAACCTCATTCTGCGCAGCCAATAGTTTCCAGTCTTTATCCACTCCTTCCAACTGATATTCGTACAGTAAGGCAGAAGGCAGACCATAAGCAAAATCCGTAAAGCAGAAAGTCAGATTATTCTGATTATATTTTAAAGACGGGTTGGTAAAAGAAATGCCATTAGCCAATATATCCGTAAACACAATCGGACGGACTTTACCACGCACTTCATCCACGCGCTTCGGATCGACATAAATCAAACCTTTGGTGTTGCCGAACCATAATATTCCTTTTTCATCTTTATAAGCAGCCCCATTCGTAAAAGTGGGTCCCGGTACTCCATCATTGAAAGTGAAGGCATCATACTCTTCTCCTTCTTCCTTTATACGTAACAATCCATCATTGCAAGCCACCCACAACCAACCCTGGTTATCTTCCACAATCGACATCAGCGAATTGTCAGGAAGCGTAGAAAAGACGGAACGGTTCCGAAAACGATCCATCGTTAAAGTAGAGGTAAACAGACTCCCCTTTTCACGAATAAAATAAAGGTTGTGTCCGGCATCTTCATAAATGGTGCGCACCTTATCCCTATGCACAAATCCTTCAGGGAACACATTAGATCGTAAACTTTGAGAAGCAGGATCATATATACACATACCGGTTTCCGTGGCAATCCATCCTTTGCCGGTAGAGTCAAAACTAACTTCATAAACGTTACCTTCCGGCAATTGGGAATTGGCGCTGGTAAAGTGTTTGATCTGCTTTGCCTGTCTATTATAACAGAACAATCCCTGTGAAGTGCCTATCCAAAGATTTCCTTTTTCATCCGGTCGCACACAAAAGATATGTCCTTTCTGAAACAGCTCTGCATCTCCATCTCCTCCCTGGGCAAAATATTTTAGAGATAACGTCTCCGGATTCAACACCATCATGCCTCCGCCATACGTACCAATATAATATTCGCCTTCATAAAAACAGATTGTCAATATCAAATCCGAGGTCAAAACAGGTTTCACAAAACTCTTTACGACTCCGGTAGCTTCATTTATATAATACAAACCGTCACGTGAACCGATGACTTTTTCGTGTCCTCTGTTGACAAAGGAACGAATAGAAAGATTAGCAGAGTTAAACAGAGGAGGATAAGCATAAGTTTGGAAAAGACCATTCTGATAAAGTGAGTAATCCAAACCTGCCTGAAAGTGCCCCACCCAAACAGCACCTCTGTCATCCACCAATAGTGAATAAATGGAATTACTGCGAATACCTTCTTTATCACTCACATCGTGACAAAAACGACGTGTCACTTGTTGGGCTTTATGTGAAAGGAAATGAACGCCATTACCATCTGTTGCAATATATACAGTCTCCTTTCCATCACTGGATATGTCGGAAATGACATCACAGCCTAAAGATACTGTATGCGAAAAGCTCTTTTTGTTTATATCGAAACGAACGACTCCCTGACTCATTGTACCTAAATAAAGGGTTTCTCCAATACGAGTCAGGCAGCGGAAGTAATCGGCCTCGGGAACATTCTCCTGGAAATGCCAAGAATCAATCTTACCATCTTTCAATGAATAAGAGAACAAACCTTGCACTGTAGCCAGCCATAACGCACTTTTATCTTCATTCAGACAGAGATCCATAATTCGATTACAGGCAGCCAGCATATTCCGGTCGGTCAATACTTGGAGCAATTGCCCGTCCTTTTGAATGAACAATCCTTTCTCCGTACCGATATAGAGAATATCTCCATCCGGAAGTAAAGTATTTACAGCAAAATCTATCTTTTCGGGAACAATTCTCTCCAACTGGCCGTTCGCACGATTCAGACGCCAAAGTCCGATACCGTTTCCTACCCAAAGCTGATTGTCGGCTGTTTCCGTGATGCAGTTCACCCGTTTCTTTCTGCCGGAATCCACGCCTCGAAATTCATAATGGCGAACTTTCACACCATCAAAACGATCGAGACAATTATCTGTTCCTAGCCATACAAAACCTTCCGAGTCTTTATAAATGGCATTCACCAATAACCCGGACAGTCCATCGGACATGACTACATTACGAAATGTACAATTCTGGGCTTGCAGATTTACACCACAAACCAAGTATATGATTAAAAGAATCAGATATTTAATCGTGTTCTTCACTTACAACTGCTTCCTTTCATATTAAACATGTGACAAACATACATAAAAATCTCCAAAAGAGCACATTCCTTCTTATAAAAAAAGTCTCCCCTTCGTATCTGTTATATGTGATAAACAAATACGAAGGGGAGAAATTATTTACTCAATGCTATTGAAGATTTATTGATATTTCACTTTCACATGAGCGTTTTTGTAAACAACAGGGAAGTTATTACCATTCACAATAACAGTTGTCGGTTTCTTCTCACTTCTGAACATTGCATGGATCTTCGGTTGCCCGTCTATCCAAAGGTTCAACTTTTTACCTTCTTCTTTCTGAATTACAAATAATTTGGAAAGAGAAGAAAAATAAGTCTCCTTATCACGTCTCAATGCACTGCCATGACAGATAAAGAAATCTTTTGCGTCAGTAGCTTCAGTACCTTCGGGATAAGAGACAGCAAACATATAAGCATCTGTCATCCAGTCGTCCGGCATAATCCATGAGTTGCTGTGCATCAGCCTGCCGTCTGCTAATTGATTAATATAAAGATCGGTCACTTTCCCTTTATGACGAATACGAAGCCCAATCCAATCTTGTCCCTCCCGCCGTTCCATTTGTGGCAAGTCTTTCTCATTGGGAGTCTCCTTTAATATAATAGCTGTCAGCCCTTTTATACGATTGACTTCTGCTGGCAAATGAAATGAATAATAGGTTTCAGTGCCTTTCAAGTCTTCAGTGGGTGCCTGTATTTCTTCCCAAAATAAATCTTCCGGATAGTCGTGCACAAAATCGGACTTAGCCAGCATGCGGGGATATAAAGGACGGATGACTACTGAAGAATTTCCGTTTGTCACATTCACGTCAATGCCCGATTTCTCATAAGTTCCATTAGTATGCCATAACCATTCGAACTGCCCTACCTTATGTGTCTTCAAATCATCGATCATATAAATCACATTATCCATCCACAGGAAATGACGGAAGTTACGGCTGAAATTATTAGAGACAGGACCTGTTCCATTGGCCAAAACATATTTCACATTACCCGCATCCAAGAGATGATAAAGATTTCCTCGCAAAGTAGAGCCGCTATACTGTTGTTCACGAGGTTGCCCCTCCCCGTTGAACAGGACTACATTATGTGCCTGGCTTTGAAAAAAATAGTTGCGATAGGCAGGATTGGGATACCAGCAGTTTCCTCCATCCTTGATAATATCAACGCCTTTATGAAAAACAATAAAGGAGTTGGCATCCGCATGGGAATGATTCCACGTATGACCGCTTTTCACAGCAAGCATCGTAGCATCCTTCTCCCAAGAAGTACGCATGGTGGCCCAACCGAAATCCGAGAATAGCTGTGAGGTTTTCAAATCGGGAGTTACGGGAGCTTTACTCAAATCAGGGGTATAGAGAAAGCCCATCGGACGATTCAGGAAAAATCCATCGCGATGCTGTCCTTGCTCTACTTGGGTTATATACCACAGAATAGTCGGGTCTTTCAGTCCCAATGCATACAATAACATCATACTGGATTCTGCTGATACATTCTTATGACTATCACCAAAATTCAAACTATACAGCATACCTGTACGAGGATAGCATACTTGAGAAAAGTAGTTCGGAAGTTTTGCCAATTGGGGTATATTGCCGGGATTTTGTCCCGGATGAGTGTTTATCCAAGCGATTCGAAACAATAGGGCTTCCTGAATACCAAAGTTTGCATAATTCAAACTTTCATACATTCCTCCGGCCTCATCAAAACTCTTTGCTTTCTGTTGCAAGGCATCGCCGGCAAAGTCAAACCATTCGGGAAGTGATTCATGAAGTTGCTCCACCCAATCTTTTACTTCGGGAAGTTCATTCTGTAGGCTTAATGCTAATATTCCACCCTGGCATACGCAGGAAGTCCACCAGTTGTGTCCCATAGAGTTCAAAGAATGGATTCGGGCAGGTTCCAACAGCCAGTCGCCCAAGGCGGGCTCTACGGCCAATCGTTTCAAGCCTTCGGCAATCTTTTTTCTTTCCGAAGAAGACATTATGTTATAAGCCGCATCATATCCTATGGCAGAAAGGAAGCTCTTATGCGCCATGCCCAGTTGCGAACGCCAGACTGGAATACGTGCCATCATTTCCATATCTCCCCAGGATTCGGCTTCCACAGCTTTCAAAAGAATTTCTTTGATTATATTTGCATACTCTTTATTATCCGTCATCAGATAGGCCAACGACAAATAATCCAACCGATTGAAATCTTTCTTTTGCAAAGCTTCATCGGCGGTTTTCTGAATATCCTCCCAAGCTTCCCGCAATTTCGGTTCATTCTGCATACGTTGTTTTACCTGCTGAATGCGTTGAGGGGTATACAAAAGTGAAGGATGATTTATCTTTTGTGCAGATACAAACGATGCAAATAATATTCCGATCAGGCATAGAACTATTTGTTTCATGATACTTATTGCTTTTTCATTTTACTGTTCAATATTGATTAAAAATTCTTCTAAAGCTGTATTGAATTCCTCCGGTCGCTCCATATTCATCATGTGCCCGCAATCCTCTATGATTTTCAGCTTTCCATTAGGTAGATATTCCAATATGGGAGGATTTTTTGAAAATTTGTTATCAGAAGAATGACCTTCTACAATTAAAGCAGGTACAGCAGGATGACTCTTCTTCAATTCTTCAATAGCATCCAGCCCTGCTACTACCCGTACTTCTTTGTGCAGCGGTTGCCATGCATCCCATTCGTCAATCATCTGCCACAAAGGAGCACGCATCCGCTCACGCTGGCTACCACCGGATTTCATTAATCCTTCAAACCACTCTTTCTTCATCACCTCCACTCCTTTCTTTTTCAGGGCAGCTATTTCTTCATCACGCACCTTTGCTTCTTCTTTAGTCATCGGCTCACTGGGACCCTTCGATTTCCGGATGTTTCCACTGGCTAGAAAAGCCGATAACATCCGATCAGGGAAATACGCCAACATATCAGCAGTAATGAACCCGCCCAAAGAAAGCCCGACAATATGCGCTTTCTTGATGTGCAAAGAGTCCATTAAAGTAACCAGATCTTCAACATGCATAAATTGATAATCTTCTGTTTGGGAAGAAGAAATGCCGTATCCTCTTAAATCATAGCGAATGACATGATACTTTTTCGCAAACACAGAAAATTGTTCATCCCACATACGATGGTCGAGCGAATGACCGTGAACAAAAATTATCGGTTCACCCTGACCGGCTTCTTCATAGTATAGAGAGCCGTTTCCTACATTGATACGCCCTTGTTTGACAACCAATGGCTTGCCTTTCAGTATTTCTGAAACAGTCCGTGAAATGACAGGGCTGCCAAAGAAAGAAGAGAAACCGTCTTCTTTAGCGAAAGAACCTGTTACATGGGAGATAAAGAATCCGTAAACTTTATCACGCTTATTTATCCATGGGTAAGCACCAGCCCATCCCGGTGAACTGATCTGATAAGCTTCGCCTGTCTTTTTGTCTATCAGTTCACGCCATTCTCCCAATCCATAGATTCCATTGTGGGATTGTCCCAGTCCTTTCGCTACATAATTATCCGAGTTATTCGAAGGGGTTATGGCGCCTTTCACTTGGTCGGCCTGCATTTCTTTCACAGTTTCTGCTGATATAATTTGCTTGCCATCATACATTCCATCGTGATAAATCATGGACAAGAAGTGAAGATAATCATTCATTGTAGTACACAGTCCGCCCCCTAACATAGGTGCATGTCCGCCGTCCGTGTTGATTGGGGTAAAATGAGAGTTCTTCATTTCCAAAGGTTGTGCCAGCAGTTCCTGAAAAAGCGTTTCAAACTCCTTTCCCATCGCCACTTCTGCCATTCTTCCGGCAATTTGCATGGCAAGTCCACCATATTCAAAACGAGTGCCGGGAGTAAAGATTGTATCCAAAGGAAGAATTTCAGTGACTGCCGAATCCAAATGATTATAGTTATCTACACGAGGCTCGGGAAGATATGGACGTACTCCTGATGTATGGGATAATAATTGCCGGAGAAGAATCTTACCTTTAGCATCGTCTTTAAATTCCGGCAACCATTTTTCTACCGGATCATCCCATCCCAAATCAGTACGGTCTACCACCACGCCGATGACAGCAGCCGCTACCCATTTTCCGGCAGAAGCGACATATACTTTTGTATCGGGTGTATAGTCCCGATAGTTCTTCTGGAAAATGACGGTATCATTCTTCACTACACAAATGGATGCTCCGGGGTAATATCCCTTGTCTACCCATCCTTGGATAACAGAATCCAAAGAAGAGAAGTCATACTGTTTTCCCTGACCGGATGATACTTTGCAAGAACCACTCAAAAAGCTGATACTTACTACAAAAGTGGCAATTAATAGATTCTTCATATCGTTGTTTACTATCTATTATTCTGATTGTAAATCCCAATATACGACATAGCGCTGGTGATGTAAATCATACAGCGGACGAATCACATCTCCTTGTTCTGTCGTAAACTTCAAATCACTTCCTACACGTTGCAAAGCACGTTCAGGGTGTTTCTTATCTAGTTTCAAAGAGGTACGCAAATGTGCTGGGACATGAAAATTATAGGTATAATAATCATTATAAAGAGCAGGATTTGAGAAAGGAGCAGGGGCTTGCATACCTTCAGTTCCCCGTTCTCCCGCCAATACCAACGGGCCATATAACAGGGCTGCCTTATCCGGGTTATCCGGAGTAGTTTCCATTTTGATTTGCATCGGATAAGTAGCCGAGATTTGATCGCCATCTTTCCATTCACGGGTAATGGCAATATAAGAACCAGATTTCTGTTTTACAGATATTTTCTTACCATTCACCGAAACTTTTACATCCTTGCTCCACGAAGGATAGCGCAGATAAATAGTCGTGCGGACAGGATTTTCTGCCTGAAGAGTAAAACGCGTTGTTTCTTCCTGTGGGAATTCCGTTTCCTGACGGAGCGTTAACCCTTTTTCTTTCCAAGTGACTTGGGAAGGAATAAACAGATTTACATATATTCCCCGGTCGTTGTGATAGTAAATAGCTTCTCCATATTTGGCATGATTCTCGAATCCGCTGCCTACACAACACCAGAAAGAGTTCTCTTTTGTGCTATACAGTTTATGAGACCCGGAAAGCAAAGGCAGAAAATAAGCTACCATACCTGTTTCAGGGTCTTGTTGTCCCAAGATGTGATTATACAATGCCCTTTCATAATAATCCGCAATAGATGAATCGCCCGTCCAGCAAAAAAGATGGCGGCTAAGTTTGAGCATATTATAGGTACAACAAGTTTCTCCGGTATAGCCAGTCAGATGTTGGGATAACTTCTTCGGATCAAAGTAGTGTTCTTTGTCACTGCTACATCCCGGAGCAAAAGTATGATGGTCAATCATGGTGTGCCAGAAGAATTCCGATAGTTTCCTGCTTGTCTCGTTGCGGGTTAACTCGTAGTTACGCGCTTCGGCTATGACTTTCGGGATAAACGTATTTGTATGTTTGGTTCCCAAATCGTCCCGAAGTTCTTTCAACGGGTCAATTACATCATTATGGTAGAAATATTCAGCCAACCAACGGTAACGTTCATCTCCTGTGATAGCATACAAATTGTAAAATGACTCATTGATACCTCCAAACTCATTACGTATCATAAGTTTGCGGGTTTCTTCTGTGAGCGGTTTTAGTTTGTTATAAGCCCAGTCGCCCATTTTAGTCACCACTTTCAAGGCTTGCAGATTATCTGCATACAGATATTGGTCTATCAGACCGGAATAAAGTTTATGCAAGGTGTACCAAGGTGCCCAAACACTCTTTCCCCGGATATTACGGTTTATCAGTTCTTCGGGAAAAGCACTTAAATATCCGCCTTTCAAAGCGTTCTGAACTTCGGTCAGCCCGTTGACAAGGCTATCCCCTTTCAGCTTGAAAATCTCACTTCCGGTAGCGGCATATATCAAAGCATAAGCCGAAAGTAAATGTCCGGTAGTATGTCCGCGAAGCTCACAGTCCAAGGATTCCCAGCCACCGAGTTTCTTCACTGTCATATACCCGCCTTCACGACCGGCAAAGACTCCGGCATTTGTCCGGAAACTATGCAACAGGCGACTTACGTCGATAGAGGTCATCCATGCGGAATCCCGCAACATATTGTCACGAAAACGACTTGGCAATAAACGGATGTCTTTCAAATCAAAACTTTCCACCCGTACAGGAGCTACTGTCTCTTTTTTCATTTTCCCCTGGTGTTGTCCGGGGTACACGGATTGAGCCGACGATATAGCCGATACTGCCAATAATGCGATTGCAACCAAAAACTGCTTACTCATAATCATTGTTTATATATTTAATATCTATAAAGCTACTATTTAAACTAATTTTACCGCACACGTATATCCTCTACGAATTCGTTCTTTACAAATCCATTCAAATCCGTCATCCTCTGACCATTAATAACGACATTATCAAAGATTACATTCTTCACTTTCCGACTGTTGTCGAACCCTTTGATTAGAGATGGATTCTCACCAAGCCCGTCATAAGTAATATTACGGAAAGTGACATTTTCAATTCCCCGTCCGGGAGCTTTATCATATTTCTCATTGAAACGCACATTGAGATGAAAAAGTCTGCCTTCTTGAATACTCTCTACACGAATGTCCTCAAACAAGACATTACGTACCAAGTTCTTATCACCGCAATCAATCGCCATACACCCTTGATATGGAACATCGTCCTCATCATGTTCCAAAATATCTATCTGCCGGAAAGTAAGGTTTTCCATTACTTCGCCTAGCGGTGATTCCGGGTCTCCATGTCCACCGATATTAATCGGATGAGCAATATCCGCCCAAAGAACAGCATTCTGCACTGTGATATTGCCAGAGCCTCCCCACCAATTCCAACGGTGATTATAGAGTGCAATGCAATCATCACTGTTACGCATAAAAACATTGTCAATCAGCACATCACGACAGCACATCAAGTCGATTCCGTCACTCCAACTCTTACAGCTAAAGGATTTCAGATTCTTCACCGTCAACCCTTTTGTTCCTGCACCAAACACCGTATAATGATTCGGATTCACTACCGTAATTCCATCAATGAGTACATTCTTTGCATTCGTCACTTCGATACCACGAACCGGATGAGCCAATATACCACGACCGATAATACGTACATTTTCTACACCGTCAACTAATAACTTAGCCTTAAGCACTGCACCCGGAGCCAAATATACGGTAGTATTGCCAGGAACACGTATCAGATTATTTGGCAAATCCAAAGGAGCATGAACACCCGGTCCGAAATACATGATACCTTTTTCTGCTTTTTTATAAACCTCTGTTCCCAACGGATTGGCAAAAAGATGCAGATTATGAAGTCTGTCCCCATTAAATTCCACTGACAGATATTGAGGCTTGTCCAACATAAAAGTAATCACATTCTTGTTCTGCCGGTATTGGATGTTGCAACTAAGAGGACGTATATCAACCTCACGTACGGTTCCATTATTCTTTTTCACCATCACCTCAACCGTTCCATTCATATCAAACTGAACCATTGAAGCATTCTGCACAGCATCCATATCTACCTGTACATTATATTCAAACAAATCTTCCCATTCACCTCCCGGAATACGGACACGCACCGTATAATCATCATTATGTGGCATATTCGCCTTCAAACCTTCCGGATAAGCCACCAACTGCGCCTGTAATGTCACGCAAAATATGAATAATAAAATACTGCAAATTTGTCTTTTCATATAAAATCACACATTTTTTATAAAACACTGCCACTCCGTAGCCACGTTTTCCGGCTATGAAATGACAGTGCAACAACATTGTTATTAAATAAAACCGTAAATTCTTTATGAGTATTTATTCTTTAATACGCAGCAACATGCCGAAATACTCAATCCGAAAGTACTAAAAATAATCAAATGACAATTGTATTAATAGATTTACCTTTCAATATAACACGTATATACTTGCTACCTACCTTAAAACTACAAGGGCGTTCTTGCTCTTCCGGATTGTAAGCCACAACTACCACTTTACCATCATGCGAACGGAAAGCAAGCGTATTCTTATCATCCGACACCTTCAGCAGACGACTGCCCGGCTGAACAAAATGGGAAAGATGTTTCATCAAATAATATTCATCCGTATAGCGTACCTGCCCTGTTTTTCTGTCAACAATAATAAGAGTGTTTTGTGCCCAGTCCCACCAACTCTTACAGGTTTCGTTCAATACCATATTCCAATAAATATAAGAATCAACACCATTATTGAAGCAGTGAACTACAGCATTCCATGTATTTTCCAAAGCAGACCAGTCATTCTCCGAATTACCACACATATTCTCTGTCTGCATGTAGCAATAATCCGGATATTCTTTATGTACAGCCGGCAAAGCCCGCATGCCTGTCCATTGCACGCCAACACCTTTTACATATTTATCAGAATCTTTCTGCTTGAAAAAAGTGCGTACATAATCCGGATTCGGATAATTGACTGTTCCCATCCAAATTTCAGTATCAATGGAATCTTTTTCAAACTGGGGCCCAAGATACTGATTGACAAAAATAGCCAAGTCTTCCGGACGCCAAGTACAGGAAGGCCAGCAGGGAGTCCATGCGATTTCATTTTGCGGCATAATCATCTGAATGTTTATGCCGTTCTGCTTGTAAGCCTGTACGTATTTGGAAAAATAAATGGCATACGCCTGAAGATACCCCTGTTGCATTTTAAAACCGGTAACATTCCCTATAAGATTGCGATGAGGGTCGAGACGGTTGTGCCCCACTTCAGTCCCTTCAATACCGGAACTCTTCTGCGAATAATGTTCATTGACTTTCATCCATGCAGGCGGTGTCCAAGGAGAGGCCCACATCTTCAAATCGGGACGCAACTTCAGCGCTTCCTTAATATAAGGAATGAGGATATAGCGATCACGGTCAATACTAAAGTTACGCATGGTATAGTCATCTTTTACGTCATTGTAGGAATAATATCCCATAGCATAATCACTGGCACCAATAGGAGTACGTCCTAATGCGAAATGAATACCCTCTTCCGAGAACAAGGCTGCCATCACTTTATCACGTTCTGCCGGAGACAAGCATTGCAAGGCATCCCAACTAAGTTCATTAAAAGTACCTCCAAACCCAACAACATTCTGTAACAGACTGTCAGGATAAACACAGATATCCGCCTGTCCGGCAGGATTTTTATCCAATGTCTGTTTTTTCTCTACCCAACGTTCGGTAGAAGTGGTGGAATATATACTAACCTTCTGGGCAGAAACAGTAGTAGAAACTGCCCATGTTATTGCAAAAAATGCAGTTATAGTCTTTAATTTCATCATTGTCTTTATTCTAATCAGGATAAGAAACCGCCCGTTTACAGACGGTTTCTTATTTTTATCTTATCAACTTGTTACCTCAACTCATTCTCCTTTGTAGAACATCAGAGTACCTATTCCGGGAAAATCATTATCATACTCAAACGGGTGAATACTGGTAGCCGGACGATATTTCTCCGCAAACTTCTTCGAATAGGGAGCACTCACTCCTTTTACATGCTTATAATGACTATAAATCATTTCATATCCTGCATAGAAGTGTCCCCGACCTTGATATGAAATTTCGTTTTGCTGACCATGTCTGGTTTCCCAATAGGTAAACGGCATATCTACAGCTTCAATAGGATCACAATTGAACTTTGCATAATATTCAAAGAATGCAAGAGTCAGATTTACATCCCCATATTCAGCATATTTAGGGTAACGATTATATACACGTCCGTCTTCTGTCGTAAAAGAGTCGTTTGCTTTGATGCCATACAAATCTTCTCCGATATTATACGCAGCCTGACACATCGGAGCCAGTGTAGCCATACTCAACCCGGCATGATCCTGGTCGCGGCCCGATTCATCAGCTTGTCCAAGGCAATATCCTTCACCCAGACCGGCAGGATCTTGATGCAGTGCTACCACCAAGTGCTGGATACACCCCGAACTGGGACCATGTTTATAATAGTTTATCGCTTCATTAACCATTTCCTGGTCATCACATACAATACCTATTGCCAGCATGATTGCCACGTTTGGAACTTCCCATCCGCCCCAAGACCAGTAAGGATCTGTTTTTTGACTGATGAAGTAGGTTGCAGGACCTGCAACTACATTTTTCAACCAAGTCTGGAACTTAGAAAATCCTCCATTATCTACCCAAGGCTGATAATCCCGCATTACTTCCGCCGCTTGTGCAAACCGATGTCCGTCAAATCCGGTAACTAACGCATAATGGTCATTCGTATTCTCCACTTGAATTGCTTTACATACAGTCGACCAGTTATCCAGAATCTTCACAGCCTTATCCGCATACTTATATGCATCTTCTTCGCCTAGTCCTTCTGCTATTCTCCAGCGCAAGGCCAAATAATAGGCGGCCAATCCCGGTTCTCTGGCAACTTTAAAGTTACCACCTGAAGAATTTCTCAAAAGAATCTCGGGAGCGTCAGTTGTCCAGTTTTCGTTAAGTTGCGTGTATTGGTTCTGTTCCAGGAACTCCCATGCAGCGCCCCAAGGTTGAGCACCTGTTTTTATCTTCCCCACTACATATTGGAAATCGTCATTGGTATGCATCAGACAGGGATGATTCAAAGTGTATACTTTATAAGTATCCTCTTCTTCTATTGTATAACCCGGTGTCAGGTCAACATGCCCCTCATCAAAATAGTCCTTATTACTACAAGACAGGAATGTAAATAACACCATCGCTAGAGTTATCATTTTCTTTTTCATATTTCATCTCATTTAAATAATTATTCAAAAACAACTCCTTCATTCTCTATCAGATAAGCCTTATATGCTTCCAATGATTCGAAGGTCTTAACCCAATCGAGCGCAAAAGGTTCCGTTACAGCTTCAGTATAGTAAGTATCATAGAACCTGTGTTCACAGCGGTCTAATGTAATTCCGTCATTCAGCACTCCGTTTGTTAAAAAGTCGGCATTTGCTCCCTTGAAAATATTGGGGGTGCTTAAGTCGGCATAAGTTACATATCCGCCATCACTGGTTCTTGTCATGCTTACTTTATATAAATTTTGTGCATTACCCGCAGCAGTACCACCATAGAATCCGATACTGATTCGTGGATTATTGTTCCAGATATTAAGTAACAATGTGGGAGTCTTGGCCGGGTCGAGACTATCTTCGAAGAAAGTCTTCACTGCATATATAGGATATTTCGACGGGTAGAAAGTCATCGTTCCACGGAACTGTGCTTCACATTTCACACCAGCTTCTTTATTCATCTTCATCACTAATCTGCCATTCTCCAATACTCCATAAACACCACCTTCGAAACATCCTGCCGTAAAGAGGAAATCATCATTAATCTTACCATCTACCACAGAAACTTCAAATGATTTCTCAAAGCCCGGAGAACCGTCAGCATAGGTAATACTTGCCGTTAATGTTGCTGTACCGGAATTTACACCTCCCAAGATGACGAATACCTCTTCTTCTCCCAAAACTCGTTTTTCAATGGAAGCGACTGTAGCATCGGAAGTAGTCCATACCAAAGCAGATACAGTTGCATCCGCAGGTGTTACAGTGTATTTCAACACAGATATTTCACCTTTGGCAAGTTTGTTATGTATAGAACTCATCTCGAATGTTTCCACGTGAATAACAGGTTTTACCGTTACCTCAACTGAATGGGACAGATCCGTGCCATCTGTAGTTGTTGCAGTAATTGTCGCTTTTCCTTCTCCCACAGCCAGTACTCGCCCGTTTTCATCAACCGTAGCCACTTTCTCATCGCTACTTTTCCACGATAGAAGATAGAAACTAGGTTTCTCCGGTACAGTTTTCGTTTTGAGCTGAACCGATTGCGTTTCCATCATGGTAAGCTCTTCAGGCAAATTGGTTATCTCAACCGATTGTGTAAGCGCAAGTTCTTCAACTACACTAATTGTTATGGCAGCCGATACTCCATCTGCATATCCGACAGCTGGTTTTGCCGTAATAACCGATGTTCCGACAGCAACAGCCGTCACCTTACCGTTAGCATCTACCGTAGCCACCTCTTCGTTACCTGATACCCAAGACACCCCGGGATTAGTCGCATCTTCCGGCAAAGTAGAGAAATGCAAAGTATAGTTTTCGCCCTTTACCAGTGTATAGACTTCATATTTCTCATCAATCGTTATCGATGATAGAATGGTATTTTTAGTTAGCGGATCGGTATTGTAATCGTCCGCACAAGAGCTTGCAGTTCCTATCAGTGCCATGCATGAAAACAGGAAAGCCATCGTCTTGCTTAATGTATATATTCTTTTCATATAGTTATAACATTAAAATTATTTCACATAAGGATTTGTAGATTGCCAGTTGGGCCGCAAGTTCGTATTCAGTTGCAACTGATCCAGCGGGAAAGGATACAAATACTGCTTATTGTCCCATTTTCTGCCGCTCTCCCAAATCAAGCATCCTTCCGTATTCGTCACAACCCCTGCCCAACCGGAAGTTTCAAAAGCGGTTCCCGTATATTTGATTCCCAACATATCTTCAGGCATTTCGTTTTCTGCTGTTTTCCAACGTTTCAAGTCATCCAGTCTGAAACATTCATCAATCAATTCCACCGTACGTTCACGACGAATTTCCGTTCTCATGTTTGTACCTGTACCCCGAAGCAGTCCGTTAGACAATTTAGGCATAGTAGGATTAACTCTCAAACGTACCAGATTCAACGATTTGTCCAAATCAGGATCCAAGATATTGTCATCGTATTCAAATTTTGCTTCTGCATAGTTTAAAAGCACCTCCGCATAACGAATAATAGGATAGTCGTATCCTTCCTTCCGGTTTTCCACTTCTCTTTCCGAACACCATTTGCGACAACGGTATCCGGTACCACCTGCTGCATTGTGAGCAGTCACTCCGGCTTCCTTAATTTCAGCTGCATCTCCCAACCACGTTCTACGATAACGTCCACCGTTGCTACTGAAGTAAAAACCTCCGTCTACCATCATTATGCTTGTCATGCGGTTGTCACGGTCGAAATACTCCGAATTTTTAGTAGCGTAATTCCACTTCGATATATCAATCGGCAATCCGGTGCTCTTTTGAAGATACATATTGGCCAATTTACGTGTTACATATAACGCATTATTAAAACGACCTTCGGTAATATTGATACCAATAGGTGCCAATGTCGTATCATGTCTTCTGGAAAATATATATTCTTTATTTGCACTTTTGTTCAAACCGGCCGGATTCGATTTCTCATTTTCCAGTATAAACAAATAACGGTAAGCAGCCCCTTCATCCCCTTCAATAACCAAATCAGACGGTTTGAAGAGTTCGAATGTTTTCGACTCAATAACTGCATCAGCAGCTTCGTATGCTATTTTCAACCATTTCTTTGACAATTCCGTATTGCTTCCATTACCATTATGGAATTTTTCCCATGTCCCCGCATAAAGTCCCACACGGGATAAAAAGGCTTGTGCACCCTCAAGTGAAATAGTGCCTGCGTTTGCAGCAGTGATATCCTTAAACTTCGGCAAACGCGCTATCGCCTCGTTCAAATCGGAGATAATGAATTCGTTAATTTCTTCTCTTGTATTTTGAGTGCGATAAAGCTCCGGAGAAGTGATATCTAACGGTTCTTCCACCTTAATGACTCCTCCAAAACGTTGAAGCAGGTCAAAATAGATATAAGCCCTGAAAAAATATGCCTCACCAACAGGTATCTTAATTTCTTCGGGAAGAGCATAAGATTCTGCCTTTTGTAACAACAGATTTACTTGACGAAGATTGGCATAAGCATCTGTATAGCTTTTGTCGGTAAGTGGAATGGTAGATGTTCCATTACTGAAAAGATTCCTGGGATTTGTACTAAACAGGTCTGCTTGTACATCACCGTGAGCATCCCCCAAGCCACCGAAATCGCGTGTCCAACCATAGAAATTCTTGGCAAAAGCTTCGAATTGCCCGCGATTCTGCCACATGTCGCCATCCGAGAGTTGCTCCTCGGGATTCATGTCCAGACATGACTGGAACAACAAACACAAACTAAAAAGTAATGTAGTATATAAGTTCGATAGTTTCATATTATATATAGTATTAGAATGTTGCACTTAAACCAAAAGTATATGAACGAGTGAAAGGATAGCGCTGTCTGGCACTTACCGCACGCGTTGCTTCCGGATCCCAGCCATCATTAATTTTTGAGTTTTCCCAAATATCCGTACCGGTAACATATACCCTGAAATTTTCAAGTACACCCTTGGTTATCTTTGTCAATATGGCTTTTGGTATAGTATATCCCACTGTCAGATTCTTCAACCGGAGATATGTACCATCTTCTATAAACCATGAAGAAGGCATATAATTCCAGTTATTGATTTCTGATTTAGTTGAATAGGCAGGGTATCTGCCATTAGGGTTTTCCGGGCTCCAGACTTTTCCAATCGTATGGTTTGACGTATTCATCCACACTGCTTTGAAAGGAACTTTCCAAGAGTCTGCATCGCGACAAACCGTTCTTTGTGCCGCACCTTGAAAAATAGCAGACACATCAAAACCTCTCCATTCCAATCCAAGGTCAAAGGCAAAAGTTACTTTGGGGTCATCTGTTCCGAGAAAGACCAAATCGTCCTGTGTAAGCTTACCATCCTTATTCACATCTTCATACATGTGGTCACCCACGCGTAAATTCGAGGGCATTGAAAGCGTATTGTTTCCATAATACAGGTTCTTATATGCCTGTAAATCTTCCTCATTCTGTATTTTTCCTGCATATCGGTAACCGAAAACAGAGTTTAACGGATAACCGTTTATCGTGCTGTTGAAACCGGCAGAGATAACATCATTACCTCCTGACAACAACTTATTTTCCATGTAAGTATATGTTCCGCCAATATGATAGCTCACTTCTCCTATTTTGTCACTCCAACGAAGCATACCTTCATATCCTTTACTTTCGAATTTTCCGTTGTTACTTGCCGGAGCATTGCCACCCAAGGTGCCGGGATACAGCAACCCGATCAACATATTGTCGTTTTTCTTCATATAGAGGTCTACGCTACCAGTCAAACGGCTGTTCAGTACTGTAAAATCAAAACCGACGTTATAATTTTTGATTCTTTCCCAAGTTCTATTGGTTGTCACCAGTTCTTTAGCCGCAGCAATATATGAAACTTTTCCGTCGCCAATATAGGCGCCCGAAGCTGTATTGAAGTTATAGAGTTGCACCCCGTCGTAAAGCCCTATACCGCTTTGGTTGCCGACTTCACCATAAGAAGCCCTAATTTTCAATTCTTCAATATACTTTTTAATATTCACCATAAACGCTTCTTCGGTAACTCTCCAACCTGCTGAAACACCATAGAAACCTTTCCATCTGTTTTCCGGTTGAAACTTTGAAGAACCATCATAGCGCGCGTTAAATTCTATCAGATACCTTTGGTTGTAGTTATAATTCAAACGTCCGAAATAGGAAAGGAGCGCATAGCTGTTCTTTTTGGCTTCGGCAATAGAAATGACTCCGTTGCCATTAATGATACCTAGTTCCGACTGGATATCAGTGGCAGACGTTCCGGTGATTTCATAATCTCTACGATCGTATTGCATACCGGCCATTGCATTGATATTGTGATTTTTACCTATCGTTTTCGCATAGTTCAAATAACCTGATACAGAGTAATTATCCGTACGGGAAGCACGTTTAGTATATTTTGATTCCGCTTGAGTAGGATAAGGATTTGCTGTAGAAGTATTCACAGTTCCATCATAATGATACCATTGGATAGATTTCATTTTCTCGTCACGTATAGCACTGTTCGTTGAATATCCGAATGTTGCAGAAGCAGTCAGTTCTTTTGTAAACTGATACTTTAATGTTTCATTCAAATTGAAAGTTGTCACCACCAATTTATTCTCACCTCCTAATTCGAGTAACCAATTGGCTGTATAGTCGGTACCCCACAAATAAGGCTTGCCATCAATAGTTGAAACAGGCCGACCTGGCAACGGAGTCGTAACATTCAACGCCCTTCCGATTTGCGTAGGAGTAACTTGTTCTTTACGGACTGCTGATATGACAGACTCGATAGTCAAACGGTCAGTGGCCTTAATTACATTACTCGAACGGAAAGTATACTGTTGATTGTTATTTTCCCCCCAACGCAGGTTGGAGTCATCAAACAAATAACCGGCCGACAAACGGTAAGTGACCTTTTCGTTACCTCCTGAAAAGCTCAAGTCGTGTTGCGTAGAATTGGCAGGCCCCCACATCACATCCGTCCAGTTGACATCATGAAAAACGTAATCGTTCACACCCATACCTGGAATCGGGTTGGGATTGCTCCCGTCATGTACATTAATGAAACCACCTTTATTTGCCTGCATCAACTTGACATATCGATACCATGTATAAGTATCGTCAAGGCCGTCATTCTCCATTGCTTGCAGAAATGAACCAGCCCACTCATCCAGGCTCATCAATTCAGCTTGGAGTCCCGGCATCTTACGGGTATATGAGCCATTATACTCTATCTTAAGTTTACCGGCCTGCGGTCTTTTGGTTGTTACAATAATCACACCACCCGCAGCTTTTGCTCCATAGATAGCTGCCGAAGCATCTTTCAAGAAGTTCATAGTCTCGATATCCGAAGGGTTCAGATATTGCAGGTCTGAAACTGCGTCTGAAGGAACACCGTCTATAATAAGCAACGGTTCTGTTGTGTTTTTGGAAACTGCACCACGAAGAGATACTCCCCAACCTTCTTCACCCGGAGCTGATGATGAACGTGTAATCCGAACACCGGGAGCCTGTCCTTGCAATGCCTGAAGAGGATTGGACATGCTTCCTTTATTTTCGAATATTTTGCTATCAACAACTGTTACGGAACCGGTCAATGAAGATTTCTTCATAGCACCATACCCCACAACAACGACTTCGTCCAACATCTCACTATCTTCCTGCATCGTGACGTTTATGGCGGACTTTCCGCTTACAGTAATCTCCTGTGACTTATACCCCACATAAGATATAACCAGAACTGATTTTTCAGAAACATTATTCAATATAAAGTTTCCATCTAAGTCTGTAATCACTCCTGTTGTTGTGCCTTTCACCACAACACTGGCACCGATAACGGGTTCACCGCTAGCATCGACAACTTTACCTCGTACGGTACTGTTTTGCAACACTTCCAGTATATTATCCGTGTCTGCAAAAGCAGTCCACGGGCTTCCTGCCAATAGAGCGGAAGCCATCATCGCAGAATATAATATTCTTTTCGATGAAAATTTCAATAACTTCTTATTCACATTTTTAAAATTTAAAATTAACAATTTTGCTGATATAGTATAACTCTCAAATACATGACTTGATATATTCACGAATCTTTTTACGGCTAGCCAGTAAATGATTCTCTATGGTACGTCGCGAAAGGCACAATTCTTCAGAGATTTCAGGTGCTGTCTTACCCTGGAAACGACTCATTATATAAACTGTCCGACGCTGCGGAGAAAGTTGAAGCAGTTTCAGATTTTCTTGTGCCGACAGGTCATTGGCTATCACCCCACTCTCTGTATCATCAGTAACGTTCATGCCATATTCATAGAAATAGGCAGACATTTCCTGCTTCCTGTAATAACGTCGCAAATAATCAACCACCAGATTGTGAGCTATGAAGAACGCCATACTTCTCACTGTCTCTTTACGAAGCATTTGCTTATATTCCATGAGACGAAGAAATACATCCTGAGCCATGTCTCTGGCAGATTCATAATCATTGATTTTACGATTTATATAATGAATGATTATGGGACATAAGGATGTGTAAGTTTCAGTCAATAATTGATTTGTAGTAGAATTCATTGTCTGCATATCTTCCGTCTCCATTTTAGTTTTTACGACAAAAAACAATAGAATCACCCGCAGATGAATAAAATACCAATTTATCATCTTCCTGCTTACATAAGGATGCATGGATAATATGACGATGCAGTATCTCATTCCTTTCTCCATAGATATAGGATAAATCTTGAGATAATAAAGGTAAGCTGTACGTCAGACTGATTCTTCCGGAAGTAAGCAAATTGTATCTGGCAGATGCCGTGATAGCAGGAATATCCTTTTTATCAGATTTCATAGTCCAAAAAATCGAATCTCCATTCACCTTTAAACAAATATCACTATTAGCCACACTCCATTGAGAGGTGTCGGGCAATGAACAAGCAGTATCAACCGACTTATTACTTCCTATCAGAAAGGAAAGAAGTAAAAGGATTATAACTTCCAAAATGCTCTTCATAATATTGATTATTTAGTTAAACATCAGCAAGGATTCGTGCCTTATTCGAAAGGCTTTCTGTCCCTGTCTGATGCAAAACTACACATAATCTCACCCTATCTCCAAACAATAGAAGCGCTGTTTTATCTCAACTAAAATGAGAATTACATTTTCAACATAAAGTATTGTTATACAAGCAGATAAGCATCATAAAACTTGTCTCAAAAAAAATGAGAATATAGGTTTTACTCAATTTTCTTTTATCACAAGGTTCTGTTTCTTACAATATTCCAGTGGTGTCATGCCAGTTACATTCTTGAATACTCTATAGAAAGTAGCCTTAGAACTAAAGCCACATTGTTCTGACAAAGCTTTCAAAGTATATTTTGAGAGGTTTTCCTGATTTAAACGTTTTTTAATCTCATTGACACGATATACATTAATGAAATTAGAGAAGTTCACATTCATGTGGTTATTGAGCAATTGAGAAAGCTCTGTCTCGGTACAGTCCAATTTTGCAGCAACGTCCCCAATACTTAATTTTGGATTCAGATAAGGCTTTTCATGTTCCAAATAGGAAAGCAAATTATCCAAAATACCATTCACTTTCATTTCGGGCAATGCCGCCTTTTTATCTTTACCTCTCTCCTGAACCTTACTTAATATCATCCGCTCATCCGTCATCCGCTTTTTAAGTTTCCATATCCGGTAACAGAAATATATTACTAGAATACTTATTATTAGAACCATCAATAATATGCCTGCCATAAAAGTATATGATTTCCGGACATAGATGTCCACAGTCTGCATCTGTTTTTCACCGCCCGGGACACGCAACTTGAAGACATAATGTCCTCCTGGTAGGTCCTTATAAGAAACTTCATTAATCCCTGTCTGTTTCAACCATTCCTTATCATACCCTTCCAACTTATACTCATAGAAATTGGCATAAGGCAACGCATAATCCATATTAGAAAATTTAAAACGAAGAGTATTTTCAGAAGAAGGCAATTCAATTCCTTCCGACATGTCCATATACGGAAAGTCATATTCTATATTAGAAATAGCATACGATGTTATTATAGGGGTACTTACAATACGACGTTCTGTATTAATATTCCCGGTTGTGGTATAGACTAACCCGCCTTCATTGGCCCACCAGATAATACTGTCATTGGAAACAAAGACACTATTATTAAATTCCAGACCGCTCAACCCATCCTGTCTCTGATATGTATAATGCTGTTCTTCTATCGGATTGTAGCGTACAATCTCTTTTTGTGTAGCGATCCAGTAAATTCCATGACTATCTTCCAGGATACAAGGCACTTGATTATCCGGAAGCAGATTATCAGTAGTAAAATGTTCATGAACAACCAAATCCTTCCCTATCTTATACAAACCATTATCCGTACAAACCCACATATCTTTCCGCAAGTCCTCCATAATATACTTAATTTCAGCCTTTATCGGAACACTAAAACAGTCCGCACGCATCTTCCCCGTAGCAATATCCAATAAAAACAGACCGAATTTGCTACCTACCCATAGACGATTCATCGAATCAACACACAAACATAATATGGCATTTGTTGTCAGGACGGAGTTCATCGTATCATATTTCTTCAGCACATGTCCTTCAGGGGTACTCTGATAAAGTCCACTTTGAGAAGCAAACCATAAATTCCCCTTCGCATCGTCTACAATATTAAGAATGCAACCATACAGAAACAACTCTTCATGGGAGAAGTCCCTCAAAGACCATGTTTTTTCATCAAAAACATGCACCCCTCCACCGTAAGTACCTATCAATATTTTGTCCTGTATCCGATTTATAAACACTACTATGTCCGACCGCAAATTAGAAAAGTTTTTCTCCAAACTATAACTTCTTATTTCCCCTGTTTTTTCACAAATAAAGAAAAGCCCTGTCCTTGTACCAATCAGCTTGTCTCCATTAGGAAACATATAAAAACTACGAACCCGATAATCAGTTGAGTAAAAATCATTTTTACTGTAATAAGAGAACTTGGCACCAATACGAGGTGTATAACTAATTCCCCCAAACTGGGTTCCAATCCAACGAATGCCATTATCATATAAAAATGCAGTGATTGTATTGGAACTGATAGAATTCCGTGCCTTCTCCTTATGTGAAATAACTTCGATACTTCCATCTTCCAAAGACAACACTTTCAATCCCTGTCCATTTGTACCGACAAACAATTGGTTATCCTGTCCGTCTATTGTCATTATCAGATTATGTTCAAAACCGTTCACTTTGGCAAATTTCTTTCCGGACATATCAAAGCTGAATATTCCTTTATTGAAACTACCCAAATAGATATGGTTGCCCATACGCGTGAGACAAATGAAGAAATTGCTGTTTGATATCTCTTCCGGCATCCGGTAAATCTCCGGTTGCATCGTCCGGATATCTATTCTACCCAACCCGTCGGCGGTAGAAAACCAATATATATTCTTATCCTCACAAATAATAGACGTGATATGATTGCACGGTGAAAGCCCGGTTTCTAAAAATATCTGGCGAGGAGTATGATTATTTATAAAATAAAGGCCAGCTTCCGTTCCCACAAAAAATTGGCTGTCTGCAATCTTCCGGATTGATTTGACTATTGCAGATGGAATGTCCAGTTTTACCGTTACATTAGTCTTACGACTAAAGTATTTCAGTCCGGAAACTGTACCAAGCAGCAATGTATCGCTATCCAATTCTTCTATCGACCAAATATCATCTTCTGACAGTAAGGGATAAGTTTTCACCTCACATCCGTCGAAACGGCATAACCCCACCTTTGTTCCAATCCAGATAAACCCGGATGCATCTTTCTTTATTGCGTTTACTGTATTACTTGGCAGTCCCTCAAAAGTCGTTATATTATAATAATTCATAGGAGAAGAAGAATAAACTCCTTCAACTTTAAGTAGTATAAAAACCAGTACTATGATTAATTGCAGAATAATTTTTTTCATAAGCAGATGCCGTTCTTCTCAAACTTCAAGGACAAAGATAGTAAAAAATGAAAGATATTCGCAAAGACACTAACGTATACTCAACCGAAAAACATAAAAAACTATTATAATCAAAAGCATTTCACCTACTATTCCACAAAAACGTCCTATCTTTATTCCCCAAATTAAAGAAAGGAGCTACATGGATTTACGTACGGCAAATGTTACAAGATATATTCTTCCTCTGCGTGAGGGAGGCTCATTGCCTGCTCTAGCCGAAGCTGACGATGAATTTAAGTATGTAGTCAAATTCAGAGGGGCAGGACACGGAACAAAAGCGCTGATTGCCGAACTGATTGGTGGGGAGATAGCCCGTGCACTGGGTTTCAGAGTCCCCGAAATAGTTTTTCTGAATCTGGACGAGGCCTTCGGACGAACGGAAGCAGACGAAGAGATACAGGATTTACTTCAATGGAGTCGAGGACTGAATATGGGATTGCATTTCCTTTCCGGTTCGTTGACTTTTGATCCGATAGTACATCAAGTAGATGGAAAAACGGCTTCGCAAGTAGTATGGCTGGATGCCTTGCTGACTAACGTAGACCGTACCATTAAAAATACCAATATGTTGATATGGCACAAAGAACTATGGCTGATAGATCATGGGGCGTCCCTTTATTTCCACCATTCCTGGACTAACTGGCAAAAACAGGCACTGGTTCCTTTTGTACAGATAAAAGACCATGTATTATTGCCGTTTGCCGATAAACTGGAAGAGGTAGATATCGAATTCAGACAGATATTGACTTCGGATAAAATCCGTGAGATAGTCAATGCTATTCCCGACGACTGGTTGAACTGGACAGAAGGCACAGAAACTCCACAGGATTTGAGAGACATTTATATTCGATTCTTAGAAGAAAGGATGAAACATTCCGAAACATTTGTAAATGAAGCGCAAAATGCAAGAAAGGCACTTATATGAATACGCAGTCATCCGTTTCGTTCCTAAAGTAGAACGGGAGGAGTTTATCAATATGGGGATTGTGTTGTTTTCCAAACAAGCCAAATACCTGAAATCCCTCTATACGATAGATGAGAACAAACTAAAACTGTTTTCTTCCGAACTGGATATTAATTGCCTGAAAGAAGGGTTACAGGTCTTTGACAAGATATGCATGGGAAATAAAGAGGGAGGAGCTATAGCCAATATGGATATTCCTGACAGATTTCGTTGGCTGACTGCAGTAAAAAGTTCCTGCATACAAGTATCTCGCCCACATCCGGGATTTTCTACTGATTTAGATAAGACTTTGGAAAGATTGTTCAAGGAATTAGTACTCTGATTCCTTGAACAATCTCTTTGTCAAACTAACGGGCAGTAATATAAAAGCTCTGTTCTACTGCTTCAGCAGTCTGCACTTTAGGTTCTCCGCTACGCCCATATTGCCAGGCTACCACTGTCACCTTTACCGGAAATTTTGCACGTGGGGGAATTTTAGTCAATACCAGTTTATCTCCCTTTATCTCTGCCGGACCTTCTTTGACATAATAGTAAACCGGAAGGCCGGAGCCAGCAGTTCCATTTAAACTTATTTCTTTCACTGAAGCTTTTACATCGGATAGTTTCGGGAAAATTATACGTTGGGGTATCCCTTCCTTATTCCGGTAAGGAATACGAATCTCTACCTGCTGAACGGCACTCCGGTATTTATGATCCTGTTTTACGGAAGCCATCAGGCAGATGCCTCCTGTACGTTTAGGATTATCCAATCCCATCCGATAGAAACGAACAGTAAAAGTTGTATCATTCACCACTTCCACCGGACCGCAAATTCTCGACATTCGAATGGGATGCGTACTGTGTTCTTTTGAATATTCGTTCCTTAACGTATCTGTGTACACTGCTTTCAGGTGGAAAGTGACTCCGTCCGCTTCGGGTTGAAAAGAAGGAGACATACGTACATGGGATTTCGGATTGAAAGTGATCAGTTTTCCTTTTTGCTCAAAGCCGATATACTGCTCTGTCTTTCCACGCTCATTGGCGTAATATTTTTCTGTGGCATCTGCCATTTCCTTATCAAAATACCAAAACGCATGGTTCTTGTCTCCTTTATACTTATCATAGGAAGCGGCTTCGGCTGTAGGCTTTTCATTCTTTCGCCAACGGTCTGCCAGCCAGCCATTCTTTGCTTCTACCGGAATTAACTGAATCGGAGCATCCAATGACGAATGCTCCGGCAACCGATATTCCACTGTCTTTTTCAGAAAGAGGGAAAGATAATCAATCAATTCATCGGATATGTCGAAATGTCCGTGTCCTGCATCAGCAAGAAATGAAAGGGGAGCATTCGGATATTCACGACGATAATCGAAAGAGGTTATCAACCGGTCTTCCCACCATTCGTCCTCTCCCATTACCATTAATGAGGGGATACCTTCAATCGTACGGGTTCCCCAATCCAAATTCGCACGCCCGTAACCCGTCAAATGAGTTCTGGGAGAATCACCGTGAATAGAGAGTACGGCCAATGTACGTTCAGGATTCCAGGCGGCAAAGTTCCACGGATAAGTAGCCATTGCCGAGTGTCCGATAGGTATAACCGGGGCAAACTCCAGTTCTGTATATCCGCTTATTTCAGACAAGTTCTTCATCATTGTTTCAAAGATTTGTTGGATACCTTTTGTCACGTCCCAGCGTTGGTCTATTCCGGGAGTGATCCATATCTCTGCAATTCCCAGTTTGCCCATATTCTTCCGAAATTCAGGATGCTCGAAAATTGTTTCTTCGGTCATATTGTGTTGCCCGATGATGACGGCACGGACTTGTTTACAGTTTTCCGGTATCCATAGATAGGCAGAAGGGTGGGCGTTTGTCTCTTCTGAAATCAGCTCTTTTATTTCTACGGACCATTGCCAGGGGGCTGCTGCCACCTTAGCAACCTGCATGAATAATGACAACAATACAACAAGAAAATATTTATTCATAATGCTTCTTTTAATTGATTTAACTTCCTATACTACGAATATGAAGAACAAAATACTCAAAAAACGACTATATATAATAGTAGATATTAAATGCAAAGATAGCGTTATCCGTAAAAAAGGTAGCAAAACCCGTAATCTATATAAAAACAGATTACCTTTTACAGACTAACTTTGCATAGAGGAAATAAAGATAATAAAAACATTAGAATACGCTTTTATTTTAATAATATACTTGATTATGGAAAAAGTAAAATTGAACAATGGCATTGAAATGCCTATTTTAGGTTATGGTGTTTATCAGGTTACGCCTGAAGAGTGTGAACGTTGCGTGTCGGATGCAATCAGTGTGGGCTATCGTTCTATTGATACGGCACAAGCCTATCATAATGAAGAAGGTGTAGGAAATGCAATCAGCAAATGCGGCGTACCACGTGGGGAACTGTTCATCACTACAAAAGTATGGATTTCAAATGCCGGTTACGAAAAGGCTAAAGCTTCTATTGATGAATCACTGCGTAAGTTAAAGAGCGATTATATTGACCTATTGCTCATTCATCAGCCGTTCGGTGATTATTATGGAACTTACCGGGCTATGGAAGAAGCATATAAGGCCGGCAAACTCCGTGCGATCGGTGTCAGCAACTTCTATCCTGACCGCTTTATAGACTTGGCAGAATTCTGTGAAATTACTCCTGCCGTCAATCAGGTAGAGACACACGTTTTCAATCAACAGATAAAGTTGCAGGAAGTAATGAAAGAATATGGTACTAAAATTATGTCATGGGGACCGTTTGCTGAAGGTAGAAACGACTTCTTTACCAATCCAACTCTTCAGGAAATCGGTAAAGAATATGGCAAATCAGTGGCACAGGTCGCACTGCGTTATCTGATTCAACGCAATATCATCGTGATTCCTAAATCGACTCATAAAGAACGTATGATGGAGAATTTCAATGTATTTGATTTTTCATTAGCACCGGATGACATGGCGGCCATCGCTGCGCTTGATACAGCTAAAACACTCTTTTTCTCCCACTATGATCCGGAGATGGTGAAGTGGTTGATTAATTATGGTAAATAGTGGTAAGTAGTAAATCCCAATAAAGACTACAAATGGGAATTTAGGGGCGTAGCGCCCCAACAA